>Ga0307377_10004677_pt1 | contig 14907 bp, 11 predicted proteins | sample TR3MG_FD_202535 | JGI IMG/M metagenome (GOLD analysis project Ga0307377, IMG submission 202535) | Soil microbial communities from Risofladan, Vaasa, Finland - TR-3 | ecosystem: Environmental > Terrestrial > Soil > Coastal area > Acid sulfate soil | place: Finland: Risofladan, Vaasa | collected... | reverse complement strand
AAGATCACGTGCAGAAGTATCTAACTGTATCCCTGTATCCCTTTCGTCAACGCTGCCAGCTGCGCCTTCGCCTTTTCTTCATGCGATGGCCCTGCCCGCTGCGTGATATTCTTAGCAGTTCCTGTCAGCCGTGGTCTCATCGACCACTAAATTTTCGTCCCGGCGCAACACCTGCCGGTTGGAGAGATTTCAATGAAGCGTCTACTCGTTTTTGCCGTTTTTGCTTGTCTATGCGCCTGTGGCTTGCATGCCCAGGCCGTCGACACCACCGTTTGCGCGATTCTCAAGAGCCCGCAATCGTTCAATGGAAAGATCGTTCGCATCAAAGGCACGGTCGTTGCCGGATTCGACGATTTCATTGTCAGAGACAGCGACCCTTGCGGCTATCAGATCGATGGCATCTGGCTTTCCTATCCGGAGGGCGCAAAGGGAAAGGCGGGCCCGGCCGCGATTGTTCAGGTGCAACCCGCGCACAACTTTGCCGGAACCTATACCCCGCCCACACGCACACCGGTGACGTTCGAAAAGAGCAAGGACTTCAAGCAGTTCGATAACCTCCTTTCGCAGCCTCACACCAAGGGCGGCGGCATTTGCCTGGGATGCCCCCGCTACACCGTCAGCGCCACTCTCGTTGGCCGGCTGGATGGCGTGGCCTCGGCTGCCTTGACGCGCGACAAGGCAGGCAAGATTGTGGGATTCGGCGGCTTCGGCAATATGAACGCATACCCGGCGCGCCTGGTGCTGCAATCTGTCTCTGACGTTACCCAAAAAGAAATCGACTATTCCAAAACCGACGAAGTGACCAAAGACGCGCAGCAGCCCTTTGGGGGCAATGGTGGCGGCATGATCGAACCGCTGGACCTTGTCAAAAAGCACGCTGACGCTTTGGGATCAAGCCCCGTGGGAGTGCAGGCAGAAAAGGATGTTGCCGTCTTCGGCAAGCCCGGCGACCACACCGGCGCAACCATCAGCCACGGGTCAACCAACGAGGCCTCGGCAAAGGAGGAAGAGCTGGGCGCGAAAGACTCACCCGACGGAATCCTCTTTAACTGCATCTTTAACCTGAACCGCCTGGACAACGCTTCGCAGCCAATGGCAATCATGCACATGGGCCAGCACATCTCCGACCTGCGCTCGCCGATGCCGGGCAACGAGGATGCCCCCCTGTACGTGCTGGAATACAACGCCTGGAGTATGACGGCAGCAGACGCCGCGGTCGCCGGACAGAAGTTCCTCACCCTACCCGGGGGCTATTTGCTCTGGAATGTATCCTGGACACCCGAAGAGCGCACTGACAAAATGGACGACGCTATGAAGGGCTTCCTTGCCAACCAGGCGGCTCTCAGCAGATAGAAACCCGCCCGTTTACTCAGGGTGCGATTCAATCCCTCACAGGCCAGCCCGCCGCAGGTTCGCGCATATAGATGCAACGAACCTGCGGCGGGCTGGCGTCAACACGCGTATCCTTAATTATGTGGCCAGCCTTGCGGCTTAATCCACGCGCCATCCCCACCCAGGAGACAAACGAAAAATGGCAGAGATAGCTGTCGAGGCCACCGAAGTACCCGCCCAATTGCCCAAGGTTCGAGTGGCCGTTCTCGGCGCCGGCAAGATGGGCGGCATCCTGTTGCAGGCATTTCTCAAGGAGAACCTGTTTTCTCCCGAACTGATCCACGGCACTGTCGGCCACGCCGAGCGCGCCGTCGCCCTCAGCACGCAATGGGGCGTGGACGTCGGCACGGACAATGTGAAGGCCGTCAACCAGGCCGACCTCATCCTGATTGGCGTCAAGCCGTTTCAGGTTGCAAATCTGATCGCAGAGATTCGTCCCGCGCTCACGCCCGATAAGACCATCGTCTCTTTCGCCGCATCGGTCAAAACCAGCGCCATTGAAGAAGCAGCGGGCATGGAGCTGGCCGTGGTCCGCGCCATGCCCAATACCCCCTCGGCTTTGGGTGCGGGCGTGGCCGCGCTCTGCCGCGGGCGCTTCGTCTCCAACGAAAAAATGGCCCTGGCCGAGCGAATCTTTGAGACCGTCGGCCGCACCGTCATCGTCGACGAGAAGCACATGGACGCCGTCACCGGGCTTTCCGGCTCCGGGCCGGCCTACATCTACATCATCATCGAGGCCCTGGCCGAGGCCGGCGTCAAAGTCGGCCTGCCCCGCGATACGGCCACGCAACTGGCCGCCCAGACCGCATACGGCGCCGCCAAAATGGTGCTGGAAACCGGCTACCATCCGGCCCTGCTCAAAGACGCCGTAACCACCCCGGCCGGATGCACGATCGACGGCATCCTCGAGCTTGAAGAAGGCGGTCTGCGCGTCACGCTCATCAAGGCCGTCATGCGCGCAACCGAGAGGGCCAGGGAGTTGGCGGCGGGGTAGGGTTTTTCACTGGGGCGCTGACCTGCTAACCTGCTGTCTTGCCCATCCAGCGCCCAACCTGGCTTCCCTCCTACCTGCCCGAACTCGACGGCGTGCGCGGCCTCGCGATTCTGTGGGTAGTCCTCTATCACTGCAATCCGCGCCTCAAGGGCACCTGGATCTATTACGCCTCCATTTGGGGATGGGCGGGCGTGCTCCTGTTCTTCGCCCTCTCCGGATTCTTGATCACCTCCATTCTGCTCGCAACCCGCGACAAGCCGCGCTACTTCCACAATTTTCATGCCCGCAGGGCGCTGCGCATCTGGCCGGTCTACATTCTGCTGCTGGTCGTGGTCTACCTCAACGCACCGTGGTTCATCGGCCCCAGCGTGAGCGACGCCATCAAGGCCGCACCATGGCTGGCCTATCTCTTTCTGGTGCAGAATCTCTTTCACCTCACGCTACCCCCGGCTATCGGCCCCACCTGGGCGCTGTGCATTGAGGAGCAGTACTACTTTCTATGGGCGCCGGTGGTAAAAGTTCTGCGCCGGCCGTGGATGCTGGCGGCCGTACTCGTCAGTGCCATGGTGGTCTCGCCCTGGCTGCGACACGGACATCACTCCTGGCTCACGCCGACCCACACGCTCATTCACCTCGACGGCATCGCCCTCGGCAGCCTGCTCGCGCTGGCAATGCACACGCTCCCAATCAGCCGCCGCACGTGGCTCTGGATTGGCCTTGGCAGCTTGGTCGCTGGCCTATGGGCGGCCGCCACCATCGCCGGCGGCACTGCCTATCTCGACTCGGCGCTCGCGGTTGGCTTTGTCGGCGGAATACTCGCCCTCATCGCGTCAACCGGCGCGCGCAACCCGCTCAACGCCGCATTGCGCAGCGGTCCGCTCGCGTTTTATGGCCGCATCAGCTACGGCCTCTACATGTGCCATATCTCGGTGTTCATCTACTTCGGCTGGTTCGATCTGCGCATGGATCCATACGGCACCGCAGGCAACCTCGCCATCGTAGCCTTCCGCCTGGCCGCGTCTACAGCGGTTGCAACGGTCCTCTGGTACGGCTTCGAGTCGCAGGTGCTGAAGCTGAAGAAGCATTTTTAAGAACTCGATTTATTTCAGATCGCGACAATCCTTCTCTAAAGTCCCCCTGTGTTTGTCGGCTTTCTTCAGAAAACTTAAGCTCCCCGGCCCCCGGATACTTGGTTTTACAGCCGTGAGGTGCGCATTCACAATCATGGGCCGGCTGTTGCCGGAACTTCCCTCACAAACAATGAGCGGCGATGACGAACAACGCCATGAGAAACAGCACGATGGTTGGCGCAGCGGATTGCTGCTGTCGTGCCCGATAGAAACTGGCGCCAATCATCAACACGGCCAGAGCCGTGGCCGCCACCAGCGCGGGCGCGATTGCTGGGTGTGCTTCGGATGGCAGCAGCAAAATGAGCGCGGCCGCAGTCTCAAAGAATCCGATAAGAGCAGCCCACTGATACGACAGCCCCATCAGACCAGTGGTTTCCCCTGGGACATCTTCCCCGGAAGGGGCTTGCGCCCTTCCGTTGTAACTGAAGATTTTGGCGAGCCCGAAACACAGGAAGGCGGCGGACAAAAGAAACTCCATGAATCGATCAAGGCTATTCATTCTTTCTCCGGGCTGTGCTCTTTGCAATCGGGCGTTTGAGTAGGGGACGCGAGTCCGGGCCGTGGTCATCCGGCGCCCATGAGATGAGGAAACCATGAAGAACATATGAATCGTATAAAGATGCCCGACAACAAACACTGCTTACGACGATATTGAAAGAAGCCCTGATGCCGGCACTGAAACAAAAAGCGCCATCCAGTCGATAATCCTTATCGGATACAGTCCCACGGAATCGTCCGTGTTTTCACCGTCTTGTGATATCAATCACCTGCGGCGAGTCACGGAGACTGCTAGGCTTTTATCAGAGCCTGCAGTGAGTGATCGCGCGGGCTGCGCCCTCACAAGCAGACTCGAGCACGTCAACTTCCCCCTCGAGAGGTGCACTATGGCGAAAAAGATGAAGACTGAAAAGGCAACCAAGACGGCGGAAAAAGGCCCCTTGAGTGCAGAAATGCTGGACCGGATCAACGCCTACTGGCGCGCAGCAAACTATCTATCCGTGGGCCAGATTTACCTCAAAGACAACCCGCTGCTCGACCGTCCGCTCACGCTGGACGATGTAAAGCCGCGCCTGCTGGGCCACTGGGGCACAACGCCTGGGCTGAATTTTCTCTACGTGCACTGGAACCGCCTCATCCGCGAGCGCGACCTGAACATGCTTTACATCATCGGCCCCGGACACGGTGGCCCGGGTCTGGTAGCCAACACGTATCTTGAAGGCTCGTACTCGGAAATCTACCCTCACATCGAGCGGAACAAGGACGGCATCAAGCGGCTTTTCCGCCAGTTCAGTTGGCCCTACGGCATTCCCAGCCACGTTGCGCCAGAGACGCCTGGATCAATCCACGAGGGCGGCGAGCTGGGCTACTCGCTGGTGCACGCCTACGGCGCGGCCTTCGACAATCCCGATCTGATCGTAGCCTGTGTGGTCGGCGACGGCGAGGCTGAGACCGGACCGCTGGCCACAAGCTGGCACTCAAACAAATTTCTCAACCCAGCCACGGACGGCGCCGTGCTGCCTATCCTGCATCTGAACGGATACAAGATCGCCAACCCGACGATCCTTGCGCGCATTCCGCACGCCGAGTTGGAAAACCTGATGCGCGGCTACGGCTATGAGCCGTTCACGCTGGAAGGCGACGATCCGGCCGTAATGCACCAGCAGGCCGCCGCGGTCTTCGACACCATGCTGGACAGGATTGCCGCAATCCAAAAAGCTGCGCGGGAAGACGGCGTAACGGATCGCCCGGCGTGGCCCATGCTGATCATGCGCACACCAAAAGGCTGGACCGGACCAAAAGTCGTCGATGGCAAGCCAGTCGAAAATACCTGGCGAGCCCATCAGGTTCCGCTCTCGCAGATCTTCGAGAAGCCCGAGCACTTACGCATGCTTGAGGAGTGGATGCGCAGCTACAAACCCGAAGAACTCTTCGACGAGAAAGGCCATTTCCGTGACGATCTGGCAGAGATTGCGCCCAAGGGCCGCCTGCGCATGGGAATGAATCCTCACGCCAACGGAGGCCTGCTGCTGAAGCCTCTCAAGGTGCCCAACTTCCGCGACTTCGCCGTAAAGCTCGAGAGCCGCGGACAGAAAGACATCGAATCCACCCGCATCCTTGGCCATCTGTTGCACGCGGTGATGGAAGCTAATCACGACGAGAAAAACTTCCGCGTATTTGGTCCTGACGAAACAGCTTCCAACCGCATCGGCGACGTAATTACCGGCACTGGCAAGGCCTGGATGGCCGAAACTCTGCCCGTGGACGAGAACCTGTCGCAGACCGGCCGCGTGATGGAAGTGCTGAGCGAGCACATGTGCCAGGGATGGCTTGAAGGCTATCTGCTGACCGGGCGACATGGCTTCTTCTCCTGCTATGAGGCCTTCATCCACATCATCGATTCAATGGCGAATCAGCACGCCAAGTGGCTGAAGGTCACGCGCGAGATTCCCTGGCGCAAACCCATTGCGTCGCTCAACTATCTGCTCAGTTCGCTCGTGTGGCGGCAGGATCATAACGGCTTTTCGCACCAGGACCCGGGCTTTATCGATCACCTGATGAACAAGAAGGCCGATGTGGTGCGCATCTATCTGCCGCCCGACGCGAACACATTGCTCTCTGTGGCGGATCACTGCTTGCGCAGCCGGCACTACATCAATCTGATCGTGGCCGGCAAGCAGCCCGCTCCGCAATGGCTCACGACGGACGAGGCCGTAGCGCACTGCACCACCGGGGTCGGCATCTGGCCGTGGGCTTCGAACGACGGCGGCGATCCCGAACTCGTAATCACCTGCTGCGGCGATGTGCCTACACTGGAGGCGCTCGCTGCGGTATGCCTGCTGCGCGAGAAGGTGCCCGACCTTCGCATTCGTGTGGTCAACGTGGTTGACCTGATGACCTTGCAACCCACCTCGGAGCATCCCCACGGTTTGCCCGACGAGGAATACGATCAGATCTTCCCGCCTGCCACGCCGGTCGTCTTTGCGTTCCACGGTTATCCGTGGCTCATTCACCGGCTCACCTACCGGCGTCACAATCACGACAACATCCACGTGCGCGGATACAAAGAGGAAGGCACCACAACCACTCCCTTCGATATGTGCGTGCTCAACAACATCGACAGGTTTCAACTCGCGCTCGACGCCATTCACCGCGTGCCTCGCCTCAATACCATGATTGGTGCGGCCGAACAATGGTACTCGGAAGCAATTCAACGGCATCGACTCTATGTAGCGGAAAATGGCGAGGACATGCCGGAAATCAGAAACTGGCGCTGGCCCAAGGAGCGCGCCTCCTGCTAACTCCACCATCGCGCATCGGCTCCCAGGCCCGTCATTTCAGGCCTGGGAGCCAATAATTACTAACTCGCTGACTGACAAACTTGCTGATTCATTCGATCCTCACTTTGAAAGGTACTTATTCATGCCGTCCTTGCCCGTGCTGGTTTTGAACAGCGGTTCTTCTTCCATCAAATTCTCCGTCTATGAAGCCGGCAACGGCGAACGGCGCAAACTCCATGAGGGCGCAGTCGACGGCATCGGCACCGACCTCGGCAAGTTCTGGATCAAGGACGCCGAAGGCAACAAGCTGGCCGATCAAACGCCTGCTCTACCCAACCGATCGGTCGCCTTCAAGCTCGTTGCGGATGCGCTCAACTCAGGCGACTTCCCTGTCCCTGCGGCCATAGGCCATCGCATGGTCTGCGGCGGTCCCACGGTCCAGAACAACCAGCTCATCACCCCGGAATTAATCGACGAGATGGAGCGCTATACAGACTTCGCTCCGCTGCACACGCCCATCGCCGTCTACATCATGCGCGAGGCGTTGCGCCTCTTCCCTGGCATTCCAAACTTTGTCTGCCTCGACTCCTATTTTCACCGCACCATGCCGGAAGTCGTTACTCAAATGCCCATCCCTGAGGAATACTCGGCCATGGGCGTGCGCCGTTACGGTGCGCATGGAATCTCCTACGAGTCCATCGTCTACCAGTTGCAACCCAACGTGCCGGAGAAGCTCATCGTTGCCCATCTCGGCAACGGCGCTTCCATCTCTGCAATTCGCGGCGGCAAGTGCCTCGATACGTCCATGGGCCTCACCCCCACTGGCGGCATCATCAGCGGCAGCCGCACCGGCGACATCGATCCAGGCGTGCTGTTGTTCATCCTCCGCAAGATTGCCGAGACTGAGCAAAGCGCATCCCTGGCAGCCGACAAGCTGGAAATTGCGGTCAGCAAGAAAGCCGGCCTGCTCGGCGTCAGCGCGCTCTCAAACGACATGCGCGATCTGCGCGAAGCCATCAAGGACGGCAACGCCAAGGCGCGCCTCGCCGTAGACAAATTCACCTGGACCATAGCCAGGTGGATCGGTAGTTACGTCGCCGAGTTGGGTGGGCTCGACATGCTGGTCTTCACCGGTGGCATCGGCGAAAACGACATCGCCTCCCGCGCGGAGATCTGCGCAGGTCTCGGCGCGCTCGGCATCGTCCTCGACTCCGCCCGCAACAATGTGCGCGGCGAAGCCACAATCTCTGCCGAGAACTCGCCGGTCACAGTACGCGTAATACCTCCCGCTGAAGACCTGATGATCGTCAACCACGTAGTGCGGCTGCTGTCAGAGTAAAAGCCTTCGAAGGCACGCCGGTCGCGGCCCCTCACTCCTGCGCAAAGGCCTCGGCGCAATTATGCATGCGCCGAGGCCGTCCGTTCAAGCCCATTGTTCTACACTGATAGGTTGCACCCGGAGTCACACTTCATGCCTGTAGCCGCCGTTCCTGCCGATGTTCAACATCTTCCTTCCCCCACCCTGCGCCGCTTTGCCTGGGGCGTTCTGGTCTACTTTATTGCCGTCATTCTATGGGGAACCCTGGTGCGCGCCACCGGTTCGGGCGCGGGCTGCGGCAACCACTGGCCGTTGTGCAACGGCACCGTCGTTCAGCACTCGCCAGGAGTAGCAACGCTCATTGAATTCACGCATCGTCTCACCAGCGGACTCTCGTTCTTCGCGGTTGTGGGCCTGCTGGTTTGGACCTATAAAGCCACCGTGCGCGGACATCTGGCGCGTGCCGCAGCCGCTGCCTCGGTTGCCTTTACGCTGGTAGAGGCTATTCTGGGAGCGCTGCTCGTCAAACTCGGTCTCACCGCGCAAAGCCAGTCCCCCCTGCGCCCCGCTTACCTTGCGCTGCACCTCACCAACACGCTTTTGCTGCTGGCCGCGCTCACACTCACCGCCCACATGCTCAGCCGGCGCAAAGGCTACCTGCGCGAAAGCATCCGTCTGGTTGCGCCCTTTGGGGCTATTGCTGCCGTCATCGTCGTAATGATTGTCGGTGTAACGGGTTCGCTGGCGGCGCTCGGCGACACTCTTTTCCCCGCCAGTTCCCTGAGCCAGGCGCTGGCGCAGGACTTTTCGACAACCAGCGGTTGGCTCGTGCGTTGGCGCTGGACCCATCCTACCGTCGCGTTCGTATCCAGCATCTTTCTCATCTGGATTCTCGTCCGCGCCGCACACCGCCCAGCGCAGGGAGAGGCGCACTGGGATAATCGCAGTCTTTCGGCCCTGGTGTTGCTGCTGCTGGCCGCGCAATACGTGCTCGGCGTGCTGGATGTATTCTTGCTCGCTCCGCTCTGGCTGCAGGTCGTGCACCTGCTGGGCGCCGATCTCTTGTGGACCGCGCTCGTGGTGCTTACGGCCCGGATGACCCTGGTACCGGCGGATACAAGCTTGCAGAAATGAAAAGGCCCCGTTTCGGGGCCTTTCTGTGAGCGGGGCTAGCGGCGTTGGCGCTGTTCCAACAATTGCGGCGAAAAGCCAACCGCAGATCCTTTGCTCCCGTAATCCGCCGCGGCAGACAACGGTTGCTCAGCATGACAGCAACTAAGGTGTGAAGCGAACGCGGAGAAGTTAATTAGTTCGTCGCCTGCCTTTTCAGTGCATCGATAGTGCGACCACGGAGACGCCTTTGGGCTGCTCCACATGGATGAACAGCGTCAAGACTGCTGCGATGAAATACAGCGCTCCGTAGACGATCACTACGCCGGCAATTCCCCAGAAAGGGAGAATGAGCGCAGCCAGAACTGGGCCGCCAAAGTTGGCTAGGCCACCGCCCAGATTCTGCACAGACACCGCCGCGCCCTTGTGTTCCGGCTCCATCGCCGGAAAGATGGCGCCCATCGGCACAAAAGACGTGACGGTAAAAGCAAACAGCAGCGCCGCCACCGTGGCTGCCAGGGTGTTGTGTGGAAAGTGGAGCGGCAGAAAATAGAAAAGCAGTGTTGCCGTGCCACAACCGACAAAGCCGAACCAGCGCATCTGTCGCATCCATCCAATGCGATCGCCGATCAGACCCCACACCACGTTCGTCACCGGCTGAACAAGGAAGAAAGTTCCCCAAATGCGGGCCCACTCCGGGACGCTAAAGCCGACGCGCGAAGAGGTATAGAAGAGCGGCATGATGACCGGGAAGCCGTAGAGCGACAGGTTGCAAATGACGCGCGTGACGAGCGCAAGCGCAATGTTGCGGCTGCGAAAGATCAGAGTCACGCACTTGCCGATCTCAGCAAATTTTCCGTTTTCGCCGCGCGCAACGGCTGCGTTGGGCACGGCCGACACGCCGCCGGTGAAGAAGTAAATCAGCACGCCGCCGGTCAGCACCCAGGCCATCGACATCCACAGCGTGCCCATGTAGCCGATCCAACCGATGGTGAAGCTCGGCAGGTAAGAACCGATAATGCCGTAGCCGATGGTGAACATGCTCCAGGTCCAGCCGATGGCCGAGGCGAGCTCGTGGGGACGGCTCTTCTGCACCACCCAGACAAAGAATCCGTAGAAAAAGAGCGGATAGGCAAAGCCGCGGATCCCGTAGAAGAGCAGTGTAAGCGGAAGGTTGGGATGAGTGAGGCCGAAGACCAGAAACAAAACGTGAAAGACGAGCCACCAGACGATGCCGATCAACATGACACGCCGCGGTGTGAACACGTCGGCGAGAACGCCGGAAAGCCAACTGGAAAGGGCGGCGCATGCGCCGTAGATAGTGAAGACAAGCGCTGAATCGCGGGCAGTGAAACCCAGATTGACAAGGTATTTCGACAGGAAGGCCTGTTCGATGCCGTCGCCGGTCATGCAGAAAACAATAGCGATGTACCCGCCGAGAAGCACGAGCGGCATGCCCAGAAAATGCCGCTCGTGGTGACTCCCACTCGGCGCCGAAGAGACAATATCGGCGGCGCTCAAGCAGCGGATTCCTCAACAACAATCTGTAGCTTGATGTCGGCGGCGCGGCCCTCGGCGGCGCGCTCGAATGCAGCAATGCTCTCATCGAAAGCAAAGTTGGCCGAGATGAGCGGCTTCAAGTCGACCTTGCCGGAAGCCAGAAGTGCAACTGCCTTCGGATAGACATTGGCATAGCGGAAGATAGTTTCTATGCGGGCTTCCTTGGCCTGGGCCGCGACCACATCTAAGGCAACAGCTCCGGGCGGCATGCCCACAAGAACGAGCGTACCGGCGGGCGCGAGCAAATCGAAAATGCCCTCAAAGGCTTTCGTGGCGCCGCTGGCCTCAAAGACCACATCTGCGCCCCAGCCGTCGGTGAGTTCGCCGACGCGCGCTGAAAGTGAACCCGTACGGACATCGAAGGGTACGATGCCCGGGTACTTCCCGGCAACGGCCAGCTTTTCCGCAGAGAGGTCAGCCACAACAACCTGGCCTGCGCCTGCGGCGAGAGCCGAAAGCGAAACCATGATGCCGATGGGGCCCGCGCCGATGACCACCGCCGTTGCACCGGGCTTGATCTGGGCTTTGGTGGCTGCATGCATGCCGACCGCAAACGGCTCAACCATCGCCCCTTCGGCGAGCGAGACGTGCGCGGGCAGCTTGAAGGTGAAAGCGGCAGGGTGAACCACTTCTCCTGTGAGGCAGCCATGAATGGGCGGCGTGGCCCAGAAGCGAACCGCAGGGTCAAGATTGTAGTGGCCCTCGCGGCTGGCGCGCGAGCTCATGTCGGGAATCCCGGGTTCCATGCACACGCGGTCGCCGGGTTTGAGGTCGCAGACTTCGCTGCCGACTTCGACGACGACACCGGCGGCTTCGTGGCCGAGCACCATGGGTGCATTGACGACGAATGGGCCGATGCGGCCGTGCTTGTAGTAGTGAACATCGCTGCCGCAAATGCCCACGCGGCCAATGCGGATGCGAACATCGCGGGGACCGACCGAACCAGGGAGTTCAATGTCGCGGAGGGAGAGGCGGAGTTTCTCTTCCAGAACGAGAGCCTTCATGTGGCACCACTTATAAATAAACACGTGGGCTGACGGGTGGTGTCAGCCCACGATTGAGGCAGTCCGGGCGTGGACGCTCGCAATACAGCTGGCCTTCCACCCCAGCAAGCCAAAGTCAGCTTGTCCGGGACATCGGTCCGGAAACCGCCGCTACAAAGCAGCCGCTCAGTCTTCGAGCGCCGGATGGTAGTGGCTCTCCCAGCCCATGTAGCGCGCTGCTTCGTGAATGGACTTTGACACGTCGCTGAAGTTTGCCGCCACGTGATGTTCGAAGCCCTCGCGGCAAATATATTTCAGCAGCTTTTGCAACTGCGGAATCTCGGCAACGCCCGCGCCGCCGAAAGTGGTCAATGGATCGTCGGTGAATTTACCAGCGCCCGTGTAGCCGCGAACGATGCCGCGGCGATCGTCCGTGGAGTAGCGCGCAAAGCTCATCACACCGGCCTTGACGCGGCCCACGCAGGTACCGAATGTGTTCTCCTTGCCCACCGTGCCCGCAATGATCTCCTGGTAGTCCATCCTCACGTCTTTGAAGAAATGCTTCGGCAGGTTTGAGCAATGGAAGCAGACGCACTTGTCGGGATTGCTGCCGTAGTTGTTGTTCCAGTCCAGCAACGCCGACGGCGTACCCGAAGCCAGCGCCAGCATATACATGCTCAGCGTGCCGGGGACGTCGACTTCGCAGGCCGAAGGAATCAGGTCGTTGCTCATCATGCTCATAATGGTGCAGGGCACAACGCCAAAGAACTCTTCCATCGAAGTCCAGCACTGCACAGCGCTGATAGTCACGTGGGCCTGCTTCATCCACCCGTCGATCACCGCGCCCAGCTTGGCCATCTTCAGCAGTGCAGGTGCGGGGATGCCGGAAGTGCTGACGTAGGAATTGATCGCCGCCAGCTTGGCCTGCGCTGCATCGTCATTGTCCTTCATGCGTTCGATGCGGCCAAAGATTTCAGACAGATCGATGGTCTCGATGCTGATGCCATTGGTCTCGAGAATTCGCTCGGAGTAGCGGACCGTGTTGAAGGCCGTCGGTCGCGCGCCAATCGAACCGATGCGCAGATTTTTCAGGCCCTTCACGATGCGGCAGACTCCGGAGAACCATTCCAGATCGGCCTTGAACTCAGGAGAATCCAGCGCCTCGGTGTGCAGCGTAGTCAGCGAATACGGAATCCCGTATTGCATCAGATTGTTGCACGCGCTCATCTTCCCGCAAAAACTGTCGCGCCGCGTGGCGATGGTCATCGCATCGGAGCGGTCCGGCGTAGCCTGCACCAGCACGGGCACCTTGAGCCCGGAGAGCCGGATCGCATCCACAATACCGCGCTCTTCGCCAAAGTTGGGAAGCGTAATGATAATGCCGTCGATCTCTTCGGCGTGCTTCTTGAACAACTCGGCACAGCGCTGTGACTCGTCATAGGTTTCCACTGCGCCGTGCTTCGACTCCTGCGGGCTCAGCACAATTGCACGCGCCCCTGCGCTCTCCAGGGTCTTAATAATCTCTTCGCGGCCCGTCTTGGCCAATTGATCTGGGAAAAATCCGCGATTGCCGACTACAATTCCAAACGTCATTACTCGTTGCGCTGCCATGTCTAATTCCCCTTCTTATCCTTCCCGCCTCAGCGGTGTCACTATCTTCTATTGTCGCGTACAAGATTAACTCACTGCGCGCCCAGGACGAAACTTCACTACATAAAACAAACCAAGCAGTCCCAGCACGCTACCCCACCAGACCGGCGTATGCAACTGAGTTAACTGCACCAGCGGCGGATAGCTTGCGGTTTGCCATTCATAAACGCCATAACCTGTGATCATCAGCCCATAGGTCAGCAGGATCACTCCAATAAAGAACCAGATAGATACTCCGGAGCCGTGCATATCTTGTTCCCCCTTCTCTCACTCTGGTGCGCAATGTCTGGTGCGCCAGAGCCGCGTCTCTCTTTACCAGAAAATAATATTCAATGCCGCAAAGATGACCACCACCACAATCGCCCACGTGTATTCATTCTTGTAAAACGGAACCGGCGCCTCAACGGGCAGTACCGTGGCGCCATAAACAAGGCCGTCGAGTTCGGCGACGGGTTTTGCCTTCGTCAACAGACTAACCACAAAAATAACAATCGACGCGAAGAGAAATGCCCACAAGGCTCGATAGACATTCTCAGCCATCGGCTTGGCATCCGGCGAAAGCGCCACGTCGGCCAACGCCGCGGGAACCAGTTTGACCCACATGAACAGAGACGCTGAAAAGACGATGCCAAGCAGAAGACCCAGAAAGCCCGCCATTGTCGTAGCGCGCTTCCAGAACATGCCGAAGAGAATTGTAGCCAGAAGAGGCGCGACAAAAATGCTGAACAGCGCCTGCACATAATCCATAATGCCGTGTGCGTGCATCACCAGGTACGCCGCGCCAATCGACACCGCCACACCAATCAAAATCGAGAGACGCCCCACCAGCACATAGTGGCTATCCGAGCCGTGCTTGTTAATGAGCGGTCTATAGATGTCGTAGGTCCACACCGTGGAGAAAGCACTGACGTTGCCGGCCATACCGCTCATGAAGCCGGCAATCAACGCCGTAATTCCGAGGCCGAGAAGACCCGGGCCGAGATAGCGCACCATCATCAGGGGCAGTGCCTGGTTATAGCTGTGCAACTCCGCGCCCGGCGCCCCGCTCAGAACCTTCTGTTGATAAGCAGCGGGCAGCGTCGTCGTGGCCATCTCCGCCGAACACGCGGCTGAATTTTCAATCCGGCCGCTTGCCGGAGACACCGTGCAGGCGGCAACCACATCCTCCCCCACAAGCTGGCGGCGGCTGCCATCAGGATTCTGAAGCAGCACCAGGCCAAGCAATCCGGGCAGGATCACGATGAACGGAGTCGCCATTTTGAAGAACGAACCGATGATTGGCGCCATGCGGGCCGCGCGCAGGTTGTGGGCCGCCAGCACGCGCTGCACTACCAGAAAATCCGTAGTCCAATAGCCGAAGCTGATAACGAAGCCGAGCCCGAAAACAATCCCGGTCCAATGCACGCCCATCGGATTGGCAGCGAAATGACCCGTGTCGCGCCACATGTGGAAATAGCTGTCACTATGCATGTTGGCAATGATCTTCGACTTG
>Ga0307377_10004676_pt1 | contig 14907 bp, 16 predicted proteins | sample TR3MG_FD_202535 | JGI IMG/M metagenome (GOLD analysis project Ga0307377, IMG submission 202535) | Soil microbial communities from Risofladan, Vaasa, Finland - TR-3 | ecosystem: Environmental > Terrestrial > Soil > Coastal area > Acid sulfate soil | place: Finland: Risofladan, Vaasa | collected... | reverse complement strand
CCCGATTCAGACCACGCAATATCTTACGTTGACGCAACTAACCGCCGAAGCCGTCGCTTTCTCCCCGTTCGCCGTCGCGGCTGTAGGTGGGGCCAGGGGTATCGCGTCGCCGCGCCACGCTGTCGAATTTCGCTACGGCACAATCCGTAGGCTTGTATCCGCCGCAGGTATCGAGCTTCGTGTCCGACTGGCAAACGACGTGCCTATGGGCGGCGAATACGCGGCAGCGACTTTTTACTGCACAGTGCGGGAATCGCAAACATGAAAGCCCTTGTACTCAGTGGCGGTGGATCCAAAGGCGCTTATCAAGTAGGCGTTCTACAGAAGTGGTTGGGCGAAGATCGGCGCGACTACGATCTGTTGTGCGGGGTGAGTGTTGGCGCATTGAACTGCGCGGTCATATCCACTGTGCTGCGCGGACAGCCGGTCATGGCTAGCGTAAAGCTGCGCGAGTTTTGGAATGCAACGACAACGGCCAAGGTCCGCAAGAGTTGGCCGGTGGTTGGTGCCGCAGCGGCGCTTTGGAAGCAGTCTGTGTACGATTCGTCGCCGCTTGGGGAGTGGTTGCGAAAAGAGGTGAGCGTCAAGGCGATCCGATCCAGCGGTCGCACGTTGGCGGTCGGCGCGGTGAACTGGGAAACCGGCGAGTACCGTGTTGCGGATCAGACTTCGGACGATATTTTGGACTGGGTGTTGGCGTCCGCGTCTTACCCGGTGATGCTTTCCCCGGTGAAGATTGGCGGCAAGTTGTGGACAGACGGTGGACTGCGTGAGATAACTCCGCTTGGCGAAGCCATCCGGCGCGGCGCAACAGAGATCGACGTGATCGTCACGGCCCCTGAAAAGCCTGCGGTTTGGTCAACGGCGCGGCAAGCGGCATTGCCGGGGTTTGCGATTCGTGCGTTGGATCTTATGTCCGCCGAAATCATGGATAATGATCTGAAAGTCTGCGATTTGAAGAATCGCCTGGCCGTGGCGCTTGGCGGCATGGAGTACCGTAATGTGAAGGTGCGCGTGATGCGGCCTAGCGGCGAGTTGTCCGCAGACTCACTCAGTTTCGACAAAGTTGCGATTGCCAGTATGATTGCGCAAGGATACGCCGATGCGCACGATCAAAAATCCGTGAGGTGACGAAATGGAAATGCAGTTGAAGAATTGGATCTGCCTGTTCGCGTGCGTGTTTGCACTGTTCGCCTGTGCCGGGCTTGCTGCCGTCGCGCGCACGGCTAACGATATTGCGCGCGATGCGTGCATGCTGTTCGCGGTGGAAAACAAAGCGGCCCTTGGCGCGTCCGTTGGTTCGCCTGCGGATTGGTGCGCCGTGCATGAAAACGTCGCACCGTTTCTTGACAGTATCTTGAGCGCACAGCGGATGAGCGCACAGCGCATGGGCATTGCCCCGCGAAACCCGGAATGAGTGTAGCGACCACCATAGGCGGCTTGGCAGGTCGCAAGGGCAGGGGTTGGCACGTCAATCCGGTTGATCCGTCAATGCGCGTGTGGAGTGCCCCACAAGGCTTGGTGGGTGCTTCGCGCGAGCCTATCGACTGTCTGCCGGTGCGTTTTGATCAAGGCGCATCGTCATCGTGCGTCGCGCAAGCACTTGCGCTTGGGATAACGTGTGTCGAGTCGATGCTCGGCATGGACGTTGACGTTATCTCGCGGCGGGCGTTGTACTACCTACTGCGTAAAAAGCGCGGGCTGCACAAAGTTGACGCAGGCGGGTATATCTCGGACGGCGTAGACGTGGTGCATAGGTACGGCTGCGCTTCTGAATCTCGATTCAAGTGGAGCCCCCTTCTGATCAACCAAGCGCCCAACGCTGGGTTGGTTGTGGAGGGCACGGAACGCAGGGGCTTGAAATACGAACGTATCGTTGGTGTCGGCAACAAGTTGATCGCGCAACTTGATACTGCGTTGCAGCACGGACCAGTGGTGTTCGGGATGCCAGTCACCCAAGATTTCATGGACTACAAAGACGGGGTGCTGCGCACGCCGACCGTTGTGGCTAAGATACTTGGCGGACACGCGACGTTGTTGGTGAAGCGGAATCCAGACGGCACGTTCACCGGGGCCAATTCGTACTCCCGCAAATGGGGTCTGGACGGCCTGTATGTGATAGAGGATGAGTATTTGGCGGCGCATGGGCAGGACTTCACGGTGCTGCATGACTGGGAAAAGGTGGCGCATGCGAAAGCTGCATAATCTGGCCTTCTGGGTGGTGCTGACAGGCTGCGTTCCGGTGGCCTACGTGCCGCCTGTACGCCCGCCTGAAAATGACCCGCCTGTCAGGCCGATTCCAAACCAAGCTGCCGACTGTGAGGCGGCAGAACGCAATGTGGCCCACTGTGAGGGATTTGGACCGTCGCGCGGCCCAGATCGGGTGGCAGGCACGGCAGACGACATTTCGTTTGGCGACGTTTGCCGTGACATTGAGATACGCGACCCTGAACTGAGTCTGAACCCGACGTGCCTTGTCGCCGCAAAAACGTGCGACGACGCGAAGGCTTGTGCAGATCAGTAATCCCGGTGCAAGCTGAGTTGTAGATGAAAATACTGACTAGCAGTCCTGGGATAATCGTGAACGGCCTGTTCAATGCGCTCGCCACGTCGCGCGTGGTGACGTGGAACGATCACGGACTGCAATTCAAGCCAGGCATGGGCGCGAATAAGACGCGCGTGCAAAAGTTGTCGTTGGCGGTGCTGCATTGGACGGGCGCAGAGAACGAACCGGATACGATGTTTCGGACGCTAGTGAAGCGCGGACTTGGAATCGAGTTTGCGATCGGCGGTGACGGCACGGTGTGGCAGTTCGCTGATCCTTTGGTTTGCGATACGGCAGACGCGGGCCGCGTGAACGGATGGTCATGGGGAATCGAGATCGTAGGTAGCGGCTTATCCCCGTTGAACCCGAAGTCGATGTGGCGCGGCAGGGACCGCGAAAAGTACACGGCGCGCATACACGGCGCGAATCGAAAGCTGTTGGACTTCCGACCGGCGCAGTACAAGGCGCTGTTGGAGTTGGTTGACGCCATGAGCGTCGCAGTGCCAACGGTCGCGCGGCGCGTGCAAACCGACGCGCAAGGTGCGCCGTTCTGCGAACTGTTGACGCCTGCCGAATTGCGGAAGTTCAGCGGCTATATCTGCCATAGCAATGCGTCCACTAAAAAGCTAGATGCGGGTCCGCGTGTGCTGGCCGCACTGCAAGCGCATTTTGCAAAGGACGCAGTGGCATGAGCAGTTTGTTGCCAAAGTCGTTGTCGAGCACTACCAAGATTGGTCTGACAGTGGCGCAGTTTATCACGCTGGTAGCGTCGCTACTTGGCGGCGCGGGCAGCATTGGGTTTGTCGTTGGGAACTTGCTGCCGAGAGTGGAGCAAGTCGAAACGCAGACACGCGACCTGCAAATACTACAAGCGAAGCTGGGATTGACGATGGAACGCTTATCCGCGATTGTCGAAATGGATCACGAAATTTTGAAGCACGTTAGCCATCACAGCCCGCCGCAGTCGCCATAGGAGGCCACCATGCAGATAAAGAAAACGTACCACTCTAACCCAGCCACTATGAAAGCCGTGATGACGATGATCGGCACGATCATGGTCGCGATTGCCCCAACACTGATCGGCAAGTACCCCGAAGTGGCGTTGATCCTATCTACTGTCGGCGGTTTGTTTGGCGGCGGCGCGTATGTCCGTTCACCCGGCACGGCCCCGATCCAGGTCGCGGTTGCAGAAGCGGCGGCACCCGAGAATACAGAAGGCGCGTAATGGCCGGAACTACGATAGCGGCCCAATCGCAAGGGCCGATTGTGCGAATCGGATTCAATGACCCCGGCATAGCCACGGTCATTGAAATGGGATTCTCACGCCTACTTGTCGAGCGATCGATCGACATCGGCTTGTCGTGGACAGAGATCACGGTGGCGTCCGAGCGTCCAGTGCTTGAAGCCGATCAGACCGATTACGTGTATATCGATCGTGTTGGCAGCGCGACTTACAAGTACCGGATTCGCTACGTCGCAGAAAAGGGCGGCGAGTGCGTTCTGAGCGATCCGAGCGATTCGATTGACGGTGCGGGCGCGTTGCTGTTGCAAGTGCTCACGGTCGCGCAGTTGAAGCAGCGGTATCTTTTCGGCGTGAACCTCACAAACGACAACGGCGAGCCGTTGCCAGACGAAGTGTACGAGCACTATATCTTGGCCGCGATTGCGTGGATGGAGCACGAACTAGACATAAAGATTCTGCCGACCACGATAAGTCGTGAAGCACACGACTACTACCGCCAGGACTACCAAGAGTTCAATATCTTGCAACTTGACAACTACCCAGTGCTTTCTGTCGAGGAATACCTAGTCGAATACCCAAGCGGGCAAACGGTTGTGGAGTATCCGCTTGAATGGGTCCGCATAGACCCAGACCACGGCATCCTGCGAATCGTGCCGACCGCTGGTACGTTGTCGGCTGTGCTGATCGGCCAAGGCGGGGGATTCTTGCCCGCGATTTACAGCGGCATGGCCCACTTGCCGGATCTGTTCAAAATCTCGTACACGGCAGGGTTCGCACCGGGCCAGGTGCCGCGCAATATCCTTGACCTGATCGGCATGTTCGCATCGTTGGGGCCGTTCAACATTTTTGGTGACTTGATCGCTGGCGCTGGTATTGCGAGTCTGAGCTTGTCGGTAGACGGGCTGTCGCAAAGCGTGGGCACGACAAGTTCTGCGACTAACTCCGGTTACGGTGCGCGCATTATTCAATATCTGAAACAGATTCAGAAGCAGGTTCCGCACTTGCGCCAATACTACAAAGGGATACGCATGGTGTCCGCGTGAAGCCGCCAAGGCCAACTACTGCGGCGACCGCATCCAGCGTGCCGATCACTGCGCGGACGCAAGAGGAATATCAGGCGTTGTCTCCCTTTGCGCTAGCTAAAACGCGCGTAGACTTCAAAGCGGAGGAATTTCGGAAGGTCATACAGCAAAAAGGTTATCGCCTTGTATGGCGCAAGGCGATCCTTTGCCCATGCGTGTCACCGGCCACCGATCAGGCTCGCGTGGATTGTCCGACGTGCGATTCGTCCGCATTCTTTTATGTGGAGCCGATCGCTATCCAAGGCATTATGACCGGCCTTGAAATGCGCAAGGACGTTTATCGAAACTTGGGCGAATGGTTGGAGGGTAGTTCTGTTGTCACAACCCCGCCCGAAGTTCGACTGGGCTATCGTGACAGCGTTGAAATGGTCAATAGCGTGATGACGTTCAACGAATGGATCGTGAAGGGCAACCGACGCGGGATTCGGTCACGCATGCCGAAGGGCCAGGACGTGTGCCGTTATCGTGTCGTGAACATGCTGCATTTGGTCATGGACGTAAATGGCGTGCCGCTTATGCTAGATAACGGCGTGCATTTCGTGATCAACCGCAACGGCTGGATTCAGTGGACGCCAAGCGGCGACGCGCTTGTAGAAGATGGCACGTCGCTGAGTGCCCACTACGAGTTTCATCCTGTGTGGATCGTGGTGTCGCACGGGCATGCCGTGAGAGATACAATCCAGAAGTTGAAATCGCCTACGCCAACGGCCACTGCGTTGCCACTACAAGCCGCCGTGAAGTTGGACTACTTGTTAGATAGTAAGACATTGCCGAGTTCGGCTGTTACAGCGGAGGTCACAGGTGCCCTCCCTTAGTGTTGATCTGCAAGAGGCAATGCGGGCGCTCACCGCCGCATTGCCGTCGCCTGCGGATACAAAAAAGATCGCCAAGGCGCTTGGGGCCGCTGCATACGCGCATTGGGTCGAACTTGCCAGCGACGGTCTGAAAAGCACGTCGCGTGACTACATCCAAGGGCTGACAAAGCCGGTGCTCATCCCCAGCACGCCGGGCATGATCGTGCGGTTGCAGCTTATCGGCGCGCTGCCCAACATGGTTGAACAAGGCTGGCCGCGCACAGACCTGCGTACCACGGTGTTACAGAGTCCCAAGGCGAAAACGTCAAAGGCCGGGCACAAGTACCTGGCTATCTCATTCAGGCACGGTGCGCCCGGCACAGGCGGTCGAAACGTGGGCGCTGCGATGCCAAAGCCGATCCACAACGTCGCACGCGAGCTTGCGGGCACTACCACGTCCTACAAAGCCGACCCGACGCGGTATCGTGAGCGTATGACTACGCAGCTAGCAGATACGGTTCCGTTGCGAGGTGTGCGCGGCGGGACGGTAGGCGACTTGCTGCGTAAGCGCAGCAAGGAATGGCACACCACGTCTATCTACACGGGCATGATCCGCAAGGTAGCGTCTTATGGAGTTCGTAAGGACGGCACCGCGAACATGCAGTCATCCTTCGCGACGTTTCGCACAATCTCCCAAGGCGTGAAGAATGACGAACGCAGTTGGATGCACCCTGGCATCGAACGCCGTGAGTACGCCAAGAAAGTGCAATCGCAAGTCGCAAAGACAGCGGCCTCTATCGTCGCAGCCCTTGGGAGGGGTGAGTGAATGGCGAATAAAACGGTGCGCAACCTTGGCGAGTTTGGCGAGCTTCCGCAAGATAGCGCGGCGCTATTGCTTGTCGAACGGCTGTTGAAAAGATTGCTGGAAACAGCCATCGCGCAGTTGCTTGCGAAGCCAGCCGACGCGGAACGATATTTCAGTCATTTTTTTGATTCGGCAGTGAGCACCAAAGAACGCGATCAGTTTTTGAATGCGTTTCGCGCGACACCGCCCCGCGTGGTGATCGGATATGCGCGGTCTGGCGCAGAGTTGCCATGCTTTTCAGTCGTGCTCACAAGCGAGGAAGAAACCGATACGTTTCTTGCGGACTTCACAGGGCAAGAGGGCGACGAAGAATACCGTGGGGCATTCTTCACGGCGACGTACACGGTCTACACCTACGCAACGCATCCCGACATGGGCCAGATCCTTTATCAACTGAGCAAAGCGGTTGTCCATTCCGGCAAGCGGCTGTTGCTGAGTGAAGGCTGCATGGAAATCGTGCTTGGCGGCGGCGAGCTTGCGCCGGATGAGAACTACATGCCGGAAAATATGTTCGTGCGGGCATTGCGGGTGACGATAAAGCACCCCTATTCCGCGCCGTTTTTCCTGCCTGTGGACCCCGCCAAGCTGCGCGTGCTGATTTTCGCATGCGACGTGAATGTGGACGGCGTGCAAGGCCAGGCACATCCCTACGTCCGAATCAACACGGATGATGGCGTAGAGGGGTGACTTTTGATCGAAAATGGGTCTAAGAGGGGCAAGTGTCGAAAAAGTACCGATCACCAACGAGTTCTGAGGCAACCCCAGCGAGGGCAAGCGCCGTGACGGTACCAGCGCCCGTATCTGCGCCGACCGAGCGCGAGATCACGTTGGAGTCGTTTACTTCCACGGTTGGTGGTTTGGGCGTGGCTTTCTCGGCTACAGAACGTCTGGGCAATGGCGGGCGGCAAATGAAGCGCACGCGCAGTGAGTGGAACACAAGGTATGCTGCGTGGCTTGGTGCTGCGCGGCGCTAGGAGATAAGTCATGGCGAGCGCGATCTTTTTCGGTGGCCGACGAATCAACATCCCAGGCGCGTATTCAGTTATCGACGCATCGGCGTTGGCTGGCCTCGCTCCCGGCGCAGTCGGCATCGTGGCGTTGCTTGGCGAAGCCGAAGGCGGCAAGCCGTTGTCTGTGGAGTCTGAGTTTTCGGATGCGACACGGCCCGAAACGATTTTGAAGCGGTATCGCAGCGGCGATCTGCGGCACGCTGGGCAGTTCTGTTTCGCGCCGTCCACTGACCCCGCGATCCCCGGTGGCGCGCAGCGGATAGTCGGCGTGAAGGTCAACCCGGCGTTGCAGTCGTCACGCACATTGTATGACGGCCAGTTGGTTCCGATTGCGTCCGTGGATCTTCTGAGCCGCGACTGGGGTTTGTTCACGTCGCAGATTTCGATCGAAGTCGAGGCGGGCACCAACCTTGGCAAAAAGTACACGGTCGTCTTTGAGGATAAGACTGAAATCTTTGACGACGTGGGCGCATCGCCCGTGCTGGACGTGACCTACGCCAACCTTGGTTCGGGGTACGACAACGTGAACGTGCTGAACACGGCCACGCAGTTCAGGGGCGCGGCTGTCAAACAGTCGAAGGGCTATTTGGCCGATATTACGCAGCCCGCCGGTGGCGTGTTGACGATTGTGTCGTCCAACGCACTCGACATCACGCAGTTGGTGACGCTGTACGGTTTCAACGGGCTCGACCAGCCGATTAAGGAGACACTGGCCCTCAACGGCACGACGCCAGTGGTCGGCGCGGTGGTCTTTGCGGGCCTGACCGGCGTGAGGATGGACACCGCAGCCGCAGGCACAGTCACTATCACAGATGTCGGGCTATTCACGAATGCGACACTCACGACTGGCATACTGTCACAAGGGCTGAATTTGCTTGGCCCCAACGCTCCTGCCGCTGGCGTGGTCACGATTGCGGATCTGACTGCCGATCAGCCTGGGCAGCTCGTAATGGTGCGTGGCTTGGACGCGAACGGTATCGAGGTTGTCGAGCTGTTCTATTTGGCCACGGCGTTCACGACGCCCGTGGTCGGTACGCAGGTTTTCAGTGCGATCATTCAAATGGAGTTGGGCTTCGCCGCTAACGCCAACACCATCCAAATGGACGTGCTGGCTTTCCTGACCTCGCACGCGACATTCAAGACGACGCGGCAAGTCGCGGATCGGTTGAACCTTCTGCCAGGGTTCACGGCGAACTCTCTGCGACGAAACACGTTCAAGATGGTGGACCTGGATTACGATCCGGTTGCAGTGGATTGCCAGGGCGTAGTGGTGCCCCTGTACGCCGACCTCATGGACTTCGTAGAGAACATGAACACGCGGTCGCTCTACATTAGCGCGACACGCAATGCCGCGCCGGGTGCGTTGCCGCCTGCTAACACCGCAGGGCCGCTGTATCTCACGGGCGGAACTGAGGGCACGACTACAATCACGCAATGGCAGACCGCGATCAACTTGCTGAAAAAGCGGCGCGTGAACATTATCGTGCCGATGACAAACGACCCCGCCGTGCATGCGCTCTTGGCGTTTCACTTGATCGAACGCGCTGGCAAGCTGCGAAGCGAAGCCAACGGGTACATCGGGATCGGGACGAACGCGGGCGCGGGTGAGACAAAGGCGAAGATCAAGTCGCAGATTCAGTTGCTCAATACGCGCCACATTTCGGCACTCTCGCAAGAGGCCAAGATGAACAACCCAGACACGGGCGAAGCCGTGTTTTATCCGCCGCACTTTTTTGGCGTGATCGCGGCGGGCATGCAGGCAGGTTCACCGATTGGCGAGCCGTTGACGCACAAGCGTCCGTTCGTGAGCGACATTCGCAACGATAACTCTTGGTCCATTGAAGATGACACCGAGGAACTGATCGACGCGGGCCTTATGATGGCCGAAAAGGTTGACGGCGTTGGTATCCGCTTCATCCGATCGGTCACGACGCACTTAGATGACGACAACGTGGTGTTCACGGAAATGTCGGCCAACGAATCTGCGAACACGGCGATTTTCGAGCTTCGCAGGCAACTTGAGTTGCGGATCGGGCAGCGCGGCCTTGGCGGCACGGTAGCCAATATCAAGGGCCTGACCTACGATACGCTTGAACGATTGGTCAAAGACGAAATCATCGTCGCCTACAAGAGCGTGTCGATAGAGCAGATCGGTGACACGTTCCCGATTTCGGTGGAGATCGCACCGATCCTGCCGATCAACTTTATCCCTGTTACGGTTCATTTGGTCGCCATTCGCACGGCGGCGTGAAGTAGGCACAACGGAGGCGGATTATGGCAGAACGAGGATTGGTTCTAACAGGCGCACGCGCTCGCCTCTCATTAGACGGCGTAGCTATCATGTACGCGCTGAATGCGTCTTACGGTGAGCAGATCCAACTTGACCCGGTTGAACCGTTGGATCAGTTCGACGTGGCCGAGTTTGTGCCGACTGCATATCGTTGCACGTTTACGGCGCAGATCGTCCGCGTGATCACGGCGAGCGTGAAGCTGCACAACGGCGTTACGATCTTCCCGACGCTGGAAAATATCCTGTCCGCCGCAGAAATGACTGCGACAATCGAGGATAGCGTGACGGGCCATGTGGTCGCGAACATCGAACGTGTCCGCGCATCGCGGTATCAGATTGCGGTCGGCGCACGCGGCATCGTGCTTACCGACGTAGAGTTCGTCGCAGTCCGTATCCGTGACGAATCGGAGATCGTGTGATCGTAGGCGAAACAGTCACCGTCAAAACTCCCTTCGGTGGGCCGGTTTTGACGGGCACGGTGCTCAAACTCCCCGGCGTTGGCCCCGACGCAGCCCCTTCAGGGTCGGTTGTGGTGTCGATCGCCGGGGGAAGGACGATTCTAGCGCCTGTGCGCGCCGTGACGGCCCCCAGCGACCCGCCCGTGCCGGTGCCTGCCCCGCGCCCGCCGCTGGACCTTTCGGCGCTCACGGCCACGCGCAACCCAGACGTGGTGAAAGCCGAAATGAAGGCTCGCCTGGGGGCGGTCACGGCCACAGGCGACCTAGATCAGATCATGGAGGCCCATACCGCCCGCGTGGCGGCTAGGCGCGCTCAATAAGACCCTAACAAGACCCTAACCGCGTGGGCAACTGCCCCGCAAGTGATCGAACCGTAGATAATGGACGATGGACAGCCTAAAAAGCCCAAGTGAAATCAAAAGAGAACTGACCCAGAAAAAGCCAACCGAAAGGTTGCCACCGACCACCCGAATCGAGGTGGACGAAACGATCCGTGGCGTGAGATACGCCGGGACTTTCGTTTTCAAGGTGCCCACCTTGGCTGATCAAATCGTGATCGGCCAAATCAAAGCCAGGTATCTGCCCAATGGCGGCAAGGCCGACCCCGTGTCGGAATTGCTTGTCGAGCAAATCTGCTTTTTGGAAGTCACGCTGCAAGATCCGAAACCGTCATGGTGGCGACCACTTGAGTTCACGGAATCCGACCTTCTAGCGAAGGTATACGTGGAGGCAATGGGCTACGCGAACACGTTTCTCGGTAGAAACTCAGTCAGTGGAGAAGTTGACGGAGATAATGGCATCGGGAACGATGGAGGGGGTGACGGCGCTTCTGAAAGCACTGTGGACGAAGGCGTATCAAGCGCCGACCAACGACCCCCGCTTGTTATCTCTCACGTTACGCGAGCTAAGTGACGAACTTTGCGTTGGGCCTGCGTTGGAGGCGTATGCCGAAATGCGCCGCGACAAAGCAGAAGCGGAAGCAGACGTTTCCGCTTCTGCCCACGTTCCACAAGGCAAGGCCAGTGTAGCGGATAAACCGATCCTGACAGGGCACCCAGAGTACGACGCTTGGGAGATCGCGGAAACGAGCACGGAAAGGGATTTTGGCCGTGGCAGACACGCGACACACTACTACCGTTGATATCAAGGTTGACGACCGCGAAGTCACACGACTTGCGGACGAACTAAACCGGACGTTCGACACGCGCGTAGTCGAGACTTTCAACAAAATGTTGGAGCGCCAGTCGAGCGTGATCGGCACGCTGATAAAACAGCAATCGGAGCTTCATCGAACGATGCAGCGCCAAAATGCGATGCAGCCTGGGTCGGGCGGTGCCGGTGGCGGTGCCGGTGGTGGCGGTGGCGGTGGCGGGCATGGCGGCGGCGGGGATCACCCGAGTTGGTGGAATCGTGTCAGTGCCACGGGCGTTGGCACTTATCTTGGGCACCAAGCGCATGAAATAGGGCACGGGATGAAAGCCATGCCTGCCGCAGCGGCGGGCGGTGAATTCAGCAAATCCGCCGCAAAATTAGTGCCGTATGTTGGGGAAACACTCGCAGGCACGATGGAAGCCGCGCAGAAATATCACCACATGGCGATGGCAAACTTGAACGCCCGCATGGGCGTATTCGGTGCTGCCGGTATGGGCGGGGAGCCCATGCGCGGGCTTGGTAAGTGGGGCGCAACGCAGGGTATCGATCCAGACGCTTTCCCAGGGATGCTAGGCAACGCTGCTAGGCAAACTGGTCTAAGCGGACGTGATCTTGCAGGCGCGTCTAAGGACGTGATAAGCGCGCAGCGGTTTTTGGGTATCGAAGGTGCGGGAACGGTCACAGGGGCGGCGGGCGCAGCGGGCGGTGCCGTATCGGCAGAACGCTCAAACGCCTTGCTCGCTCAGACCATAGGTACGGCGGTGACGGTCGGTGTGCAGGAATCGCGACTAGATGAGTATTTCCAAGGCGTCGCCGGGTTTGTGGAGCAAATGCGCAATCGCGGCATGGCTATCGAACCTGAGTCAGTGAACGCTTTGGTTGGTGGGTTTGGCGCAATCAACGCCAAGTCGTTGTCGGGCATCGCGGGGTTGAACGCGATAAAGTCGATGGCAGGCGGCATGGCTGGCGTGATGAGCGGGACCAGTATCATGTCCGCAATAATGATGCAGACAACCGGCGTGTCGGGCGGCAAGAACATTTTTCAGGCCAGGCGTGAGGTAGAGGATAACCCACTTGAGGCGACCGCTGCCGCGATTGAGGCGATCAAAAAAATGATGCCCGCTACTGCGACGAATGCAGAAGCGCGCGGCGGCATGCTGCGCGAGGCACTTAAAAGCAGCGGCATAAACATAGGCGGAACGCAAGCCTTTGACCTAATGCGTGGGGAGGTCGATCTAGAGGATGTTTTCGGCGCTGCCCCCGCTGCCAAGGCCGCTAAGACCGGCAAAGAACTTATGGATCGGCGCAAGGCTATGGCTGGCAGCCTAACCAAAGACCTAAGCGTAGAGGCTGGGATAAAGCAGAAAGCGATAAATCTTGGTGAGACAGAAAGCGTAAAGCATTTGGCGCACCATCTTGAGGCATTGGATCAGCAAATCGCTGAAAAAATACTCCCCAGCATGACCCACTTTACGGACGAAATCTTGAAGCTGGTAGATAAGCTGATCGCCGCATACCCTGGTTTGAAGGAGGAAGCGAAGAAACTGGGCGAGGAAGCCGTGGATAACACCGAGAAAGGTATCAAAACGGTTGTAGACGCGGCGAGCGACCTTGCAGATTACGCGACCGGCGAGCCGACCAATGACGAAAAGGCGCAGCAAGCCGCCGACCAGGAAGCCTTTGATAATGGGCTTTTGGATATGCGGCGCGAGTCTACGAGTCAAGAAAGGGGCGACACGGCGGACCCAAATGCCGGGTGGGAGCCTTCGGGCATGACCCTGCCGGGCGGTTTTCAGTTGGACCAGCCGCAACTTGGTGCCGGTCCAGAAAAGGCGGCTGCAACCATGCGGAAAGCTGCGGAGCTAATCAATCTATCCGCAAGCGAGATCGAACAGAGTTGGGCGCAAAGCATGGGGATCGACTCAAGTATCCCAGAAGGCAGGGGCGGCGGTGGGCTCTAAGGAACCGGAGTTTACCACTGGTAGTCATACGCGCGCTGAAGTCGAGTTTCACTCGGATCAGCACGCGGACGGCGAACCTATTATCCTTAGTGCTACGGAAAACTTTTTTGGTCGCCTTGTGTCCTTGCAAACCAGCAAGGGCTTCGATGGCCTGTCTGGATCGTGGTCATGCGTCATAAAAAAGCCACCGGGAACGAAGGCTTTTGGCGGTGTCAGATATGCAGGCCGTCAAAATTCGTTGCTGCGCGTGTGGCGCGATCCCGAGGATGTTTGGGTTCGCATCTATATCGTAAAGAACGGTAAGAAAGTCCACCTTATGACCGGGCTTGTGGATTCGATCCGTGAGTCTATGCACCGCACTGGCGAGGGCACGCGAGTTGAAGCGTACACTATCGCCGGGCGTGACTGCGGCAAGGTGCTCGAAACCACGGAAGTCTGGGTAAATCAGTACGACTTCGGCGGCAACGCCGTAGCGGGCCTGGCGAAGTTTATGACCGCATTTGCGGATCATCCTGGGCTATCCAGCGCCAGCCCTTCTAAGTGGGTACGCACACTTGTCGAATCGTTTGTCGGCAACAACGGAATCGCTGAAACGCAATGGACGTTGCCCGCTTCCTTGGGCGGCGGGTCGTTTTTTGATCTGTTGTCAATGGACAATCTGCAAGATATGGATGATGGCAATGGCAAGTTTTCGGATCTAGGATTGTTCGCAAAATACGATACTAACCACGGCATAGGAAATCTTGCCGAAGTGCTTGAATCGTACAGCAACGATTTTCTGAACGAACTCTGGCTTGACATGACAGATACAGGCGAGAAGGTGGAACGCCCCGCACTGCATTTGCGCGAGCGCCCGTTTGTGACCTTTGAATCAGGCCGTGAGCGTTGGGAGTCTATTCGCTCGCACACGTTGGAAAAGCGTGACGTGGCGATACGCGAAATGGCTAAGGGCGGCACGGCCAATAGATACAACTATTGGTCAATCCGGGTTGACGGCAACGTAACCACGATGGATGAGCGGTCGCTAAACGCGCTAGGGAAGCTAGATAATGCCAAGCAAGGCGAGCCGGGGGGCATCCCGATTTGGAATCGCGACTCTATCGCTATGCACGGCGTCCGTAAGTGGCAAAAGGGCACGTTGTTTCTGAATGGGTTTATCGAAGGGCACGATGAGAAAAAACTATGGCCTTCGATGGCTGCAAATTGGTTGCGCAAAGCCCACGACTGGTACTGCATTGCGCCTTGGCAGATCAGCGGCACGATAACCACTTCGCAAGTCAAGCCGTCAATACGGCTAGGCAACCGATTGATAGAGAGTCGGGACGAAGGGGAGGTTGAATACTACGTGGAAGGCGTTGCCCACGAATGGCGTTATCCTGGCGCTGCGCGTACCACGCTAACACTCACGCGGGGGCAGTACATTGGCGATGACTTGATCGGCGCGTATCGGGCCGAAATGGACAACGGCAGCATCCTGCCAGATTGCGTGCCTGGCGAGCATGGTGGT
>Ga0307377_10004675_pt1 | contig 14910 bp, 13 predicted proteins | sample TR3MG_FD_202535 | JGI IMG/M metagenome (GOLD analysis project Ga0307377, IMG submission 202535) | Soil microbial communities from Risofladan, Vaasa, Finland - TR-3 | ecosystem: Environmental > Terrestrial > Soil > Coastal area > Acid sulfate soil | place: Finland: Risofladan, Vaasa | collected... | reverse complement strand
GTCTTATCGGTTGTCGACGAGGCAATTACCGACGCAGGTGTTTCTTTCGTAGTTGGTGTAACAGTAGTCATCATTTTAGGAGTTGGTGACGTTGTTGCAGTTGGTTGAATATCATCGGCCCCTAAAATATTATCAGAACCCGGCGCCAGCAACCAGTACCCAGCCAGCAGCGCACACAATACCAGAGCCAGGGCAAAGAATTTTGTCAGGGAAGATTTTCCAGTATGGGTTTTTTCACGCGGGACTGGCGAGAATTGGGATGCTCTTGTTGCAGCATCACGTCCCCTTTTTAAAGCAGCCTCATCTGCAATTATCCCCCCCCAATATTAGCTTTCTGCTCTCGCTCCGCTGCTTCCTTACGCTGTCTTTCTTCTCGTTTCTTCCTTTCAGCATCTTCCCGAACATTCTTTTCCAGTTCCTCTTTCTGTACTCTCTCTTCCTCTTCCTTACGCTTGCGTTGTTGCTCCTCACGCTCCTTTTGTGCCCTCTCTTCATCCTCTTTCTTTTTGCGCAGTTTTTCCTCTTCTTCCCGCCTCTTTTGCGCTTCCTCAGCTCCAAAATCAGTACGCTGTACCACACTCCCCTTTATATTAACCTCAGCAACCCCCTCCCCTCCAAAACTGGTCCGCTGCACCACAGAATCAATGATATTAATGACTTGCTCCTTCTTGATCACCCCGATCTCCCTTGCCGACTGCACAGTTGCCACCACATGCCTGAGCTCGGTTACAGTCTCATTCAGAAATCCGTTAATCCCATGGGATTTATCAGACACGGCCCTCAGCATCGCCTGGGTCAGCCCGTCGTCCTCCTTGATAAGGGCTGTCAGCAGATAGTACGCCTTCTCCCCTATGGACTCGCTAGCAAGGTACAGTATCCTGCCGCCCTCAATGGAGAACTCTTCAACCTTATAATGCCGGCTCTGGCAGGTCTGCAAAAGGAACGTTGTAAGCCTGTCAACACTTACACCCTGAAAATTAAGTCCTGTCGCGGCAGAATGCCCGGTGCTGGATAGTTCCAGGAACTCGGCCTTTGTCATCCTTTTACCTTTGAGGAACGGGCACACACAGTGCACTTCCTTTGGCTGCATAGTCACAATATGTTTCTCCCATTTGGGGTCGCGGTAGGATATGAGCGCCTCGATGTTGACCTGATGAACACAGCCCAGTGGTTTTAGAATGAACTCTGCGGTGCGGGTATTGGATGGGGGAATGGCGCCGAGCTTCTGCCTGCTGTGACCTTCGAGATTGAAAAGGGATTCGGTATAATCAAGAATGACTTCAACATCTGACATGGCAAATTCACTGGAGTGACTATTAATATTATGGAAAAATGGATTTTGAGTTGAAAATAATGACGCATTGTTTCTACTTCTTTATAGCCCATGTTCTCCACAATGATAAAGATAAGGTCGTTGCGTGCCGAAAATGAGTCTGTACCACAACGAGGACATTTTCATCAAAATCAGCATCTAATTCGTTTTTGGATTTTAATATTGAAATCATTTTTACCGGGGGTCAATTGAGGGGAGATCTGGATCGGTACAACAACACGATTTTTCTTTGGTGATGATGAGTCAAAATAGTCTATGTATGCTTGGTATGGCGAATTTCAGACGCATCCAGTAGGTCAGAGGATGCCAAATCCCCGGGGTTTATATTATGTGTATGGTAATGTCTGGGAATGGACGCTAGATGAATATCACAGTAGTTATGATAGCGCGCCTACTGATAGTAGTGCTTGGGGATTAGGAAATTACACTAGTATTTTAATTCGAGGGTGTAGTTGGAGTAGTAATATTAATGAATGTCGTTCAGCAGAATGAACCGATCTTGCTATCGAGGCTTATTGGAAGACAAAAATGAATGATATCGATATAAAACGTGGATATGAAATTCTACCAGATAACAATGTTAGATTTGGCATAAGAATTACAAACAATAGCAATTATACCATTTCTGATATAGAAATCATAATCTGCTTTTAGGAACTAACCCACTAGTGTCAAGTCAAGCGTAATATGTCGCAATGTTTTTATTTAAAATTCGCCTGCGTCATATAAGATAGGGCAGATGTTCGCTAGATGTTTCATGGTTGACTTGGCACTAGAATGGTATAATCCATGGCATTCTGAGCACTTTGGAACATAACCCTCTTGAGGATGACAGAAATCGCAATCTTTGTTGCCATGGTTTGCTGTTCAAATTTATAGAATTGGTGAGGTTGCTACGGCTGTTGCCAGATCAAGTGCCGAATTTTCAAGATTGGAGTTACTTTTTACAATATAAACATAGTTATTATCATTCCAAAAAAACGAATACCGGGGCTCTTGCGTACCTTTTGAAATAGTGTATGTTTCCATTCTTGTAACACTCTGTCCATTTATAGTGATAGTACTAAATATATCTTCATTTGTTACCGGTTTGTTTCGAGATTTATATTCTTCAATGAAATTAATCGCATTGGATTCTGTATCAAATTCTAACACATCTAGATATACATCTTTATAATTTTGGTCTTTATAAATCCCTTCACTTGAATTTATGATATTTTCGTAATTGCTGTCATATTCTGAAAAATCAGGATAAGTTCCCAGAAGTTCATACCCATTTGGGAGATTTTTGACAGGTTGAGCTATTATAGAATATATTGCAGTCTCCGATGAAATAGAAACAGTTGGCTGAGCTCTAATTACGGCTGGTGTAATTGTAGGTGTTGGGGAAACTGTTGGAGCAAGCGTCGGTAAAGGTGAAGATTCCAAGGTTTCAGGACCGTCGGTCGCACCAGGCTCAAGCACCCAGTATCCCAGCAGCAGCACACCCAGGACCAGTGCTACAGCAAAGAACTTCTTAAATGAAAATCCGTCTTTCTTTTTCTGCGGATTTAATTCTTCTCTTTCCCTCGCTATGCGCCCCTGCTTTTCTCTTTCTTTTCTTAGCCTTTCTTCTTCACTTATCTTTTTCTTCTCATCTCCCTTTATCTCAGTCCTCTGCACCACACTATCCTTGATATTAACACTCGTACTCCCCTCTACGCCAGCAAAAGTCGTCCTTTGCACCACAGAATCAATAATATTTATTACCTGCTCCTTCTTGATAACACCGATCTCCCTTGCCGACTGCACTGTGCTGACCACATGCCTGAGATTATCCACAATCTCGTTCAAGAACCCGTTCAGACCGTGTGGCTTATCAGACACTGCCCGAAGCATCACCTGCATCAGCCCTTCGTTTTCCTTGATGAACGCGGTCAGCAGGTAATATGCCTTCTCGCCGATTGACTCACCGGCAAGATACAGTATCTTCCCTCCTTCGATAGAATATTCATCCACCTTATACAGCCTGTTCCTGCAAATTTGCGTCATGAAAGAAGTGAGTTGCTCCACATTTACTCCCTGGAAATTAAGTCCTGCCTCTACGGAGTGTCCGGCATTTGATAGGTCATAAAACTCGTTCTGTGTTATTGTCTTCTCTTTCAAGAACGGACAGACGCAGTGCACCTCCTTGGGGCGCATGGTAACTACATGCTTCTCCCATTTGTGGTCCCGATACAGGATAGTTGCTTCAATGTTCTCTTTATGAACACAGCCCAGAGGCTTTAAGAGATATTTTGCTGTGCGGGGAATGGTGGGCGGGATGTTGCCGAGTTTTTGGACTTTGCCACCCTCAAGATCGAATAATGATTCGGTATAATCGAGGATTATTTCTACATCTGATATGGCATCGTCAGTATTGTTCGTGATTCTGATTCCAAACCTGACATTGTTGTCAGGGAGGACTTCGTAGCCGCGTTTTATATCGATGTCAGGCATCTTTCATTTGCTCCATTTGGCATAAATTGAATATAAATCAGAAATATTTTATGAATTTGAGAATATTGATTTATTTAATCCTTTGGTTTTATTTTAGTGTATTTCTTATTTTTTTCGGATTCAAAGCTCACATCAATAATAACACTATTATCAACCAGATATTTCAGCAGTTTTTTTGCCCCTTTAATGTTCAGTCCAAATGCTTTTGCGACCTCAGCTTCTATAAAGTACTCATGATTATCAATAAAACCCGGTACCAGTTCATCCAATTTATTCATACCCGGCTCTGTATTAAACCAAAACGCATAATGCTCTGCCATTTTATTTTCAGTATTAAAAACAAGTCCTCCATCCAGATCATAAAGATATAAGACTAAATTCGGATGAACGAACCGGCTGGCAAAATCCTTAGTTTCTTCATCCCATGACTCATTAATTAAACAAAGACATTTATGCTGATTCTTCTTGACTTTATTAGCCGTTATCTGTATTTGATCGATTAATCGATGTTCCATTTTTTGATAATGGGCCTCTAATAATAACGGATTTTCCAACACTGAATCGAGTCTTGCCTTAATAAAATCGTCTCCTGAAAAATATTTCCAGTTCAGGTCCTTAATATAATCTCCACCAAACAGAATCTCTGGCCTGTTTCTGCTATATTTGGTTTGAAGCATATTCAGGAATAAATGTAGTTCGTTCTTAACATTTGAAGATAATAATTCCACATGTGATTCTTCTGACTTTTCAATGTCAGAGATTTGCTTTTTAAGTTCAGAAGTGGGATTAAGTCTTGATTTGATACTATGTTCCAATGTATCAAGCAAAATAGCTATACTCTTGATGTTAATCTTTTCATTCGATTGCTTTTCCAATTCGGTAATCAAGTCTCCTGCAGCCTCATTTAATCTCTCTTCAGCAGATGTGAAATCATTATAATCAGAGGTTTTTTCATTGAATTTTCCCAGATTCTTATCCCGGAGTTCAGATAGTAGTATAGACGATTTTTTCCTGAAATTACGAAGTTCATGAACATTTTCAGAGCTTTGAATCAAATTGTCGATCAATAATTGGGAGTGCTCAATATTTTTTATGATATTTTCTGTGGTTACTTTTTGGATATCTTCAAGCGAACCTATTTCATGTATCTTTTTAGACATTTATTCAATCCTCTTCATAATTTAGCTTCGCAATGCTACCGCCACTTAACAAACTACGCTTTCGCAGTTATTCGAAATACCGTTTCTTGATGAGATTCAATTTTTTTTAATCCTAACATATCTACCTACTTCTCAGCCCATGGGGTCTGATTTATTATTTTAACTTTGTATTGGATTAAGCACCCTTTTCTTTGACCTTCTTTGAATCAATTCATTCACCACCGTCCAGATCAGTTCAGCACAAATTTCAGGCAATAACCTCCTCGTATGCGTAGGTATGTCCGATCAAGCGGTATGCTTCAGTAAATCCCTGCTCAAGCTCTTTTCTGATTTTCTGCATTTTTTCGTGAGTTTCTTTTGCATAGTACCGTTCGCCGCATTTCGTGCATACACCAGCTTCGATCGTGAGTACTGCTGCATTGCAACCTCCTTTAACGACCTTCTCTACTGTTTTCTTGATCACTTCACCTCCGCAGTGGGGACAGACCGGGATTATCTTTTTCATTTATTTCACCTCTTTGGTTTTCTCATTTTATAATTAATCCACTTTTCAGGGTCAGGGATATATGCAGTTATAAGCACTGCGATTTCATGCTTTTGTGAATATGCCCAAACGCTGTGGATATGCCTGTTGTTTTTATCATTACCATATATGAGACAGCTTGGAAATGGTTTATCGTCAGCATACTCTTCTATCACTTCACCATGCTGCACTGAAAAATACAGGTCGTTATCTTCGATAGCATCATTTGCAAGCTCATCATCTGCATGGTCTGAGATGTTTACATTTCCTTTTCGTATCGCTTCCTGTATTCTTGCAATTTCCATCAGGAATTTCCTCCAAGTTTCGCCCCGCACCCAAGACAGAACTTCTCATCACCCTCAACCATCCTGCCGCATTCAGGACAATGTGCCCTGTTGCCAAGATCGATATTCGACCGCTGAATGATGTTATCCCTCACTACGGTATTATTTGAACTGTACTGGATTATACCATCATTAATGAACATCTTGATGTCTGTTCTTTTCTCAATCTCGTCGAGGATCCTATGATAAAAACCTGTTAAAGCTTCCTCTTTTTCAGCCCATGCCTTTAGTATCATCCTGGATTTGCGCCCGCCAACCACTTCAATATAGGCGGCATATCGTAATCCTGCTGCACCTTCAGCATAAAGCATAGCAACTCCAGTAAATAGCTGGGGCGTGGAGGTGATTTCTGGAGATATCATGAACATGTTCATGTCTTTAAGTACCCGGGTCCCGATATTGAATAAGTTCTCAGCCGGAATGTCAAGATCTTTTGTGTTCTCTTCGGCTTTGATCAATTCTTCTGTAGCAAGTCTCCACCCGTCTTCATCAATCTCTTTTCGTTTTAAAACAGGGCATACTATGCTTACCATCTTCTTTTCGATATCAAGGTCCTGGCGTTTCTTTGTTACAAAGTCATAGTAATTTAATTTGCCAGAAACAGCACAATCTCCACATTCACCAGTGGGGCGAATATCGAAGGTGACGGTTTGTCCTTCTTTAGGTTCAAGCATTGAAATGGATTTTTCTTTTTTACTTAACATGAAAACATCAGGTACGAAAAGCTGGATTTTTATATCGCTGATAGCATCATTGGTTAAGTTTATTATCTTGACCTTGTATTGGATTATTGCACCTTTATATTGGAAGGCTGATTTTATGTCGATTGTACCCCTTTCTTTTGGCTCTTTTGTTGCAGCAGTAGTTGCTGTAAGCGGAGTAGTTTGTTTAACATCAGATTGATTGCTTTTGGATGGAGTTGGCGAATTATGATTATTGGCAGAATCTCCAGATTTATTTCGTCTCGTAATTATGAAAATAAGCGCCAATATTATAAACAGAAATATTATTGGTAAAGTCGTCTTATTTTTCTCATAAGAAATACTTTTATCGTATGTTGGTGAAGAGGTTCGAATTTCAGTAACAGCAATAGTGGGATCAGAATTTATCGTGCTTTTTAGATTTTCGGAAACATATGTCATTTGACCTGAATTTACTGTAACAGTTTTAGAAATATCGTTATAGCTTGACTTAGTTAATTTAATCACATGTGAACCAATAGGAACACTAGATAGAGTTGTTGGTGCAGTTCCTTTGAATGTTCCATCAAGATAAATGTTAGCGCCACTTGGGTTTGCTGAAATAGAAATGGAGCCTGATAATGATTCAAGTAAAACATCTAAATTCTCAGCACCGCCTGCACCTAAACTCAAGCTCAAAGTTTTGCTATTAGATCCACTTTTTTTTACTATTATCGTATAGGACTTACTAATCACGTTATCCAAAGAAAGCGGGGTTTCACCCATATAAGCTCCATCGAGATAGACACTTGCACCAGATGGATTAGAGATGATAGAAATAGATCCTTCTGCAATTGTTGGTCTTTCATCTACATCATCTCGTTTACCATCACCATCTGTGTCAGGGCTATTAGGATTTGTTCCTAATTCTTCTACTTCCACATAATATAACAAATTGTCGTGATCGTTATCAGATACCTCTTCTAATGAAAAACAACGCCGCATTTCAACTACTTTGTCAAGTAATTCATTACTACTTGGCCATGTCCAGTCAATTTCTAAATTATAAGTATACGTTCTGGGGCCTGGGTCGCCCATAGTTGAAGTAAATGTTAAAGTTTTAGTTTCTCCAGCTCCAAGTGAAAACTCTATTATTTTTAAATTATCAGTAGACGAATATATCTCTAACTGGTAATTGAGTGAGGTTGTCCCGGTATTTTTTACAGTAACTTCAAAAGATACTGATTGACCACTTACTAAAAGGTCTGGGTTTGCGTGTGCGCTGATAATTTTGCCATCGTTTTCTGCTACTGCTGGATTGCATAACAAAACGACTAGAATTAGAAAAACTATCAATAATCGCATCTTTTTTTCTTTCATCTTATCTTTTCCACCATTGATAATTATTTTTTTGCCATGCCACACTCAAAACAGAACTTCTCATTAGCTTCAACTTCCCTGCCGCAGTCAGTGCACTTCCTTACACCAGCGCCGATATTTGAGCGTTGGACAATAGAATCCTTAATCTGGGTGCTTATATTGTTGGCATTACTTACGATGTTGCTCCTCTGCACCCAGCTATCCTCTATTACCACGTTTCCATCGCATATTCCATTAATATCGCAAGCGCCTAAAAGGTTGCTCCGTATTATTTGGGAATCTTTGATGGAGACATTGATTACTGGTGCGAGTTTTCCAAGAGCTTCTCCTCGTTTTGAAATATTTCGTCCAAGCTCAGCCAACAAGCCCATGATGTCCTCCTGGTCAGGAGCTGCCACAAAGATTTCAATTCTTTCAGTCTCTTTACTTACACTTGCCTTGATTACAAGATCGATCATCTCAACCTTTGTCTTACCGTAGTACCATGTCTCATAGATCTTATCATTAGTAGTCTTAAAAGTCCTCACATGGCGCACATCATGCATCTGGATAACCTCGCGGCACAGTGCCAGTGCCTTTTTTATACTAACTCCACTGGGTAGTAAAAATTCCTTACTGCTTTGGGCAGGAAGTAAGGCAACAAGTTCCTTCAGCCTGCCGATATTTATGTCCTGCTCGGTTTTGAACAATGGGCATACGATTGGAATTCTTAAAGGTTCCATTCTAACCAAATCAGGTTTACCATAAGCATCCTTGTAGTCAATCCTGCAATTAATTTCCCCACCCTTCGAACAGATTAAGCCCTCAAAATACAATGCGATTGTTCTATCGCCATTTGAGGGTATATTTCCAAGCTGAATCTTTCCCTTTTTCATAGCATAAGTATCTGGTTCGTGATGATCGAATCTCAAGACGTTCTCATCATGGTCGATATCAAGGGAGACATCTGTGGCTGTAAGCTGCATTTTGTTTTGTACTGATATTTTAAGACGGATGAACCCATTGAAGAACTCATCTTTTCGGAGAACCACCAACTTATTTGATTCAGTCTTAACCTTTTCAATTGAACTCGTAGTACTTTCCCATGCCGTCTTTATGTCTGTACTTATCTGGATTGTTGCTGTATCCTCAGTCTTGTAGACTCTATCCATAAGATCTTTGAATTCTACAATGTAGTCGACTGGAACTTCTCCTTTTTCAGTTGGTTTTATGTTAACATTTATAGTTTTTTGCTCACCAGCATCAAGTCTTTTGATGATTTTAAAGTCTCTCACTTCGAGAGCTGTTAAGAATGTAATCGTTATGGCTACGGCATGAGCAGTTCCCTCGTTTGCTACTATTAAATCCCGATGTTTCCAGGCTTTGTACTCCATTTTTGGTGGCAGTTCTATGCTGATTGAAGGCTTGCCATCGTCAATTAATTGTTCAGCTACGCCCCTGCTCTTATTAGCGTAATTTATCGCACTGTTGTAATCATTTGCATCAAAAGCAGACTGTGCTTTGGTGTTTAGTTCTATGGCATGTTTTATTGTGACACCAAGTCTTTCTGCTTTTTCTATCGAGAACTTTGCGGATTTCATTTGTTCAGATGCATTTTTTCGCATTTGTTCTAACTGCTTTTTATTTGTTTCGGCCTGATCAATCAATGTGGGGTAGTTTTTGATATAGTCGATGGTGTGGGTGTAGTTCTCTTTTTGAAATGCCTGCTCTGCTTTGGTGAGAATATCTTCAAGTTGAGACGTATCGATACCAAGCTGCCCTGCTTTATTTAACATACTTTTTGCTATCTTGAGTTTGCTTGATGCATCGTTACGCAAATCTGCAAGTCGCTGCATTTCCATTCGCTTCTGTTCACGATCTGCAGCTTCTTGTGTTACATGTGAAACTGGTAATGAAGTTGGTATTTGAGTTGATGACGTCGGTCTAGATGTTCCCTGCATTTTCCTGCGGGATTTGCTTACAAGCAGGACGAGACCGATGAGGATAGCTATGCTGCCAAATATGAGTGTTGTCTTGTTCTGTTGCGATGTGGTGGTTGTAACATCTTTCACCGCAGGTTTGTCCCTGAGTTTAAATGTCTTATCCCATTGCGTATTTCCATTTGGATCGGTCTTTACGAGCCAGACATCATAATCGGCGCCTATGCTTCCTGTGAGAATGTAGCCACCATCTATAGTTTGTTTGACTGTAGATATCAAATTAAGGCCATCTCCTCCAAAAGTCTTATCCCATTGCTTATTTCCATTTGAATCGGTCTTCAGGAGCCAAGCATTATCAAATCTTCTTTTATCCCACGATAATGAATTACCTGCTATGATATAACCACCATCCGTGGCCTGTTGGATGGAGTTTGCACTACTATCTTCTATAAGTAGTATTTTTTCCCACTGCTTATTTCCATTTGAATCAATCTTCACAATCCAAGAATTGCGTTTACGTTCTTCTCCATCTTCTAGGACTTCTAGTACATAAACTACAAATATGTAGCCACCATCCGTTGTTTGCTGGCCGGAAACTACATCTCGGCCGTTGTAAATTGCATCACCATTGCTGTCCTCTCCTCTAAATGTCTTATCCCATTGCTTATTTCCATTTGAATCTGTTTTTATGAGCCAAACATCAAAATCGCCTCTATCGCGCGTTCCAGTGACGGTGAATCCAAAAATAATGTAGCCGCCATCTGTTGTCTGCTGGGCATAACGTGCTCTATCCCAACCGGTATTACTTCTGGCAAATGTTTTATCCCATTCTTTATTCCCATTTGAATCGGTTTTCACGAGCAAGATATCTATATTGTCGCCTGAAAACGTATCACCTACAATGATATAGCCGCCATCTGTGGTTTGTTGGACATAATTTGCTTGACTATGCTGATAATTTCCTTCCTGATTAACTTTAAATATCTGATCCCACTCTACTCTTCCTTTTGAATATGTTTTCATAAGCCAAAAATTATCAGATTTTGTTCCTGCAATGATGTAGCCTCCATCAGAAGTTTGCTGGACAGACCCTGCCTCAGATTGAGACTCAATTGTTATAATCCAATCTTTATTGCCAGTGGAATCAGTTTTTAGTAACCAGGCATAATTATCACGAATATTGTTACCAGGGTTCGCTGTACCTGCTATTATATAGCCACCATCTGTGGTTTGTTGAACGGGATAAGCAGCAGCATATTCCACGTTTGCGAGTACAAGCAACAATAGTATGATTCCAATAATTACTTTCATAGTCTTCCGGTAATTTTACACATTGTAACTTAATTTGGATTAATTCGCCGTTTTTCCAACTTTGTAGTCTGAACATATTTTATATTTAATGTTATATTTCATTTTTTGAGCATTAATATCAATAATCTATCATCCATATTTGATTGTAAGATTTGAAGGCTCAAGGCTTTGGATTTTTTTGGTTATTTGATCTATTTATTTCTTTTAAGGAGAAAGAGGTATCCACTTCAAATCTAAGGGTAACTGACTCCTTTTTTAAATCTAAAACCTGCTAAGGCACTTGATTTAGATAATCCGAATATGCATTTTACCCTGCTTTTTAAGTGGATACAGAAAGAGGGTTTTAGCTTGTGCTATTCCCAAAAATAATATAATGACGATTCCAAATAAGAGAAATACCCACATTTACGTCCTATTAATACTTTACAAGTTATTTATTAATTGGCATTTTTTCCGTTTATTCCATCTTCCCCCCACACTCCCCACAAAAACTCGCCTGCATCGGCACCGTGGACCCGCAGTGCGGACACTTTTTCACACTGACACCTGCCGAAACCGGCTTAGCCGCATCCATCATCTTAGCATCCAGATCCAGCCGCCTATAAGCGTCTCCACGTTCCCGGTCTTCGACCTCTTTCATAAACTCAATTTTATCTTCTTTGGCCTTCACCTCGCTCTCCTTCACCTTTGCCAGCGCCTCTATCTGCGCAGCTGAGAGCCTATTTAATTCACGACCTTCAGCAATGGTCTTGGCCACATCGGCACCACCAGCCCCGGTTACGGTCTTCATATACTCCATATCCCGGCCGTGCTCCCTATCCTTCATGTCCTGTTCTACTTCAGATTGGGCACGCATTCCCCTGGCCTTGGCATGTTTCATCTCCTCTAAAACTTTAATACCTTCTCTTGCAGCCCTCATGTCTTCTTCATCTTCTAGGCGTTCAATTTCCAGCTGTGATTTTGAATCCTTTAGGTGCTGTTCTCTCCCGAAATCCTTTTCAACAGAAATAGGGGCATGTATGGCGCGTCTCTTTGCAACATCCACTCTGCCCATATCCTCATGTTTTCTTTCCTCTGAAAGAGTATCCAGTTCAGCCAATTCTTCTTCTGTCTGGAATGTCTGGTGGGCATCCAGCACAGTCTTATATTCACCCAGATCCCACTCTACTGTATGGGTCAGCAGTTCAAGACCCCACATATCCAGGGACTGTTTGAGCTGAGATTCAAGTTCATTCTCAATGGTGATCTGCAGGTCACGATTTCCATAAATATCTTCCATAAGTACCTTGTGGACTTCTGGTTCAAGGACCCTTGTCAGGACCTCGCTTTTAAGACGAGAATGAATATCCTGGATGCTTAAGAATCGCTCACCCTTGGAATTTGCTTCAGTATAGGCATATACCATTGAGAAAAACCGTTTAATATCGTTGACCCTGAATCGTAAAATTCCCTTATACCCCAATTTTTGCTTATCAGATGACCAGAGTTCACCCACGTCCCAGTTAAGATCCTTCGGAGATGTATCCATCATGATGACTTCTACATCTTTGAAAAAATGTCCGGGCTTAAAAAGCCCTCCAATCCTGGTTTTTCCACTATCCAGAATGTCAGAAACCTGACCGTTCTTGACTATCACAGCTTTTTCGTTGGGTTGAATAATTAAATCCTTTCGAAAGAATCCCACAATCTCTTTTCTTGGAATATCCCTGGCGATATCATTTACATCTCGCATCCATTTTTGGGGCATATAGTATAAACCTCCTTATTCTGCAAAATAGGGAATATATATATATAACGTTTTCCATTGTATACAATAGAAAACGGATGTGCCAAGCAATGACTAAAAGATCTTTTGCAATTAGTGCAAGAATATCGGAGGATTCAAAGAATTATCTTGATAATCTTGTGGAAATGGGAATTGCGATTAACACTTCTGAGGCCGTCAAGATCTGTATAAGGTATGCCAAACAAAAAAAGATGGAGGAGGAACTTTAAATGGGACTGCTTAAGAAAAAAGTATCACCAGATGCGTTGAAGACCAAATTATCAATCCATGAACAACGTCTTACTGCAAGAGAAAATGAACTCAAGAAAAAGAAGCAGAAATCCAGGGAAGAATCAAAACAGGCTCTGGCTTCTGGTAATGACAGGGAATTCAGAGTATCATCACGCAGATATAGCATGCTGGAAGGTCAGGTCAGTACTATCAGCAGTATGGTTGAGATGGCCCAAAGCATGAGCGATGTAATCGAAATGCAGCAGGGATTGAAAGAAGTTGTTGAGATCGGGAATGATCTGGGTAAATACCAGAAACAACTTGGCATAAATACAGATCAACTTGAAAAAGCAGTAACTAACATCAGGACGAGCATGGAAAAGGTCAATGTTGCAACCAATACTATGACTTCGGCCATGGATGCTGCTATGAGCGGAAATCAGGAATTATCAGATGTGCAGGATGGTCTACGAGCTGAACTTATGGCTGAGATCGGAGGAGAGACAAGCCAGAAACAGGAACTTGATGCAAACATAAAGGAAGAGCTAGAGCAGTAACAATAACGCTATATAATAAAATGCTTTATCCCACTATTTAGGGCAGGATAGGTAATCTATGGTAAATATTAATTTACAGGATGAAATACCAGTTACTTCCGAACAGATTATCCAGATGTTGGGTTCTCATGATAAGGACTATCTTATCGATATTCCAACAATCCTGATAAACAATGCAGGTAGCATTAATTTTGTTCAACTTCTTGATACTGCTTTTAATGCAGGAGTTGGGTATAATCTACTTGCACTGATAGACGTGGCTAATATATTGGAACATAATGATGCTTTTCGTAAGGCACTGTCTGAAGAGTATCCGGCCAATATTGATAGCAATGTAATTGAGGATGATATATTTCCTTATCATAAATTCAGGCAGTCAATACGGCGCAATTTTTTAGAAAGGGTAGAGAAGCGGTGGAATGTTCGTATTGCTTTTACTCTTGATGATTTCTATAAGGTATATCGTGATTACCATTTGCTGCCTGTGCATGGTAAGGAGTTAAGAGAATACTTTGGTGATGCCCTTGAGATTTAGGACATGGGAAAGTGTCAGAAAGGAACTGGATGTTATCTGTAAACAGCTTAAGGACGACCCGCGTATAATAACAGTGGGAGGCACTGCGCTATTATACCACGGATTAAAAAAATCTACCCGTGACCTTGATTTTGTATTTCCCACCCAGGGTGAATGTTACTGGTTTGCTAAAGCTCTTACTGCACAGGGATTCGAGGTCAGGAAGGGTGCTAATGTCTGGAGATTTATCGATTTTGAGAGGAACCTGTATATTGATATTTCCTTTAGTACCATAGGTGATGTTGCTCTGACACAGTCCATATTTGCCAGGTTGATCGAAGAGCAGATCAATGGTTTTAGTATCTGGATAGTATCGCTTACTGACCTGTTTATTATGAAGGCATGCCATTCGGTAACTACGTATGAAACTGATGCGATTGGGGATGCATTGAGGATTGTTGAGCGGGTTGATATGGGTGAGGTGGAAGGTGAACTGGAGTACCAGAGTGAGACTGTGAAGAGAAAGGTCGGGATGTTTATGGAGGAGTTCAGAGGCCATGAAAAAAATACTGATTAAAAATATAAGGGTGAGTTTATTACTCCTTTTGTGTGATGTTTTTTCGTTGATATTAGTTATTAATAGGGTAGCACAAGAACAATGTTAACTGTTGACAAACTGAAGGCAAAGAAAGATATTAGAGGTCTTATCTCTGCA
>Ga0307377_10004674_pt1 | contig 14912 bp, 30 predicted proteins | sample TR3MG_FD_202535 | JGI IMG/M metagenome (GOLD analysis project Ga0307377, IMG submission 202535) | Soil microbial communities from Risofladan, Vaasa, Finland - TR-3 | ecosystem: Environmental > Terrestrial > Soil > Coastal area > Acid sulfate soil | place: Finland: Risofladan, Vaasa | collected... | reverse complement strand
AAGATGAAGTACCGGCTTAAAGTCTACTACAGAACGGAGCTCTTGAACAAAGTCACAGGGTATATGCAGGATATTATGGCTGACTGGAAGCGAAATGACACGAAGTTGCAAGTCTGCCGGACTTTCGAGTTCGAATCAGATAAACCTCTACCTCCCGAAGCATTAGAGAAAGTCAAGGTCTGCAAAGAGGATTGGATGGATGAAATAGTAGTAGAAGAGGTGCCTGTATGATTAAGTGCTACCGTTGTCCATTACAGGATGTGTGTCCTGTGCCTAAAGTAGCCACCAGCTCTCCAGCCCTGCCGCTTGTCATCAACTGGCTGCCCGACGGGTCTGAGAATAAGTGTCCGTTATACAAGACTACCAAGAAATAAGGTGAGGAGGAACCTGTATGATAATAATTCTTGGACCTGACCACTCAGGTAAGACAACTCTCGCAAAGAAGCTCAATTTACCCTGCTACCACTTCACAAAGGATAGTACCTACGAAGACTACCTCAAACCTCTGTGTGAGCTCAAGCTCATTGATGCTGTTCTTGACCGCCACATCATCTGTGAGTATCCTTACTCCAAGGTTATGGACAGGCAGTTTGCGTTCTCGATGAAGAGTTGGCACAACCTCGTGCTTCTTACCCTTGCCCAAAATCCTCTAATTGTTCTCTGCACCCATAAACCAACACAGAACGACTACTCGTCAGACCAATACTTACCCTATGACAAATGGGACGAGTGTATGAGATTGTACAGGGAGTTCCTAAACACTCACCTTATCCAGCATATCGAATATGACTATCTTGGCAGAACTCAAGCGTTTGTTAACACTCTCCTCGCACTAGAAGCGATACACAGAGAGGAAATGGCGTGGTGGCCACAAATGTGGAAGGCTGGATATGGCTTCATAGGCTCAACCCATCCTAAGGTTTTGCTAGTGGCTGAACGCATTGGCCCAAACAACATGAACAGTCTTCCCTTTGAAACTGGACCGACAGGCAAAATGCTTACCGATATGCTTGTGTCTACAGGTACTCCATTGGGTAAATTCGCTGTCACTAACATGGTCAAGTCGTTCAGGCGAGACACCCGTCCACCAAATGAAGCTGACCAGGAGCTGCTGAAGATTGAGCTTGAGCATCTGAAACCTGAGAAGGTAGTATTTATGGGTGCGGTTGCCAAATATGGAATAAAAGTTGCCAAGGAGCTGACTATCCCACATGTTGAGATACTACATCTTGGCTCACTTCATCATAAAGGAGTAACTGACATGTCGGGGTACCATGCACAATGGAGAAAGATAATGGGGATGGTACCAACATTAACACTTGGAGGTAAGGAATAATGCCAGTAGTTCTCAACAAGAGAACAGACAAGATACCAGCTGATGCAGTATATGTTGGCAGACCATCCAAGTGGGGCAATCCAGTAACGGTGAAGGGACTGGGTAGATTATATCCTCAAGACACGCGGGAGGAGCTCCACCAGAGGGCAGTAGACTGGTATAGAGTGTATATTGGTACTCCGTTTGGAAGATCAAAGGAACTAATGGAGCATATAGACGAGCTAAGAGGAAAAGACTTGGTGTGTTGGTGTGCACCATTACCCTGCCACGCCGACATCCTACTAGAATTGGCGAATAGATAAGGGGGTAAGGCATGAAGATACTAGATATACGAACTGGCAAGGAAGAGTCAGGCCAGATTGTAGAGCTGAGCTGGAACTACACTGTTGGTCACGAAAGGGTTGTTGTTTCTCTTGATACAGGCTTTCGGATTGAGCTCTCTGTAAAAGAATTGAATAGAATACGACCACAGGGAGCAGCAAAGGAAAGCGATCTGATTACTCTACTCGATGACTATGGTGAAAAGTTGAAGCAACGAAGAAAAGCCAAGAACCTCAGCTTGGTTCAGCTAGCTCGAGCATCGGGGCTGAACCTCTCGGCTATTGCCCGTATAGAAAGGAAAGACCGGACACCAGGTATTGACACTGTGCTCAAGATTGAAAGAGCTTTGGAGGCCAAAAGTGAACAAACCACAAGTCGATGAACTCTACCATCTACTTCGAGTAGTCTCAAACGGAAACATGCCAACTGAGGAATTTGCCAGAACTGGCCTTACACAACGCGAGGTGCACAGGATATTTCATGGCCTCTCCAGGCATCTTCTTGCTGGTGGTGACTACGAAGCTCTTATTCAGTTCTCTGCATACTACGGCACGAGGTTCTTACTCAAACCTGCCTGCGAAGCAATAGTTAAGACAGGATGGAAACCACGCAGAATTGTCGAGTTTGGAGCAGGTTTAGGTTGGCTTGGGCGGGGTGTGAGTGGTTCACTTGAGTTGGTCCCCTGTCTGTTTGTGGACAAGCGGCATTGGGCACTTATAGACATTATTGCTGACCTGGAAACCGATCAAGGTGTAGAAGAAGTCATAACCGTTATGAAGGATGGTGACCTCATAGTAGCAAAAGACTTCCTGCATTGTTTAGATGACCCAAAAGATGTAATGTCACAGTTTTCCAAATGGCCAATGGCGATATTGGAATACTGCCCAACCAACGAGGGATATGCTGAAAGCTATATTACTCAGTTGCGGCGATATGGTGCTAAGCCGTTCTTGCCCGAAGAATTCAAGGACATGTTTCCAGACAGAGCAGTGGACATTGTCGACCTAGACCCATACATACTGTTGTTAGTGGAGGCAGAGAAATGACCAAAGAAGAGATATTGGCAATGAAAGCAGGGAGAGACCTGGACGCGTTGGTACTTAGAACCTTCTGGTGGGATTTAGTTAAACATGATGTGGAGGGGGCTACTAAGTTCCTCATGGAGTGGTGTAAGTTTCAACCATCCGCAGACATTGCACAGACTTGGGAAGTATTGAAGAAGCTCAAGGAAGAATACTGGTGCATCGAGATAAAGATAGCTGATGGATGCTGGGTGATATTGGAATTGCTCAGAACTCCACCGATCAGAGTAGAAGTGAACGCAGGTACACCCTTTGAGAAGTTGCCTGAAGCTATATGCAAAGCGGCATTGTTGGCTAAGCTGAGGGTAGATTAGAAAAGGAGGTAAACCATGGGGGGTGAATGGTCATGATAGAAGTAGGGGAGTTGAGGAGGCTGTTGAGTAAGTTCCCAGACAACTACCTGGCTTTGACTATAGACGATGATATGGACTCTATGCTGGGTATCTTTACGCCCAATAGCCCCTATAATCCGCTTCCACCTGAGCCTTATGGCTACATAGGCATGCGTACTTGGGGTGATGCTGCCATCTTTGTTGGTGACAGCATAGAGGAAGTGGGAGAAGATAATGTAACGAAGGAGGTAGACCGTGACAATCTTACTTAACGCCGGCAACATCTGGACAGATGAATATCTCGACAAGGTAATTGAGCTGAATGAACAACACTCCGATATAAAGGTCGGCTCACTGTTCGGCTCAATCTCGAAGCTCACACCAACAGCTCGCTCAGCTGATCGTATCCCATTCAGGGAGTGGTCATTCATAGACAGGTATATCGACAGGGCACAAAAGAACGACGTTGCCATCCGGTACACGCTCAACCAGTCGTGCATAGGGTCGATGCAAGAGTTCCTGTATGGTTGGGGTACGAAGTTGAAGGACGACATAACCGAACTCCACAACATGGGCGTCCACGAGTGGATAATAACTTCACCATTGTTGATGGAGCTCTTGCGCGACCTGTTCCCTAGCGACTTTCTTGAGGTGAGCACAATCGCAGAAGTGGCAACAGCAGAGGATGCACGACGCTGGATGCAGCTAGGTGCCAACGGAGTCAACATAGCTGGGTCGATAAACCGCCACTTCTCGAGGATAGAAGAAATCGTTGAAACAGGCATTACAGTTTCTATACTCGCCAATGAAGCCTGTTTGTTTAGGTGTCCGTGGCGGCGAGAATGCTACAACTTGAGCTCACATGATAGTTTGCGGTCAGAGGAGCTCTTTGGCTTCTATCCGTTCCGAAGATGCAACGAAGTCAGGCTCGCACATCCAGAAGAGTGGATAAAAGCGAGGATGGTGTTGCCTCAGTGGATGAAAGTCTATCAGCAGCAAATTGGGGTCAATTGGTTCAAAATTGCTTACCGCACTCATCCATTTGAGGTCGCAATCCCAATGCTTGAAGCTTATATGAGTCAGGATTTCAAAGGCAACTTATGCGACCTCTGGCCCACAATTTCACATCTCGGCAATACTCCAGAACCCCGAGAGGTAACACGTATATCGTGTGAGAAATTAGATGAAGCGAAGATGCTTCATTGGTTTGTGCGGTATGGCAGTGCCTGTAATAGCAAGGTTTGTGGTGAGGGTTGCACCTATTGCGAAAGGCTGTATGAGAGGACTCAGAGCTAAATGCCGAGAGTTTATATCAACTATGAGGCATTTGAGCTGATTGAACAGCTAGGGAGCATTACAGCAGAAGAACTAGCTGAACACATTGGTGTCAAGAAGGGCTCAGCGGCAAACTGGTTGTCTCGTTGGGCTAAAAAGGATTACTTGGAGTGGAAACCAGGAGTAAAGGTGGCCAGAACACACAGAAGAGGTGTGGGAAAACCTGGGGGCTCCGCGGGGAGGTATGTAATAGGTAAGAAGTGGTGGGGTGAGTTAGCATTCGGCACCAATAGTGATCAGGGGTGACCTATTATAATTATAAGAGGTTGTAGTTTACTATAATGGTAGCCTATTAGATAATATGCGTGAGATGTATGCCCAGACCATGAATTTGCTAGCGTGCTAACCTATTATTTAATAGGCTACCATTAAAGTAGCTTAAAGAGGACGTAATGGCAGAGAATGATAAGGGGAAAAAGAAGAAGAGATCTGACTGGGAATTAGAAGCGCCGTTTGACGCCGCTGCCTCTCTCGAAGAACTGATAAATGCACAACCATTCAAGGAAGCAAGCGATGAGCGTGGTGAGTCAGTGACAGCTGGAGCACGAGTTCCATTATGGCTACACCGGAGGATTGTTAAGCTCAAGGAGCTGTCTGGTTCTCCCTACGAGGTAAACTCAGACGTTTACAGGGACTGTATATCCCTAGGACTACAGGTCCTTCACATGCGTTATGGTATGGGGCCAGATTGGGATGTGGAGAGGAAAATGGCAGCTGTTGCAGACGCTACTGGTGCTGGTAAGAGAATAAGGAGTCAGGTGGAGGAGCTTCTCAGTGGATTGGAGGAACTCCACGCGGAGGGTGACGAAGAACAGGCCGCCCAGAGGTTAAGCGATTATGTGATAGCAGCCAAGGAATTGGAGAGTGGCTGGTTGAAGGATAGAGTGTTCAGGATGTTGAAGGCGAGTAGAGTTGTGGGAGATATAGCAGAAGGGTGTGATAAGGAAGTTCAGAAGTTGCTAGGAGGGAGGAAATGAAGTTAGCTATTGGTGATACTCCCCGAATAGATGAGGATTACTATAGAAGGATGAGAAGATGTGGGTTGTCCCCTTTGCGGGTAAGAGAGGAGTGGCTAAGATTGCATGAGGATAAAGGTGGCACAACAGTGGACTACCTCTCGTCCAAGATGATTTCTCTTGTTGTCGTAGTGGGGATAGTGATTTCTATGATACATGGACGAATTGAGATGCAGGAGTTATGGATTACTTCTCCGTCAGGTAAGAGCACTAAAGAAGTCCAGTTTTATACTGCACTGCGAATTATTCGTCGAAAGGGTTGGCGCTTGGCTAATGTAGTACCCCAAAGGGATAAAGAGAAGATAACAAGGATACAAGCTCTTAAAATTATATTAGGGGGGAAACAATGAAGATAATTGAGACCTTATGGTTCAATGGCTTCAAGGGATCGGCCGGTATAGTGGTAGCTGAGGAAGAGATCACTAAGGCCAGAGTGGCCTACATAGGAGTGGCTGGCGGTAAAGATGAGAAGGCAGATATTGAGGGCATAATCAGTTTTGGGTTGCCTTTCTCGTTTGATGTTGCTCAGAGAATAGTGTATCTGTTAAGAGGGAAGTAATGGGTATAGGTAAGGAGTTCTGGGAACGCTGGTACAATGCCGAAGAACTCGACAGGTTGCGCATAGTTGAGGAACTACCATTGTTCAAGGGTGAAAGTATGGTGGAAACGACTATTACTTCTACTCTGCTGAATAGCTACCTTGAGGACTTGGCCAAATATGTGAGAGGACTAAAGGGCAAGAAGCCATGATGAAAAGGCAGTATTACGTGGCGTGCAAAGAGTGTGATGGGGAGGCATTCAAAATGGTACAGGAGCTTGAAGCCGAGAATGATGAGGATTGGGGATCGATAGAGATGCATAAGGCGTTCTGCCATCCTGGCTTTGGTTGGGAGTTGGAAGACTTCGCTATGATATGTGTTAACTGCGGCAAGCCTAACACGGCCACCATAAAGCACATAGATATAGTAGAGAGCTCCAAAGAAGTAAGGGAAACTATAAGAGAAGGGTAATAAGAAGAAGGAGGTTAAGGATGGTTAACAAATATGTCGGTGATGAAAAAGTCATAATAGGACTGCAAGGGCTTCGGTTCATCAAGAAGACCAACAGCGTGAGCGCTTACGAGAGCTATTATTTGGAGTGGGAGTACAAAGGGAGCAAAGGTCAGGCAAGGTATGAGAAGGAAGAAGATAGAGACGCGTTGTACAATAAGATTAAAAGTAATCTCTGCGCCCCAAGTGTTCCACGAGGAGAGGTAGGAGGAGAAAAATGATAGGAGAAAAAGTACCATGGGAGGAGTTGGAAGAACTTCTTGCAGAGGAAACGAAGAAGGACAAGCTTGTCAAGGAACTAAAGAAGGAGTTGAAGGCGCTGAAACCGGGTGAGTGTCTTGTCTATGAGGCAAAGAAAGGCATGGAGTCAATCATGAGCTTGAGTCTTGGCCTGTCCGTCAAGAAGCTTAAGCTCATTACCCGTCCTGGTAAAGTCTACGCCTATAAAGAATGTTAGGAGTTGATCAATGCTTACAATTGGACGATACAGAATAGCTTTCGGTTGGGCATGCTGGTTTCAGTCTCATAGACCAACAACCGTTTGGTGCCCCTTCGGGCTCATTTGGATTATCAGAGAAGCTAAGCCTACAGATATTGATAAGAAGAAGCGGTATCCGTTAGGCACCCCAATGGTGTATGGCGGTAAGAGGTACCAATACTACAAAGCAGAGAGAGATATTCCTATTGGTGGAATAGCCACTCATACTTGGGAGGACAGGAGTAATGTTAACACCAGCTGACTTAAGTCTACCAGAGAAATTTGGATCTTGGAGGCCTGGACAACTCCAAACAGCTGCCAAGATAGCTGCTTCTGAGAAATACGCTTTCCTATTAGATGCACCAACAGGCTCCGGCAAGTCGTTAATTGCTGCTGCTGTCCAGCGCCTCGTCGGTAAGAACATGGTCTACTGTTGTACAACGAAGCAGCTCCAAGACCAGCTCCTACACGACTTCCCTTACGCTCGCACCCTCAAAGGCAGAAATAACTATCCGTGCCTCAAATACGAGAAAATGTATCCGAGAATTTCAGCCGAAGACTGTACTCATTCAAGGGAGCAAGAGTGCAGGTTCCACAACAGGTGTCCGTACGTGCGTGCCAAACGCGAAGCACTGGCGGCACCGCTAGCTATTCTCAACATCGCATATTTCCTATCGGAGGCAAACTTTGTTGGTGGCTTTTCTGACTGTGAATTACTTGTCATAGATGAGTGTGATACTCTTGAAGATCAGCTCATGTCATTTACTCAACTCGTGATAACTCAAAGACAGCTTAGCAGTCTCGATATATCCCCACCCCGTTATAAGACAAAGTTTGAGTCCTGGGTAGAATGGGCAAGAAGAGCTCTCGACTCTCTTATTCCTCAACTCAGAGGGCTTGAAGGTGAAATTGATAATAGTTCTTGGGGGACCGTTGACTTCGCATTGCTTCGGAAAAAGCGTAACCTTACGAGGCTTGTATCGAAACTGAAGTTCTTTACAGCCGAGGTCGACAAGACCTGGGTTTGGTATCCAGGAGCTGATAAGTGGGTGTTCAAGCCCGTCTGGATAGCCAAATATGCTTCTGGGGTGCTTTGGAAGCATGCGAAAAGGGTCCTTGAGATGAGTGCAACTGTCCTTGATGCTAAACAGATGTGTGTTAATACAGGTCTTCTGTATGGTGACAGGAAATTCGACTACATTGCGCTGCCTTCGCCATTTGCAAAAGAACACAGACCAGTCTACTATGAGCCGTGTGGGAGTATAATAAGGAAGAGGATGGACATTGCTTTACCACAGTTGGCTCTGGCATTAAAAAAGATAATGGATAAGCATCCCAATGATCGCATTCTTGTCCACACTGTATCATATAAGGTGAGGGACTATCTGCGTATGAATATCAAGTCTGATAGGTTCATTATCCATAGCACAGCAGATCGCGATAAGGTGCTGGAGAACTTCAAAAGATCAGTTAAGCCTCTTGTACTCCTTTCTCCGAGCATGGGTAGGGGTGTTGACTTACCAGATGAGGAATGCCGTGTTGTAGTTATAGCTAAGGTGCCGTATCCTGATCTAGGTGACCCACAGGTGAATAGGAGAGTTCACGGTAGCAAAGATGGTGATGATTGGTATGCACACAAGACAGTTAGCACGATAGTTCAGGCTTCTGGTAGAGCCTGTAGATCAATGGATGATTATTCCATCACGTATGTGCTTGATGGGCAGTTTGGTAAGATATATGGTGAACACTTCAAGGTGTTTCCAGCTTGGTATAGAGAATCGGTGATAATGTAGGAGTAGCCAATGGAAAAGCAACCAAGACCTAAAATACTACCAGGCAAGTCCGTTAAGGTAAAGACCGGATGTGGCAATCTCTACATCACTCTGAATAAGGTTGATGACAAGCTCTTTGAGGTTTTTGCCACTTTGGGGAGAGCTGGGGGGTGTGCTAATGCCCAGAATGAGGCCTTGACCCGGATGATAACTCTGGGTTTGAGGTGTGGGGTGCTCAAGGAAGAGATTATTAAGCAGCTCACGGGGATCCAGTGTCCTAATCCTGTTATGTTCCCCGAAAAGGAGAGAGTTCTTAGCTGCCCAGACGCTATAGCCAAAGTAATAAAAGAGGAAGGATAAATGGAAATAGTAAGTCCTAGCCATACCATACTAGACGACATTGATGGGGAGCAGGTACTTCTCAAGCTCGAGCGCTGTGGACGAACCGCATACAAATCAGAGGACAAGATAACAGCTGGTTCTGCGGAGAAGTTCGTCGCGGGCATATTGAAGCGAGGGCATGAAAGTGTCATCGAACATGTCAGTATCTCAGTCAGGCTCATCTGTGATAGGGGAGTAACCCACGAGATAGTGAGACACCGACTTTGTGCTTATACCCAGGAGAGCACCCGCTACTGCAATTATGCTAAGAAGGGTGTTACATTCATACGGCCGTTCTTCTGGCGGTCGGACGCACCACAGTATTTATGGTGGTTGGCTGCAATGGCACAAGCTGAGCGTTCCTACAATCGGCTAATTAAGGGTGGAGCCACCCCACAGGAAGCCAGGTCAGTGCTGCCTAACTCGTTAAAGACTGAAATTGTTGTCACGGCCAACTTAAGGGAGTGGAGACATATCCTTAAGCTCCGAACGTCTGAAGCTGCTCATCCTCAAATGAGAGAGCTTATGATTCCACTTCTTGCTGACTTTACTCGCTTATTGCCAACTATATTTGGAGACATCGCAACAAGCGGGTTGGCATAGCATTGGATGGGTTGCTCAGGAAGGTTAATGCTACCAAACAAAAATCTAGTAAATAGTTTTTCTGGTACATACTGGCCGATAGTTTACTTTATAACCTAAAAGACCTATAATAATTATAGGTAAATGAAGAAGGGGTTTTGGTATGGTCGAACCTAGTGTTATAGCTGAATTGGTGTGCACGCAATGTGGGCACCATTGGGCTCCTAGGGTGCCCCACCCTAAAGTGTGTCCGCATTGTAAGAGCTACAATTGGAACAAGTCTCCATGGGAGGTAGAGAATGACGTAAACGAAGAGAAACCATAAGATGTAAATAAAAAGGAGGATTAACATGACCACACCTAGAGAACAATCATCTTGGGACACCGAAACCGGGTTACCTAATGACATCGATGCCTGGATAGCTAACGCCAGGTTTGGGCAAAAGGATGAGTATGCCCAAGTAGTTCAAGCCTCAGGCGGAGAAGGGATCATGTTCTTGGTTGACCTCATCGATGGGAACGGCGAGTTAGTTGGTTCTCAAGGCTACTCGATCGGCACCGGTTGGATAGTTTCTGACGATGGAAGGTCCATTTCCCATCCGAAGAGGAAAAATGTCGTCACCAACACCATGTATGGTCAGCTCCAGAACAGAGTCAGGAAAGAGCTCGGGATAAAGATGGAAGAACGGGGGCTTCCGACCGACGGAAGGAGTTGGGATGGCCTTGGGTTCCATTGGATGCAGCAGGAGCATGATACTGTCAGCGGCGAGAAGAGGACAAACCTCATGCCGGTATTGGTTCTGGCGGCAAAGGCGGCAGGTGCCGCACCAGCAGCAGGCGCCGCACAAACAGCACCGGTTGCCGGAATTACTGAAGCTCTTGAGCTCCAACTCAAGGAACTGGCACAAAGCAATGATGTGAAAGGCTTCCAGCTTGCCGCAATGAAGGTAGCAAGTGTTGTCTCTAACGACAACCTGATGGCCAGTGTTCTTGATGAGGGTCCTGCCGGTTTCTGGGCTACTCATCAGTAGATTAACAATTGAAGAATGCTTGCTGGTGTCTCAATACATACTTCAGGGTGGCAAACTATCGGGGCTTTCTTCCCTTAGCTAAGGAAGATGAGCACGCCAACAACCCCCGAGCCAGCAAGCGTACCAGCTACCCAAAAGGACACCTAGAAGAAAAACTGTAACGTGAATGAAGGCAAGATTACCGCCAGGTGGCTACTAGCTGGCACGTACAATCAATTGGAGGAAAAATGGCAGACAAGAAGTTACGACCAAAGTATGTTGTGTTCAGGGTTGTCGATGAGAAGATAGCTTCTGGAGGAACACCATTAGTTCAGGATATTATTAAGGGTACACCTATGCTATCAACTGACCCAGACGATGTAGACTCTCCCTTTGTCTTAATGCCGCGAAAGGACCCTGCTGCTTACTACGCTCTCTTGAACTATGCACAAGCGTGTGAGGCCGATCTTGCTTATGAGATACGTGAATGGGCAGAGAAGATCGTCAAGGCACCTCCTGTTTGTGGCACTCAAGGTATGCGTAATCGTGTCGAGATGAAGCTAAAGCAGATGAGGCTTTTTACTTGACCTGGGTTGGCCAAATCCCGTTTGAAGATATTGGAATGACCGAGGACAAGATGGACATGCTTGCTGAACTAGCTGAAGATAATAAGTATTGGAAGAGGGCACACTCCTTTGTGCACTCAATTGCCGGTAGTGTGCCCTCTTCCCTTAGTTATAATCAGAGACGTTGGCTCAACACGATAATTCTTGGGCTGGATGATGAATTATACAAGAAGAGCTGGAAAGAATGACAATTGTGAGCATGAAAGTTGACCTGTACCGCCAAGTCCACCTTATCTTCAATCCTACAATACGCGACTTCGTTCTAAACATGCTTAGTTATGCACCGGCTGGATTCTTTGAGCGGCCAGCAGGCACCGTACACCACCTTCTTGATGAAAGAGGTGAGGGCGGTAATCTGCTCCACACAATTCGAGTAGTCAGCGTGGTGTTAGTAATCATTGATATTAGCACCATCAAGGGAATTGAAAAAGACGTACTAATAGCCAGTGCCATTCTCCACGATTTGTGCCGGTATGGAATTGAAGATGAGTTCGATTACTCTCACGAGAGCCACCCACAACTTGTCCGCAGAATGGCCGAAGACCATAGTCTCACTTGCGATCAGTTTTATCTGATAATGAGAATAATAGAGAACCACATGGGAAGGTGGGGAGAACCATCATTTATTCCCCATATAAGTTTGGATGGGGTTCTCCACTTTGCTGACTGTATAGAAGCCCACTTACCGGAGGTGATACAATGCTAGACCATATCAGCCACTCCCAAATCAATATGTGGCTAAGATGTCCGCGCCAGTGGAAATACCGGTATGTTGATGGCCTTAAGATTCCCCCATCTGGAGCTTTGATTGTTGGCTCAGCATACCACTCAGCATTAGAGTGTAACTTCATACAGAAAGTTGAATCCAGGAAGGACTTACCCCTCAACGACTGTTTAGACCTGTTCTCGGATGCTTGGGAGGACAGGCTCCTCGAGGAAGAACTAGTTATCTGGGAACAGCTCGGGCCGGGTGAAAGCAAGGATCAGGGTGCTAGCCTCGTCGAAGAATACATAGTGTCTACTTCACCATCCGTTCAGCCGGTTCAAGTGGAGAGAACTATCTATACTGAAGTGGCTGGAGTTAAGTTTGTCTGTAGAGTTGACTTGGAGAATGACCAGAGAGCCGTAATTGACCATAAGACCTCTGCTAGAGCATACAGTCAGGATGATGTGGATGGAGACATACAAGCAAGTGCTGAGGCGTTTGCACTTTGTAGACCTATCGTCTTTTACAACCACATAGCTCTCAAGCTGAAGAGACCTAGAATACAGATTGTCAAGTCATACCGTAGGCAGGCCGACATTGACTGGTGGGTTGACATGGCCACTGGAGTAGTACGCCAAATGGAGTCGGGCGTTGCTCCACCAAGATCAATAGATGCCTTTGGGAAAAGTGGCTTTTGGTGCAGTGAGAGATTTTGTGGCTACTATGAAAGATGTAGAGGGGAACTGACAAGGAGTTATGCATGAAGTTTTGGCCGTATAGTAAGTTGAAGGGCGCATTCATGAAGAAGATGTGGCGGGCTGTTCTGGTCAGTAGTATGGAGAAGCTGGCTGATAATGAGTTGGATGTATTGATCAGAGACTTTGAATGTATCGTTCGTGACAACAAGGATGCTGCCTTCATGAATGCAAGACTCGGAAGCGTAGGTATTGATTGGTTGCAAGAGTTAAAGAACGAGAAATCCCTACGTGACCATAAGAAGAAGCATGGATAAATACATGGATGAGATTGACGCAAGGAGGTACCTTGAGCTGTTGAAGAAGTCAGGGCACTTGTCAATCGAAGAGGATAAAGAATTGGGTGGCCTCATGGACAAATCACTAGCTAAGCAGAGAGAAATCTTTGGGGAACCCCAGCACGCACCCTTTGAGGGAAAATGCTGGCGGTGTGGCAAAGAGTTCGACAATCCTGTACCTGAAGTCACACATCCAGAAGGTAGGATGGAAATAATATGTTGTGAATGGTGTGCTGGATGCAATCAGTTTGTTGCGACTGTGGTACTCAGATGGGCTTCAGCCTACAGGGTAGAGCACCCACATGATCCAGTAAGAGGAGGTGAACATGCCCGTACTTGAACGAATAGGAGTTACAGGTGTAACCGGTAGTGGAAAAAGCTATCAGTGGCTAAAACTAGCAGAAGTTCTCTTGCCAACTGGAGCCATATTCCGCTGTTTAGATACAGACAACTCTATTGGATATATGCTCGAGACACAATTCCCGCATTTGAAGCCGGAAAACAGAGGGAATGTGCTCGTGCATAACGCGTATGACTGGCCGAATTATAAGTTGGGTGTAGATTGGATACAAAGGAAGATCAGGGTTGCAGCAGACGTAGACAAACTACCTCTTCTCCTCAAACAAGACTACGCAAAGCCCCTGAAATTAAACGACTGGACGATAGTTGACATGGCTGATATGGCTTGGAGCACTGTCCAAAGGTACTTCGTAGATGAAGTGTTCGGTGAGGATATGGGCGACTACTTTCTCCAAATCCGCAAGGAGATACAGGCAGGGACGAGGAGAACAAGAGGTGGAGGCAGAACGATTGCTGAAGGTTTGGATGGCTGGAAGGACTGGTCAGTGATAAACAAGCTTTATGATGACTGGATACTGCCAATCATATACCGGATACAGACCCATGTTTACATGACGACTAAGGTAAACAGGCTTGAAAGAACCGAGAAGGACGCTTCGCTTGTTTCTCTTTACGGAGACTTGGGCATTCGTCTAGCTGGTCAGAAAAATCTTGGTCACCAGATGCACACCCTCTTCTTGTTTGTACCGGGACGAGACTTCTGGCAAATAACGACGATAAAAGATAGAGGGGGACGGACATACTTCAATAAAGTGAGGTTGAGCTCGTTCTTCATGCAATATCTGGTAGCGAAAGCCGGTTGGCCAATGGTATAATGACAAAGTCTACAAGCTGAAAGGATAAGAAATCAGGAGGTTAACATGAAATACAGGGTATTGGCAGCAGAACAGGATAGCCAGGGTATCGTGGATGTGCCAGAAGACGCAATAATGCTGAGTGGCCTATACCACCCAGTAACCGGCAAGTTCGTGGTTGCGTGTCTGGCGCCAGTAGTGGAGGAGCCGGAAGAGGTAGGTAAAGAGGAAGGTAAAGAGGAAGGCAAAGAGGAAGGTAAAGAGGAAAAAAGCCTAGGAAAAGAAGAATGAAGGCTCTGTTATCACCAACTGAAAACGACTTATCTAAGGTTTTGGGTGACTCAGCGATTACCAGTTCTATACCTGAAGAGAAGGGTGCGGACATTCTCCTCTACACAAAACAAGGGCTTATTGGTATTCAAAGAAAGAAAATCCCGCATGACTTCATTTCATCTATCGAAGACGGGCGCATGGCAAGATGTACCACTTTGCTCCAGTCAACTTGTGAGTTTCGGCTCCTATTAGGCGAAGGTAGGTTCAGGTATTACCCGGATGGGCGGCTTGATCTTGGACCAAGAGTCGCTTCCCATTACAATATCAAGCACATTAGAGGAATGCTTTTTGACATACGGTTCGTCAAGAATGTTGAAGTAGACTACACAGACGACATTCGGGACACAGCACATTACATTCTTTCAC
>Ga0307377_10004672_pt1 | contig 14914 bp, 10 predicted proteins | sample TR3MG_FD_202535 | JGI IMG/M metagenome (GOLD analysis project Ga0307377, IMG submission 202535) | Soil microbial communities from Risofladan, Vaasa, Finland - TR-3 | ecosystem: Environmental > Terrestrial > Soil > Coastal area > Acid sulfate soil | place: Finland: Risofladan, Vaasa | collected... | reverse complement strand
CGTCTGCCACATAACGTGGTTCTTCTCAACCGCCCGGACGATCGCCTGCTGCTCCGCCACCGTCTTCGCCAGCGGCTTCTCCCCGTAGATGTCCTTCTTCCGGTTGGCCGCCGCCGTGGCCACCAGCGCATGCCAGTGGTCCGGCACCGCCAGCATCACTGCGTCAATATCGTCCCGCGCCAGCAGTTCGCGATAGTCGTGATACGCCTTGCAATCCGTGTTGCCGTAGTGCGTGTTGATGGTATCCACGGCTGTCTGCAGAGTCTTTTTGTTCAGATCGCACGCCGCCACCACCTGGCAGTCGGCCTTTGCCAGAAACTCCTTCGTGTTTGCCGGCCCCATCATGCCCCAGCCCACAACCCCGATCGTGATGCGGTTCGCAGCCGAAGGCCGCGCCTGCCCCCACGCGCGGCCGGGCAGCACAGCCACCGCTCCGGCAGCCGCGCCGGCGGACCTGATAAAGGCGCGCCGAGAAAAGGGAGAAGAAATCGTCGAATCGGCGGGCAGGGAATCGGGAATCGGATTTTTCATCGTCGTCTCCAGGGTATTTTTGTCTCTCACGCTTTTGCTTCTGCGCGCCATCCACAAGAAACTATTTCTCGTTGGCGGCCGGCAATGCAGCAGAAACTGATGCGCGGGAAGTCTAGCATGGCGGCCCTGGCACTGGCGCAAAAATGCTTACGCCGCAACTGCGATGCCGCGAACCGTGCAAGCAGTCAGACAATTGTGAAAGCCGCGCTCAGAATGAAAAAGTCGATTGAAGGAAAATGGTGCGATTGCCGGGGGTGGGGTTGCCAAATTGGCCGCCTGCCAGCGATTGCGTCTTGTTGAACAGCGGTGAAAGCAAAACGCCGTTCGGCGTGCCAAGGTTAACAATGTTGAACAGATTGTTGGCGCCGGCCACGAAGGTGAGATTGTACTTTCGCGGCGCGGCTGCATCCAGGCGAAGTGCGGTGCCGCCGCCGCCGCTCAGTCCATTATTGCCAGAGTGATACATCTGCCCTTCGCCTGCGGTCTTGATGCGTGGGCCAATGCCGATCACCTTGCTGATGCGCAGGTGGTAAACCATGTTTGCCGGTCCCATGCCCACTCCGTACGGAACGATGCGTTCGTCTTTGCCCGCCGGGTCGGTATCCAGACACCCGTATTGCGTCGTCACCACGCCCGCGTCGCCGCAGGTTCCGTACGTTGGGCGCGCATTGAATTGGTTGTTGCCGGTGAGATCGTTGCCAATGGTCAGGTTGTACGGCGTGCCGGATTGCGCGGCCAGCAGCGACGCGATCACAATGCCGTGGGGCATGGTGTAGCTCTCGAGGAACGTGAGCCGGTGGCGAATGCCGAAGCTGGCGCGGCCGTAATCGAGACCGGGGTTCTGCGCCACGGACGGAAAGGAATTCACGCCCTGCGTGTCGCTTTTGGCGTAGTTCAGCGTGTAGTTGCCGCTCAATGTCAGGTGCTTGAGTTGAACGCTGCTGGAAACAATGAATTGATTCTGGCGATAGAATCCGCCCGACTGGTATTGGTAGTTGTACACAGAGGGTGCGGCGCCGGTGGCGCTATAGGTGGCGACGTTGAAATCAGGCGCGGTCACGTTGTTCGACAAGTACTGGTGGACGCCCTGTGTGTAGAGATAGGTGACGTTGCTCGTGATCCGTTTCGTAATCTGGCGATCGATACCGATGCCGCCCTGCATGTCGAGCGCCGCGTGAAAGTGCGAGTCGATGGTGTGATACGAGGGAACCGACGAAGAGAGTCCCGCAAGCGCGGACGGAGGCTCGGCAGCACTGGGATCGTAGAAAGTTGGGTTGGCAACCACGTAGCTTTTCTGGTTGATCAGATTGTCGTGAATGGTCTGCAGGATGTACGGTGGCGCACTGCCGTTAAAGACCGAGGGCACGGTGAAGCGGTTGTAGAACCAGCCATAACCGGCGCGCACGACCGTCTTGGGACGTGCCTTGCCGGGGTGCCCGGGGCTCCAGGCGATGGCGATGCGCGGCGCCCAATCGGCGTGGTCGTGAATGTAATTCTGCCCCTCGTATCGAATACCTAAGCCGATCATCAGGTTTGGCTTCCAGTGCCAGTCGTCCTGCAGGAACATCGAGCCATCGATGACAAGGGCGCGCGCCACGGGGTTAGTGATGACCGTGGCCGAGTATTGAGTCGGCGTGCCCGCAAGATATTCAGCGACATTCGAGAAGAAGTAGCTGCCGTTCGAGCCCGCTGTCGTTGAGTTCGCATCGCGATAGGCGCGAAGCCGGGCGCCGAAGCGGAGCGTGTGACTGCCCGCCGTGGCCGTCCAATAATCCTGCACCGCGAATTGGTCCAAGCGGTTGCTGGAGGCGCCTGCACTGCTGCCGCCCGTCGTAAAGGCTCCCTGCACTGTGACCGATGGAGCCAGTGAACTAGGCGTCTGGCGGGTGCTGGTGCGATCCCACAACACGTGCACCTCGCTCAGCAGCCGCGGACTCACGATGATCGTGTCGCCTGCCTGCAGTTCGTTGTATATGGATTTGGAGTTGACCGCCTGCTCGGGCAGGTTCAGCGTGCCCACGCCGCTGCCTACCTGCGTGAAGCGGTAAAACGACTCGCGCACGGTCATCATATTGCTCTTGCCGAGTTGGAAATCGAGGCGCGGTCCGATTGAAAAATTTGTGTTCGGGGTAGGGAAGGACTCGGCAATATTCTGCGCGGTATTTTGCGGATTGAGTGCATTGACAATGGTCTGATTCTCATTATCGAATCGATTGGCGCTGAAGAACCAGGTTGCGGTCTTCGAAAATGGTCCGCTGAAGTTTCCAAACATGCCGTACATGTAGTAGCTGGGCTGCTCGGCGATGAACGGGTTGGCGGTGTTGAGTGCGGAGCTGTTGCCGAATCCGGAGATGCTGCCTTTCAACTTTTGCCCGCCCGGCTTGGTAATAATCTCAATGCGCCCGTAGCCCATGCGGTCATATTCCGCGGAGAATGGGTTTTGGTTGACGCGGACCTCAAGGATGGAAGATTTTGGCGGAATCTGGCCGCCCTCGAACCCATCAATGTAGATTTGTCCGCCATTCGGGCCGGCAGCAGGACCGGCAAGCGCCTGCAATTCGTTTTGCAACTCGTTCGGATCGTCGGACAGCGCATTGAGATCGCCGCCTTTCAGCACAATCGCGCCCGCATTCTGCTCCGGGCTGATCCCGACACTTTGGCTCTGCCCTTCCACCGTGACTTCCTGCTTCTCGACCGCGATGACCAGAGAGAGGTTAAGAACTTTTTCCTTCCCGGCAGCGAGGCTCACAACAGGAAGGCTGAACGGCGCGAATCCCGTGGCCTCAGCGTTGATGGAATAAGAACCGGCTGCGAGTCGGCGGAACGCGTAATGGCCGTCAGCACCGGATATTGTGTGCAGAGTCTGAGTACTGCTGCTGACGGTGATAGCGGCACCGGGCACAACTGCGCCGCTAGGATCCATCACCGTGCCCAGCAGGCTTGCAGTTTGCGCGGCCATCCGCGGCGCCAGAGCCAAGGCACAGAAAAGCACAAAAAGAGCAGGAAACTTCAGCTTGATCATTATGATCTCCTGTTCCAAGGGGAAGATGGTGGCGCTTGCTTTGGTCCCGGGCGCCCGCCAAAAGATCACCGGGAAGACTGCGCATGAACATAAGACGCAGGGCCGCGCGACCGGTTAACACGGTTCTACGTAGAGGAGCCCGCAAAAGTTCCTAAGGAAGTTTGATGTACGGCACGGTTTTCGTCGGCTATTCGGATAGCCGGTTCTATTTCGGCTTGGTGGCCGCCGCTTTGCGTGTGGGTCGAACCCGCTTTGTATTCAGCGACACATTGGTCGAGCCCAGTTTCTCCTGCAATTCCTTGGTCAAAATGTCCAGCGCAATCTTGTCCAATTCCCGATTACTCGCGTAGCGCACATTGAAGACGATCCCGGTTTGGTCAAAGGCCACGTCGAAATCCTGCAAGGGCGCCTCCGCCGGCCAGATACCGCTGACAATTGGGCCCACGCGAGCAATCACCTGCTTGTGAATATCGTCCAGTGATTCCGGAGGCGGAGGGGGCGGCGGTTGCGCCGGCGTGGTAAGTCTCTGCATCAGTTGCGCCAGTTCGCTCTGGCTGGCTACACTCGCTACCGTCACTTCCGCCTTCCGGCCAGAGCGCCGTTCGATCTCACGCTCCGCGTCCTGAATCTTTTCCTTCCCAACGGCGCGCGTTGACACCAGCCGCACCGCGACGCTGTCCCGCCCCACCTCCACCTGCTGCGAGACCAGATCGCCCGGCCGCAGCATCCCCTTCACCACATCCTGAACCGCCCCGCGCACAATCGCCTCGCCCGCCACCTGTACGAACGCGCTCCTCAAGGGAACAGCAATCACTCCCAGAAGAACGGCCAGCATCACGATGCGCCAGCGCAACTGGCCTGTAGCAATTAATCTGCGGGCGAAGGGCGAATGCGAGAGTTTTCTGGCAAACAATTCCCCCTCCCGCGCGTGTTCTGTCGCCGAGCGCACCTCCGGCGAATCCATCCCCACCAGCAGAAATACCGCAAACGCGCTGGCCACAATCGCAACAAGGTTCGTCAGGAAAAGCAGTCCCGCCCCGCCCATGATCCGCGTGTTAAACCCGCTGCCCAACCCGAAGCCGATCGTGCACAGCGGAGGCATCAATGCCACCGCGATCGCCACACCTGGCAAGGTCGTCACCGCCTCGCCGCCCCCAAAGCGGCACACCGCCACCGAGCCAGCTAACCCGGAGAACAGTGCAACACCGAGGTCCAGCAGCGTGGGATTGATCCTCGCCAATATCTCAGGAGTGATTGAATGAAATGGCAGCAGCCAGACGATGATGGCTGAAAATCCAATGGCCAGCGATACGCTTGCCAAAAGATTCGCAATCGCCTTGATCACCAGATAAAGATCGCCCGCCGCCAGCGCCAGTCCCATGGCCATGATTGGCCCCATCAGCGGAGAAATCAGCATGGCGCCAATAATCACCGCCGGGCTGTTCAACACCAGTCCAAAGGCCGCAATCCCCGCCGAGAAAACGATCTCCAGCCAGTAACTCAGGCTCGTCATCTCCGCCGAGCCATACACCTGGGCGTAGGCCTTCGGCTTTTGGTCTGGATGGATTCTCAGCCATTTCTGCAGAGGCGTGTTCTTCTCTATTGATCCCTTGCCAGGGCTCGCCATCGCGTCGTTCTCCTTCAATGCGGCGATTCGCGGAAACAACGAGGTCTTCGGCCGCCGATCAGCCTGATACGGCATTGTAGTCAGCCCAATGCCAATCCCGGCAACTGGCGCTCAAAGCCGCTTGATAAACGCCATCGCCTCGGCCAGTTGCGGAAACTGCGCTTCCTCAGCCTTGAACTCGCGCGAGTGCACGCAGCGGCGCGCCCCGTTCATCCGCACCGGGTGCTTCAGGTGCAGCATCTCGTGGTACAGCAGATACTCAATCGCATACCGCGGGCTCGACGGCCGGTCGAACACGCGGCTCACCACAATCGTGTTGTGCGCCGCGTCATAGTGCCCCAGCGAACGCTTGGCGTGGTGCTCGCTCCACGTGAGTTCTGGACGCCCCAGCAGCCCGCCGAAAAAACGCATATTCAGCGTGTCGAAAACTTCGTCGAGATTATAGAAGCGGCCCTCGGGCCCAAAGTAGCGCTTGCTCCCGCGCGCGTGCCGAATCAGTTCCGTCTGCCGCGTCACCGCCGCCGAAGCAGCAAAGCGCTTGTAGCGCAGCTTGTGCGCCGGCTCGATCGGCTTCTTGTAGAGCTTGGCCAGCAGGATATGCGCAATGGCGCGAACCACCGTCTCCGGCGCGCCCTCCAGCAGGTCAGAGAGACTTACGTGGAGCTGTCCCTCGCGCAGCCGGATCGTCGTGTTCAGCGAAGTAAAACGCCGAAAACGCACCGTGATGGGCGGCATCGGCGCTCTGGGCCGCAACGCCCGGTACTCCTGCTCAAAGATGGAGACAAATTCCGCGTTCACCAAGTGGAGGTTAGCACAAAAGGGTAGGGAATCACTGCCCCGGCTTCGCCCCGGTTATCTCAGCCAGAAGCCCAAAAAATGCCCGTTTGCGTGCGCTGTCGATCTTCCAGTCCGTGGGCACGCTTTGGAAGCCGTTCTCAAAGCTCTCGCCCTTCCGACGATAGTCGAAGAAACCCCACGAGGCATGTTCGCTGAGGGCCTCGGTCATGTTGTTCTCTGGCTGATCGAAGTTGTAGTGGTCGTCTTCGTTGAACAGGATTGGCTTCGGCGTGTAGCCCGGAACTGCGCGTGTCTTCCGCACCATCTCCGCAATCTGTTCAGGATTCTCAATTCCATTGCCGTGCAGCAGCAGAAAGTCAGAGACGCGCACCACCGGCTCTACCGGAATCACGCCGCCCAGAAAAGATGTGCCCACCAGCAGGCGTCGTCCATTCCTCTTCGTTCTCTCTACGCGCGCAATCAGCTCGCTCACCCTGTCCGGCTTCAAAATCGCGTGATGAAGCTGGTGGCCGCTCTCGTTCACAATTTCCACCATCACATTCCGCCATCCCTGCCGCAGCAGAAATCGCGTCGCATTGTCCGTCGCCTTCACAACCGCCGCTTCATCCCGCAGCCGCCCATCCTGGCCCGCATAAAAGTATCCGACAATCACCACCATGCCCAACTCGTCGGCGCGATTCAGAATCCGCTCCAGCCGCGCGGTGTAGGCTGGCCGCAACGTCCCGTCGGCGTCGAAGGCTGAGTTTTCCCACGGCTGCGCCTTCGAGTACCCGTAAGGCGATCCGCCTTGCAGGTTCAGCGTAAAGGCCAGCAGTCCATGACGCCGCCACTCCGGCATCGCGGCAATAAACTCATTCGTGTTCCGTTCCGCATCCCATTTGCCCGTGTCAGGATAGGCCCACTGCGATGCGGTTGCCGGATTCAGATCGTCAAAGATTCCCTGAACCAAGCGCGCATTGAACAGCAGGCCCTCAATCGAGTGCCCCTTCCAACTGCGCCCCGCATACGTCGGGTGCCCGCTGATATAAAACGAGTCCCCCACAATCGAAACCGTCGTCCTGTGGCTCGCGGCAGCCCCCGCGTTGCCCGCCGCAACAAGCGGCAACAGTCCCAACAGAATCACGCTCAATCTACAGAGGCAGCGCTTTGTCGCACTGTAAATCACTTGTTGAACCTCATTTCGGCTCCCATCGATCCTGTCCCGCCTCGTCCGGATGCTGCGTGAAGTAGTCTGTCTGCTCCTGCAGCAGCCTTTTGGCCTGGTCCGACAAATCCTCGCCGCTTTCAATCGCCTCTTTGCGCGCCAGGCTAAAGCCAGCCTCGCCGGCCAGCGCCCGCAAAATCCCCTGCCAGCGCGGAGTCGCCTCCGTCAGCTTCTGCAGCGATTTCCGCATATCGGCCTTGCGTTCCGAAAGCGTATCCAGATTGTCCCCAAGCTCGTCCATCAGCGCCGTAAAATCCTCGAGCTCGTCGCTCAATCTGTTGCTGCGCGCATCAGAACTTTTGCGATTGGTCAGCGCCTTGATCGCATCCGCATGTTCGTTCAGGAATTGGGTATAGAGGGCGACCCGCGCATTCGGATCGATGCCGGCCTCGGCGATCTTCTCCACCTGCGCCTCGGTCAGCGGTTCGCGCTTTTGCTTTTGCGCGTTCACAGGCGCGGCAACCACCAGGCACAACAGAATCGCGGCAAAGCAGCGCATCGGGAATCCCCTCGGCGCTCTTATTCAAGCACAACACATGCCGCAGGGGAAAGACCCGGTCCCCGATTCCGTGTGGAGAGATGAACGGCTGCAGGCGTCGCAGCCTTACTTCTTGAAGACCTGCAGCATGGCTTCCCTCTGGGCCTGGCTCACATCGGTCAGAGTCGCCTCCACCAGCGGTCGGTCCTCATACCGGGTTCCGTGCAGCATCTCATTCAGCCGGAAGGCCGTATGCCGCAGCAAAATCTCCGCGTCTTTCATATGCTTGTTGTTCGCGGCAATGGCGCGTGGAATTTTTTGTGCCAGTTGCTGAATATCCTTCAGCATATCCATCGCGCGCGCCACGTCGCCGGCGGCGTATTCGCGCACGCTCAACTCTGTCATTTGATGAACAAGTTCGGCGTAGAGAAAACACTGCTCGCGTGGTTCAGCTGCTTTGGCGCGCGCCTCAAGGGCTTGAATGCTTTCCAAATCTGCGGGTTTTCCGTCGATCCCGGCGGCACAGAGCGGAAGCGCGGTAACGCTCAGGAGAACGGCGACTGCCAGGGAGACCTTGGATCGCATGAGGAACCTCCGCGGGTGAGGTAATGCCTCTTGACGTGACTATGGACCTGTTTGGGATCGGATGCAAGCCACAATTTCCGTTCGCGCTCGTTGATTGCGTCCCATGGAAACTGTTTAAACTCCAGTTTGCTTCCTCTACGCCGGTCTCACGGCTTCCGTTCCAGCAGTTGCAAACGCTGCCGCGCCTGCCACTCCTGGTCGGGGAACTTTCCCGCCGCCGCATCCAGAAACTGATGATAATAAGCCGCTGCCTGCGGCTTTTGGTGCAATGTATCGTAAGCAGTCGCCCAAAGAAAATAGGTGGACGCATTCTCCGGAAGAAACTTCGATCGCACCGTAAGTGCATGAAGTGTCAAGGCTGGCTGGTGGGTCCGCGATGCCGCAAAGGCCAGCCCGCTCCATCCGTCACCATTGGTTGGGGCAACCTCGGTCACCTTGCTGAACACCCCAACCGCCTCAGCAAATTTGCCCTCAAGCACCAGGTTCTGGCCGTGCGCTATCAGCAGATCCGAGTCCACCGGAGACGCCGCCAGCAGCTTCACATACAGCTGGTCGGCTCCGGCCACATCCCCGGCCTCCGACAGAACCTCGGCCAGCATGTTCGTAATCGCATCGTCGTTCGGGTGGGCAGCATGCAACTTCTGCAGTAACGGAATCGCCTCAGCTTTGTTCTGAGCGGCCAGCACGGTGGCCAGTTGCGCCGTCAGCGCCGGGTCGTCCGGCAGTGCCGCAAGCGCCGCCCGCAGCAGCGTTTCCGCCTCGGGATACTGTTTCTTCCGGATCAGCAGGTGGGCCAGCCCCGCGTTCGCCTGCTCCGATTTCGGTTCGTTTGCCAGAACCCGCCGGTAGGCAGTCTCAGCCGCGTCGTACTGGCCCGACTGTTCGGCCAGGTTCGCGGCCAGCAGGGTGTCTTCCGGCGTCTCCGGTGTCAGCTTCAAAGCCTCAAGCAAATCGTTCGATGCGGCCGTGGTGTCGCCGCCGCTTCCCGGCGCCGGCCGGTCAATTTCCGCCAGCGCCCTCCACGCACGAGCCTTCAATGCTGGCCCCGCCACTCCGGGGTCCAGCTTCGTCGCGGCAGCCAGCTCAGGCCGCGCTTCAGCCGGCTTACCCTGTCGTGCCAGCAGCAAACCCAGAGACAGCCGCGCCTCCATCGACTTCGGATTCGCTGCAACCGCCCGCCGATAAAGCCCCGCCGCGTCCTCCAGGCGGTTCTGCGCATCGGCCGCGTATCCGGCATCGAACAGCGCCCGCGCGTCGTCCGGATGAGCCGCAAGCCACAGGTCCAGCTTGGCCTCGGCCGTCTTCCAATCCGATTTCACAATCGCCGCTTCGGCAGCCAGCACCGCGGCCGATGGCATCTGCACGTCCGCAGCGCCCGGAGCCTCCGGCACAACCCCCGAAGGATGCGCTCCGGAATTCGACGAAGAATCCTGAGAACTCGATGAAGACTCCTGAGCAAACCCTGCAGCTCCGCCGCAAAGCAAACCAAACAGGACAAAAAATATTGCGATTCGCTGCACAAATTACCTCAATCACCAGTCTAATCCGTCAGATTGTCAGGCCTGAATGGTTGCCCTGAATGACCGCCCGGAATGACTCTATGTTCGACGCTTTGAGAAGAGGAACGAAATCCACCTTTGGGCACCCGCCAAACCCTGGCTGGCTGTCGCCAGCAAGCTATCAGCCACCCAGCGTTCCTTGTACCCCTCCAGAGCCAAGCCTATGATCGAATCAGGAGACTAACCATGCCCCAGCAATTTCAAAATCCCGATGAACAAAAAGTTGAAAACGAAGTGGCGCCGGTAGAATCCTCCGACAAGCGCCTGGAAAACCTGGCCGAAAAAGCTGCCCAGAAAGGCGCAAAAAGAGAACAGAAGTACGACAAGGATCACGGCATCATTTCAATCTAACCCGCCTTTCCGCCGATTCCACCTCCGCGGCCAGGGGCCGTGAAAAAATGGTCCCGCCACGAGAGCCATACTCAGCAGCGTCCTCCCCCCCCTCATCGTCGGTTTCATTCCCATCCTCCAGTTCCTCTTCCACACCGTGTCCACGGTGCGCCGCACCCTATAATAAAGAATGCCCGGTTGCGCCCTGAGCCTCGCTGAGGCGACTGAGATGCCCCCGGACAATGTCTTACCCGGTGCCTTCCCTTTGAACGATGCCATCATCATCCGCGGCGCGCGGACGCACAATCTGAAAAACATCTCCTGCGAGATTCCCCACGGCAAGCTGACCGTCGTCAGCGGCGTATCGGGCTCCGGCAAGAGTTCGCTCGCCTTCGACACCATCTATGCCGAAGGCCAGCGGCGCTACGTTGAGTCGCTCTCCGCCTACGCCCGCCAGTTCCTCGAGCGCATCGAAAAGCCCGACGTCGACGAAATCGATGGCCTCGCTCCCGCCATCGCCATCAAGCAGAAAAACTCCACCCGCAACCCCCGCTCCACCGTCGCCACCGCCACGGAAATCTACGACTACATGCGCCTGCTTTACGCGCGCTGCGGCACCGTCTACTGCGTCCACTGCGACGGCCTCGTCAAGCGCGATTCGGTCGACGAAGCCGCCGATGCGGTCCTCGCCCTCGGGGAGGGAACCCGCCTCAACGCCCTCTTTCCCGTCCTCACCGCAACCCCATCGCCGGAATCCCTTCCCGCCGCCAAACCAGCCAAGGCCGCAACTAAAGCCAAAGCGGCTAAGGCCAAGCCCGTTGTCAGCAGCGGCGACTCGCCCCATACCGAGACACTCAAAGCCCGCCTCACCGAACTCCGTTCCAGCGGCTTCAATCGTCTCTGGCAGCAAGGCAAAATCGTCGAGTTCTCCACCCCCGAGTCGCTCCTCGATCTCGACTTCACACTTCCCGTCTTCGTCCTCCTCGACCGCATCGTCGTCAGCCTTGAGAACCGCCCCCGCATCGTCGACGCCGTAGAAACCGCCTACCGCGAATCCAGCGAAATCGTCTTCGAAGAAGCTCCTCGCGAAGAAATTGAAAACCGCCGCCGTCTCCGCTTCTCCGGCGCCTACGAGTGCACCAACTGCCATCGCCCCGGCAGTGAGCCCGAGCCGCGCCTCTTCAGCTTCAACAATCCCTTCGGCGCCTGCCCCCGCTGTCAGGGCTTCGGCAACACTGTCGACTTCGACCTCAACCTCGTCATCCCCGACAAGTCCATCACCCTTGCCGATGGCGCAATCGACCCCTGGAACCGCCCCAAATACCGTCCCTGGTACACCGACCTCCGCAAGCAAGCCACGGATCTCGGCATTCCCCTCGACGTTCCCTGGCACGACCTGCCCGAAGCCGCGCGCGAAACCGTTCTCCACGGCAAAGGCGCCTTCGCCGGTATTTTCGGATTCTTCGCCCAGATGGAGCGCAAAAAGTACAAGCTCCACGTCCGCGTCATGCTCAGCAAATATCGCGGCTACGCCGAGTGTCCCGACTGCCGCGGTCAGCGTCTCCGCGCTGAAGCCCGCTCCGTCCGCATCAACGGGCAAAACATCTGTCAGGCCGCCGCCCTCACCATCGCCCAGGCCCGCGACTTTTTCAACGCCCTCAAGCTCTCTCCCATGCACGAGGAGATCGCCGGACCCATCCTCCACGAAATCCGCCAGCGCCTCAGCTTCCTTGACGCCGTCGGCCTTGAATACCTGACCCTCGACCGACTTGCCTCCACTCTCTCCGGCGGCGAAGCGCAGCGCATCCAGCTCGCCACTTCGCTCGGCTCCCGTCTCGTTGGCGCGCTCTATGTTCTCGACGAGCCCTCCATCGGCCTCCACACGCGCGACACCGCCCGCCTCATCCGCATCCTTGAAGACCTGCGCGACCTCGGCAACACCATCCTTGTCGTCGAGCACGATGCAGACATTCTCCGCGCCGCCGACCACCTCCTCGACCTCGGCCCCGGAGCCGGAGAGTTCGGCGGCAAGCTCATGTCCCAGGGCGTCCTCGCAGAAATCGAAGCCGATCCAAACTCCCTCACCGGCCGCTATCTCTCCGGAAAAATTTCCATCCCCGTCCCCACCCGCCGCCGCGCCCCCGGCAAGGAGCGACTCGTCCTCCGCGGCGCGCACGCCAACAACCTCCACGGTCTCGATGTAGAAATTCCTCTCGGTCTCCTCGTCGCCATCACCGGCGTCTCCGGTTCCGGCAAGTCCACCCTCGTCCACCAGGTCCTCTACCGCGCCGTCGCCCGGGCCCTTGGCCAGTCAGAAGGTTCAGACCCCTCCGGCGTCTTCCGTTCCCTCACCGGCGTCGAGCGCCTCAACGACGTCATCCTCGTCGACCAGGCCCCCATCGGCCGCACCCCGCGCTCCAACCCCATCACCTACATCAAGGGCTTCGATCTGGTCCGCGAGCTTTTCGCCTCGCAGCCCGATGCCAAACGCCTCTCGCTCACCCCCGGCCATTTTTCCTTCAACGTTCCCGGCGGCCGCTGCAACACCTGCGAAGGCGACGGCACCGTCACCGTAGAAATGCAGTTCCTCGCCGACGTCGAGCTGCCCTGCGAAGACTGCAACGGCACTCGCTACCAGGCCAAAATCCTCGGCGTCCGCTACAAAGGCAAAAACATCCACGATGTCCTTCAGATGACCGTCAAGGAAGCCCTGCGTTTCTTCGCCGGCCACAACAAGCTCCTTGAAAAACTCGCCGTCCTCGACGAAATCGGTCTCGGCTATCTGCGTCTCGGTCAGTCCGCCACCACACTCTCCGGCGGAGAGGCCCAGCGCGTCAAGCTCGCCGCCCATCTCGCCCAGGTCCGCGCCGCCAACGCCAATGCCAAGCCCTCCCAGGCCAGCCGCGTCCTCTACATCCTCGACGAGCCCACCACCGGCCTCCACTTCGACGACGTTTCCAAGCTCCTCACCGCCTTCCGCAAACTCATCGACGGCGGCGGCTCGCTCATCGTCATCGAGCACAATCTAGACGTCATCAAGTCCGCGGACTGGGTCATCGACCTCGGCCCCGAAGGCGGCGAAGCCGGCGGCCACATCGTCGCCGAAGGCACACCCGAGCAGATCGCCGCAAACCTCATGTCCCACACCGGCAAGTGGCTCGCCCGCATCCTCTGACACTGGCGCCGCGTCTCCGTTCCTCGCGCCATTTGCCATACCCCGCACCAATTGGATACAAAGGGTGGAGAAATTTTTCAGTCCAAGATTGCTGCAAACGAAAACGTTGTCGAAAATATGCCGCCCCATCATGCCAGGAGGGCTACGTTGGCCTTGAACATCCCCCCCCGCTCCATCGGCTCTGAGTCGCAATCCTCACTCAATAGTGAGAATAGTCACACCAGGCTGATACCCGCGGGACGCATGTTGCCGTTTTTCCTGGTAACAGCGCTCTTTTTCCTCTGGGCGATTCCTAACAACCTCAACGACATTCTCATTCGCCAGTTCATGAAGTCGTTTGAGATTAACCGTCTCCAGGCGGGGCTGGTTCAGTCGGCTTTTTACTTGGGGTACTTCCTGCTCGCTATGCCCGCGGGATTGATCATGCGCCGCGCCGGTTACAAGGCCGGCATCCTGATCGGTCTGTGCCTCTACGGCATTGGCTGCATCCTGTTTTGGCCGGCGGCGATTGTCGACAGGTACTGGTTCTTTCTGACGGCGCTCTTTGTGATTGCCGCGGGACTCGCGTTTCTTGAGACCGCTGCAGGCTCATTCATTGTGCAGATTGGCCCGGCGGAGAGCGCGGAGCGCAGGCTGAATCTTTCCCAGGCGTTCAATCCTGTCGGCAGCATTGTGGCGTTGCTCGTGGGATCGCGCTTCATCTTCTCCGGCGTCCAACTCAACAAGACGCAGGTGGCGGCCATGCAGGTCGCGGGCACGTATCAGGGCTACCTGCGGTCCGAGACGCTGCGTGTAATCGTTCCGTACGTCGTGCTGGGCACCATCGTATTGCTCTGGGGCGTGCTGATTGCACGCACGCCATTCCCGCACATGGGCCTGGATTATGCGCCCGGTGCGGCCGCGGAAGACCACGGGCCGTCGCTGTTCAAGAGGAAACATTTTGTCTTTGCCGTCGTGGCGCAGTTTCTGTATGTTGGCGCGCAGGTCAGCGTGTGGAGTTACATGATTCCCTACGTGCTGGCCTACACAAAAACAGAGGAGCGAAGCGCGGGTTACATCTTGACCGGCACTCTGGTGGCCTTTACCGTGGGCAGGTTCGTGTCCACCTGGCTGCTTCGGTATGTAGGGGCTTCGCGGCTTCTGGGCATCTTTGCTCTCATCAATGCTGCCGTCTGCGCGGTCGCCGTGTTGCATCCGGGATGGATCGGCGTGGGCTGCCTGGTGGCGAACAGCTTCTTCATGTCCATGATGTACCCAACCATCTTTGCGCTCGGTGTGAAGGGACTGGGCCCGCTCACCAAAACGGGCGGAGCCTGCATCGTCATGGCAATAGTCGGCGGCGCAGCGATAACGCCGGTGATGGGAAAGGTCAGCGACATGGCCGGCGTGGCACACGGCTACCTGGTGCCTGCCGTTTGCTTTGTGGGAGTCGCGCTCTATGGGCTGTTTGTGGCGCAACCGGAGGCTGGGGAACTGCTGGAAGCGCCTGCCATCGAATCGGCAAGTTAGCGCCCTGTGCCCCATCCAAACCGCGCCCTCTGCGGTTTGGATGGGATAGCAATGCACTCCACCGGACAAGTTTACGGGTCCCTCACCACCCACCCT
>Ga0307377_10004665_pt1 | contig 14922 bp, 17 predicted proteins | sample TR3MG_FD_202535 | JGI IMG/M metagenome (GOLD analysis project Ga0307377, IMG submission 202535) | Soil microbial communities from Risofladan, Vaasa, Finland - TR-3 | ecosystem: Environmental > Terrestrial > Soil > Coastal area > Acid sulfate soil | place: Finland: Risofladan, Vaasa | collected... | reverse complement strand
ATTAAGGATTAAATATCATTAAGTATCCTGAATTTGGATGAGCAGCACTACTACCTGATATCCATAGAGAGCCTGTTATTGTAGGTTCTGTTGTAGGGAGAGTTTCCATTGTTACTCCACCTATAAATTTTACTGATCCTGAGTTATTGTTTGATTGGGTTACGAATAATGTATATCCAAAGCCAGGAGCATCATCTCCATACCCAATATTACACTCAGTACCTCTTAAATTAGCATCATCATATACAGTTAAATCATCTCGAACTATTACATCTCTTGAAAAATCAGCTGTACCCGAAACTTGGAATTGAATATAAGCACCATTATCTGTGTCAAATATTACTGATGAACCTGTTACATATAGGGGTCCATCAACTGTAAGTGAACCACTAATTACTGTAGATCCTGAGATGGATTGTGAACCTGTAAAATAGGCAAAGTTAGCATCTAACTCTTGTATGGTTAATGCTGATCCTTTTGTTTGTCTGTATGTTAATGCCATAATTATGTTTTGTTATAAATATTATGAAGAGGCTACTACGTATTCAATTTTGATACTTCCAGTATAAGATAAATCACTGTCACCTGCTTTTGCTTTAATTTCGCTCATATAAGCAAAATCATCAAAATACTGTTTATCAGCATAAGTTTCATCTACGTAATCGGCTGTTGAAGAAGCATCAAATACATCATTACTTAAAATAAGGGATTTACCTGGGTCTATTTTAAATACTACTGATTCTGAATTTTCTTTAATAATGTAGATACTTGCAAATTTATCACTAGTTTTATAATTTGTAATTCTAATATATTTTACAGCAGAATTTACAAATGAACCTGGAGTTTGTTCTGGTTCTGATCCTACAAAGTCTATAATACCAATACCTGAACCACTCCAATCATATTGAATTACATCCGTTCTAATAGCATAATTTTCGATTCCACATACAGTAAATGTATTGAATGAATTTTGAACATTAAAATTAGGCAGAATAATGGATTCCTGTATAGTTACATCTAAACAGCCTGTAGCTGGGGTTTTTGGAGGACAATATGCCATGTTTATTTTTGGTTATAAATATTGGGAAGGATATTATTATTTACGTTTATTGCTAGAACCTGAGGTGCCTAAATTTAATCCTTGTTTTTCAGCTTCATCATATAAATTAATTAAATCTTCCACAATAGCATCTCTGTGATTAGTTTTAAGAGAAATACCTACCATATTTTTAATCCTACGTGCTGCTGAATATAGGAATCTAAATCCAGAATCGCGTTTTGATTTTAAATCTACTTGGTGGTCATCTCCACATATAATCATTTGAGAACGTAAACCAATACGAGTAACAATCATTTGCATTTGTTCGTGTGTAACATTTTGTGCTTCGTCAACGATTACCACACTATTAAGGAAAGTACGACCACGCATAAAACTAACAGGTACAATCTCGATTTGACCATCTGTAATATATTTTTCAATTTTTTCCTTGTCGTATAGGGCATACATATTTTGGTATATAGGTTGCACCCATGGGTCCATTTTCTCGCGGAGGTCACCCGGTAAAAACCCGATTTCCTCCTTACTCACAGTAGGTCGCGTTATAATTATTTTATCGCATTCTCTCATGAATAATTTCTCGAGAGCAATTTGACATGCTAAAAGTGTTTTCCCTGAACCTGCTGAGCCTGCTAATAAGGTAACTGTATTGTTTAGAATTTTAGCTTTTGCTTCCTTTTGTTCCTCATTTAAAGTAATTTTAAATTTAATTGGGGTTTTGGGTCTTCTTTTTTGACGAAAGACCTCATCATCGTGATGAATTGGAGCCATAAAATAATAACGTTTAGTTGTTTATTATACATATGAAAAAAAGAACCCCGCTTACGCGGGGTTCAATTTTCTCTATGGTATTACTCTATTAAAGAGTGTTCAATCCAGAAATGTAGATCTTACCGTAGAATTCAGGTCTTAGCATTTTCTTCGCGTAGCGAGTCAATAGACCTTTTCTTGGTACGAACGTATCAGGATCGTATACAAGAGGAGTCATGATTAATGGAACGTAAGGAGCAAATACAGCACCCGACTCCAAGAATTGAGCACCTTTGTAACCTAATAGTACGGTGTTTTCCTTCATGTATGGGTTTTTGTAAACCTTGTAACGACCATTAAATGAACCTGCCTTCTGAATACCAAAAGCATATTCCATTTTTTCAGCATCTGAGTTATCAGCTGCGAATCCAGGAATTGATTCTAAGATAGTAGATACTGTTGGAGAAACTACCATGAAATTAGCACCACCTCTAAGGGTTAATCGGTGAATTTCGTTTGATAATTTATTTACTTTAGTACCTAAAGTTTGGAACCACTGACCTTGAGTATTGAAGTAACCGTTAGTGTCATTAGTGAAATCATCACCAGAAACATAGAAACGGTTATTTTGAGCTGACCAGTACTCAGTACCAGCAGAAGCATCTTGAATTAACATCGCTAAGATTTCTGAATCGATCTCTAAAGAGATGTATTCACTCATGATGTTAGTTACTTCAGCTTCAGCATCTAGAGATTGGTAAGCGTTTAAATCTTGAGCGAACTCAGGAGTCCAAACAGCTTTCAATTTACGAGTCTTAGCAACAATTGCTTCAGATCTCATACCAATGTTAATTTCTGGAATAGCTGCTGTGTTTTCGAAATCACCTAAAGTATTATCTTCTGGTTGAGTTCCGTAATAAACAGTACCTGTTGTTCCATTAGCAATAGTACCTTCAGCACCTGATACATACATAGTTACAGTATTACCTACTGCAGTGTTGTAAGCATTTACCTGACCACCTGAAACTGCTGATGCAGAAACAAAAGCCCATCCTCTGATTGACTCAAGGTCTGGTTGTACTAATTGAGTATTAGCGTTAGCAAAGGTAATTTTTACTACTTCATCAGCAGCAACTGATGCAGATAAATCTGAATCAAATCCTACGTCTTTCCAAGAAGCTGTTGCAGCAGTGAATACTAAATCACCATTAGATTGAGAATTCATTGAATACCCAAATCTACCTGGTCCATAAAGACCTTGTCCTGCGTTACCGTCAGTAGAGAAAGGAGTACCTGAACCACCATAAAGTGAATCACCAGCAGTAAATCTTTCTGGTGAAGTATTGGTATCAGAATTTTTAGTACTACCGTACTGGAAATCTAGATAAAATACTAGGCCAGAAGGTAAGTTCATAGGCTGTACAGAAACGAATTCTTTTGCAGCGATTTGACCAAATACCTTACGTACTAAAGGAAGTGCGATACCGGCCCATTGAGCACCTGTACCTACGTTAGCTGAAAAGCTAGCAGCACCTCCAGGAGCAGGAGCTCCACCGTCAGCAGAGATTTCAGTTACTAATTGCTTAGCCTGATTTTCTAGGATCATTGACATATTGTTTTTCTCAGTCTCGTTTCTAAGACCTTCTAACAAACCTGTCTTACCCCACTTGCTAGATAATCTAGCAGCGTCTGATTGCAAGTTCTTGTATGAACCAGCAGCAGACTCTAAAAGTTGATTAATTTGTGACATTGTTTTAAATGTAGTTTAATTATTATTTAATACCAGCGAGTGTTTGCCATCTAGCTACCTGTGGATCAATTTCCATGATAGGAGCCTTTCTAGCAATACCAGCTGGTTTAGAAGCTGAACCTAATGATTCTCTAATTGGAGATGAAGTTGATTTAACAACTATACCTTCGTTTAAAGTTTCAAAAATAAGTTTTACTTCTTTAACATTCGACGCCTTGTCAAATGCTTCTAAAACTTTAACTTTTTGAGCTTCTTTTAAGTTTTTAGCTCTAAAAATTTTATTTGTGTAAAGAAGTTTAGCATTTAAAAGATTAGTTTCGTGAAGGTCAGTTCTCAATTCCTCGATTTCTTTCTTCATTTCATCCATTTCTTCGTCAGCTTCTCCGATTGATGACATTCTACCAGCTCCAGATTTTGCCATACCGCCTGCAGCACCGCTGCTAGCTAAACCTAGCAAATCTTTTAATGATACTTTTTCACCATCTACAGTAACGATTTTAGATAAGAGTTCTTTGTCATTATAGGCAGCTCTAAGCTTATCCATAACACCTTCGTCCATATCTTCTTTTTCGTCTTTCATACCGTCTTTGTAGCCTTCTTCCTCAGCATCGGTACGTGCGTTCTCGTTTACTTCTACGTCTACTTCTGTGTCATCTTCTACATCGATTTCTTCTTCGTCTTCAACATTTTCGTCTTCAACTTCGAATTCCTCACCCGCTTCTAATTCACCAGCAGTAACCATATCAGCGATTACATCCTCGATAAATGATTTAAGATCCTCTTCTGATAAGTCGTCAAGATCAATTTCTTCATCTTCTTCATCATCTTCCATGTCTTCTTTTTCATCTTCCATGCCGTCTTCGTAGCCTTCTTCCTCAGCATCCGTTCTTTCATCTTCCGATAAATCACCTTCAAGTTCAGCTAATAATTCGTCTAAGTCCATTTCGTCATCGCCTTCGGCTAGACTCTTATCGTCCTTATACTCTTTTTTAGCTTCGGTCGTGTTGGCCTCTTCTAGTTCGTCTTCTTTTTCCATTTCCTCAAGTTTAGCTGAAAGCATTGACTTAAGTCTTGGTTCGAAAGCTTCTTCTAGAGCAGCCTTTGCGTTAGCAATAGCAGTTTCTTTAAGTGCTTTTGCGTCAGCGATTGCTTCTTTTAGCAGATCTCTGTTTGCCATAATTACCTCAAAATTTTGTTTGTGGAGTACGCCTATTAGAAGACGTAATAAGAATTATTTAATTAGTGAATACTATATAGATAATAGTATATTGCTCACATTACAGCAATACATATATAATGGGACATAAAAAACGCCCCCCTTTCGGAGAGCGTTCTTCGGTAGCGCCTCAATACAGAGGTATTAGTCTAAATAACAAGTACAAGAATTCGAACATAAAATTTCATTTATGATACTGTTAATATCTTGATATTTATTGGTTTGTGATTTTTTACCTTCGGTAACAATTTCCATATATGAACCTGGGTTAGATGGGGTTGAGACAAAATCCCAACATAGTAATTCGAAGTCATCTTGTACTTCTAATACACCACCTCTATCCTCAAGTGAACCCATTCCACGTGATGAAACACCTACAGTAATATTATTTTCAATTAATGCCTTAAGGATGTTACCTGATGGGGTAGGTAGTATTTCAATTTTACCATACACTTCATCTCCGTCCCACCACATTTCAGTAATATTATGGGATACATTTTTTAAGTTAATAACAGAAGATTCAGGATGATCTAATTCACCTAATGCTCTGTTTTGTTTAACTGATTCCATGTATTTATCAATCTCACGTTCCCACAATTCTCTCGGGTAGTAACGACCATTACCATTTTTTACTTCAGCAGTAGCTAGGATACCCTCAACCATAGGGTTCCCTCTATTAGAGAGCTTCCCTTCGGTAAGCATTAAACCCTTAGGTTTAAAAATTTGAGTTTCTACTAGTACTTTTCTCATCCTAGTATTCCATTTCGTCTACTTCGTCTACTATTTCTGGTTTAGAATAAGCTTTACCTGTTAATTTTTCATATATTTTTTCCATGCCTGCCTTACGCTTTTCTAGCATTTTTACTTCGCGTTGCATTTCTTTCATTTTAGCTTTATCTACTAATTCAGATAAATTTTCATCTTCAGTAACCATAGATATTCTTTGGTTTTTAGTATCAATAGCTTCATCAACTGCTTCGATTTGAGCTTCTAATGTAGTTGCTTTACCAGCGTTTTCGATTTCAGATAATTTAGAATCTATTGTTTCTTTTCTTACCTTTTTTGCTTTTGATTTATCTTTTATATCTTCCTTTTCGTCACGCATTCCATCTAAATAGCCTTCTTCTTCAGCATCAGTTCTTGCGTTTTCTGTAGTCATTCCTATAGGGCGGAGATCAATATACCCTGCTATACTTTCATTAATAAGATCTGTTAATTTAATCATTTTATTTTCTTTTGATAGCTTTCCTTCAGCTAAGTATTTTTTTAAATCGAAATTATCCATTTTATTTTCTTTTACTGGGACCATTTGGTCTGATTTTGAAGCTTTTAAACCGGGTGCTTCGTCAGTATACCCGATACCTTTAATACCAAATTGAGCTTCAGTAGTATAATATGTTCTATCTTTAGTTAAATTTTTAGCTACAATTTCTTTTAATTCAACTTCAGTTTTATCGGCGTTTGCCGGGTCTTTAAGTTCTGTATAGTAACCTTGTAAAAAGGCTTCACCATATAAATTATCTATATTTTTAGGATCCTTGTAATCGAAATCACGAGTTTCCATATCAACTACTCCTTTATTTGGTTCTTTTAGTACTGATTTTATTGCTTCATCTTTTTTAGCTGCAGAGGTTTCTTCGGATAAAAATTCTTTCCAATTAATAAAAGGATTAGAACGTCCTGTAGCCACACCTCCAATACCTTCTGATATTACTTGTTTACTTTTTAATATTGAAGAGATTTCTTCAAATGAATTGAATTTAGTAATAAATTGTGGAAATTGTCTTAAGGCGGATTTTATAAATACTCCTTTATTACCTTTACCCTCTTTAAGAAGATTGTATTGTTCTTGTAATGTTTTCATTATTGTTGTTTTAGCAATTGTTCGATGTCTTTAATATAGTCTAGAATCAAATCTGTAGGTGTGACTACAGAAAATGATGATGGTTTGTCTTCATAATAAGCAATAGTTTCATCCTTAGCATTGTCTAATAGAGGATATAACGCATTGATTCGAGCTTCAATATCCTTGAAAGCCGCAATGCGTTTTTCTTGGAAAACCAACACATCTTGTGGTTGGTCGAATGCTCTTTCATTTAATTTATACTTATACATATTATTTCTTTCCCCATAAATATTTAACTTCTACGCCTTTCGTCGAATGAGGTGGAGCAACTGGTTTGAATCCTAGTTTATAATAGTAATTTTTTGATTTTTCACTGAATGCTTTTGGGGTAGCATATTGAGCGCCTGTTCCTGTGTGAGAACTAAAATTAGCACTACCACCAGTAGAGCTAGTTTCATTCATACCCTTAATACGAGCGTATTCTTTAGCTTTATTATTACGTAAATAAGTTCTTAACTCATTTCTTCGTTTTCTAATGTCTAAGTAATGGTCTCTAAAAAAAGGTTCATTAGTAATATCTGCTACGTTTTTAGCAGTATCCATTAGATCAGTTATATCCTTAAATAATTTTTTATAATCAGCTGAATATTCAACGTCCCAAGAAACTGAGTTGGTTTCTGGGTCAATAGCAGTTACTGTGGTAATTATACCACCCTCCGATTTCTCGATATCTCCTACTTTACGATCAGCCATGAGCTATTTTTAATTCTTCTACTAATTCAAGATATTGAAGAATATTTACAATATTATCTGATGTTATGTTAGATTTTTTGTCTATTTCTTCAATTAAAGAATTTACTTCGTTAATTTTAATCTTAATTACTTTATCTGTAATTTGAGATAATAATTCGTTTAATTGAATTTTAATTTTAACTACTTCAGTATTATAAAATTCTCTTAATACGGGGGTTGAATCAACGGAATTGACATATTGTCTAAGTACTGCTTTTTGACTTGGATATAAACCATCATACTTACCATTGAACTTTTCCATTAAGATTCTATAAGTAAGTATACGAGTATCTTTATCGTATGATTGAAATTCTTTTAATAAATCCTCTTCTACTTTTTTAGTACTAATATCTGAATTAGAAAGATGCTCTAGAAGAGTCATTTTATTATTTACAATAATATTAGTATCTACTAGAGCTTCAGTATTTTGTACTTCCGATAACATATAATAAGCAGCATGTACTTTATAATGTGGAAGTTTAGTTTTGAAAAATTCTTCTAAATTATAACTATCTTTAATCTCATTAATTAAATTATATTTCTCCTTTTTAAGAGCTCTACGATTTAATTTTTTAGAGGATTCTAATAGTGCTTGAATTAAAACATTAGCCTTACTTTCAGTAAGAGTTGTTGTTTTAGTTAACGCTTCATATAATTTATATTCCTTTCCTAATTCGGACTTAACGAAATATTTTTGAATCAATTTAATAGCGGCAGACTCTACACCATTTAAGGTGTCAGCAGTTACTTGACGAACCAGTAGTTCGAAAAGGATACCAGTATTTTTATACTTTGAATGTTTAATGTTCATTCCTACTAGGATTTATTATAAATATATAAGGAGATATTATTCTTTAATGTTTTTTTCATCTAATAAAGATTCTTTGGCTTTATCTGATTTAAATACTATTTCTTTATTCATACTTTCTAATAAGGAACGATTTTTTAGAAATTGCTTTTCGGCATTTTCTCTTAACCCATCAGGTTGATCATCTATTTTCATGGATTTTTTACCTAAACGATCTTTACCAAATACATTATCTTGAGTATTAATATTAGATACCTTTTCTTCAGGACGTCCTAATGGTTTCTTTTCATTATAACCATCGGGCAAATTTGAGGGGTCTGAATCCATTCTGCCCGTACCATATAATGAAGCTAGATCGTGGGGTGTGCCATATGAACGACCTGTTGTAAGTGGATCATTACCTTCTGTCTCAATTTGAGCCATACGGAATTGGCGTTTTTGGTCTTGTACAATTAAATCTCTATATTCTTCATATTGGTCTTCACTAAAGTGGAATATATTTTCATAGATCCAATCTGTTGGAACTAATTTATTTTCCATCATTTGAGCAGCTAAATCTACTTTTTCTTTCATCAATGCGATCTTTTCTTGATCGTAAATGATAGATGGAGTAGTTAAATCTAATTCAAAATTAGTCATTTGTTCGTCTCTATAACCTTGAGCATATAAATGAACTAATGCTATTTTATATAATTCTGAAAGTAAAATACGTTGAATGCGATCAATTGTGCGACCAAAACGAATATCTTCTGCTGCTAAAGTAGCTTTACCTGATAGATCAGCGTCATAACCCATAAATGCTTTAGGAACTTTAAGAGCAGCAAATAATTTTTCTCTTAGATATTCTACATCTTGGATACCATCATATGATAGACCAGGTGTAGTATCAATTTGAGTTGCTTGATCGTTTCCTCTAACTGGTAGATAGAAATCTTCAAGTAAATTTTGCATGTTGTATTTTAGGTTATATTCACCTGTTTTCTCATCCATGTACGGAGTACGCTTAAGGGTTGAGATGGTTTTTTGCATGAAGTTTTCTACTTCATTTGGTGGAATGGAACCAACATTAATTTTAAAGATGCGTTTTTCCGGTGCACGTACAATTCTATGAATTAACATAGCATCTTCCATTAACGCATATTGTTTATATAATTTACGACCTGGTTCAATATAAGAACGACCATATGGAAGGTAATTCATATCCGAAAGTAAACGGAAATGGGCCATTTCATAATTATCAAATACAATACTATTAGCATTGTCTTGATTAGGTGTATAATAATATCCAGAAGAATTACCACCAAAGAAACCATCAGGATTGTATGTAAATATTACTTTAGATGGATTTTCTAAATCAAAATTTTCTTTACGTTCAATATGATATGCTGAGTAAGGGATTACATTATATACACCAAATTTTTCTGATATCTCTAGTTTAAGGAAAAAATCACCATACTTACACATTTGACGCGTCCAAGCCCAAAGGTTAAATTCAACATTAAGTACGTCGTAAAATAAGTTATATAATATTTTTTGGATATCTTCATCTGATGATTTAATTTGGAGGACTTCTCCCATATCATTCTTTAATGAACATTCATCAGCAACAATATCAAGAGCAGAGGCAATAATTGCATCTGTATCCATTACATCATAATCTGAGTATAATTGAGCTCTTAGGTATTGGTAGTTAAGGTTAAATTGTTGGCCATATAAAGAGGTAGAAGCTGGGTTTTGGTATATACCCTGGTAACGACCCATTAGAGAGTTCGTAGCAAATTCCCCTGAAGTTTGGATGTGGTCGGTATCCATTACTTTAAGTTGATTTCCTCCAATGTTTCTAATTACAACATCAGATGAAAATAATCTTTTTAATCTTTTGAATAAGCTAGTATCAGCCATAATTTAATTTATTATTATAAATATTATCTAAGAAGCCAACTAATGTCTTCTTGCTTTCCATTTATGTCCTGCATATATGGGTTATCAACATTATTAGCATTATAACCACCTTTCCAGGACACTTTATTAGTAGAAATGCTATTTAATGTTGCTTTACTCATATCTAAATGTTGTTGGCTAAATTTAAATGATGTATCACGCATAAACATACCAATCCCAAATGACATAACCAAATCATCGTTATAACCTTGTTGGGCTTCTGCACGTCCATTTTTCCACATAAAGACTTTCATTTCCTCTAGTAAGCGTCTAGACTGAATTGTGACTGATTTATCATTAACATATTCTTGAAGCTTACCTACAACTAAAGGTCTAACTCTAGATGTCATACTAAAACCAGGTACCATTCTGCTTGTATCCATATATTTGTCAAAATACGAATCTGCTCTTGTAGAATCACTTTTAGTTGAATAATATAAATTTACATATTGTCTATCTATAATAGTTTGAATTGTAGCCCAACCAATAGAAGCATTTTCTACTACAAGTAAAGCTTCATTATACTCAGTAGCTATACCTACTAATAAATTACCATATTCTTTAGTACCAATTTGACCTTTATATTCTGCTACTTGAGTATTTGTTTCAATATCAATAACGTGGAATGCGGAATAATCTTTCCCATCCCCACGAGCAACATCAGCAACTACAAGGTAGGTCCTAGAATAATCAGCAGGTTCCCAAATCCATAAATTTCGGTCAGCACCTCTTCTTTCAAGGGGGTCCTTAATATAAGTTTGTTCATAAAATTCAAGATATTCAGAATAGAATACTGTATCACCTGAAGTATTAAAATCACAATCACACTCTTGTGCTGCCATTCTAGGGTCACCTAATAATTCATCCTGCCTATCTCTCCATTTTTGGTCACGTTCTGGGTGGACGTACCAAGGTAATTTAATAGGTAAAAAATCATTTTCATTATTTTCGGCTCTAACCCAAGTTTGATGGAACCAATTACCTGTACCATAAGGAGTAGATAATGCTATACACCCACCACCAGTAGCTAGGGTTTGTTGAGCGGAGGCCCAAATTTCACCAATATTTTCAATAAAAGCAGCCTCATCAATTAATAAAAGAGAAACTGCTTCTGATCTACCTGCATCACTTGATGCAGCGGTGGCTTTAATTTGAGAGCCGTTATTTAATCGTAATGTTAATTTGTTGTTTTCGTCTGCAGGTATTTTGAGCCATGAAGGTAAATTTTCATACATGAATTTTACTTTCGTAACCATGTTTTTCGCTGTATCCTGCTTTGTCGCAATACAAAGTACGTTTTTATCCTTATGAAATAACATTAACCATAAAGAATAACCAGCACCTAAAGTAGAAATACCTAGCTGTCGAGATTTAAGTACTACCGAGTATGGGTTTTCTTGAAATAAAGTTAAAACTTTTTCTTGGAATGGGTAAAGTTGAAATGGAATACGCCCACGTTGTGGGTGTTGAATCATACAGTACTTTTTCATAAAATGAACTGGGTCAGCAGCGCATTTAATATACTCTTGTTGAATGATTTGCCTTAAATTAGGTTCTGCCATTATTTACCTATTTTCCAGTACAAACGGGCTGTGTATATAGGGTCGAAATTATTGTTTAAACCTAAACCAAAACCGTATGCTTGTCTTTTTTTATTTACGAATAGCAATTCACCATTAAGGTTTTGGATTGCTGTGGGGGTACTGCCTACCGAAACGCCTCCAAAGAGCTCACGTTTGTAGAGGTAAATAGTATTAGTAATTGTTGTTGTTGGGATGAATATGTTGGATTGAACATTTCGCATTGATATTAAGTTACGAGTAACCGTATCATTTATCACTATAAAACCAAGGCTATCAACCTTAACAGTATCAGTGTAAAAATATTTTGCATAGTAATCTTTTAGAATAGAAATAGTATCAATAGGTACCTGGAAGGTGTCAATTTTTACTATTGTTTTTCTAATATATTTAGGCACATACTCTTTAGTGGCAACCTTTAACGTATCCCATCTAGTTACTACCTCAGTAATAACTTCAGGTTCTACCTGAGGGGTAGAAGAGCAGCCTTTTTGATATAACAAAAGTACTGCTAATACTACAACTAGTAGAGTTTGAATATTTTTAAATAAGTCCTTCAAGCTCTTTTTTAATTTTAGTTAAATCTTTAAGACGGGCTAATAGTCTTTCTTTATCTTCACCTTCAGCTTGTTTCCACTTGTTAACTACGGTTTTCATTTCTTTATTAGTATCCTGTAGTTTACGAGAGATGGTGGAGATTGAATCGTTTTTCTTAATATCCTTAGATGTTGGTTCTACGTCATCATCTTCTGTTAAATCAGCTTGTAATGATTTAGTTTTTTCTAATTCGTCATTATATGCTTTAGCTGTATCAACATCTTCTTGGGATACTTCTGAAAGTACATCTACAATAGTTTCTTTAATATATTCTGCTAGTTCTGAACGTTTCATTATAATATTATTTTATTATAAATATTACAGAGAAATCGCCTCTAACATTTGCTCAATGCGATTTTCGGTGCTACCTGATAATGTGTTAAGATTTTTAATACGATGTTTTTGTTCTGATAATATTTTACTAATAGTAAAGTCAATTAAATCTCTATAATCTGTATTAGTTTCTCTAACACCATTATCTTCCATTTCTACCCCCACAGGTGAGACATAAAATATATAATCGTATTCTTTTATAAAACGACGAGCATACTCTCCAAATAAATCCTTATCGGGTGAGTCTATTGATTTAGAAGAACGAGCAAAAGCCATAACATCAATTACAGTTCTATCAGTAATAACATTTTCTATCATTAATTCACCTGTACGTTCCGCTAAAAATACTGTTTGCCCCTTTAATGTTGAATCGGTGTTTAATGGAATGCCTTGAGCCATTAGCTCCTTAGAACGTTCTGTTCTAAACATATAATCCTTAAATTCAGGACGCTCTTTAAGAGCATTAACTAGTGTGGTTTTACCCACACTCATTGTACCACATAATCCTATTTTCATACGTCTTTATTATCTAACCATTTACGATATACACGATAGCTATCACTATCAAAATGTTCAGTGCTTACTTCAAATAAAATACCATCAGTTAACGCCATCACTTGGTGTGGTTGTCCTGGGAATTGTCTTACAGAATCGCCTTTACGGAGTTTATTTTCGTGTACTTCACCTGTTTCGGTATCAATCCATCGGTATAAAAATTCACCTTCTTGAACATACCAAGTTTCATCTTTAATTAAGTGGTAATGCATACTAAAATTACAATCCTTTTTAAACACGAGCAACTTACCACAGTAAAGCTCGTTATTTTCAAATATAATTTCATGCCCCCACCCTTTAGGAACATTACATTCTTTACACTCTTTAGCGTTAATTACAATAGGTTTCCCCATATTAATGTCTATAATCTTGAAGTGAATTTTTCATTGATTGGTTTTTATACCAAGGTAAACCCTCACGTTCTTGCATAATCCCACTATATGATTCATAATCATATTCAATCCCGTTTAGATAATAGGATTTTACCATTTTACATTCTTTTGAATGGGGTTCAATTGCTGGGCCATCCCATCTATGGAATTTCCAATTTTCTTCATCCTTATAACGAGCTAAATGAAGTATTGCACCTTGTGAATTAATTTCTTTGTATTCATAAAACTTTTGTTTCTTAGCCATAACTTGTTTATTTATTAAAATGTAATATTATCTCCTTGGTGGTTATCCCATTCGCAAATATACGCACCCTCTTTCATGGAGCAAAATTCGTTTAAGATATATTCAGCAACATATGTACCTTGAGCACCTGATACTGTAATACCACGTGCTGATAAAGCATCGCCTACAAAGTGGACATTAGGATAATCGTTTAATGATAAATCTTTATAGTTAACCAATGGCTCAGGTGACAAATATTTAACTTCAGGAATATAAACCCCCCAATCGTCACCTAATGTTGGAAATACTTTCTTCATATCATCAATGAAGTCATCAATATACGAATAATATCCGTGGAAGACACTCCTAACTTCACTCATTTGTTCTTCTGTAATAGATACAGCGCTTACATCTTCACCTTCAGATGTTGTAGATGGTGTACGAGTTGGGCTATAATATAAACCAGTACCTTCTTTATTTACTTTAGATACTAATTCTCTAGACCAAGCAAATGGTTCTTCAATGCCTGGTATTTCCATTAGTATACCAAAATTGGTCATATTATTCCGGAATGCTTCATCTTTTTTAGCATGTCCGTTGTAACTGTGATTTCCATACGTTTCTTCAACGGCAACATATGCTGCATTGTTGTTTGTACAGAAAGAACGTAGTGATACTCCTTCATCGAATTTTCTATATAATTTAAAATCGTAACTAATATCAATTAGTTTTTGGAAGTGTTCTTGTGGTGCTTCAAATCGCACCCCAATTTGTACTGGTTTTGGTTCAGTTGGTAAGGTATAATCGTCTGCTAGTTGCTTACCAAAGTCAATACCTGATTTACCTACTGCAAACATTAAGCGGTCATATGATAATACTTTTACTACCTCACTAATTGGAGGACCTTCATATTTTAGTTCATTTATATTAAAATCTATACTTGTAACTTTATTTTCCCAAATAAAATTAACACCACTTTTAACTAAAAAGTCATACCAATTTTTACCTATTTCATGTAAATAATCTGTACCAACATGCCATACCGGAAATAATCTTAAACCAAAATAGGGTTTAATAAAATC
>Ga0307377_10004664_pt1 | contig 14929 bp, 17 predicted proteins | sample TR3MG_FD_202535 | JGI IMG/M metagenome (GOLD analysis project Ga0307377, IMG submission 202535) | Soil microbial communities from Risofladan, Vaasa, Finland - TR-3 | ecosystem: Environmental > Terrestrial > Soil > Coastal area > Acid sulfate soil | place: Finland: Risofladan, Vaasa | collected... | reverse complement strand
TAAGAAACTCCATGCCTGCTTCTTTAGCTTCTAATAATAATTGATTAGCAAAAGCATCAGGTACTACTAGTTTAGTATCTTTTTCTACTTTGTAAATAGGTTCTTTATTCGTTCCATATAAGAAGCCTTCAACTGATACTTTTGCAATTAAATCATTTGATATACTTCTCAACTCATCAATAGTTGGTTCTTTACCATTTATTTCTTCGAAGGCATCAATAGCAGTGATGTAGGCTGAGGAGAATTTAGCTTGATCTGTATCAGATTTAATACCAAGTGTTTTGTAAGATTGAGTTAGAATAGTATTTTGTACTCCAAATGTAGCAGGGGCATCTTTACCTTGTAAAGCATCCTCCCTCCATTTTAATACTTGAGGAGCCCTATCAGGTGTTACTGATGTTTGAATATCAATAGGATTAACATCTCCCATAGCTTTTGGATTATTAGCATACATACTAAAGTAATCATTATAGGCTATTTGACTCTTTACTTTATCAAAACCTACTGAGCCAGCTCTTTGTAACTGGAGGGTATTTAGATCTTCTCTTGTTTTCTCATCCAGGTTAAACCACATCTCAGGGGGTACTTGTGCTACTGTTCCGCCTTCATTAACTATCTTGAACGCACCATTATTTGCATTCTGTTTCTTTCGTTTATTATTCTTCTCTACAGCCGCAACCGCTAAATCCCTTTGTTGTTCTTTTGCGTATTCAGCTTTTTGAAGCAGTAATTGTCTTTTATCAGCAGGGATATGTTTAGCGAAATTACTTTCCATCTTCTTCTCATCTTGAGTAAGGACGGCTATTTGGTCATCAACTGGTAAGTCATTAAGGCGGTGCATAGCGAATCTTTCACCTACTCTTTGTTTATATTCTGCGATTTTCACATCTCTTTGTGGGTCATCTAAAGGAAGGGCGGCAGAAAAAGTATCAACCGAAGACTTAAGTAACCCATTTCTAATATCTGGGTCATTTGTCCTGTTATATAAATCTAAATTTGTTTCTTCTATTTTAGCAGCAGTAGCTATATTTTGAGCTGTTTGTTGTATTTTCGCCGTGGCTAATAGTTTCTGTCTACCGGTATTCTTGACTTTAAATACATTATCTTGGAATGTGCCTTTATATCTATTGTCGCCTAAAGACTTAGAGAAGCCACTATTAATACTATCCATACCTTTATCAAAAAGCTGTACTCTCTTTTGATAGTCTGGCTCTGATTCTATGGAATCATTTAATTCAATTTGCTTCCTATAGAAATCAGATTTAGCAGAATTGTAACTAAACATATCCTGTTGTTGATCTATTTGATAGATTGCTCCACCAGCCTTCTCTAAGGCTTTACCTAAATTATCATCAGCTTTTATCTGGGCGGTATTATCTACTGCTCCAGCAGGTTGAAGAACTGCGTTTGGAATTGATCTTTGTTGTAACTCTGGTAATTTTGGCATTAGAAATCAAGAGATGAGGATTGATAAGAATTACCACTTTGTGATGATGGTGCAGATGTTCCATACTTGGAATAAAAAGTACCAATATTAGATCCTGTATTAACCAAACTAGATAATACATTAGTCTTAGAAGCTTTTCTGGCATTCCTACCCTCTGTGTAAACTCTAGCTGCCTTGTTAGCTGTTCCTTGTGATCTTGTATCTCCTTCATATAAAGCATTAAGAGAATCATATTCACCTTGAGCAGCAGTATCTGCTAGTAAGTCTGCAACATTTTTATCACTAGAAGAACCTCCGCCAGCAGCATTTAGAGCTACTTGCCTAGATTGAAGTAATCTATTTTGCCTTCTAACCTCTGCGCTTTTCCTTTGACCTATACCTTTTTCTTGACCAGCAGCAATATTAAGTTGAGCTGCGTTAATAGTAGCATTACTTTCTGCTTCTACTCCTTGTTGATGTGCGGCGTTAGCTTGGAGCAGCCCACCTATTAACATTGTCCCTAGTGCTAAAGTTCCCATATATAAGTTTCTTGATTGTTTTGTATATTGTAAAGTTTAAAGCCTAATCTAGTCAAGAATCTTTTAGAAGAATTATACCTCTTGTCTCTTATGACTCCAATAGGTGCATTTAACTTCTTTAATTCTTTCATAACTTCCTTAGAAGCTTTCCAGAATGCTTTGATAGGTAGATCTTTTCGTATATCTAAAAACCCTGTATAATTACCATCAATCATAACTCCGGCAACAGCAATGATCTCATTATCTTCTTCTAGTACCCAAGCCCTTACAGATCCTTGAGTTTGTAAATCTTTACTGGTTGCTGGTCTAAGAATTGTATTATTGTTTCTCATTTGTAGTAATTGCCATATCAACTGCTAATAAGGTGCAAGGTCTTGGTGCTTGAGCTTGTAAACAAAGCCTTGAGTCTACATCCCATGAACCAGCAAAACTACTCATTGGCTGATTATAGTAATCATAAACCCCAGCAGTTTGTACTTTTCCACTAACCACTTCTGGCATTGTCTGTAGATTGTCAAAGTCTTTCCCATATTTTAAACCTTTCCACCATATATTCCTAGCAATAATTCCTAAAGCATTAATCTTCTTAGGTTGATTAAGTGGAGAAGCAGCCGCATAAGCTAGTTGTGAACTCTTATATTTAGCTGTATAAGGCAATCCAACTACTGCATTAGTTACGCTTGTGCTTAAGGTTATAGCTCCACTAGTGACGGTATAGGTAGTTTGAACTCCGCTAACATCAGGACTTAAATCTACACCATCAGCCCATACAACAACCTCTTCGCCTTCTAAGTGGCTTAGGCCAGTAATTGTGGTGGTAGAAACTCCTGAGTAAGTAATAAATGAATCAGCTTGTTTGTTTAAAGTTCCTCCTTGACATTCACTTTGTAGAGCAAATTTCTCACGGAAACGAACATCTGCACCATTGATGGTTCTTTTAACTGTGTAATAAACTTTATCTTCCACATCTCCTGGATAAGTATCTACATCCTCAATTACACCATCTGTTTCAAAAACAATCCAACATCTCAGATTCTCTATCTCATCAAACAACAAGACGGCTACTTTGCCATCTGATCTAATGCAATGAATAGTTGTGTCTATTTGTCTTTGAACTGCAATCTTAACTATACTTGGCTCACCTACTTCTGGCACTGCGTCATTCAAACAAGTAGAAGTATAATCTAATCCACTTGCGCTATAATCTAGTTGGTAAATCTTAGTACCATTTGATTGAGCGAAAACACCTTTTTTATCTAACTTGATAGCCCCAACATGAGCAGAGCCTTGTGTTGATACATCTGCTAATTTATAGTTAGTAGGAGTAATAGGCTCTTCAAGAGAAGAAGTTTTAATTCCTTTTTCTGCCGTATCAGTTCCTAGGAAAATTCTATGCAATCCTAATATCCAGTTAATGTCTTTTACTGAACCTTGACCAATATTTCTTGAAATTAGACCAGAATCACCCTCAACATCATCATCAAAACTCTCATAAGCATCTGAAATAGAACCCCAAATCTTACCTAGTCCAGCATGGAATAATCTGCCTTCTGCTAAGGCTAGTGCTGATGGCCACCCTCTGTAGTCTGACCATTCACCTTCTGACCACTTAAGAGTAGCACTTGTACTACCCATGTTTTTAAGTATCTCTATATTTACACTTAATGGATTTGACCATTTTGTTATCCTACAGTAACCTGTGATACTACCTAAATCATAAGAAAGAGTTAATTCCGCTGTGCCAGAGGTATAATCACCAGCTTTAAAGCCTATTCTGTACCATACTACTTGATCGTCTAATCCATCTGCAAATACACTTGTTCCGTTAGTGAATGTAGTAACATCTAACCAAGAGCTACCCTCATCAAAAGATCTTTGTAATGTTATTGTTCCAGCCCACGTTCCATCAACTATTCTGGTGAAATATCTAGCTGTTCCTATTCCTGAAACTATAATATAGTCAGTGAATGTATCTGCGCTTGATGCAGAATTATTAACATTCTGTCCGTCTGATATTAATTTATATAAACCTCCAACTTGGCTTGAATTAAACAAAGATTTACTAGCTGTTAAGGTTGTATTTCCAGTTAATGCGCCTGCTGCTAATGTTATTCGGGTTGTATTCTGAACTTTAACTGGTCCGTCAGTTGGCTGATAAAGAACTATAGACCATGATGTAGTTGATCTTCTTTCTATTCTCCTTTGTTGTAAGCCTTTACAAGTTATATAAACTATATCAGAAGATTGATCGTGTCTTATTAATGATAAATCTGCCTCACTATAAGGGGAGGGTAAAGTTAAAACACCAGCACTTTCTAAATCTATTGAATCAACTAATACAGTGCGGTCTAAATTACTATACACCTCTACATAAAAAGCGCCTGTAGGAGTGAAAGTTAAGGAGTGAGTACCAGTGCCTAATGTTTGTTCGCTGATATATTCACCGCCATTTAAAGTAGAGCTTACTCTGAATAATACTGGTCCACGAGTAACTACTATTCTTAAAGCGTGTTGCATCCCACTAGAAGCACCCATAGGGACTAATTGGTATCTATTAGCATAATTAATACTATCACCTGTTAGCTCCATATACCCACCAAGAAGCCATTGAGAAGTAGCGCCAACCTCATCAGCATCAGTCCAACTAGTTAGATCAGTGTCAAAATCGCCGTTTAATATAGTTGTATCAACTGCCTCTCTGGTTACTAAAGTATCTGCGTTATTCCATATTCTTATCTTACTACTAGTGATTTCAATGCCAGCTATATCTTGTTTTGAATATATAAAAGGAATAGTAAAAGACTTCTCGTTCTGATATGTTGATCCAATAAAGCCCATTCCAGGTCTAAGCATCATTGATCCCAGTAGGCGAGGAAGCCAGTTAGTTTGAATCTCTGCACTTAAAGCTACTCGTGCAACATCAATTCTTGACATTCCAAGTAAGCTTATTAAGCCACGATTAAATGCTAGTAATGGTTGATTAGTTTTACCCATTAATATGTATGGTTGTTATTATAACCCCAAGGGTTGCCACCTAGTCTTGATCTAGTCCAATTACCTAAAGGAAGTCTATCTAAAGGTTTATCTCTTTTATCACTATTCTTAGCTTGTGCTAAAGCTGTTCTTTCAGCTACTTCTACTCTCCTAAAGACAGAATCACTATTAGTTATGTTTGGTTGGGCTTCATTAGCAAGTCTTGCCTCTACATATTTTGCAAATACTTCTGGAAATTTAGCTAAGTTGCCTCCATAAGTAGCAGCATTAGAAACATATTTAAGGAAGATTACATCCCAGTTACTATAAATAACTCCTGCTTCTATAATATAGCCTTCTAAAGCGGCGGTAAAGTTCTCATCAATCCATACTGAATTAATACCTTTAAAGTCGCTTGGTACTTCATAAGCATATTTAGGACCATAAGCAGGGATAATGGTAGTTGAGTAAGTGATCTTAGTTGATCTAGTAGCCCAGTTCCATTGTCCTTGCTCAAGGCAAAAGTCTAATACTCCATTATCCCAAGAACGGTCTAGCCAGTGTCTAGCAGGACGATCCTCAGATAGAGAACTTAGAGGTGTCTCTCCTAGTAAGGCAAGCGCACCGTTATATAGGGATAATTTAGTAGCCATTAATAATTATTTTTAAACCAGTGATTAGCTTCATCTTTTGATGCAAACTTGTCTTTTAATTCTTTATTATCAGATAATCTTATTAAAGTGAACTTCTTTTGAGGGCCTTTCCAGGTTATCTCATAGTCTGAACTCTTTAATTCTTTCTTTTCAGTTGACTTGTCTGACTTCTCTAAGTCTGTGAAGGTAATAATCTTAACGAATAGATCATCATTAACCTTGCCAGTAACTAATAGAGTTGAGTAGAAAGTATTGTCTTCTCTTAAAACTTCAATAATATCACCTACAGATAGCATTGGAGTTGATTTAACAACTTGTCTCCAATTTTTTGTATCTAATAGATCTTCTTTTGAGAAGGCTTTATCTAAGCTATACCTAAAAACTTGCCTTGCATAATCAGCAGATTGCAAATTAGTTGGTATGAAATATTGAGGTTTCGGAATTTCTTTTGTCATAATTTTTTGTTTATTTATTAGAAAAAAAATAACGCCCCCGGATTTGAGGGCGTTAAATCCTACTTAAGCAGTTGCATCAGCAACAGTTGCACCAGTCGCAGAAACTGCGGATACATACTGTGTAGGAGTCTTTAGAACTCCAGATACTGCAACGTGCATAATATCACCAACTTTCATTCCAAGTTCAACAGCATTTGTGAAATATGCTGCTCCTTGAACAGTAGCAAGTGCATCTGCGTCGTTGTAGTACCACATATTTGTAGTGCTAGTAGTAGTAGTTCTCTCAACAGAGCTAATGTTACAGAACATTAGAATAGGAGAGTTTAGAGCTGAGTAAGCCATAATAGTTTTAATTTAAAGTTAATATTAAGCAGGTACATTTAGTAATGTAGACCCATCTGAATAGAATTTATAAATACCAGTATCTTGGATAATCTTAGCTCCCATGTAGAAGTCAGAGTTCACGAAGTAGTATTTATTCTCACCGTTGTATCCAGCATCAATAGTTGGATTACCTTCACCTGTCAAATCAGCAGCTAAACCAATAGAAGCTTTATGGTAGATGTAGTTAGTTTCAGAAGAAGTACTAGCACCAGTAAGACCAGGCATAACAATAAAGTCAATGTCTAACCATCTGTATTTTCTAGGCTTATCCATCCAACCTAAAGAAGCTGTGTCGATAGGACGATTAGCAGAATACATGCTGTTAGAGAAACCAGGTAATTTGTATAATTGAGCTTCAACAGAAGGATTAATTACACAAGTGATGTTGCCATCAGAAGGTACTTTAGCAGCAGTCAATAATGCTTTCAAAGATGCAAAAACATCAATTGATACAGAAGTCAAAGGTGCAGAAGACCATGCTGTTTGAGAAGCTAAGTCTAAAGTATCTAAGATAACTTTATCAATAGATCTATTGATTTTGCCAACAGAAGATTCTGTCATTACTCTTTGAATGTCGCCTTGAGAACCTAAAATATCCTCTTTATTACGAACATCCTTAGCAAATTGGATTTCCATTGTAGCTGTTAGCTGAGATTGTGTAAAAGTAGAAGCAGGAATAAACCCGTTAGCTCCTCTTTTTACAGCATACTCGCCGCCAGTGTCAGCAACTTCAAATACAGCTTGATAGCCTTTTTGTTGAAATTGGTTAGTTACAGAACCCCAAAGAAGTTTTTCTCTGCGTTCAAAGCCCATTATAATGTCATTTCTATAGACAACTAATGGTGCTGCAGGTGCAAATGATACAGTCATATTAATTTATAATAATTGTTTTAAAAAATTGCTCTTTTAAAGGAGTATGCTTTCTAACTTAACAATTAGATTATCCGTGAGGGTCTGTGCTTTGTTGTATTGCGTCCTATCGTATAAGCGTAAAGTTGGCCTAAGCCCAGGGATCATTCCCTGATTCATAACGAATTTTGGTCTTACTTCTTAAGCTGTGCAGCTAATTCAGCAGCTTCTTTCTGAATATCCGGTGAGTTAAAGTATAACTTCGGGTTAGTATCGTGTATCTTAGTGATCTCAGCTAACCTAGCAGATGCAGATGTATAATCTGATGTGCCAGAAGGAGTAATAGTATTGCTACTCATTGTCCTTTTAGCTTCACCTAAGAAATAGTTAAGTAATTCAGGATTATTCTGCAATGAAGTACCATCACCCAATACAGCGCCTTGTAAAGCCTCTGATAAGTCAGGACTAAATGCAGTGTCTAAATAGGTTGTTATAGCATTAACATTTCCCTTTAATTCATTTCCCCATTCTTTAGTTAAAGTTTCAGTAGCAACTTTTTGTTCTGCCGCTCTTCTTTCACTTAAAGCAGTTATATCTTTAGATTCTAACTCAAAGTGAGCCTTTAAGATTTCTTTAACTTCTTTATTAGGTAGGTTTTTGTCGTGGAATAACTTAAGGTATCTATCTACTGATTCCTTTTGATCTTCTCCAATTACAATACCATCGCCTAATTCAGTGTCGTAATCTTCCCATTTAGCTGGTATTCCTTTTTCTTCACGATACTTAGTAACTTCTTCTGGAGTTGGATTTTCTGAAAGCTCTTTTATTGGTCTAGTTCTTGAAAACTCTGTTTCTAAAGATTTGTAAGCATCAAATACATCTTTAGGAGTCTTGTATTTCTCAAGCTGCTTTAAGGTCTTCTCATCGCCATTAGCAATCTTCTCTTTCCAATCTGCCTTCCAATATTCTTCTGCGTCCTTCTCATCCTTGGCAGCCTCATCTTTTACTGAGTCTAATATACCTTTAGATTCTTTCTTTGTTTCTTCTGAATGCTCTTGCGCAACCTGTTCTGCAACTACATCTGTAGGCTCAGGCACTACAACTGCATCAACTACTGGTTCAGGTGTAATAGAATCTCCTAATTTTGGAGTTTCGATAGTAGAAGTAGAGGTATCTGCAACAGGCTCTATTATTTCTTTTGTCATAATTTATTATTTGATTGTTTCCTTAAATGTATCAATGTCAGCAGTCATAGCTTGAGCAAGTTTAATACCTACCCATCTAGCACCTTCATTGAAGTTAGTAGTGTTATTATCTCCAGTAAAAGACGAATGAGGCAATCTACATAGTTTCTCAACTATTGATTTATAAGCTAATTTTTGCTCGTACTCACCCGCTTCTCCATTTGACAATTTTTGTAAAGCGATAACCTCTTCCTTTAAGAAGATGTTTTGAATCTTATTATCGCCGTTGAAGTGAAAATATTTATCCATTATATTAATCCTGCTTGTTGAATTGCTTCTGCTCCTTTACCCACTTGCTCGGCAGCTTGTCCACCAGCATTTAAAGTCTCAATATATTGTTGAGTTTGTTGTGCTTGTGCTTGTGCTTCGTTAATCTCCGCAACTACATCTTCATCTTTCAACCATTTAGCAGGTATTCCAATTCCTTCTAGTGCATCTCTTAGAGCAATAGTAGCATCAGGAATATTAGCAATAGACGGATCAAGATTAATTGCTTGAGCAATAAGACCTTGCATTTCTAATAGTTTCTGTCCTTTTTCACTTCCTCTTGCTTCCGCTAAAGGATTAGTAAAGGAAAATTCTATTTCTTCACCTCTTAATTCTTCTGGAATTACTTCTGGTCCACCAAATGCACCAACGTGACTTAATGTATCGAATTGCATTTGCACCATTTGTTGATTATACTCGGTTTCCATTGAGCCAAACAACGGAGAAGCTGATCTAATCCACTCTTGGATTCTCTGACGTACTTCTGTAGCGGTCATGTTCCCATCAAATTGTGGAAGCTGTAATTTGTTTAGATAGAAAGCTTCCTTAAGCATCTCTCTTGTTTCAGCCTGCATGGTAAGACCATATTGTAAACCGCTTCTATCAAGGTTCATAACCTTAATGGCATTATCTATTGGCCCATCATAATCTTTAGCTAACCATGAAATACTATTAGGCATTAAAGCTATGTCACTTCTTACTGCTTGCTCTTTAGCAACAACAGGAGGATTAACCGCCTTCTCACCAGCCTCTAATAATGAAAGAGTAATTGATTGAAGTAATCTAGCATCAGGTAGAGCAGATATAACAGCAGGAGAATAAGCATATTGTGAACCACTAACAGTTTCCCATCTAGGGATACAGTAAATCATAGTAGGAGATCCAACAACTTCTATCTCGTGGCCTTCTTCTGCCTCTACAAATATAGACGTGAAAGGTAACTCAATCTTATCTTTGCTATCTTTAGAGCTACTGTAAGATGTATAATATTCCTCTGTTTCCATTACCATATGATAGATTCTTATCTTAGAATCACCTTCTTTAAGTAATCTCTCTTGAGTCTTGGCACTTAGTTTATCACTAAATATCTTATTAGCTTCTCTGATGGTTGTATTCCATTCACGACAAACATAGTTTATTACACCATTTACACCTTCTGACCAAGCAACATCTCTCATATTCCAGCATCTATGTAGAAGATTCCTGTTATTCCAGTCTACTTCAATAGATATAACGCATTGTCCAAAGGTTGCAAAGTCACTATCACCTTGATCTACTGCCTTCTTAAAGCCAGAGTCTCTATCATTAATGAAGTTAGTTTGTTGTTCTGTTACCCATTCAAGATATTTCCTAGACTCATTGGATAAATTCTCATCCTTCTTTTTGTTAGCTATGCCAACTGTAAACCATTGTTGACCAGATGGTCTTAGGTAGCTTGATATTGCGCTTGCTAAGTCTCTTCTAACCAACAAAGGGAATGATGTGGTAAGATTAGCAGCAAAGTCTGTTCCATAAGGAATAGGATTTGTTCTAGTGAAGAAAGCTCTTTGTGGGTAGAAGTTGTAAGCTATGTTCTGCCAGAACGAGTTTAGCTGTGTCTTGGTAGAAAGTAAGCCAGTTGCTCTATCTATTAGATATTGTGTTTTAGAGTTGAGTGTCATTATCCGCCAAATGTATTTGAGGTTACCCCATAGTTCTGAGATAGATTAGTAGAAGCTTGTCCACTTCTTTTTTGTAGGTTTAATAACTTCTGCGCTCTTGCATCTTGTATTGTCTTATCATCTATATTGGGAGCAACTGGCCTATTAGCTAGGGCATTCAAAGCACCTCTAGCTTGAGTTCTAGCTCCTTGAGCTTGGTTTCTCACTTGGTTTCTAGCGACGCCACCACTAGTTAATACTGCTGCAGTTGTCAATATAGCTGCTGCGGTTGAAAATGCCATTATATTTCCTTTATTAAATTAGTCATATTAGTATCTGTCTTTCTAAATCCTATTCCTTCCAAGCTCTTGATGAGGAAGCTATTCTTTACTGATAGTATAAAAGCGTGGTAATTTTTAGCCTTAGCTACTTCTTCAAGGTTCTTAAACAACTCAATGAAAGCTAATTTATATAACTTCCTGTGTTTAAACTCTTTATTGGTCACTATCCATTCAGGGTGAGCAATAACAGAATCAGTTAAGAATAGGAAGGCAGCAATAATTCCTACACCTTGATATTCTACAATAGCGCCATATTCAGGTAATACTTGATCTACTGCTATTTCAGAAAAACCCCATGCAGCATACCATGAATTAAGCATTGCATAATCATCAGGTGTAACTTTCTTAATCTTAAATATTTCTTCTGTGGTCATATTGACTTGCCATTTTAGTTGGTAAGGCTTTAGAGAATGATTGCCTTTGTTGTGTTATTGGCACTAAACCTTTCTTTCCACCAAACCAGGACATAGCCACTGCATCAGCTTCATTAGGTGAGAAACCAAGCTTTTGAACTACTTTATCTTTTGGTTCAGCTTTAATCTTAACTCCCTGCAATTCAAATGTAGGAGCAGTTAATCCAGCTAACAATCTATTATCATTAGGTAGCTCTATGTGAGATCCACCATTTTGTTCTGGATCAAGAGCTTCTCTTAATGACCAATAGGCTTGTGTTCTTAAGTTTGTAAAGGTTAATTTACCATCTTGTGTTCTCTTTTGGGCTACTTCTCCGCCTCTATATGCTGTTAAATACTCAGTTCCTATATTCTCTCTAAGGATTCTCCAAGCACTTGAGCCATATCCACCACCCATATCAATAGTAATATCTGATCTATCTCTTCTTGTCTTTATGACTTCACTTGCCATTTCTTCGCCTGCTTCATTAGAACTAGTCCTGAATTTAATCAGTGGGCTAAAGTAATGATCGTAACGAGGAGATAAACAAGCATCATCTTGTCCACCACCCGAGCAATCTAAACCAATATTACACATTGGAATGCCTTCTGGCGGTAAACTTCTTTTCTCATGTCTTCCTATAGCAGCCTGAACCCATGAAGTAGGTATTATTTGGTTATGCTGATCTGTTCTAGCGGCTAAGAAGTTGCCTGAAAGTAACTGTGATCTAAAAGGCTCTGGTATTGTTTGTAGATTCTTGCGATATTCTTTAGCATTAATATAGGGATTATCCTCTAATTTAGCTGGGATATATGTTCTACTCTTTGGGTAATACTTAAACCCATCTATTTCAAATTCTTCTGTGTGTTGCGTCTCTACACTTTTGCCTTCACTGTTAAAGTAAAACCATCTTAATTCACCAAACTTAGCTGGATTAATATATTTAGGGTCTAACCAAGGAGCAAAGAAAGTGCCTAGCCAATCACCAGTTGGATTTACTGGAGGGTTTGAGCCAAGTATAATTCTGCATCTTTGGTTTTTTGGTACACCTGAACCTACACGATTCCAACCAATTAGTAACCTTACGTCGTTCTCTGGGAGTTGAGCCGCTTCATCAACAAGAATACCATCAAAAGCATTACCTTGTTTAGAAGTATCAATCTCACCAGTTTGTCCCATACCTTGAAAAGAAACTAATCTTCCATCGGTTGATCTATAACGAGGTCTATTACCTCTTGTAAGTCCTTGTTTACCTGTGATAGCTTCAACACTATCAAGAATGCCCTCCAGATCCGTAAATTGTTTACGAATTAGAAGGCTTCTCTTTTGTTGCGTAAGTGCAACACCTATTAACAAACCTGTCTTTCCTCCGCCTGGTTCACCTCCATATAGGAGAATATCAGCCTTAGAAAAGTAAGCGTCTGTTTGTGGTCCAGAGTTAGGATACCACACTTGATCTGGCATCGCCTCATTAACTTCTTTCTCAAGAGCTTTTAACTCTTCCGGAGGAAGATTATTGAGGCGATCCAAGATCTCATCTAACATAGATTACAGGTCAGTCGGGATAATGTCATAGTCAATTAATAATACTAAATCAGTATCACCAGTTGTTATTTCACCTACTAATAAGTGAATTACGATAGCAGCATTTGCTACAGGAGCAACAGCAACGCCCAATACTGATCTAATTTGAGCAGAAGTTTGATCCATGAAACCAGTTGTTTCAATTTGACCAGAACATTCAGCACCAGAAGCATCTGTGTATTTCAATACTAAATCTTCACCAGCAGCAACACCAGCGTAAGCAGCTCCAGCAGCGTGTTTAGCAATAACTTTATTAATTACTATTGCATAACCAGCGCCAGGAGCAGCCAATACTGTAATTGGAGTAGCATTTAAAGCTAATACTTGAGCAGAAGTAACGGTTAAAACATCTGTAAGGTTAAACTCACATTTGTTATTTAAAGCGATTCCCCTTGATGTAGGGAATACAGCTTGGTCAACGTTAAGTCCAGCATTGTCTTGACCAGCAGGAGTAAGTGTTCCTAGATTGGCATTGTCTAATACATAGACATTTGGTGTTTTTTGTTTTGACATTTTTTATTTTAATTAATTATTGAAAAGGGTAGATCTTCATAGTCACAATGCAACCAACTGGTGAAACAATACTAAAAGTTGTTACGCCTCGTATTGCTCTAGTTGATGGATTGAGTTCTGGTGAAGTTCCGTCGAGGATGTTTGCGGCTGGTACAGCTGCGCCAGTTGATCCCCATAATACATAGAAGTCTTGATTAGCGGAGAAATCCACTATCATTGCTTCTTTGCCACCAGCATCAGTTAAAGCTGATACAGTAACGTCATATGCTGTATTGGAAGTAAGCACATAAGCATTGATAGATTTAGGTGCTGTTAGCGCAAAAGTATTATTATCTTTAACTTCTAATGAGTTATTGGTTGTTGTTAGTGCCATGATTTTATAGAATAGTTAAGGTATGTTAGGTTATAAAAGTTATTCTTACCCCTCTGTGCCTCAAATAAGAAGGTCACTTTTCGGGAAAGAATGGTAATTTACTTAGAACTTGCCCTAGATAGTATAAATGCCATCTTCTTAGCTAGTTCCATTTGCCTTTCTTCGTTAGGCACTTCTTTTACTTCAAGCTCAACTGTTTCAGTAAATAGTTTTAAATGCTTACCAAGAAGTTCATTTGATTTAATAGCAGCATTAACATCTCTCATTTGTTCTACAATAATATCTTCTGTTTCTCCAGAAGCATCTTGTGAACCTTTAGATTTTAATCTAATAACCTTTTCTCTATTATAATCAGAAATCTCTTTAAAGTTTCTTAAGACATAATCAGTTGTAATGCCTAGTTTCTCAGCAGCAGATTGTATTCTTTCTTTAATAATAGGTTTTGATAGGTTCTCGCTTGCTATCTCTTGAGCACAATTCTCTGAGTATCCAGCATCTTTTGCAGATTGTGTTCCGTTACCAGTCTTTAAATACTCTGCAATGAACTTCTCTTGCTTTAAAGTTAGCTTCTTCTCTTTAGTCATCTTCTTTAATAATTAATTACTCTATGTAAAGCTATTAGCTCCTAACATAATTCTAAGCACAAAAAAACCGCTTCCTGTTTGGAGAGCGGTCTATGTAATATATTTCTATTATTGAAAATCAAGCTTAAAAGCCTTAGTTTCTAAGTCAAATGTTTTCTTCTAGTTTATTTGGTTTGTCCATTATTGGCTTTATATTTATTTATTATCTTCTGTACTGTTCCTATGGAGACTCCGACCTCTTTCGCAATCTCGCTGTAAGTCATCTTAGGTACAAAAAAAGGTACTTTATCATCTCTGTTATATGCTTCAATAACCTCATCCTCGCCCTTAATCTTACCACCCTTCGGCCTTCCTAGCTTCTTGCCTTTCTTCTTAGCAGCTTCTAAGCCTGCTTTTATTTTGGCGGTGTGTTGTTCTTTGTTGAATTTGTATGTCATTTAATTTTTGAGTTCGATAAGCTCGATTATTGTACCCTCGCCAAGGCACTTATCACAATCTGCACAATATAAATCAGCAGCTTTTCTCCCTGAAAAACTATAATTCGGCTTTAAAATTCTTTTATAATGTTTGCAGAATAGTATTTTTATTATGTTCATTTTTAATCAAAAAGGTTTAATTGCAATGAATCGGCATAAGTCTCAAGCAAATACCTTTCTTCTTGTCTCTTGTCCTTATCCTGCTTAGATAGCTTTATTAATGCTTTAATGGTCT
>Ga0307377_10004663_pt1 | contig 14929 bp, 15 predicted proteins | sample TR3MG_FD_202535 | JGI IMG/M metagenome (GOLD analysis project Ga0307377, IMG submission 202535) | Soil microbial communities from Risofladan, Vaasa, Finland - TR-3 | ecosystem: Environmental > Terrestrial > Soil > Coastal area > Acid sulfate soil | place: Finland: Risofladan, Vaasa | collected... | reverse complement strand
CCCTTTTCAAGCCACTCTCCACGATAACACCGTATTTCTTGTGGTCAAGCTGGCTGATATCTGCGACTGGCTCAGGTTCAGTAAGGATATCCACGCCATATTCCAGGTCATCAAGCTCAGATGCAGTAACCGGGGGAAAGCGAGGATCATTGGTAGATGAGCTAATAGCGTTGGCAATGATTTCTTCAGCAACATTCTCCCTGGTTGGCTCGAAGGTGCCGATACATCCTCTTAATTGTCCATGCTTGTGAAGGGAAATAAAAACCCCCGCCCGCTCTCTCATTTCTGGAGTTAACTCCTTCGGCTTGGGTATTTTGCCCTCCCGGACATAGCTTTCCACCGTCTCTTTAGCCAGTTTCACTACAGGATGAAGTTCCCTTGCCATAAGCACCTCCCATCCCTCGCCCTTGCCTCTCCCTGGACGGGAGAGGATCGAGGTGAGGGTAACAAGCTCTGTAGTTGCCCCGATTTATCAGGCCTGTCCAATGAATTAGACAACTGCAATCTCAACTTTGCACCGTTGCTCCAATACCTCTGTACTTGCCTGATTTATCAGTCTCCGTTGTTCCTAATACATCCGCAGTGGCCCCGATTACGTCGGGGACTGCCCAATAAATTGGGCAACTACAACATGCGGAAATTAAGCTCAGCCCCGCAGAATTTACATCTCGAGCTGTCCAGCCCAACTACCTGAGCATCATAACCAATGCGACGAACAACCGTCTTGCCACACGAATAACACACGGTATTTTCATACTCGTGCCCCGACACATTGCCCAGATAGACAAACTTCAGCCCGGCCTTTTTCCCAATCTTATATGCCTTCTCCAAAGTCGATAGTGGCGTGGCTGACAGATGGGTAAATTCATGCAGGGGGTGGAAACGAGTTACATGCCAGGGGGTAAGCTCACCCAGAGCATCTCGAATCCAGTCGGCAATACCCTTAAGCTGCTCTTCATCGTCGTTCATCGTCGGAATGATATTGGTCACCACCTCGATATGCATGCCCCATTTCTCTTTAGCCCGCCTGGCGACATCCAAGATGCCCTGCCAGTGGGGAATCTTGGCTAGCTGGCGATAGAATCCGTCGGCGAAGCCCTTGACATCCACTCTCCAGGCATCAAGCCAGGGGCCTATGGTATCCAGAGCCTCAGGCGTGGCATAGCCATTGGTCACGTATACGGTGTAAAGATTATTTTCCTTAGCCAGCCTGGCTGAGTCCAGGGTATATTCAAACCAAATCGTTGGCTCATTATAGGTCCAGGCAATGCCTGCGCAATTATATCTTTTAGTTAGTTCTATCTCTCTTTCCGGAAGCAGTTGCTGAGAACCTCGCGGGATATCCACGCAGGAAATCTCCCAGTTCTGGCATCCCTTGCAGTGGAAATTGCATCCCCAGGTGCCTAACGAGAAGGCGTAGGTGCCGGGGAAGAAATGAAACAGAGGTTTCTTCTCAATATGGTCGGCCGCCATCGAAGATATCTCGGCATAATTCATGCTATACAGCGTGCCATCCCGATTGATGCGCATACGGCAGACGCCGAGCTTGCCGGGGTTAATAAGGCACCTCCACTGGCAAACATGACACCTCACGCGGCCGCCAGGGAGTGTCTCATAGAGCATTGCCTCCCTTTCCATCCCTTATCATTATACCACCATGGATTCCCTTAACATAGCTCCGAGACTGTCTGCCGCTGGTGTGGTTGGGGACGAGCGCCGACACTACACTTGCTTTGTATGTGGCGGGGAGTAAATCCCTGCCCTACGACCTATCAATATGCACGCGACTCAGATCTGGGACGCCCAGGGGGCTGAGTTCATAGTCCTTGACATAAGGCTTTACCAAGATATGGTTGGTGCCATGCCACAGAGGGAGACAAGGAGCTTCATCAACCACCAGTTGCTCAGCTTGCTGGTACATAGCCAGGCGAGTAGCCTCATCCTGTTCGATAGCTGCCTGGTCAAGCAAAGCATCCAGGTCGAGGTTGCTGTATTCGAAGAAATTATTTTCACTGTCGGTATAAAAGAGAATATCCAGGAAAGTATGCGGGTCAGGATAATCAGCTATCCAGCCCAGTATGAACATGTCATCCTTTTCTTGTTTCAGGTTATAAATGAAAATCTCTGGTTCCAGTTGCCTCACCGAGATTTCCACGCCGAGGTTCTGCTGCCATTCCTGGATGATGGCGCCTAGATAACTGGGAATGTAGTTGCCATAGCCTGAAACGGTCAGGGTGATAGGAGGCAAGCTCGAGACATCTTCGTATTTCGAGGCGGCAATAAGTTCTTTTGCCTTTTCCACATCGTAGTCCAGTCCCTCGAGAGCTTCGTTGTAGCCGGGCATACCCGGTGGCAAAATACCATCAGCTACACCCACCATATCCCTCAATATCACCTCAGCGATACGCTCTTTATCCACAACCTGAGAGAAGGCACGGCGGATATGAATGTCGTCGAAAGGAGGTTGGGCAGTGTTGAAGCCAATATAATAAAGGCTGAGCTCAGGTGTTTCGGCTAGCTGGGGATAAAACGGGCCAGTTGCATCACGCACCCGGTCAATGTAACTCATGGAAACAGGGGTTACATCAATATACCCTGTTTCATACAGCGCCAGGGGCATACCAGCCAGAAGGTAAAAGACAACCTGCTCCAGTTTAGCTGGCTCGCCGTAATAAAGCTGACTACCCTCCAGAATCAGCTGCTGCCCTTCCTTCCATTCCTTTAGCTTAAATGGCCCTGTCCCGTTTGGCTCCCGCCACCAGTTTTGCCCGGACTCCACATCAGCCCTATCAACTACAAAGGCGGTGGGATAAGCTAGCTTGTTCAGGAAGTAAGCCTTGGGGGCATCAATGGTAACCCGAAGAGTATAGTCACCAGTGACCTCGACGCCGGAGATTCCGTCAGTTTTCCCCGCCAGCATATCTTTGGCACCAACGATATCGCCCAGATAGGTAGTGGCTGTGCCAGAGCCAGTATCAGGGTGGCAGACTCGCTCCCAGGAGTATTTGAAATCAGCAGCCTTGACGTCCCTGCCATCATGAAACTTCACTCCCTGTCGCAGGTAGAAAGTATATGTTTTGCCATCAGGGCTTTTCTCCCAGTTTTCAGCAATGTCGGGAACAACGTTCAACTCGTGGTCAAGGCGAACCAGGCCGGAGAAGATGTGCACGACGTAGGTATAAGAAGAGAAGTCGGCAGCAACCGCCGGGTCGAGCGTCATGGGGCCGATATCCAAGAGGCGGAGGACGCCCTGACCGCTGAAAGGCAGGCAGGCAGTTGAAGGCAAAGACAATAAGGCATAGACGAGAAGACATAAAAATGCAAGCTGCCAGATTCTTTTCATTGCTCACCTTCAGCAAAAAGGGACTGCAATGCCGCAAACAATTCAGAGGGCTTCTGACAGCCTGCTGCCATCTTCTCAAACGGGCACAGGTCTGTGCCATCGTAGTTAGAGATATGAGGAACTACGTTCTTAGTATTGATGGTAACCCCTTGTCTCCCCAACATATCAAGTGCTCCCTGGCTTGCCACGCCAGCATATACCGAGGTTATCCGAGCATGAAGGCAAAGCATCGCTACGGCCGAGCCCACTATCCGATCAGCCAGCGCAGCATTGTACAAACTTTTTCCCATACTCTGAACAGCCCTGAAAAGAGGAGCTACTCCGCTCTCCTTAGAACTGAAAAGGACGCGTCCTCCTTTCACTATAATAAGATTTAAATTTTCTTCCTCCAGAAGAGAACGAGCCAGTTCTATATCTTCCATGTTACTCCGCATAGTGTTCTAAATAATCACGCACAAACCCTCAGAGATTAAATCCTAAGAAATATCAAAAAAAAAGACAAAAAATCAGAATTACAAATCAAACTGCCAAAAGCATTTTCTTCCTTCGCCGCTACTGCATCACCCACAGAGACAATGTTGGCTACTCTTGAGAAAAGAGTTCGCAACCCCCTGAGGAAAGCCTTATTCTTATCATAGGGGAAAAAGGGAACTTCGCTTCTTTCGTTAATCTGCATGATGCTCATCTGCCAATAGCATATCTCATGAATTAGGCCGCAATAACAATAAATTGATTTACAACAAGTTCTTAGCTTTCAGGCTTAAGTAGCTCTTATCACAGACAATGATGTGGTCGAGGACATCAATGCCTATAATTTCGCCAGCTTTAGCCAGCCGCTTGGTTAGCTCGACATCCTCTTGTGATGGCTCGGGGTCACCCGAAGGATGATTATGCACAAAGATTACCGAGGAGGCAGAAGAAGAAACGGCTTCCTTAAACACTTCACGGGGATGAACAATGCTCGTGTCCAGGCTGCCTATGGAAACTGGCTTACAATTTATTAATCTGTTTCTAGTGTCCAGGCAGAGTACTAGAAAATGCTCCTTCTTCTTGCCTTTCAACTGGCTCCTCACCACGGCAGCCACATCCTCCGGGGACTTGAGCATCGGCTTGGGTTTCTCACCGACATCGGCTTCCAGCCTTTTACTCAATTCAAGGGCAGCTTTAATCTGCGCCGCCTTGGCTGGACCAATGCCACTTATCTGCATCAACTCCTCCACAGAGGCATTGGTAATGCCTTTGAGATTGCCAAACCGACTTAACAGCTTCTGGCTAGTCACCATGACGGATTCACCTTTAATGCCTCGACCGAGGATTAAAGCTAGGATTTCCTGGGCGGAAAGAGCTTCGCTGCCCAGTTTTAGCAGCCTCTCCCTGGGACGCTCACTGAGGGGTAAATCGTGGACAGTAAAAGAGTCTTTCATAACTTACCTTCCACATTGTTTGATAATATTCCTCTGTCATTCTGAGTGGAGCGAAGAATGATATTACTAAATGCCATCTACGCTCCTTTCTCGCCTGATTTTCGGGATGACCTCCAAAAGGTATGTCTCTTCAGCACCCGAGCACCCCATAAAATCAGTACGGTAGCTAATGCAGTTGATATGGCAATCAAAGCGGGATGAGATTGCCGCGCTTCGTTCGCAATGACAGTCTGAGACGTCAGCGTTGCTCGCCAATTAGCATCAAGACCGTCTATGTCAAAACCGTAAACCTCGGTCAAAGCTTCATCGTAGGTAGCACCTTCTTTCAAAAGAGTCAACAAATCGAGCATCCGGTCCTGTCCGTAATTGTCCAGGAGATACTCCACAAGGCTATAGCTCTGAGCATAGGAGAGGTAAGCTTTTTCAGGCTCGGCAGAAAAGGGGCTACACAGGCTGCGCACAGAAATAAGCTTACCTTCCAGGATGGCCTCTTCCAGGCGGGTGAGATATTGAGGCTCAAGTTTGCCTTCATTACACATAGCCAATCCTTCGTCCAGCCAGAGAGGAAGCTGTCCATAGGGGCTGAAAGTTGCCTGATGAACAACGAGATGTGTTAACTCGTGAACCAGGGCTCGCTTGCCCCAATCAAGTTTCGCCGGGGAAATACCGATAGCGATTGTGCTAAATTCGGTAAAGGCAACACCGCCGGTCCATTCTTGAGGAAAAATCATAGCTTCCTGTAAATCAGTGGTAGAGGCATAAATATATATTTTTATAGGCCTTTCTGGATAAGTGCCAATATCCTCAGTTAATCTGGCAAGCCCTTTCTCACAAGCATTCGTCAATTCCTGAGCAAAGAAATCACTCCCCTCATACCAGAAAAGGGTCAGCTCGCCGCCACCCTGAGGTACAGTAGCGGTCAAGTTCCGCCAGGAAAAACGGTCGTCATCAAAATGCATTATCAGGGGGGAAGTTTTCAATTTGTTCCCCTCGGCGTTTTCAACCACCCACCAATATGTGACTTCAGCGCCGGCAGGCAAACTCGCTTGTCTCATATCCCATACCCACCTAGCCGTCACCTTGTTTGCCGGAGTAAAATCAGCCCAACCTTCACTGACAACTTCAACGTAGTTCATCTTATCCACTTGGTAATAAAGACGGACATCAGCGATATCAGCGCTGCTTTCAGCTTCAAGGGTGAACACAGCCTGGCTTGGGAAATTTATCTCTACATCGCTCGCTATAATTGTAATACCAGCCTCGGCTGCGACGAGGGAGGGGCTTAGAAGCAAGAGAAGTACTGAAATTATTAGGGCGATTCGTTTAATCATTTTCCTACTTTAGAACGAAGGTAGTTGGTGATAAATCCATCTAGTTCTCCATCTAACACGGCTTCAGCATCGTGAACCTCATAATCGGTGCGGTGGTCTTTCACCATTTTGTAGGGGTGAAGAACATAGCTTCTAATTTGATTCCCCCAACCCGCTTCAATGCGCTCGCCTTTTAGCCTGGCTCTTGCCTCCTCTTTTTTCTCGCGGTCGAGCTTCAGGAGGCGAGAGTAAAGGATTTTCAAAGCAGCTTCCTTGTTTTGGTGCTGAGACCTTTGACCCTGACAAGTAGATACTAACCCTGTGGGTAAGTGAGTTATCCTGACAGCGCTGCTTGTCTTCTGCATGTGTTGTCCACCAGGACCACTGGACCTGAAGGTATCTATTCTTAGTTCTTCAGGGTTTATCTTGACATCCACTGTCTCTTGAGCCTCAGGGAGGACTTCCACCAGGGCAAAAGACGTGTGGCGAGCGTGGTCAGCATTAAAAGGGGAAAGCCTCACCAACCTGTGCACCCCGTGCTCACCTTTGAGAGCGCCATAAACATAATCTCCTTTAATCTCTACGATAGCGCTTTTGATACCAGCCTCTTCTCCCGGGGAGACATCTAGGACTTCAGCCTCATAATCATTCCGCTCCGCCCACCTCAAATACATCCTGAGCAACATGTTTGCCCAATCTTGAGACTCCGTGCCGCCGGCACCAGCATGAAGGGTTAGCATGGCATTTCGACTATCGTAATCGCCAGTAAAAAGCTGTCGGCTCTCCAACTGTTCAAACCGTGAGCTCAGCTTTTTTAGCTCCAGTTGTAGCTCTTCCTGAAGGGAGTAATCTTCTTCTTCTATAGCCAGACCAGTCATTTCCCGGAGATCGGCAGCCTTCTTCTCCAGTTCTCGCCAAGCATTGACCAGGTTCTTCTTGCCGCTGAATTTCCGCATGATAGCCTGGGCTTTAGCCGGGTCACTCCAAAAATCAGGTTGGGCTGACTCTGTCTCTATCCCGGCAATTTCCTTTTCCTTGCCAGGGATGTCAAAGATGCACCATGATGTCTGAAATTTGACGAAGCAAGGCTTCTAGATTTTCCTTCTCTTCTTGCATTTATTCCTCCTGCATCGATAATATGGTCAACCATATAAAACTCGATATGATTTTACCTGTCACCATAATCAAACTCCCTCCAATGGTAGTCTGCCCGCGGCAGCAAGGTGAGCCAGGCGGGTAGGTTCAGGAAGCCTATAACCACGGCAGCATTTTATCACCCATTGTAAAGCCGATGCCAGGTCAATTCTGTGGCCCACGGAGATATACACCGGCCTTGCTCCCGATTTAGTCCTTAACGCTGCTCCGATAAGCTCCCCATTATCAAGTAGTTCAGCATGAGAGCCAGCTTCTTCTGCTACCGGCCGATGCCGGCCACAAAGGATAGATTTTGCACAGCCTACAGTAGGCAAATTGAGAGAAAGCCCCAAATGTGAGGCAAGCCCAAACCTCCTGGGATGAGCAATTCCGTGACCGTCAACCAGGACGAGGTCAGGAATATTATGTAGCTTTTCACAAGCAGCCAGAATCAAGGGGCTTTCTCGAAAAGACAATAGGCCAGGAATATAGGGAAATGCAATCTTATCTTCAGCTACCTCCACCTCGACTATGTTAAACTCAGGATAACGGAGAATTACCACTGCTCCTCTGGCTACGCCCTGAGTATCGGGGGCAGAGATGTCAACGCCGGCAACAAGGCATGGGTCAATAACTTCGTTTTCAGTTACCACCCTTTTCGCCAAGCTCAATTGTATTTCCCTGGCTCGGGCAACGCTCACCTTCCACCCGTGCAATGCCTGCACTCTCATATCTTGAATTATAGAGCATTTCACTTTGGTAGCAAACTCTGAGGCTGTTGATATGTAAGGAATATGGGTGCTTACGAGGGTATCTGTTTTGCAAAAATAAACTGCTTTGCTATAATCACGGATGTAATAGGTCGTTAGTTACTGGAATGATTATCTGCCCGATTGTGGAAACAGCTTATGTGCAAACCTTGTCTGGTACCAACCCGGTGAACTGCTGAGGAGATGTGTTATGTCTGAAGAAATCGCTAATAGCGTAGAAGCCATTGAGCTCGAAGCTGAAAAGATGCTCGAAGAGGCAAGGACAAGAGCTAACGAAATTCTTCTTGAAGCAAGAGAAGAGGCTAGGAAAATACTTTCCTCTCTGTTGCCTCTCGATGCGGTAAAAGCTGAATATGACAGGATTGTGAATATGGCTAGGGCAGAGGATGATGAAAAAATCAGGGACTCTGAGAAGAAAGCTGTCGAAATCAGCACCAACGCTGATAAGAAAGCAAGAGAGATTACGGAGCTCATGATAAATATTGTCACGGGCAAACGTTAATATGATACCTCTAATAGTCAATACACCAGACCCTATGACCAAAGTCAGAGTATTGACTACCAAAGACTATTCCACCAAAACCCTCAAAACTCTGCATACTGCTGGGGTGCTTCATGTTGAAAAAAGTGAGGAACTAAAGCCTGTGGATAGAGAAGCTCTTGAAAAGGAACGAAGGGAAATCGGTGAATTACTAACAAGCATTAACGATATCTTATCTTACATGCCAGAAGGCGAAACAACATCGCCGAGAGAGGATGTAGAGGTTATATATACCAGGCCCCTGGACGAAATTGACAGCGAAGTAAGGTTACTGTGCACCAAGCTCAGCAACATGCATCAAAAAGCCGCCAAACTTAGCGAGGAGGTTGAAGAGCTACAAGAGCTAAGCAAGTATCTTGGCTCTCTGGGGCAGCTGGCTGATATTAGATTGAGAGATTTAGATTTTTCTGGAAGTTATCTTTTCTCCCGGGTTTTCATTCTTCCCAATGAGGCATATCAACCTCTATACCACGAGATTAAAGGTTACCTGCTTGAGAGCATTGCTATTACGTTAGAAAACGAAACCATCTTCTACTTAATTGCCAGGGTTGGAGACAAAAAAAATGTAGAGTCTGTGGTTAAAAGTGGCGGTGGCGAGATTCTACAGATACCGGAAGCAGATTTGACAGTGCGAGAATTTCTTCAAGTAGCCAACGGTAATATTCGCAGTCTTGAAGAAGAATTGGCAAGGCTTCATACCGAGATTGAAAGTAAGACCAGGGAGAATCTAGAAAAGCTCGTTCTTTTCAGGGAGGCGCTATCAGCAGAAACTGAAAGATTAGCGGTTTTAGAAAAAGCCTGTGAGGCAAAATATGTCACTTTAATCGAGGGATGGATTCCAGAGAATAATGTTGAGACTACAATTTCTGAACTCAAAGAGAACGTAGACCTTGTATTCGTTGACACGAGGAAGCCAGAACAAGCAGAAGAACCGCCCACCAAGCTGAGGAATCCAGGTGCGCTTAAACCGTTCGAAGTCCTGGTCAACATGTTCGGTACACCAAAGTATAGAGAATGGGATCCCACACCGCTAACAGCTTATTCATTTGCAGTCTTCTTTGGTCTCATGCTTTGTGACGTTGCCTATGCTATTGGCATTATACTGGCTGCGAGATTTTTAATACGTAAATTTGTTGATGACCCCTATTCTGAGGGTTACAGGTTATTCCAGCGAGTGCTTTATATAAGTGGGGCAGTGGCTCTGGTACTCGGCTTATTGACCGGGAATTACCTCGGCGATATATACTACTTGCTGTTTGGGGTTGACAGCGTGCTGCATTTGGGGCCTGTCAGAGAATGGCTTACCGATCCCATTTCTTTCATAATCCTTTCTATTATACTGGGGCTTATTCATGTAAACACAGCTCATGTGATGGCATTGATTGGTGGGGTGATAAAAAAGGACAAAGGCATAGTGGTCAACAAGATTGCGCTCTTCGCGCTCCAGATCTTCGGCATCCCTGTGATTCTGCTGTGGTTATTCAACATATCGCTGCCGGTAAGCCCAGGCGTGTACACCATCTTTCTGTATATTGTGGGAGCCAGTGTAGTAGCCATAGTAGTGTCATCTTTCATGCAGCGAGGTGGTCTGGGGGCTATCTTCTGGATCTTTGACCTGACCGGTCTTCTTGGCGATGTAATGTCGTATGCCAGACTGGCTGGAGTTGGCCTGGCTACATTTTACCTGGCGGCGAGCTTTAATATGCTGGCGCAGTTGTTCTCCGGAATGATACCCGGCGTAATCGGAGTTATCATTGGTACTATCCTAGCAGTTGTAGTTCTGGTCTTCGGGCATCTTATCAACCTGGCTCTTAGCGGTATCGGTTGCTTCGTACACTCCTTGAGACTATGCTTTGTTGAGTTCCTATCCAAGTTTTACGAAGGTGGTGGTGAGGTGTATAGTCCGTTCAGGTTGAAGATGCGACCTGTACTTATAAAAGGGAAGGCTTAAAACAGGAGGTATAAAGAGATGATAGATCCAATCGCATTAGCTAGTATCGGTGGGGCAGTGGCGTTGATTGCTGGTTTAGTCGGTTCAGCTATCGGGATTGCCATTGCTGCATCAGGGGGGCTGGCTACATTATCCGAGGACCCCCGGCAGTTCAGGAATGTGCTGATACTAGCATCATTACCGATGACACAGTCCTTTTACGGGCTAATAGTGCTCATACTTGTAATAACAAGCGTACTTCCCAATATACCTGCCGAGGGCAGTGCTGGTGCTGTTGCTCTTGGTGTTAGTCTCATAGCCGCTTTCGCCTTTGGTTTCTCAGCAGTATATCAAGGTATGGTTTGTGCCTCAGGTATCGCAATGTTACCTAAGACCGGAGGGAAAATACTAACCAGTTCTATGATGTTGGCAGTCTTTGTTGAGCTGATAGCTGTTCTCGCTCTGGTGTTCACAATAATGGCATTCACCCTGCTTGGTCTTATGTAGAGGTGCTTTATGGGAATGGATAAGATAAAGGGCGCCATCATATCCAAGGTCGAAGTGGAAGCTAGTGATATCATAAATGAGGCTAAGGAGAAAGCACACGAGGAGATAGAGAAGGCTAAAAGACAGCGCGAAGCGAAGTTCGAGGAAGAGAGAGGCAGAATACTAGCGGAGGCAGAGGAGGAGGCTGCTAGGATTTTGGCTCAGGCCTCTATCAAAGCACGTCAGAAGCTATTGAGCGCGAAAGCTGACATAATTGCTAAGATAATTGGAGCAGCGCGGGAGGAATTGGCGAGAGTTTCAAGCGATGAAAGTCATTTTCCAAACTTGGTCAGGGAAGCTATGGAGGGACTCGGCGTGGACAAAGCCAGAATTTATGTTTCTCCAAAAGATGTAAGCAATGTAAAAAAGTTTCTTGAAGCGGATAAGGAATTTTCCGGCAAGATATTGGAGGTCAGGGAATCCAATTGCTTGGGAGGGGTCATAGCCGAGGATGTTGAGGGAAAGCTCAGGATAGATAACACTTACGAAACCAGGCTAGAGATGCTGCTACCAAGGCTATTACCAGAGATAAGTAAGCAACTCTTTGGATCTCCGTAAAGGAATGTCGTGCCTAGTGTAAACTATTCATTTATATCGTGTTACCTGAAGGGGCAGGAAGCCAGACTGGTGACTTCTGAGCATGTAGATAGCTTGCTAACAGCGTCCAACATACAGGATGCCTTGGCAACTGTACGGGAGACCGATGTGGGAGGCTATCTGGAAGAATTGCCTGTTAGAACTTTTGATTATCTAGACGAATGCCTGTGGAAATATCTTGCACAACGCTTTGCTTACATAGAGTGGTTCAAGCTCGTGCCGCAGGATGTGCTGAAGACATTGAGGGCATATAGAGTGAAGTACGACATCTTCAATGTCAAAGCTGCTTTGGCAGGCATTTTGGCTGCCAGGAAAGCCAAAATGATACCAATGGGGATAATCCATAATAATGGATTACTAGATGAACTTTTTAACGCTGAGAGTGTAGGTGATATCATCCAGCTACTTATCAAGTGCAAACTGGAAGACTATGTACCTATCCTGGAGCAATACGAAACATATGAAGGCACAAAGTCGAAGCTCCGATTCATCGGGATTGTGGCTAAGCTAGACGGTGAGTATTATAAAAACATGTTAAACATGACAAGAAGAATAAAAGATGGCTCTATACTTACCAAAGCCTTTGGCTTAGTGATAGACCTAACGAACCTGCAAATTACCTCAAGAGCTGTAATCGGAGGTACGGGACTCGATGCTGCCGAATTTACTATTGCTGGCGGGTATGAAATTGCAGATGACACTATTAGAGAATTGCTGTCTCTTAAGATAGCTGACATGCCCACCAGGCTGGAGAATACTCAATACTCAGATGTGGCAAAAGAAATACTAATTAGCTATGATAAAATCAGAAGCATCACGGCTGTAGATGAAATTATCGATAAGCATAAATTCAGGATGCTCAAGGAAATTTTGGCACCAAGAGTGCTATCCCCATTAGTGATGGTCTGGTATTTAATCCTGAAAGAAGTTGAAATACGAAATTTGAGGCTAATTCTAAAAGCGGTGGTTGATGGTGTTCCTGTGCAGGAAATAAGAGATTATTTGGTGTTGTGACATGATGCCTATCCGACACTTAGATATAGTTGTCATAGGGGATGAGGAACTGGTCAACGCACTGAGGTTGGCCGGTATCAGCAAGCATTACATGATAAAAGGCGATCATGATGTCCGTGAAAATGTAAGAAAAGCTCTAACCGAGTTGCTAGCCGAGCCTGATGTCGGCATAGCAATTATATTGGAAGACTACGCACAATATGTTGAAGATTTGGTGGTCCAAGTTAGACGAGGGAAGGGAATGGCTCCTGTCATCATTGAAGTCCCGTCGAAGTTTGGCGCAAAGTACCCGGATGTCAGGGAATATTACAGGGCGCTTATCAGAGAATCTATAGGGTTTGCAGTGGAGATTTGAGATTATAGCAACAGTATGTCCTGATCCTTCGACAAGTTCAGGACATGGTTTATAGAAGGATAGGAGGATAAAGAAATGGGTAAAATATGGAGAGTTTCAGGTCCTCTAGTTATAGCCGATGACATGAAAGGTTCCCAGGTTTATGAAGTTGTTGAGATAGGTGAAGAGGGGCTTGTCGGTGAGATAGTAGGGCTGGAAGGTGATAGGGCGATAATTCAAGCCCACGAGGATACTCTGGGATTGAAGATAGGCGAGGCGGTAATAGGAACGGGAAGAATCTTAAGTGTGGAGCTAGGTCCTGGACTCGTGGGTTCTATTTACGATGGGCTGCAAAAATCTTTACTTGCCCTGGGTGAAAATATCGGTCCGTTCATAAAACGAGGTATCAAAGCCTCAGCACTTCCCCGCGACAAAAAATGGCAGTTTACACCTGAAGTCAATGTTGGGAATGACGTTAGCCAGGGAGATATTATAGGTATAGTTCCCGAGACCAACCTGATAGAACATAAGATAATGGTGCCGGCGGGAATCAGAGGCACGATAAAGGAGATACGCAAAGGCGACTACACTATAGAAGAGCCTGTAGCTTGGGTGGAATATGATGGGGAAGTGAAAGAACTGACGATGATGCAAAGATGGCCGGTGAGAAAGCCCAGACCCTACAAGCAGAGATTCGATCCTTCGGGCCTGCTCACTACCGGCATGCGCATTTTAGATTACATGTTCCCGTTGGCTCTCGGTGGCAAGGCTTCGATACCCGGGGGCTTTGGTACTGGAAAAACCGTTGCCTTGCAGCAACTGGCTAGATGGGCTCAGACACATCTGAACATCTACGTTGGCTGCGGCGAAAGGGGTAACGAGATGTCTGACGTGCTTACTAGCTTTAGGGAACTCAAGGACCCTAACACAGGAAGATTGTTACAAGAGAAAGAGATCTTTATAGCTAACACCTCTAACATGCCCGTTGTGGCTAGGGAAGCAAGTATTTTTGTTGGTATTACTATGGCCGAGTACTTCCGGGACATGGGTTACGATATTTTGGTGGTTGCTGATTCAACTTCGAGATGGGCTGAAGCCATGAGGGAGATGAGTGGAAGGCTGGAGGAAATGCCAGGGGAGGAAGGCTTTCCTTCATATATGGGCTCTCGACTTTCCTCTTTTTATGAAAGAGCAGGAATGGTTAAATGCTTAGGCAATCCTGAAAGAAAGGGCTCAGTAACAGTAGCCGGTGCCGTGAGTCCCCCCGGAGCTGACTTCAGCGAACCGGTAACCCAAAACACACTTAGAATAATAGATGCCTTGTATGCCTTGGATGTTTCGCTGGCAAACAAGAGACATTTCCCTGCCATAAACTGGCTTACTAGTTATAGCCTTTATGTAGACGCAGTTAAAGATTGGTGGAATGAGTACGATACAGGATGGGAGAATACCAGAGCTAGTGCCTTGAGAGTATTGCAGCAGGAGGCTGAGCTGGAGGAAATTGTGAGACTCGTCGGTCCCGAAGCTTTACCGGAAGGAGACAAATTATTGCTTCTTATCGCCAGGATGATACGCGAGGACTTTCTCCAGCAAAGCGCCTATCATGAAGTTGATACCTACTGTGTGCCAGCAAAAGCCGGACTTATGCTTAAAACCATCATGAAGTTTTACGAGCTAGCTCAGGAGATGTTAAGTTCGGGGTCAGGTATCGAAAGCATCCGCTCATCACCAATGGTGTACAGAATCTCCAGGATGAAGGACATACCCAATGAGGTCTTTGAACAGAGAGTCAAGGAATTGTGGTCAGAGATGGAACAAAGCTTGGTAACTGGCAAACGCGTTCCCTGAGAAAAGGAGGACTTTTATGGATTTCTCCTCACTTTACGTTAAAGAAGGAAGAGCGATCAGCAAGGCTAAAGGGTCTTTGCTCATAGCTGAAAGCATACCTGGCATAAAATTTAATGAGATGGTTGATGTTCAACTTGG
>Ga0307377_10004660_pt1 | contig 14942 bp, 32 predicted proteins | sample TR3MG_FD_202535 | JGI IMG/M metagenome (GOLD analysis project Ga0307377, IMG submission 202535) | Soil microbial communities from Risofladan, Vaasa, Finland - TR-3 | ecosystem: Environmental > Terrestrial > Soil > Coastal area > Acid sulfate soil | place: Finland: Risofladan, Vaasa | collected... | reverse complement strand
TCATACATATCCCCACTATAATACTCACCAATATATTTAAGCGTTTTAAACTTAGCTGGAGACTTATTTGTTCCACTAAATAACACATTAGTTCTGTAAATATATAAATTAGAATGTGGATAATATGTAACTAAAACTAACTGATCTATTTTTGTATCATAATAAACTTCCACTATCAACTCCTGCCCTGTCTATCAAATTTAGGTTTTTGCTTAAAACCAACATAATTCCAGTCATTCATATCTCTTATAGTTGCAAAATCAATATTATATTCGCTTAGAAGCCTATACATCGTAGCTTTAGATACATTAAGAAGCTCTCTGGCGTACTGAATGTTACCTTTTGTGTAATCAACTGCCTGAATAACCGCCTGTTTTTCAAGATCTTTTAAATTTAATGTGTTAGATTCAAATTTAATCATCTCTTCTTTCCACATATAGCATTATACAATAATTCTTCTTTTTTTATAAGCTTAACTAAACAGGGTGCTTCGGGATATATCTCTTTACATCTTTTCTGTGCAGATTTTAATACAATAGTCTCGGCTTTAGTTAAAGTCGGGCCGAATCCAATTAAAACCGTTACAGCACAGGTTAGCATTATAAATCCTTGTCACATTTCTTACAGACCATTTTAACTTGATTGAAGCCCACGTCAATGGATTCGTGTTGACATTCCTGGTCTATAATTTCATTAATAGTGCAACTTTTACTTGGATTATGATTATATTGTTTAGGAATCAAAGTATAACCGTGAACATAATCAAAAGCATCCTGATAATCTTTTTGCATTCTTTCTAAAGTTAAAGATGTTGCAGCTTCATTTAAGATTTGTAATGCATCTCCAGTTGTTGCTTCTGATTTGTCTTCTTTATGAAAATTACCTTTAAAATGATCTTGAATATCAACTTTAGGTAATCTCATAAGCTATCCTTTTCTTTTTTCAATTCCCTTTTCAGGATTGTTCTTTCTCTTTGTTTTTGTAATTGCTTTTCTTCACGTTTATTTTTACGTTTACCACTCGCTCCATAACCTAATGGGCGCTTCCCCCAGTAATCCCAACCTGGAGCTTTTTTCTTTTTCTTAGTTCTACTCACTTATTCGCGCCTTGTATAACCCAGTCTATCATAAGTTTACGTTCTTCTTCAAGCATTACCACACCAAGAGGCATAGTTCGATTCTCAAGTCTCAGTTTGATATTATATCGCATATTATATGCATCTTTATAAAGTAACCAGTTTCGTCCAGGCATATTATCATTATGACACATGGCACATCTATTTTGAATAATAGGAAGCACATCTTTTTTATAAGAATATACTGGTTTAGTTTCACTTAAGACTTGAACTTCAATAGGTCTCATTACATTTACATGCAGTACACAAGCCGTTAATACTAAAAATAATAACCATTTCATATTTTAGTTCTCTCCAGTTTTTTCCAGAAGTACACATCAGGATTATAGTTTATATATCCATTTATGACAAATCCTGGTTTATAATTTAATAGATAGTCGCCAATTTGAGCTAAATTTTTTAAAATAGTAAGGTCGTCAGTTTTTTCATTAGACATAACCGCGACTAATTTATTATCTATTACACCCTGGTCAGTACATTTAAATGCCCCGACTATTTTTACTTCCACTTCATCTGAAGTATTTAGTAATTTATTAGATATAACAAAGATATCCAAAGCATCACCATCTTCAGCCAATGTATCTGGAATAAATCCATAAGCAACTGGATTTGGTATAGTTAAAATCCTGTCGATTTTAGGAACTCCATCTTTAATTTCAATTTTTTCTAAAGAACCTTCGGGAATTTCTATAATAGCTTTAGACTTCATTTTATTTTTCCCCGACACAGTTATCTTTATTCATCAATTTTCTAGAATAATCTCCAACATAATCTTTCTCATTAGCATATTCAGAAAAATCTACTAAATAATTTTCTTTAGTTTCAGATATAACTTTTCCTTTAGCGGCAGTTTCTGCTTGAAAATTTATTCCACCATAGTTAATCATAACCAGCAATGTACACCAAACAACCACTACTTATCTCCTTTTTTATTTTTACAATACTTTCCAGTAGGAATTTCTACAATTACAGGAACTTCAGTTATAGTATTTGTAACAGTATTTATTACTTGAGGTGGAATTGTAACTTGAACTCCATCGGGACAAGAAACAACCGTATCTCCGTTTTCAAGTTGGTCAACTGTGCATACTTGAGTTTCAACTACGATATTTGTTCCCATTTTAACTTTTTTCGCACAGCTAGTAATACTAAACATTAGCAATAATATTAATAACTTTTTCATTCTACTATCTCTCCTGTATTTGGGTTGATATATTTACCTAAAATATTTGAATATAACCTATCAGCTTTAAAACTTCCCTGAAATCCAGTTGGAAGTTCTAATTCTCCAGATCCAAAAACAAATGCATCATCTACCGCTTTATACATTCTTTTTTTAAACTCTTCGACTTCTTGTTCTATTGCAATAGCTTTATCTGAGTTCATTAATATACTCCTTCTTAAGAGTTCTTAAATTAATATTATCACGATAATTCTTTTCGTCAACTGTAATTATATCATATCCAGGATACATGTGGTTTAAAAACTGACAATAAGTAAAATTATACGATACTTCAAGATTTTTTGGAACTACTATTTTATGAATTTTAGTTTTACTTTTAGTCATATCGGCTATAAAAGCATTGGCATCTTTAACTTTACTGAATTTATGAATAATATGTCCAGCATTTTTAAGATATCCATCTAATTGTCTAAGAACTGCAGGATTTGGATGAACTAATACAATAGTTTTTCCTGGCATTGGTATAGTTTGAAAAAATGTCATTGTACTTTGTTTAGTATCTCTGGTGACAAAGACTGGAAGAGCCAGATTAAATGCCCTAACTCTAAGCCACAAGCATATTACATTAATTGATCGCCAGTCTTTCTCTAAATCGAGATGCTGATAATTCATAAATCTTATACAATTTAAATCTAATACAGCTTTTAACATATATTACCCCTTGTTAAATATAGTATATTAAGTATTTCATGAAAAATCAAGTTTTTTATTGAAATTGTCTCATTTTGAGAAAATAATGCTATCCAGGTAGGTAGATATCTCTTATATCTACAGCATCGATTAATTGGCTTCTTAGTTTTTTTAACTCTTCTTTAGTTGAAGCTAATATCTGAACAGGATATCCATCTACTATAATTAAAAAGAAATTCATAACTACATCTATATGAGCTTTAACTGTTGTATCAGGTTTACCTATAAAACTTACTTTTTTCGGATTAACAAATTGTTCATTCAGGTTTAATAGACTCATCTTTTTCCCCTTTTTTTAATAAATCATGTGCTTTCCATAAAGCTAAAGCGACCAAACCAAATGGTAGAACTAAAGCCGCGACTAAAATAACACGCTTTACTTTAAAATTCATTTTATATTAGCGGTTAATTGTTCATTTTCTAGTCGGTTTTTAAATGTTCTAACTCTTTCAACTAAACGATTTACCGCATCTCGACGTTGAGTTTCTGTCATATTATAAGTTGCATGTAATTCGTTGTGAATTTGAGATATTTCATTTTTAATAGCAGAAATATCAATATCTAATTTTATCATCTTATTTTCCTTCGTTAAATAATAGATTTAAATAATAATCGGGACTAATTAAAAATGTATTATAATCTATAGCATAGGGATTCATTATTGTATTTTCATAAGTATGGTCTAAACCCAAATCACAATGACCCAATTCATGATATATTAATAATTTTTTTGATATATAGTTAAATTTTGGCCAATGATTTGTATTTATATAAACCATTCTATAGGTAGCAAGTACTTTGCCAGTTAATCGATTGCTGTGTACGTGTATCTCACATTCACCATCTAAATCGCTATCTAATACTTTAAATGTTATAGAAATCTTTTTTATCTTATTTGTATTTAAAAAACGAAATTTATCTTGTTTATAATCATTAACATATGGAACAAATTCGGGATCAATATATCCGGTATGATTTGGATAAAACCCACAACCTGTTAGTAAAAAAGTAAATAATAAAATTTTATACACTATTTCACTAATCCAATCATTTTAATATCCTGGTTAACTGAACGTTTTTCAACAACAAGTTTTAAATTAAGTTTAGATTCGAGTGGTTCTCTCATTTTTATAGCGACAGCCTCATCATCATAAATAGCTACCACATTTTTATCAGAATCAATTAACAGAAATATTTTATTCATAAAAGTCTCCATAGTTTAGTTTGAGCGCCGACTATACCTTCTCTGGCTTTTTGGACAGAAAACAATTTATCAGATCGAATTAAAATTGGGTCACTTTCTGGATTGCCTTTTATTTGTAAAACAACATATCCAGTTCCTGATTTAAAAAGTCCCTTACCTTCAAGTTCTTTTAAGAAAACTTCGGTGTCTTCAACACCACTTTCAATAAAAAATTCTTGTGAATTTGTAAAAACTAGTCTATAAAAATTCTTTAATTCCATGTTTTTTTACCTTCTTTATTTTCAGACAATTCGTCCATTAAATCTTCCATTGTTACCATCTTTATTTTACCACCTTTTATATCTTTTTGTAAACTACTTTTTTGAAACCGTTGCTTAATAAGAAAATAAGTAACAATAATTAACTGTAAAGCAACTTGAGATCCTATATAATAACCAAAAAACTGCAAAAATGTCACTGTAAGCCCACGTCAACGTTACCGGATTCATAAATAGAATAGTCATCGGCATCATCCAATTGACTAACAACATCTGCAACATATTCTGATCTACCAATAATTAGGCCATCAATAGCAGAATTTGTATCATTCATACTGATATCCCAACCTAAAGCGGCACATGCATCACGAATGTCATTAACAAGTTCTTCTGGAGTTTTTTCTTTCATCATATAATCTCCTATTTAAAGTATCTCACATTATCTTTTACTTGTCAAGCCCCATTATTCCTAATATAAACAACCCAAATCCAACAAGAAACAATGAACCTTGAAGAATTAATGAATATTGAGCCGCCAGGATAGATAAAACAATATAATATGCGGAAGTGACGAGAGTCATATAATTCATTTATACCGACTTGTCTCAATATCAGACAGTTCAGATGAAGTACAACTATTTAACAATGTTGTGTTTATTTGTTGAAGTTGATCATTTATGCGCTCATACCCAGTTATTATATATGTACTGAATATACTGTAAATTAGTAGGGATATAATTAAAAAACGTTTAATCATCTTGCTTCCTTATTAAAAAATAAATTAGAATGTCCATTCAAAACTCACTTTTTTATCAACTATAGCTTTAGTTGTTCCAGTAATCCATCCACCATACTCTTTTAATTCTTTTGGAATATATCTTTTTTCTAAATCCTTAACTTGTTTATCAGTTTCTGTTTGAATATATGTAGCTTTTGCTAAAGCCTTTAACGCATCTTGTTCTTCTGAGGCAGGACTTCTTGACGCGCCAATACCAATTGCTGTAGTTAATACAAATATTCCTAACATAGACATATTATTTTCTCTTTTGTAGTAAATCAATGTTTTTTAGTAACTTTCCAGTAAAAATCGCAGTTGATTGCGAAGTTCCTGATAATGTTTGACCAAATGCGGTTTTATTATTCCCATCATATATAGTATCTACATATTTTCCATAATTTGAATATCCACCAGTACTACCTATAACATAAATTCTGTTATCATAACATGCGGGATAGTATCGACAATCGATATCCAGATTAAGGCGGTCGTTTCCTGCTGCCGTAACTAAGGTTATCTTCGCATCTAGAATTTTTTGAATAATTTTTCTTTCAGATTCAATGGGATTGAGGCCGCCACCACTCAAATTGATGATATTGGCTTTAATTTGGTAGGCATATTCTAAAGCTTCGGTCAAATGTGCTTTTCCATGCTGTTCTTTAAAAGCATATGCTTTAATTAAGACAATACAGTAGTTTTGACTTTTGGCATTATTAACAATTAGACCAGTAACATTAGTTCCATGCCCATGTACATCGTTAAAACCCTCTCCAGTGAGGTCTCTATGCTCACCCCGACATAAAGGGGTTGACTTCATATAATCAAGACTTAATCCTGTGTCAATTACCGCAACTTTTAGCTGTTTTGAAGCTAAAGCATTGAAACTACACATGAATATTAATAAACTTAAGAATTTTTTCATAAATTACTCCTTATTCTCAATATAATACATTAAATAATCAATGTCAAGAAAATAATACTTGACTTTTGTATCATTTTGAGACACCATTAAGTTAACAAATAAGATTAGAATGGTATATGTAGCAAGAAGCATGGCCCTAATGGGATTAAAGCGAAAGCAACAAAGCTGTTACGCTAAACTAACTATTCGATTTTTTAACTAGAAGGAAATACTATTATGATTGAGAAGTTAAAGTCTCTTCAGATTAACTTTGCCTTAATTGCTTTTTCGTGCTTTATGACTAAGGTTTTATTGTTTAGCGCGACTATCCCTGACAGTATAATTCTTTTAGGTATTGGTGGACTTTATGGTTACACTCAATATCTTAAAAGATTTCAACCTTATAAACTTGATGATGCTGTAATGAAAGATTTAATTGAAGTTAAAACTGCTCTTTCAAAATTAAATTTCGCTAGATCTGCCGAGAAAATGCAAGATAAGAAATATTTTTAATGGATAACTCTTTAATGCTTCAAGCTGAAAAACTGGAGCTAGTTAAAGAGAATAAAGCTCTTAAAGAAACTGTTACAAAGTTACTTGAAGAATTAAATAATAGTCGCGGCATTGTAAAAAAATCAAATGTGGAAAGAATAACTCTTTCATCTGAACAAAGAATTATCGAAGATCAAATAACGTTACTTGAAGCGATATCTATAGGACGACAATTAGTATTAGATGAAGTTCGTACCTTAGACTTGCTAATAAAAAACAAAAAGCTATTGGAACCATCTACTCCAATTGAACCCGATTATACAAAAGTACCTGAAGGCCAAACCGAATCAGATCTTTTGAGGATAGCAGGAAATAGTGAATCAACCGATCAAACAAAAAGTAACCATAGAACAAAAACAAGCAAGAAAAATTCTATGGCATAAAGGTGTCTTGAAGTGGAAACTTCATGAACTTCAAAAAAAGATATATGACTCATATTATTCCAATGATGAGTACATTAATACCCTATTAATTTCACGACAAAGTGGTAAATCATATTTATTATGTTTATTAGCTATTGAAGCTTGTCTTCGTAAGCCTAATGTAATAGTTAAATATGTCTGTCCTAAGCAAAAAATGGTTAAAACTATTTTAAAGCCCAGAATGCGTGAACTTTTAGACGATTGTCCTGATGAAATAAGACCTGAATACAAAGAAAATGATAAAATTTATTTATTTCCTAATGGATCTGAAATTCAGATGGCAGGAACTGATAATCAAAACTACGATAGTATTCGTGGAGGAACTTCTGTTTTGTGGATTGTTGATGAGGCAGGATTTTGTAGTGATTTAGATAGTGTGGTTTTTTCCGTTCTATCTCCAACCACATTAACAACCAATGGTCGAGGTATTCTTGCATCAACTCCAGATCCCGATGCTCCCGAACATCCGTTTATTAAAGAATTTGTTGAGCCAGCTAAAGCTAAAGGAATTCTTTTCCAATATACTATATACGATAATCCGTTAATTGATGAAGCCGCTAAACAAAAAGTAATATCAACATATCCTGGTGGAGTTAAGAATCCAAAATTTAGAGCAGAATATCTTTGTGAAATAGTTCGGAATTATGAAAACACCGTTCTTCCTGAATTTGATGATGATACCGAAAAAATTATAGTTTCAGATCAATACAAAAAACCTCCGTTCTATGATACTTATGAATCTATGGATATCGGAGGGAAAGATTTTACTGTTGCACTATTCGCCTATTATGATTTTATTAAAAATGCGGTTGTAATCGAAAACGAATATGTTTTAAAAGAAAAACAAAACTCTGAAAAAATTAAAAATGGTATAAAAAAGGTTGAAGCTGAACTTTGGGAAGAAAAGCCTGTTTATCTAAGATTTGCCGATAATAACAATATTATACTATTAAATGATTTAACTGACAAAGGGATGACCTTTCTTCCTACTCGAAAAGACAATAAAGAAGCTCAAATTAACGATCTTCGCATTAAAATCATGAATCATCAACTAATAATACACCCTAGATGCAAAACTTTGATATATCACATGAAATATGCAACTTGGGCCAGAAAAGGCGATAAGTCAATAAATGCAAGTAGTTACAAAGCCTTCGCTAGAAGTGCCGATGGGGGCCATTTTGATGCTCTTGATGCTTTAATATACTTAATTCGTAATATAATCTATGGCAAAAACCCTTACCCAAAGGGTTATAACGTCAGTCATCTTGATCGACAGTCAGATAATAGTCATTTTAGTCGTATTTCTCAGAAAAATACCCATCAGATTGTCGCTGACTTGTTTAAAGTTCGCAAATCTATCAAAAGTTAACAAATAATAATGAACCTATATGCATTAAAGGATTCATAAATGTCAAAAAATACAGAAAAATATTTTGCAGCTAAATCTGGTGAGGATACAGCTAAGATTGTTCTTCAAAAGGCTAATGCTTGGTTCCATAATTTAGATATTAATGGATACTTAGATAAACTTCGTGATGCTTGGATGGCATATCATGGTGCTTATTACACTGATTCCGGTACTGGACATAGAATTACATTTAGTGGTGAGCAAGGTGAGCTAACAAACCTCGCTGTGAACCATTATCGTAATATTTGTCGTCATATGCTCACTATGGTAACTACTAATCGGCCAGCAATGGAAGCTAGAGCTACCAACACCGACTATAAATCGCTAGTTCAAACAAAATTAGCAAATGGTCTACTTGATTATTATATGCGAGAGAAGCGTCTGGAAGATTATCTAACTCGCGCTGTAGAACATGCCATAGTATTTGGTTCTGGTTATATTAAAATGGAGTGGAACGCCACTTCTGGTGAAATTCACGACTATATTGAACCCGAATACCAGATGAAAACAGAAACCAATCCTGAGACAGGCGAAGAAACGGAAACACACGATCTTGATGACGAAGGTAATCCAATTGAATCATCTAAAGGTTATCCGATCTACGAAGGTGACGTTCTTTTTAGTACAGTTTCACCTTTTGATGTAGTATTTGATAGTACAAAAGAAGATCCTTCAAAACATGATTGGGTTTTAGTTCGCTCATTTAAAAATAAATTTGATTTAGCGGCTAAGTATCCTGAATACGAAGATGAAATTTTAAAACAAGAAACCAAAAGCGATAAAGAACGATATAACTTTACAGGATCATTTTACGATCAAACTGAAGATATAGCAATTTATGAATTTTATCACAAAAAAACAGAATCAATGGTAGATGGTCGATATCTATTATTTGTAGAATCTAATGTTGTTCTTATGGATGCCCCAATGCCATATAGAAAACTTCCTATTTATAGAATTTCTCCAGGAGATATCTTGGGTACTCCTTATGGTTATACTGATACATTTGATTTATTACCTATTCAGGATGCTATTAATAGTTTATATAGTGCAATTTTGACAAACCAAAGTACATTTGCTGTTCAAAACATTCTATCTCCTCGCGGCACAGATGTTAATCCATCACAAATCGCTGGTGGACTAAACTTTATTGAGTATAATGCTCAAATTGGTAAACCAGAAGCTCTTAATTTAACTTCAACTCCTCCAGAGATCTTCAATTTCATTGGTGTACTCGAAAAAGCTATGGAAACAGTTTCTGGTGTCAATTCCGTTTCTCGCGGTAACCCAGAATCATCTTTACAGTCAGGTAATGCTTTAGCTCTCGTTCAAAGTATGTCTTTACAGTTTATCTCTGGACTTCAACAGTCTTATGTAAAACTTATTGAAGATGTTGGAACTGGATTAATTCAAATGCTTCAGGATTTTGCTTCTGTTCCTCGTATTGCTACTATTGTTGGTAAAACAAATAGAACATATATGAAAGAATTTACTGGAGATGATCTTTCTAGTATTAACCGAGTTATGGTTGATGTCGGTAATGCTTTAGCTAAAACTACTGCTGGCCGAGTTCAAATGGCAGAACAAATGCTTCAGATGAATTTGATTAAAACTCCTGAAGCTTATATTAGTGTTATTAATACTGGCAAACTTGAAACAATGACTGACGGAATCGATCATCAATTATTGTTAATTAAAGCTGAAAATGAAAAAATGGTAGCAGGTGAACCAGTTCAGGCTATTGCAATCGAACCACATTCACTTCATATTAAAGAACATAGAGATGTTCTATCTGATCCAGACTTAAAACAAAATCCAGATTTAGTTGGTAGAGTTTTAGCTCATATTCAAGAACATATTAATGCTTTAAGAACAACAGATCCAGATTTATTAATGCATATTGGCGAACAGCCTCTTGGTCCTCAAGGTGGATCTCCGGCTAATCAACCAGATCCCAATCAACAAGTAAATCAAGGTGCCATGGGCGCAGCTCCAGATATGATGCAACAACAACCATCAGCTCCTGACATTGCTTTACCAGAACCAGCTAGTCCACCTGCTCCATTTGAAAATTTACCAACAGATCCGGCTAACTTAACCCCACAGTGATAGTTTTTTTAGTTTTACAGTTACTTTTTGGAATAAATAGTTTAAGCGAAGATGAAATTAAAATGAGTGATAAAAATCCTAAAATTAAATCTTTTTTAAATAATATTTCACAGATCGAATCATCTGGTGGAAAGAATTATAATCACGATTTAATTCAAAAAGGAATTCATACTGGTCATAAAGCTATTGGTCGTTATGGATTAATGCCCAATACTGTTAATGAAACTTTAAATAGAATGAGAATGAGTGGGACAATTACTCCAGAACTTGCTGAGTTAAATAAATTAGATCCACAGACAATGAAAGCTACATTAGAAAGTAATCCTGGATTAGAAGATCAAATTGCTGAAGCTTTAGCTAATAGAGTTTTAGAAAGACAACAAGATGAAGAAAAAGCTGCATTTTCTTGGCATCAGGGACACAATTTAACTCCTGAACAAATAGATGCTAAAAAGTATCAAGAACATGATTATGTTAAAAAATATAATGAATATAAGAAATTAATGGAAGATAAAGACAAGTAATGGCTAATAATCTAAAAGGCTATGATGCCAATCAGGTCTTAAGAAGTGTTTTTGAGGTAGAAAAAAACTGCTTACGAGTGTGTGTTGTCGAAGGGACAACTGGCGGTGCTGGTGGATTTGAAGTCATTATTACTCATATTAATGATTCAATACGTCTTGGTAATGGAACTGATTTTTTTACTTCAACCTATATTGGTCCAAAAATTGGACTTGATGTAGCGGTAATTAATGAAGTAAATATTGAAGATTTAGATGCTTCTAAAGACAATGTTGCAATTAGTGACGGAACTGATACTTTAGAAATTAATACAGATGGATCTATTAATGTTCAAAATACCATTAATACGAATTCTACTGGATTAAAAAAATATGCAGAAGTTTCATCTGTAGCTTCAGGAGTTGAAACGACAATAGTTGGTCATACAGCTTTAGCTGCAAGAAGAACCTTCTTACAAAAAATATCAGCTTCTGGAGATAATATTGCTAAATATAAAGTTAAAGTAGATGGAACTACTGTTGATTTTAAAAGAACTAATTTTGGTTCTAATTTAAATGCAGATTTTTTTTTTGATGGTGAATTTAATGTGGGATTAGAAGTTGGAGCAGGATCAACGATCACAGTTACTGTTCTTCATAATCGCGGTGGAGTTAGTGATTTTAACGGTAAAATACAATATTTAGAGGTTATATAATGGATAATTTAGAAAAGAAAAAGTTAGAAGTTCAACTAAAAAGAATAGATGCAACTATTGCCGAACTTGAGTTAAAAATTGATGAACGTAATGAAGATATTAAAAGAATTGAGGAGCATATCGCTCTCCAAAGAAAACTTGAAATAGAAACTAAAGAAAAATTAAACCAATAAAGGGGTTAAAAAATGAGTGATTATAATAGTTCTTTACCAGTAAGAACAGAAAATGATGGAGATGTCGTTGCAAAGATATCTGACGCAACAACACCGAGTCAACAGTTAGCAGTTGGCTCAGACGGTTCGATAAATGTTACAGACAATGGTGGATCTTTAACCGTAGATGGTGTAGATTTTGATATCAGGGATTTAACTTCAGCAAGTGATTCTGTTGAAGTTTTACAATCAGTTCATGATGATTTAAATGCAAATGCGAATCTCCAGGTTGGCGATGTTGATGTCGCTAATGGCAATCCGGTGCCAGTATCTGATGCTGGTGGATCTTTAACAGTAGACGCAGTAGATCTAGATATAAGAGATCTTGCCTTTGCAACAGATTCTGTGGATGTTACTGGTTCAGAAGTTTCGCTAGATGCAACAACCCTAGCTGCATTAGAATCTATTACAGTTAACAATCCTGCTGGTGCAGGTGCCGTAAATATTCAAGATGGTGGCAATAGTATCACAGTTGATGCTGCTGATCTTGATATTAGAGATTTAACTCATGTATCTGATTCTATAAAAGTTGGTGATGGTACTGATTTTCTTGCAGTTGAAAATGATGGTTCTATTAATGTAAATGTCACAAATAATGTTCCTGGAGATGAGATTTGTGATTACAACACCAGTGCCTCTGTTGCTAAAGATGCTTCAGTTAATCATGATTATACTGTAAATGTTGGCAAAACTCTCACAATAGAAGAAATTATTATTTCTGGTAGTGGAAAATTAAAAGCTGAAATATTAATTAATGCAGTAACTAAAATTGTAGTATTTAATTCAACTGCTGAACCAAATATTATGATTCCTCTTAGAAGAATGTGTCAAGCTGCTGCATCTCAAGTTGTTAGAATTACTATTACAAATAAAGACAATCAGGCACAGGACTTATATTCAACTTTAATTGGAACAGAACTTTAATAGGATTAGATAATGGCTGATATTTCTGATATAAATGCAGCACAAACTGTAAAAGTTGTAGGAGCAGATTCTACTGGGGTCGAACAGACTCCAGTTCAATCTACATCTGATGGTGAGCTACGAACATCTGATTCATTAACTAAAGCGGTTGATGGAACCTTGAGTTTTACTGCAGGAACTCCTACTGAAATTAAAGTTGGAGGTTCTAGGCTTGTTGGCCGTAAAGTTCTATTCTTTATTCCAGCTGCTGCTGGAAAGTATGGATTTACTGCCGGATCTCAAAATATTCCTGTATCCAAAAATCAGCCAATAACAATAACAATTACTGATGCTCAAGGTGTATGGTTTGACTTTAATTCTGGCACTAATAACTTATATGTTGTTGAAGGATCTGGAGGAGTTTAATGCAAGATATTAAAATTAAACATGGTCCAGTTGCTAACGGTATTCCAACAGATTCTGGCAATACTGTTCAGGAAGAATTAGATAATCTAAAAAACGCATCAAGTCCTGCTTTTAGTTTAGGCCGACCTGGAAACTGCCCTAATGGAACTTGGTTATATAGAACAGGATCTGTTCCTAGCAATAAAACCGGAATCCCAATTAGAACAGCAAATCCTAAAATAGTTGGCGTATCAGTTGGAAACGAAAATATAACATCTTTCGATGTTGAAATTTATGAACATGAAGGAAATGAAGTTAATTTAACACTATTAACTACAGTAAATATCGTCGCAGCTCGTACCGCCACTTTTAATATTAATGTTGCAGCAACTCAAGGTAGGCAGTTAGCTGGTAAAATTGTTAATGGAAGTGCTAAAAATCCTGGTGTTGATTTTGAACTTGAAGGAACAACCTAATGTCAAAAATACTTATCAATAATACTGCATCACCAATACCAATTTCAGATACAGGAGTAACTTTACAGGTTACTCCTAATTACACAATTCCTGCACAAGATTATTTATTATGGGCAGCTTCTTCTGATATCATTACTCAAATAGGAAGTGGCGATGTAATTGTTAATGATGGTTCTACCAATCTATCTATCTCAGATGGAACTGATTTAATAAAAGATATATTTCCTAAAAAAATGGGAGTTTTATCTGGTGACGATTTAACACAAATCGGACATGTTACTGACAAGCTTAAAGTTATAGATGAAGACTCAATTACTGTTCTTAATCAAATCGCAATAGCCGTTGGTGCTGGTAGTGGATTAAGTGTATTTAAACAAAACGAAGCCGCTGTTACAAGTAGAACTAAATTCGATTTATCAGGAACAACATATACAGTTCCTACTGGTAAGAAATTTTTACTTACAAGTTTCTCAGGTTCTTACGATGCTCAAGCTGCACTATACTTAAGATTAGAAAAACAAACCGGAGGAACTGGTTCTTTTGTTACTCAGTTTCGCATGACTATGATGAGTGGCGGTCAAGGTAACTCAACTATATCTATGGAATTTGGAAATGGTATTGTAATAGGATTAGCAACAGATGTATTTAAACTTACAGTTGAAAGTTCTATAGCCAAAGGTACAATCTGGGGTCAATTTGCTGGGAGTGAAATCTAATGGGAAAACCTGGAGGCTCTGGGGGTGGAGGCAAGTCTACCTTTGATACGACAATATCGGGAGACGGTAGCGTGAATTCCGATTATTGGCATAGCCTTGGGGTAATACCTACAGGCCAGAAAATATACTTTGGAACATTGCAAGCAACTAGTCCAGATAAAAGTATTACCTTTGAAGTTAGAACTAATCTTGCTGGACAAAGTGTTGGAACAGATGGTGCGACATTATTGTTAGCTGCAGTATCTGCAACAGTTAGAAGTGGAACAAAGATTTTAGATATGTATAAAAATGGAAGACTTCATACTATGTCAG
>Ga0307377_10004658_pt1 | contig 14943 bp, 9 predicted proteins | sample TR3MG_FD_202535 | JGI IMG/M metagenome (GOLD analysis project Ga0307377, IMG submission 202535) | Soil microbial communities from Risofladan, Vaasa, Finland - TR-3 | ecosystem: Environmental > Terrestrial > Soil > Coastal area > Acid sulfate soil | place: Finland: Risofladan, Vaasa | collected... | reverse complement strand
AGAGAAATTCAGATCTGAATTTGAAGCCGATCTTCTGGTAATAGATTATGCCATACATGAATTTGGATTGCCGGGAAACCTGAAGATGAGCATCCATTCAGGTTCTGATAAATTTAAAATATATCCCGTAATTGGTTCACTTATAAGAAAATACGACAGAGGAATACATCTTAAAACTGCTGGGACAACATGGCTGGAAGAGATTATTGGTCTCGCTGAATCAGGGGGAGAAGGACTTGTGTTTGCAAAGGATATATATATAAAATCACTCGGCAAAATTGGTGAGCTTACTGCACCCTATGCTGATGTAATAGATATAAAAGTATCCTCCCTCCCATCTGAAAATGAGGTTTCTGAATGGAGTTCAACTGACTTTGCTGATGCTCTGAGGCATAACCAGGATAATATAAAATACAATTCAAATATGCGTCAGCTGCTACATGTGGCTTATAAGCTTGCAGCAGAAAGGATGGATGAATTTTACTCTCTCCTTGATGCAAATGAAAAAATTATCTCCAGATGCGTTTATGAAAATATGTATAAACGTCACATCTGCAGGCTATTTGATATTGAATGATTTTTAACACGGAGATCACAAAGAAAATGATATCTCTGTGTACGCAGTGAAATTTTGAGGAACCTGCGACGCAAAACTCAGTGTCCTGTGTGTTTAAAAAAAATAAAACAGGAACTAATAAATTTTGAAGGTGATGTATAAACCAATGATTTTCCTGTTCTTTTCATTACTGCTGCTTAGCTGTAAAAATGAAAAAAAAGGTTCTGATTATATCTCATTCAGCGGCATTTATCCTCACCTTGCAAGATATAATAATGAAGGTGAATGTGGTACAGGCGCTATTGTACCATGGGCGGGTAAGTTATGGATTGTTACTTACGGACCTCATCTGCCATTTGGGTCATCCGATAAACTATATGAAATTGATGACAATTTAAATCAAGTAGTATTTGCAGGAAGTATTGGAGGAACACCTGCAAACAGAATGATACACAATGAAAGTAATCAGCTTTTTATTGGTCCATATGCTATTGACGGAGAAGGTAAAATCAGAGTTATTCCTTATGAATTAATGCCAGGCCGGCTTACCGGTAATGCCCGTCATCTAACATATCCTGCCGGAAAAATTTATTGTGCAACCATGGAGGAGGGATTCTATGAGATTGATGTAAAAACCCTGATTCCCGGTGTCCTATATGAAGATGCAAACCTGAAACAACCAAAGGGTGATGATATAGCAGTAAACCAGAGAGGATCGCTCCTTCCCGGAGCTCATGGAAAAGGAGTATATTCAGGACAGGGAGTGCTTGTTTACTCAAATAACGGAGAAGCATCTGAAGAAGCACTGGTCAGACCTGATATTGAATCCGGGTCACTTTGTGAATGGAATGGGAAAGATTGGAAACTTATCCGGAGAAACCAGTTTGTTGAAGCAACCGGCCCGGGAGGAATTTACGGCAATAAAAATCCGGAGACTGACCCTATTTGGGTTACAGGATGGGATCATAAATCAGTAATTGTAGGTGTTCGGGATAATTCAAAATGGTTCTTTTATCGTTTGCCCAAGGCCAGTCACAGCTATGACGGTGCACATGGATGGAATACAGAATGGCCAAGGATCAGAGATATTGGAACACCTGAAAATCCTGATTATTTGATGACAATGCACGGAATGTTTTGGAGGTTCCCTTCCACATTCACTTCAGGAAACAGTAAAGGGATCAGACCGCGTTCCGCTTACCTGAAAGTAATTGGTGATTTTACCTTGTGGAACGGCAGACTGGTTTTCGGATGCGACGACTCAGCACAGAGAGAGTTCCTGAATAAGCGAAAGGCCAAAGGGAATATAGAAGGTCCCGGTCAATCGAATTCAAATACATGGTTTACATCATCTGAACTTCCGGACAGTCTGGGTCCGAATACAGCTGAGGGAGCTGTATGGTTAAATGAAAATGTGAAAAGCAGGATTCCATCTGAACCTTTTCTGTTCGCAGGCTGGCCCGAAAGATGTGCCTGGATAAAAAATGAAGGAAAGAACAAAACAGGATTCAGGCTGGAAACAGATATTGAGGGAAATGGTAATTGGACTGAACATAATACTTATTTCATTGAAGCCGGCAAGACTATGTTCATTGATTTTACAACAGAAGTTCAGGGTGAATGGATCAGGGTTGTAACAGACTCAGATACAAAGGCTACAGTTCACTTCTCATATTCTGATGAAGATAACAGATCAATTAATTCTGATAAAATGTTTTCAGGTCTGGCTCCGGCATACGAAACTGCCATTACCGGCGGAATGCTTTATGGTCTTGGCAATAACAGAAGGGCTCTTGGCATGCTTGCATTAAGCTACAATGGTCAGGTAGCAACTGAAAAAGGGTATTATGAGCTCGATTCGCTGATGCATCTTGTAAGAAAAGAAGATCCGGAAACCGAGCAGTTTATCCGTGAACGGTTTGCTATTCCTCAAAACGTAGTAACTATAGATGAGTCATCCGTACTAATTATTGACGACAGAAACAGGCGGTGGCGATTGCCTCTTGGTGATAGTGAATTTGCTTCACTTACAGGATCAGGATATTTGCGTATATGCAGGGAAGTAGCAACAGAGAGAGATCTGTTCAACTGCATGGGAACATTCTATGAACTTCCGGCTGAAAATGCTGATGGCTTCGCAAAGATAAGACCAATATCTTCACACAACTTCAGGATAAATGATTATGCATCTTACAGGGGAATGCTTATAATGACCGGTATTAATCCTGAAATGTCAGAAAATAATTCTCATTTAATAATTTCTGATGATAAGAAAGCTGCAGTATGGGCAGGTGTAATAGATGACCTGTGGAAGCTTGGTAAAACGTCGGGACATGGTGGCCCCTGGAAAGATAGCGATGTAAAGGCAGGTGAGCCTTCTGATCCGTATCTTATAGGATTTTATGATAAGAAGAATCTAAAACTATCTCACAATCAATCCAAGTCTGTCAGCTTCACTATCGAAGTCGACCCGACAGGAAACGGACCATGGATGATTTACAATAAAATTAATGTTGATCCCGGGAAAACCTTTGAATATGATTTCCCTGAAAATTTCAGTTCAAGATGGATCAGGTTCAGTACAGATAACAACTGTAAGGCGACTGCCTGGTTGTTGTATAAATAGTTAGATTAATATAGGCTTATTATATAATTAAGTCGGATTTTTTCATTTCCCTGCAATTGTAATTTTATTAACGGTAACTATCACGTACAACTCATAAAAAATTTGGCCATGTTCGTCATGAATTTTAATATCCTCAAATAGCTTTACATTAACCTCAGACTTGAGTCTTAAAAAAACTTGATTTATATTCTATAAAGGTCTAAATTTGTTATATAAAACTTCTAAAACCAATTTTTAGGGGCTTTGTTATCCAAGTAATAGTACAACAAATACACGATAATATGAGAAAGCCATTCACTGTACTTTCTGCCATATTCCTTGTTTCCCTGACCATCTGGTTAACAACCACCTGCAAAAAAGAGGAATATGTTATTGTTTACTCCAAAGTAAGCACGGTTCGTGTTTACAACACTACTTCGACATCTGTCTCAGTCGAAGGATCAATAGACTCGCTTACATCAGCAGCTCACGACGAATTCGGATTCTGCCTGGATACAGTTGCAAATCCCACTGTTTATAAACAAAAGCTGCTTGCATCCGGGACTGTCCAGGTTGGGTCTTTCGGAGGTAGTATAACCGGACTCAAACCTTCAAAGGCATATCATGTAAGGGCGTTCATCAAGGATAATAAGAAATATATTTACGGACGTGATCTTTCATTTACAACCGCTGCAGCAACCCTTCCGACAGTCACCACAAACACTGTTGACAACATTACAGCCACAACTGCACTATGCGGCGGTAATGTCACTGCCGAAGGGGATAAACCAGTAATTGCGAAAGGAGTATGCTTTGATACTGTTGCCAGTCCGACTATTGCAAAAAACAGAACTATAGATGGTTGGGGCACAGGATCTTTTACAAGCGACCTGGTCAGCATGCTGCCAAACAAAACATATTATGCAAAAGCATATGCGATATCTGAATACGGAGTTGCGTACGGGAGTCAGAAATCATTTACGACTAAAAATCTTCTATACAGCTTCCATGATGATTATATAGATAACAGTAACAAATGGGATGTAGGGGATTTTGATGGAGGGACTGCTTCAATTGCAGACGGAGAATATACAATATCCTATAATGTGGAGGGATATTTATGGCTGATGTTCAATAAATTCCCGGATTTCAAATCAATAGCAAGCAAAGACTTTGAAATAAGTACATGTATCAAAATATCAACATATGGGCTTGTAGCAATAGGTTCCTCAATATATGGAGGATTAATCTGGAATACAGATGATACGCACTTCAGATATTTTTTAATCAGAAAGACATATTCACGGGACCTTACACTTAAATCAAAATCCTACACTTACTCATATCAAATCGGACAGTATGATGGGGGTTATACAACCTGGCTGGATTACACAACATTCGCCGGTAAAGACAGTACGAAACTCACCATAAAAAAAGCAAACAGCAAATTATATTTCTTCGTCGATGACGTTCAGGTTTACAGCCGTGATTATACAACTATTTCATACGATGGCTTAGGATTCCTGGTTGAAGATGCCACTATAAAGGCGGATTACCTGTACATCGATCAGAAAGATTACAAAAAATCAGCCGATGCTGAAATAATTAAATTAAGATCACTGCCCGGAGGACATAGTATTATCAGATCATTTGTGAAGAAATAATCCAAATCCGAAACCTGCCATGAAGGTGACTTACAAACTTAGTGCAGACTGTTACGTGATTCCCTATGAAGAAAAGGGTTCTGATAGCTTCATTGCCTATTTCCCGATACAATCGCTGGTATTTGAGGTAAATAATGATGCAGCTAAAATTCTTGAATCAATAAAAAAGAAACCCATAAAAACAAGCGATCCCGAGGTAACAGGCTTTCTCGAAGATCTTGTCTCGCTAAAAGTAGTAAACAGCAACAAGGAGCCAAAACCATATGTACCATTCAAGGATATTCCCGCCCCTAATTATACTCTGCTACTCTTAACAAATACCTGTCAGCTTAAATGTATTTATTGTTACGGTGAGGCAAAAAAGAAAGGTTTATTAATGCCGATGCTATACGCAAAGAAAGCAATTGACACTATAATAAGAAATTCATGTAAACTCAATACAGGTATGATACATGTTGGTTATCATGGAGGAGGTGAGCCAACAATTAACTGGAAAGTCCTCAAAGGAAGCTATGAGTACGCTCTTAAGCAATGCAGGAAGAACAACCTGAGCCTGCATTCCAGCATCTGCACAAATGGAATTATAACCAGAGAAAAGGCACAGTGGATCATAGAAAATATTCAGGATGTGGCAATATCGATGGATGGCACCCCGGAATTGCAGAATCTTCAGCGTCCATTTCAGAACGGAAAAGGTTCTTACGGAAAAGTAGCTTCAACCATTGACATCTTTAATGAATCGAAAAAAGTCTATAATATACGTCTTACTGCAACAGAATTCTCTCACGGCAGACTGGCCGATACAATAAGTTTCATTATCGACAGGTTCGCACCTCCTGTAATATGCATTGAACCTCTTTATATATGCGGAAGGTGTGAAACTTCAGGTTGCAAGCCGCCGCCTCTTGAAGATTTCACAAAAGAGATGATTGATGTATACGAACTTGGAAAATCAAGAAATACTTCAATCCAGTATTCAGGAAACAGGATCTCAAATATAATGTCAAGGTTCTGTGGAGCACAGGGATCAAATTTCTTTATTACCCCCAAAGGTTATGTAACTGCCTGCCTCGAAGTGTCAGAATTGAACGACCCAAGAGCTGATTTCCTTATTTACGGTGACTATGATCCGGAAAAGAAGGAATTCATTTTTGACAGTGAGAAATATAAACGGCTTGCCGGTAGCCAGGTAAACAGTTTTGAAACCTGCCATGATTGTTTTGTCAAATGGCATTGCGCAGGTGACTGCATTGCAAAAGCTCCGGATTTTACCAGGGTGAAAAATTTAAGGAATGAATACAGATGTAAGTTAAACAAGGCCCTGTTGCGATATTCACTCATAGATAATATGAATCAACAGATAGGCAATTCTTCTGGTGCTGCAAGGGAAAAAGAACCTGAATTGCTCATTTCACAAAAATAAAAGATCATGGAAGAAAAAAAGAGACTGACCCCCAGGATTATTTCGGCAGTTGATCTAACACATCTTCAGCCAAACGAAAGAATCGGTCTTATAGGGAACGAAAACCTGAAAAACAGGAGGCAATTCCTTGAAAAGCTTCTTAAAGCGGGAATTGCTGTGGGATTACCGGCTATCCTGTTCTCAAGCTGCGAACCGGAAATCCTCTATATTCCTACAGATGAAGAGGATTGTCCTACATATTCACCTCCATCGGGTAATGTTCCGTGTGCTTGCAATACAGATGCAACAGCAACTTTATCACCGAAGGTGGTTAACACAGTACCTGCAGGTAACAGTACATTTGTAAATAATACTTCTGGAATTGAAATCAGGATTGATGTTGACAAAGCTCTGGATATGACATCTATAGCAGGCTCAATATCTCTTATTCCCGTACCTGCCGGGGGCTTTGACATACATTTTTATGATCTTTCAAAAAACAACACCGGATACAAATCCTCTCTCGCACTTTGTAAAACCGGAACATCAAATAAACTTGTGCTGCAGGATGATACAACCTATACCGTTACACTTAAAGGCACCATTAAGGATACTAACGGGAAATTCCTTGATGGCAACGGAGATGGAACTTCAGGTGATGATTTCACCTTTTCATTCAAAACAATTAAAAAGTATGATTCCTGCATCTGTCAGGCAGATTGCACCTGCGTTGGCAATACCTGTTCATGCGAGAGCTATACCTCATGTTCATGCCAGACCAATACCTGCTATTACTGCTCATGCATGTATATGGGCTGTCCGCTATACCGGATTTAACTTCAGGGTACTGAAGGGAATAAGATCATTTTTAACATATTTATAAACTACAAAAGTGAAGAAAATCAGGTATTACAATGCAGAAGGATCTTTGATCTTTAGTATAATCTTCCTTTTCTTCCTGGTCACATCCTGTGAAAAACCGGGAGATGACCTTAAAGACCCTACTGATGCGGACAAATGGGTTCTGTTCAATACAAAAAACGGATTGCCGGGCAACCAGGTAAGAGGAATTTTCTGCGACAGCAAGGACAATATGTGGTTTGCCATTTCTTCAAATGGAGCAGCCAAGTTCAGCAATGGATCATGGACCTACTATAAAACTTCTAACAGCGGGATCCTAAGCAACGGAGTAACATGTATCTCAGAAGATATGAATGGCGATATACTGTTCGGCACAACAAATGGGATTTCTTTTCTGTCACCCCCCGATAGCTGGAGCTATTACCGTCATCCTACTCTTACCCTTTTTATTACATGCATAAAAACTGACAAGGATGGAAATCTCTGGTTCGGAACATCAAATCAGGGTTTCTTTATTTTCGATGGCACAGCAATTACACAGGTTTACTACGATGTCTTTAAAACTGTAAACGACATAGAAGAAGACTCAAAGGGAAATGTATGGATAGGAACTGACAACGGACTTCTTAAATGGGACGGTAGTAATTTTTCTCTTCTTACAACATCAGACGGACTGCCTGATAATATCATCACAGCAATCTTCGCTGACAGCAGGAACAGGTTATGGATCGGAACATACTTAGGAAAAACAGTATCATGGATGGATGGTCAGAGCATCCACCAGCAATCTTTATTCAATGACAGGATAGTAGAGATCAATGATATCTGTGAAGATGCTGCAGGAAATATATGGTTTGCAACTTACACCTCCGGACTGATCAGGTATAATAATGTTTTACCATATACATACAAGAAGTACAATGGTTTGCCGGAGGATGACGTAATTGCCTGCTCAAAGGATAATGATGGTAATGTATGGTTCGGTCTTTACAGTAAGGGTCTTTCAAGGTACTCACTTCCAATAAAATAATCTGATAATTATGAAGCGGAAATTACAAACGGTCTTCATTCTTTTGTTTTACCTGATCCCTTGTTCCCATCTCAGCGGGCAGGAGAAACAGGCAAAGGATAAATATACTCTCCTTACAATGCCATATAACCAGCGTCCCCTTACACTTTACAAAGGTCAGTTACAGATAAATGCCGGCTATCAGTTTGCAGTCCGGTCAAAATCCTATAACGCCGATGGTGAAAAAATAAGCCTTAAAACAGATGGTTCGGCTTCCATTATGCATACTTACATTTTTGAGTTAAAATATGGGATAACTGATTTTATTGAGATAGGCATGAATTCGTATTATTTAAGAAATGGAATAAGATCAGAATCGGGTGTTACGCTAAGTGGAAGTGATGCTGTCACAACAAATTCACTTAATGAATACAAGGGTTTCGGGGACCTCACTTTGGCAGCTGCTTTCAGGATACCAATAGAATATAAATCTTATGATGTAAGCCTGAAAGGCGGGATTACCCTGCCCTCTGCAGAGCACCAGCCGTCGGAACCGACTCATGCTATTACAGATTATGTTTCACCAAATACATATACAGTAAACTATCATTTCAATAATAATAACGGCATCGGTGTACCAATATATTTTTTTGCAGGCTCTGCAAAAATAACCCTCTCAAAAATCTCCTTAGAAGCCAGTGGAAATTACAGCTTCCCTGCTAAAGAAGGTGAAAGTATAAGATGGAACTGGACACTCATTGGGTCAAAATTTACTTATAATAGTATACCGTACAATTATCTGCCAGACAGAACTTTAACTATTAACGGATCTGTTCACTATCAGGCAGCAGGATGGCTCGATCTATTCCTCTCAAATTATTACTCAAAAACATCATCAGGCTGGACGGAATATTATAATCTAAAATATGCAAATCCGGAGACTGCACTGTTTACTATTGAACCGGGATTTGAACTGCAAGTTTCACCGAGCCTTACTATTTACCAGTATGCAGGATTTCATCTTACCGGAACAAATACAGATGCTCCATTCTATTTACTGACCACTATCAGGTTCAATATGTTCCCTTTCTGGAAATAATACTAAAACGCTAATTATGAAAAGAATCGTAAACATATTGATATTAACCCTGGCCACGCTGGTTGGATATGGTCAGACAGAGAAACAACTGGTGCCTTCAGACCTTAAGCAGCTAACCGTTGTTACAGAACCTTCAACACTTTATAAAGGATTTTTCAGGGCAGGTACAGCTTTAAGTTATGCAGTGGTGGATAAGTATTTCACCAATGACAGAAATAAAGAGTACTTCCTTAACAGTGCATGGGCTACAAATTCAGGATTCAATTTTATTTTTCAATACGGTATTACCGACCGGTTTCAGGTTGAAGCTGCATTCCCCCTGGCAAGCAATATCAGGCAAAGTGAGAGCAGGTTATATGTCCCCTCTGCCGACACAACCGTTGAATACTCATTTACACTAAAAAGTAAAGGAATCGGAGACTGCTATCTTACTCTGAAGTACCAGATAATGAATGAAAAAGCAAGTAATACTTCACTTATCGGAAGTATTGATGTCACCATCCCGACCGGGGAAAAAAACCCAACATATATAAAAGGCGAAACAGACTATGATCCTCCTCTGGGAAACGGTTGTTTTGCAACGACAGCAGGTCTCAGGTTCAGAAAGATACAGTATCCCTATTCCTACTCCGGATACCTTTATTATACCTATCAGTTGCCGGGTTCCAAAATTATGGATCCTTCCGACACCCGGGAAACTGAATTCAAAGACGGCAACCACCTTGATGCAGGGGTGAACTTCAGTTTACATCTCAATGAATGGATCGCTCTTACCAATGAGGCAAATCTGTATTACAGGTCCAAGGATAAGATTGATGGCAAGATCCCTGATTATGCAAATATTTCATGGGCAGTGTCGTATGAACCTAGGTTGGTCTTCCAGATAAAAAGATTCAGGATCAGCGAGGCTGTAAGAATTCCTGTTTTCGGAAAGAGTATGGGTGCTGATCCAATTTATGTTCTTCTGGCTCAGTATGTATTCTGAAAATAATTCTTCATGAAAATCAATGAAAAAAGGGATGGATACATCCCGTTCTTTTCAATTCTTGCCATTATAGCAGGAGTATTTATAAGCTGTGCCACTCCGTCAATACTTGTCACACAGGAGCAGACCCAGGGCGATACCTACTTTAATCAACACAATTATCCGGAGGCAATCAGGCACTATAACCTGATGCTGGAATCAAGCAAAAAGCTGGGTATTTACCGGAACATGTCGATGGAGGCTGATGTTAACCGCAAGATAGCCAACGGATATGAGATGACAGGAGATTATCCAAAATCCCTTGAATATGTTAAATATGCCCTGACTATCGACTCAGCAGAGAATAACCTGCTCGGATTGGTTGAAGATCACAGGCAGGAGGGCAGGATCTATATCTACATGGGTCATTACTATCGGAGTATTATGTCGCTCGAAAAATCGCTGAAACTGGCTGAAGGGATGGACCAGAGTATTAAGGGTGTTAACCAGCAGGCTATAGGTGATACTTATCTGGCCCTGGGGCAGCTTTTTGCAACCACAGGAAAATCGCAGTCAGCGATGGATCACCTTCAGAAAAGCCTCGATCTGTTCAGGCAGGCCCGGGATAAGAGAGGTGAAGTGGAAGCAAACCTGGCAATAGGAAGTGTATGGTCAGACTACGGATACTTTGATATCGCAAAAAGCTATATAGGTGTCTCAATCGAAATGGCAGTTAATCAGAAACTTGGAACAGCCAGGCAAAACCAGCTGATGGCATCTGTTCTCTCGTCAGCAGGAGAATATGAGGAGGCATTAAGATGGCAGGAAAGGGCACTTGATGATGCAAGGGATAAGAAGATAGCTGGTCAGATAATCTGGGCCACCATAGGAATAGGGGACATTTACAATGAACTGGGAGATGTGATTAGAGCAGACCGCTACTACAGGTCAGCAAAAAGCTACAAGGATTCAACATCCTCAAAATCATTTAGTTTACAGGCCTCTCTTGACATGAGAATGGGTGAAGTGCTGAATGCCAGAGAGTATTTCACAACTCAGGGCTCAAATACGGGCGAGGCAATTGCTCTCATGAGAATGGCAGAATTAATGATAAGGAAAGCTGAGCCGGACAGTGCTTTGCTGCTGCTGGGTCAGTCGCAGGTGTTATTCAAATCTTCCTTAAACAGACAGGGAATAGCAAATACCCAGCTCCTGAGGGGAAAAATATCAGTCGATGCAGGCCGGTTCTCACAGGCAACTAATCTTCTCGATTCGGCCAGATCATATGATGATTTCCCGGAAACTGTATGGCAGGCATGGTTCCATATTGGAAGAATGCATGAAAAACAGAATGACCTCGAAAAAGCAAGAGACTCTTATCAGAACTCTGTTTCAGTAATAGAAAAGATAAGAGGCAGGCTCACGGTTGATGAATTTAAAAGTTCGTACTTCAGAAATAAAAGGGAAGTATATGACCGTCTTATAAATATTTTGCTGAAAATGGATAAAACAGAAGAAGCTTTTCAGGTTTCGGAACAGGCCAGATCCAAGGCATTTTATGATATACTCTCGGGCAGGAAAATAAATTTTCATGGAGCTGTTTCGGACGACCTTACTCAACTTGAACAGATAAAGAGAGCTGAAATAGAAAAGCTGTACAAGCTTTTACAGAGACCTGAAACTGAAGGTTCAGCCAATAATGGATCAAGGCAGGTTGAGATACGAGAGATTAGAGCAGCCCTCATTGATGTTCAGACTGAATATGAAGATATTTTGCAAAAAATAAAACTTGAAAATCCTGAATACAGGGAAATTATATCTGCGGATCCGGTTGACTTGCAGGAGCTTCAGAAAATTACTGATTTATCAACCGCTTTCCTGTCATACTGGATCAGTGACGAAAAACTAATCATCTGGATGATTACAAAATCATCGGTCACAAGAAAATCAATTGATGTGAAGCAAGAGTATATTATCTCCCTGGTTGAGAAAACAAGAAAATACTTAAGCTCTAACATGCAGAAAGAGACTTCAGCAGGACTTAAGGAATTGCATTCTATACTTTTTGCCCCCGTTGAAAATGAACTGAAAAATTTCAGGAACCTGGTAATAATACCAAACGGACCTCTGCATTTCATACCATTCCAGGCGCTTAAAAATGAAAAAGGTGAATACCTTGTTGAGAAATATAACCTGGTGTATGCCCCCTCGGCAAGTGTTTATAAATTGTGCAACGACAAGGATATTAAAAAAGGCACCAGTTTCATGGGCATGGCGCTTTCAGATATTTCTGTTGGTAACAATGTTGGCCTGCCGGGAACAGAAGATGAATTGAAGAAAATACTTCCTCTCTTCTCCGATAAAATATCAGCAATTGGTGAGGAATGCACTGAGACCTTTGCAAAGAAAAGCGCAGGCGGTTTTAATTTCATTCACTTTGCCACACATGGAATTTACAATTACAGGCAGCCTCTCTACTCTTTCATTCTGTTCCCGCCTACCGACAGTGATGATGGCAGGTTAAATGTATGGGAAGTTTTCGAGATGAATATTAACTCAAAACTTGTGACACTGAGTGCATGCGAAACAGGACTTGGAAACCTCGATCAGGGTGATGAACTGGTTGGGCTCAGCAGGGCATTTCTTTATGCAGGGTCATCGGCAGTAATAGTAAGCCTCTGGAGTGTAGCCGATTACCCGACAGCAATCCTGATGACCAATTTCTACAAATACATCAAAACACATACTCTCCAGGAAGCGCTTACACTGGCCCAGCGCGATGTAATAAAACTTTTTCCTCAGCCACTCTACTGGTCGCCATTTATTCTTATCGGAAATGGCAACACCAGTGCTGATTAATTGACGAAATTTCCTATTTTTGATTGTTCAGTTATTGATTTTCTTCGTTTATCCCATCCCCGGAGGGGAGCGAAGAAAATCAATTTGCCCCCTCGGGGGTTTGGGGTAAAAAATTGATTTTCGAGCGACAAAATAGCTCATTTTTTAGTTTTTACAAATTCAAAAAGGAGGAAATTATGTCTGGTCCCGGAGCTTATTGGTATGGAAAAGAAGAACTTGAAGCCGCAATTGAGGTAATGAACGGGGGTTACCTGTTCCGTTACGGAAGTGAATCAGATACTAAATTTCTGAAAAAAGTATTCACCCTTGAAACTGAACTTGCACAATATGAAGATGCTAATCATGCACTTGCAACTTCATCCGGAACATCGGCCCTGATCTGTTCAGCATTTGCTCTCGGGCTCAAACCAGGTGATGAAATTATTATCCCGGCATATACCTTCGTGGCAAGTTATTCGTCAGTTATTTTCCTTGGACTTGTACCGGTTCTTGCCGAAATAGATGAAAGCCTGTCACTCGATCCCGATGACATTGAAAAAAGGATCACTCCCAGAACAAAAGCAATAATGCCTGTCCACATGCTTGGTAATCCATGTAACATGGATAAGATAATGGATATAGCCGGGAAGCATAAGCTACTTGTTCTTGAGGATTGCTGCCAGGCTGCCGGAGCTTCATATAAGGGTAAAAAAGTAGGAACCATAGGCAATATCGGGGCCTTCTCACTTAATTTCTTTAAAACTATTAATACTGGTGATGGAGGCTTTGTAGTTACAAATGACAAGACACTATATGAAACAGCCTTTGGCATGCATGACCAGGGACATACTCCTAATCGTACAGGGGTGGAAGTTGGTAACAGGTCACTCCTCGGACTTAACTTCAGGCTCAATGAGCTGACAGCTGCTGTAGCTCTTGCACAATTGAAAAAACTTGACAGGATAGTTACAACACTCAGGGGGAAAAGGGAATTGCTAAAGGGGCTTATTTCAGACGCAAAAGGATTCAGGTTCAGAACACTGAATGATCCTGATGGAGATTGCGGAACATTGTGTACAGTAATCTTTGACAGCGCTGAAAAGGCTGCCAGGGTATCAGCCACACTGGGTTCAAAAACAGTTGATAAAAGCGGATGGCACGTATATGCCAATATGGAACATGTACTCTCCCACCTGAAGAGCATAGGACAACCTTATACAAAAGGATCATACCCTAAAACTGATGATATCCTTTCGAGAAGCATGAACATAAGCATAGGCGTCGTTGACGGCGGCCTGGGAGCCGGATGGGGGATAAATATAAATTCCCTCGAAAAGGAAATAGAGGAAGCTGCCAGGCAGTTTGTAAAAGCCTGCAAATGAAGGCAACAAACGTATGGCTCAAGGCGCAAGGCTCAGTGCAGAAGGAAAATCATCTTGAACTTCGAACCCCGATCCCCGAACCTCGTACCAGACTCCAAAACTTTCAACTTTATAACTATATAACTTTTAACTTTTAACTTATTGACCGTGAATCTCAGAAAAAACTTTAAATGGTCACTCGTTGTACCTACCAGTATGGGGGTAAGAATTACTCCTTTAAACGGGCAGGCTGTACATACCAGCAATACCTTTTTTATGCAGGCTACAAGTGCTGAAACAAACGTAGCAACAATTTCATCCTACCTGGGCCTGCCTGTGAAGGTACTCACCACCTTTGTAAAGGAGAGCCCGATTGCAAGACTGATAAAAGACAACCTCGCAAGTCGTCATCTTGCATTTGAGGGCACCGAAGTTGAGCAGGGTGGCCCATGGGGACACCGCCACCAGTTCAATATTGCCGATAGTGGATTCGGCACCCGGGGACCCAGAGTGCATAACGACAGGGCAGGTGAAATCGGAAGAACGCTGAATGCAAAAGATTTCAACCTTGACAAACTCTTTAA
>Ga0307377_10004656_pt1 | contig 14951 bp, 8 predicted proteins | sample TR3MG_FD_202535 | JGI IMG/M metagenome (GOLD analysis project Ga0307377, IMG submission 202535) | Soil microbial communities from Risofladan, Vaasa, Finland - TR-3 | ecosystem: Environmental > Terrestrial > Soil > Coastal area > Acid sulfate soil | place: Finland: Risofladan, Vaasa | collected... | reverse complement strand
GGTAAAGAAGTTGCTACGCTGGTTAATCAGCAACTGAGCACGGGTGTTTATGAAGAAAGTCTGAACGGAAAGAATCTTTCTTCAGGTGTTTACTTCTACACATTAAGTGCTGGAGATTTTATTGATACTAAGAAGATGTTGCTTATAAAGTAATTTATTATTTTATAAGTAATCCGCTTCTGGCGTGAGATTTATAAATTAATTAGATTAATTACATAATTATTCCAAAAGAGATAACCTTTCACAGGTTATCTCTTTTTTCATAAAATTCCTGAAACAGCAACTTCTATGATACGATGTATTTTTCCTTTTGTAATTAAGTTGGCACTTCGTATTTTTGTATAAATTCAGGAGTACTCCAAACCTTAATTTGTGAAGTATTCTTTTCAATTTTAAAAACTATCTATAAAATTTTAAAAGGAATAATAATGAAAAAGTATGTAACCCCCTGGCTTTCCATATTAATTATGGCAGCTTTGATCATTAGCGGATTAATATTAAACGGTGAAGCCCAACCCGATGCTGCCGCAGCCGGTTTCCAATACCAGGATTTCGAAAACCCTGTGTTTCCGCCGGCAGGATGGTCTGTTAACAATACATCCGGTTATAACTGGGTCAGGACAGTATCTTGCAGCGGTTACGGGCTTGATTCTGCTTCTGCAAAGGCAGATTTCTTCGATTATTCAAGCGGCAATTTCAATTTGCTGACTTCCGCATTTTCTCCTTCATCAGCAGGTGATTCGCTTGCTTTTGACCATGCTTACGCTACATATGCATCAGAAAACGATCAGCTTATTATTTATACATCTTCGAACGGTGGTTCTACATGGAATACACTTATAACATTAAACGGGGGTGTAAGCGGTCCTCTTGTAACGGCTCCACCATCGGGAAATGTGTTTATACCTACTTCGACACAATGGGCAACAAAAAGATATGCACTTCCAACAGGATCAAATATAATAAGATTTACAGGCGTGACTGCATACGGCAATAATTTGTACATCGATAATATCAGGATAGGAAACGCTTACAGTATTGATGTCGGAGCAAATAGTGTTAACATGCCCAAAGGTGCAATGAAACCCGGCTCCGTAACCCCATTAGCTACGGTTAAAAATTACGGTTCCACGACTCAGTCTTTCCAGGTGACTTTTAAAATAAACCCTGGAACTTACAGTAATACGAAATCTGTAAGCAACCTTGCTCCCGGTCAGTCACAGCTTGTGACTTTCGACAATCATTCACTTTCTACTAATGGTTCGTATACGCTAACTGCATACACATCGCTTGGAACAGACCAAAACCATGCGAATGATACGATAGCATCTCAGGTAATCATAACTCCTGCACCGCGGAATGTCGTACTTGAGTATTGTACAGGTACATGGTGCCAGTGGTGTCCGTGTGGAAAACAATGGGCGCATGAACTGGAGTTACATTACCCAAATTCTATAATTCTTGCCTATCACGGAGGCGGCAGTGATCCGTTCCAGAATTTCAACGGTAATTCAATTATCGGTTTACTCGGTATGTCAGGTTATCCGTCCGGTGTGCTCGACAGGTCACACGGTGTTATAGGTTGGGGCTCTTTCTTTACCGATGGAGAAAATCGGTATGCTACAAGTCCTGCTTCACCTGTAAATATTGAAGTTATTAGCCAAAACTATAATTCAACAACGAGACAGTTATCTGCAATGATTAATACTACGGCTTTAGAAAACCTCACGGGTCAGTATAAAATCAATTACGTTATAACAGAAGATAACATTATTTATCCACAGACTGGTAATAGCACATGCACAGGCGGTTCAAATTATGTGCATCTCTGGGTGGTCAGAAATATGGTTAACAATGCAACAGGCGAGAATGTTAACACAGGAGGAACATGGAATAATGGTGTAACATTTACGAAAAGCTTTAATACAACAATTGATGCTACATGGATTCCTGCAAACTGTAATCTTCAAGTATTCGTTTACAAAAGCCAGGGTGCCTTAAACATGTCTGAAATTCAGCAGGGAATTAAAAACTCGATTCTCATGACAGGCACCGGAAATCAGAATACACAAATCCCTGTCAAGTATGAACTGTCACAGAATTATCCGAATCCGTTTAATCCTGTTACAAATATTAAGTTTGCAATTCCTGAAGCAGCTAATGTTTCATTGAAGATATATGATATGTTAGGTAGACTTGTTGAGGTATACATGGATGGATTCTTATCGGCTGGATATTATAATGCAGAAATTGACGGCACGAAATTAACGAGTGGTGTATATTTCTATACATTAAGTGCTGGCAATTTCAAGGAAACAAAGAAAATGCTTCTCGTGAAATGATTTATCATTTTATGGAAAGTCCGCCTCGAGCGGGTTGTTAGTAAAATAAAATTTGTTTAAAATAATTGTAATCATATAAGCGCAATGGGAACTGATTTAAAGTTTTACCTATTGCTCTTTTCAATATAAACCAATATGAAACATAAATGAAAAACTTTTTAATTATTTTTTTAGGGTTAATAATTGTTTCTTCGAATGCCTCTTCTCAGGATACTAAATCTGATAACGAACCACATGCAATTTTTAGAAAGAACAGTAATATTAATCTTCAAAGCCAAACGGAATATTATAATCCACTGTTTGTAAATTATAATGTATCCAATAATTCTTTTCCACAAAACGAACCATCTGTTAGGATAAGCAGGCAGAATCCGAATATAGTTGTTGCAGCCTGGAGAGATTTCAGGCTGGGAGTTACTCCTGCAGTTAGAAGAATCGGGTACAGTTATTCAACAGACGGAGGATTAACGTGGGCACCATCACAGCTTCTCCCGGATCCCCTCCCAGAACATACTTCACAAAGTGATCCTGTGTTAACGACAGATTCGTACGGACACTTTTATTTGTCGAGTACATCAAGAAAACCCGTGAGCGGATACAACAGGGATATGCTTATGTATAAATCCACAGACAACGGACAGACATTCTTTCTTCATTCAACAGCGGTTCCGGGGAGCGGTGGAGCGGGTGAAGATAAGGAGTGGATATTTTGTGACCCTGTAATAACAAATCCAACGTATGACAATATATTCATAACTTGGACGAGTTTTGGTCCTTCGACAGGAATAAAATTCAGAAAATCGACAAACGCTGGATTGAACTGGTTATCATGGGTTAATGTTTCGGATGCTTCGAATGGAGCGCAGGGTTCTAATGTTGCTTCCGGTACGAACGGGGATGTTTTGGTCGTCTGGCGTAGGTCGGGAGTTAAATTCGATAAGTCAACTAATGGGGGAACAAGTTTTGGTTCTGATTACTCCTTAAGCACAGTAACCAGTACAAACAATGGTTCTTTTCCGTTTATTTGTGTTGATTATTCCAATCATTCTACGCGAGGTAACATATACGTTGTATGGGCGGATGACAGGCAGAGCAATACGGATGATATTTATTTTCAAAGGTCAACTAATAACGGTCAGACGTGGCTTTCGACACCTGTACAGGTGAATGATGTCGCAACGGGAGAACAGTACTGGCCAGCTATTCAATGCGATACTAACGGAAATATCTGTGTCATTTATTACGATGAAAGAACCGCACCGGGAGTGATGAATTCATACTTTGCATATTCAACTGATGCCGGCGATACATGGATTAACCAAAGATTGAGCGATACTTCTTTCTTCGGAAATTCACCCAACAGTGACGTTAGGTATGGTGATTACATTGGGATAGATATTTTTGCAAACAGGGTTGTTCCTGTTTGGACGGATGATAGAGCAGGCGGAAGTAACCAGGAGATATATTCGACATCGATTATATTAAGCTCTATCTCTCTCAACTCACAAACGGTTCCGAATGGATTCTCTTTAAAACAAAATTATCCTAATCCTTTTAATCCATCCACAAAGATAGTTTTTGATATTTCGAAGAATTCAAACGCAACGCTTAAGATTTATAATACTCTCGGCAAAGAGATTGAAAATTTGGATTTTGGGAATATACAAGCTGGCAGCTATACATACGAATGGATTCCTGAAAACTTGTCGAGCGGTGTTTATTTTTATTCATTGAAAACGAAAGATTTTTCTGATACGAAGAAGATGCTTTATATCAAATAATAGCTGCTTATTATTTTTGAAAAGGCAGTTCCTGTTTTAGGGATTGCCTTTTTTTGTTTTTAAAAGATAAAGAATAATTTTGCATTAATAATTTTATTTTATATTTATATATAAAAATTTATTGGTAATGTATAAATTAGAAAAATCAAAATGTAGTCTTACAAAAACAGGATAAATGATCAAATCTAAATTATTCGGAATACTCAGTAAGTTATCAGGAAAAGAAATGAGAAGGTTTGTTGATTATGTCAGCTCACCTTACTTTAATAAAAATGAAAACATAAAAAAATTGTGCATGATATATAAAAGTTTTCATCCTGATTTTATGAGTAAGAATTTAACGAAAGAAAAGGTCTTCGAACAATTGTTTCCCGGGAGAAAGTATGCTGATGGTACATTTAGAAATCTTAATTCAGATTTATTGGTGATGTTTGAAGGATTCTTAGCGCTTCAAAATGTTAGTCAGCATCCGGTTGTTCTAAATAAATACTTACTTAAAGAATTAAATAACAAAAATATTTTTTCTTTGTTCGAGAAGAATTATGAAAAATTCATTGACGATATAAATAAACAGAAGACACGTAATTCCTGGTATTATCTTAACTATTATATCCTTCAATCGGATAAAAGTTTGTTTAATGGTTTGCAAAATAAATATTCGAAAGATGATTTAGAAGAAACTGAAAAAAGTCTGATACGATTCTTTTTGATAAGACTTTTGGAGATATATTCTTATGTCATAAACAAAAAGAGACTGTCACCAAAAATTGAATTCGATTTTTCATATATGCAAGAGTTATTGGAACATCTCAAGAAACACAATTATGAAGACACTCCTGCAATTCAGATTCATTTTAACAAACTTCAGTTGTTTTTGACAAACGAGGAGGATTATTATTATAAGGTAAAACACTTGTTAGAGAAGTACGGTGATCTTCTGGGAAAAGAACAGCAATACAATACTTATATATCGTTAATCAATTATTTGAAGAACGAGAAACCCGGCGGAGAAAAGAAATCATTATTAGAAGCCTTTGAAATCAGAAAAAGGATAATTGAAAATAATCTCTTTGTGTCGGAAAATCGTATCACAACAACTTTTTTTAGAAACCAGGTTAAGGCTGGATTGATTTTAAAAAAGTTTGATTGGGTGTATGATTTTATAAACGATTACAACAAGAGACTGACACCTCTATACCGTAAGAGTACGGTTAATTATTGCCTGGCTTTGTATCATTACGAGAAAACTGATTTTACAAATGCTTTAAAATACTTATCCAAAGTTGAGTACACCAACCATCACTACATACTCGATATAAAAAGCCTGCAAACGCAGATTTATTGGGAACGAGGTGATATCATGCTATTGAAATACTTTCTTGATTCATACAGGCACTATCTTGTTAGCCGTAAATATCTTTTCAAAAGAAAAGAATTATTGACTCATAGGAATTTGATTAACTTTATCAGCAGAATGATATCTCTAAAAATGAAATATGATTATGGTAAACTTGTTGCACTCAAGAATGAAATTGCGAATGAAAGCAATATTCTAAAAAAAGATTGGTTAGTTACGAAAGTTAATGAAATGATTATGCAAAAGTAGCAACTGCGTATGAGAATTTATTATATGATAATGTTGTTATGAATTGGAAAATTAAATTGAGTCTTTTGAAAAGAGAATATTTCTTTTAAGTCAACAACATAATTTTCATTTAAAAATAATTCTCTAAACCTTTTGTAATTCTTAGGCATCTAATAAATGATTTAAAACAAAAAAGGATGAATGCACAGTTTTTTGTAACATTTTAATTCATAATTCGTCTTTACTATATAAAATCAAGGAGTTGGGAATTGTATAAAATTATACTGTGTATCGTTTGTTTTTTTGTTTTCACTTCTTTTGTTCTATCTCAAGAGGATATTGATTCCACAAAATCTGTATTCCAGCCGAATACAGACCTCAACATAACAATTTCAAGATTTGAAAATTCTAATATCACTATAGATGGTGTACTTGATGAGACCGTCTGGCAGAAAGCAACCCGTGTCGGAAATTTTACGGAGGTTCGTCCGCGTGATATGGCGGAACCGGAAGTCCAGACAGAAACTTTAATTTTTTATGACGATAACAACATTTATTTTGCCTTTATATGCTACGATGATGATATGTCGAAGCTTCGGGCAACATTTTCCGACAGGGATAAAGTATTCAACGATGATTTCGCAGGTTTCTTACTTAACACTTATAGTGATGATAAGCAAGCATACGAGATATTAACAAATCCTTACGGCATCCAGGGCGACTTGATGTGGACACCCGATGGGGAAGATGAGAGTTATGACGCTGTATGGGAATCAGATGCAAAGATCTACAACGACAGGTGGACGTGTGAGTTTGCTATACCTTTTAAAAGTATAAGATTTCCTGATAAGGATATTCAGGAGTGGAATATTCATTTATATAGAATCAGACCTCGTGAGAGCAGAGAAGAACATTCCTGGGTTCCATCATCTCAGGACGATCCTTCCCTGTTTACAAAGTCAGCGAAATTAAAAGGAATGAAAAATATTAAAGGAGGGAATAACCTTGAAATCCTTCCGTATATACTTGGTTCGAGGGATTATTATTTAGAGAATGACGAGGATCCTAATTCAGATTTTATTTCCGATCCGTTCAAAGGTGAATTTGGGATGAATCTTAAGTATGGGATTACATCTAATCTTACTGCCGATGTAACAGTTAATCCGGATTTCAGCCAGGTTGAATCAGATGCCGGGGTGATTGATGTAAATACATCATTCGCATTGTTCTATCCTGAGAAAAGACCTTTCTTCCTTGAAGGTCAAAGCATTTTCAGTACACCGATCAACGTTGTCTATACAAGAGTTATAAATAATCCTATCTTTGCAACGAAGCTTACCGGGAAAGTCGGTAAATTTGACATTGGTTATATGCTGGCGTATGATAAGCAGACTCCTTTCATTGTTCCGTTAGAAGAAAGCAGCAGCTTTATCGCAAGTGACAGAAGATCCTTGTCGAATATAATAAGGATTAAGCATAGTCTCAAAAGTGATTCATACATAGGTTTGATTTTTACTGACAGGGAAATAAAAGATACAACAAGTAGTTTTTTCAAAACCAATGGTTATAACAGAGTCTTAGGATTGGACGGTAATTATCGCTTTCTTGATAATTATTCATTAAGTTTTCAACTGCTTGGTTATGATACAAAAGAAGTGAATGATACAACACTTTATTCAAGAGAAGAATCCGGTCATGCAACTTTTGACAATGGAAAATATACCGCTGCATTCGACGGAGAGAGTTTCACTGGTTTCGGTGGTATAGTGGCTTTACAAAGAAATGCTAAACACTGGTCTGGTACAGTTCAGTACTATAACCAATCACCGGTCATGAGAAAAGACAATGGATTTTCTAACAACAATAATTTTAGAACTTTTTCTATATACAATCAGTATGCATTTTATTTAAACAACAATATTTTCGAACGAATCATACCGGAACTTTCTTTATTTGTAAGGCATAATTACGATGGCAAATTAAGGGAAGTCTTTATGGAACCTCATTTATTCATACAATTCAACAATCAAATTAATTTGGATGCAGCATATTTTTTGATAAACAACGAGCAGTATGGAGGAAGCTATCATGAGAATGTGAACAGATTTTGGATAAATGTAAATTCAAACACGCTGAACTTTTTAAGAGGGGGTTTCTATTTCGCTGGAGGTAAATATATCGTAAGGTTTGAAGAGCCTTCTTATGTGGGATATGGTTTTGACTTCGAATTGTGGTCGACTTTTAAACCTATCGATAGGATTGTGATGGAAAATAGTTATTACTACTCTCAGTTAGTGAAATCTGATTACGGTGGTGAAAAATTATATGCCGGTTATATATTAAGAAATAAGACCACATATCAGTTCAGTAAAAATTTCTTTGCAAGGTTGATCCTGCAGTACAATTCTTTTTCCAAACAATTTGATATTGACCCTCTCATTAGTTTTAAATTAAATCCTTTCTCAATTTTTTATATCGGTTCGACTCACCAGGTTTCTGATATTGAGGACGGTCCCCGCAGAAGTAAGTTAGTTGAATCTTCAAGGCAAATCTTTCTTAAGTTTCAGTATCTCTGGAGGATGTAAAGGAAATAATTCTGAATCAAAGAATTATGCTTAAACACCATCTTATTCGTGTTTATATACCCATTCCCATCATCCACCAAGAGTATGTAGAATTACATTTCGCTTGTTATGCTCCAGCTGTTGGTGATGCCAGAGGCATCCCTATGGGATAACACCAACAACTGGGAAGAGCCCTGACACAACACAAAATAATATAAAAACCTCAGAAACAGATAATTTATGAGGTTTTTCATTTCTACGGAACTGTCCAACACGTCCTGGAAGTTTTCCAACACGTCCTGGAAGTTTTCCAACACGTCCTGGAAGTTTTCCAACACGACTAAGGGACTACCCTTACACGTCTTGGAAGTTTTCCAACACGGCTTAGAATGTGTCCAACACTGCTAATGGTCTGTCCAATATGACTACGAGTATACCAGAACATGACTTCGGGTATACCCGTACTCGCTACGAAACACCCTAACTCGGCTTCCGGTCTATCCGAATACGACTTAGAGTCTGTCCAACACGACTAAGGGACTACCCTTACACGTCTTGGAAGTTTTCCAACACGACTACTTGCCTATCCGAACACAGATTTCAATCTATCCGAATTTAATGTTGTGTCAGATGTTCCTCATCTGACACAACATTATCTGGATGACCCAGAGGGTACCCCCTGCTTCTCCCAAAGGGACTGCTTCGCAGCGCAGGAATGACATTTTGTAAGGCATAACACGCAAAGGTTCATACCGCGCGCGGGAAGTAGAGACAGGTTAGTTAGCATTACCAATGTCACCATACAATAAGAACACCCATTCTTGCGAACAGGTGTTTAGATGTATATTAAAAATTTGTATTATTATTTCGGATTTCCTATTCATTTTGTTATTTGAAAGAAATTCATTATAATTTAGTAACAGTTTTATTTATGAAGATAAATTTAAAGGAAAGGAGCAGCACATGAATCGAAACGAAATAATAAACTTACAGGCAATCAAGGAATACCCATCCGTTTCAATTTTATCACCTACGCACAGAACTTTTCCCGAAAATCAACAGGATGTAATTAGAGTCAGAAATCTTATAAAGGAAGCGAAGAACAGGCTGACAAAAGAATTTGGTAAACGTGAATCTGAGATACTTGTCAAAAAACTTGATGATATTGCCGATGAAGTTGATTACAATAGCGCACTCGATGGCTTAGCAATGTTTGTGAATAAACATACATCAAAAATATTTTATTTGCCATTTAAAGTGCTGGAGAGAGTAATCATCGATGAGACCTTTGCGACAAGGGATTTAGTTTTTGCGATTAACAGAAGTCCCCGGTATTGGGTTCTTGCGTTGAGTGAGAAGCCAACGCGGTTGTTTGAAGGTTTTCACGATACTTTGAATGAAATCAAGAATGACGACTTTCCAGTTGAGTATGAGGGACCTGCAGAAACGGAATCTCTTCCGGGAGGAAAAGATATAAAGAATCCAACTTACGGGGCTGATCAAAGCAAAAGCTTTTTCAGGAATGTAGATAATAAATTCAATAAATACTTTAAGGAGGAGAAACTTCCTATCGGACTTCTTGGTGTAGATAAAAATTTAGCTTTCTTTAATGAAGTAGCATCAAACAATGAACATGTAATAACATCCGTTTCGGGTAATTATGATAAGTTGTCTCCACACGAACTCTCGAAAATTATTTGGACACCTATGAAAAAAGAATTCAATAAGGCAAGGCAGGAAGTTTTCGGAAGGATTGAAAAAGCTATCAATTCAAAGAAGTTTGTTTCAGGAATTGATGAGGTCTGGCAAACAGCTCAGCAGGGTAAAGGGGAAACACTTGTTGTTGAAGAAGATTACCACGTGTCTGCAAAAATTGATTCGAATACACAATATCTAATTCTCACAGACACGAAAGATCAGGCAGGTGTGATGGAAGATGCTGTAGATGAAGTAATTGAAAAAGTCATTGCAAAAGGCGGTAAGGTTGTTTTTGTAAACAATGATTCATTGGAAAAGTATAGTCATATTGCAATGATACTTAGATATTAATTTGAGTTTTTAATAACGCACCGAATTTAGTTTATTAATAATTATAATTGCCAGGCTGAGGTTCAGGCTTAGGCTAAGGTTTGTGATTTTTAAAACTCTGGTTCATCCTTTTTACTCAGCCTCAGCCTTAGCCTTTTCTATTGATATACCTGCCTTGAGGAAAAGAGATATAATTACATTCTTTATTGCAAAGATCTATCCTTTAAATTTACTTTCTTTCATGCGTTCTTTATAAGTAAGATGTCGTTCCGAGAAATATTTTTTAGTCATCTTTCTTAAGGGTGAAGACAATAAAATGATAGCGAGTAGATTAGGAATAGTCATGAACCCAAGAGCAGCATCTCCAAAAGCCCAAACTGCTTCCAATTGTGCAATCGCTCCTATGAAAATAAAGAAGACAAAAACCCATTTGTAAGGGAGAATAGCCTTTGAACCGAACAGATAATTAGCAGAACGGTCTCCATAATACGACCAGCTTATAGCGGTGGAAATTGCAAATAATAAAACTGTTATTGTTACAATCTTATCACCATACCCGAATAACCAGCTCAACCCTTCTTTAAAAGCGAATGAGGTTAATAAACTGCTGTTGAGCAGTTCTCCCGTAAAGTTTGGATCTATTCTATTTACATAGAATTCTGTATGATGCCATGCTCCTGTTGAAATGATAACTAAACCGGTCAGCGAACAAATCACTATTGTATCGATAACAGGACCGAGCATTGCAACTGTACCTTCCCTGATTGGATACTTGGTTTTTGCAGTTGAATGTGCGATAGCAGCACTACCTTGTCCTGCTTCGTTTGAGTAAAGACCACGTTTCACTCCCCAGAGCATTGTGTTCAGTATAATGAGAAAAGCTCCACCTCCTATTCCTGCTATTTCCGCCGGCGGATTGAATGCCATGCTGAAGATCAGGTAAAAGCTATTATCAATATCCGATAAATTTGATAGAAGAATCAGGGAGGCACCCAAAACATAAAAAATTGCCATTATTGGAGCCAGATAACCTGTTACATGACCGATTCTTCTAATACCCCCTATAATAACCAGTGCTACGATAATTGCAAGACCTATCCCGGTAAGGATCTGTTGAATCGAGATTCCAAACCCTGACCACAGTATATGCTTGTAAGTTAGAAAATGGGTAGAACCAACAACTTGCGATACTTCGGAATAAATTTGATCTGATACAGTAAATGACTGAATTGCATTCCCTGTCGCAAAGGAGCAGATTACCGTGAAACATGCAAATATTACAGCGAGCCATCTCCACTTTATTCCCAAACCATGTTCGATAGTGTACATTGGTCCTCCGGCAGTGTGACCGTCTTTATCAATCTCCCGGTATTTAAGAGAGAGGGAACATTCAGCATATTTGAGTGTAGTCCCAAAAAATGCAGTAACCCACATCCAGAAAAGAGCGCCTGGACCACCATAATATAAAGCTGTTGCTACTCCTGCTATATTTCCAACACCAACTGTAGCTGAAAGAGCTGTGGTTAAAGCTCTAAAATGGTTAAGATCACCTTCATCGTTTGGATCATCGTAAATACCCATTGTAACTTTAACGCCATGCCATAGATGCCGAAGTTGTGGGAAGCCCAACTTAACGGTAATGAAGATACCTGTACCTACTAAAATAATAACCATAAAAGGAATAGTACCGATTGGAAGATCTTTAGTAGGAAGGTTTTTTATGAAATCAAAATTTCCCGGAAAAGACCAGACAGCGTCATAAAATGTTATACCAAAAAAAATTAATACCAGAAAGATAATTGTGTAAGTTATAATACCCGCTATAGGTTTTGTCATGTATTAATCAGTTTTATTATAAGATATAGAATAACTTTATTTAAAAGATTTCTTAATAAGCGAGGAGCATCTTCACAGATTTTAAAACAAATCAGTAAAGAAATTTATAATTTTAGGTAATATACCAATTGAACTCAAGAAGACAAGGAATATTAAAATAGGTGCAAAATATTTCAAGAATATCTTCCACAGCACAATTAGCCACCCTGAGTTTTCGAAAATTGCCTCTGCACCAACCTTCATCTTAATTAAAGCTTTATCAAATCCCCACACCCAAGCAACAAAAACAGCGATAAACAATCCACCTAAAGGCAGAAGAATGTTAGCTGCCAAAAAATCAGCTACATCGAAAAATGTTAACCCGAACAAAGTTGCATCTGCCATTAAATTGAATGATAGAGCAGAGGGGACTCCTAACAAAAATATAACAATACCAAAGGTGATAACAGCACGATGCCGTTTCCAACCTCTTTCATCTACAAAATAAGCAACGACAACTTCCAGAAGAGAGATTGCCGAAGTAAGAGCAGCAATTGTTAAAAGTATGAAAAAGAGTATTGCAAATATATATCCACCCGGCATTTTTATGAAAACAACGGGCAGTGTATGAAAAATTAAACCCGGACCTGCTGCAGGATCCTGCCCTGTTGCAAAAACTGCAGTGAATATTGCCATGCCTGCAATGAGTGCGATGAGTGTATCGAGAAAAACTACTTTAGTAGATGCTGCGGGGATATTTCCTTCCTTTGACATATAACTTCCATAAGTCATCATAGCTCCCATTCCTAAACTAAGTGTGAAAAACGCATGTCCGAGTGCAATAAGAATAGAGTTCGCTGAAATTTTACTCCAATCAGGACTCCATAAAAAAGAAAGTCCTGCTTCAGAACCTGGTAAGGTCAGTCCACGTATCATTAATACAATCAGAAGAATAAACAAAATAGGCATCATAATTTTACTTCCGCTTTCAATACCTTTTTGGACTCCGCGGTATACAAGAACCATTGTTAGAACCATGAATGCAGCTAAATATCCGATTGACCAAAAAACATTTGAAACGAGACCACCAAAATGTTCACCCGATGAAGTAGTTGTTGTATAATCATAGAAAGTACCTTTTATTGCTTCAATTATATAACCCAGAGACCATCCGGCAACAACAGAATAGTATGAAAGTATTACAAATCCAGCAAAGACACCCATCCCACCAACGGCTGTCCAGAATTTAGATTTACTCAATGCACGGAACGCACCAACGGGATTTCTATGTGTAGATCTTCCAAGCAGCACTTCAGCAATCAGGACTGGCAATCCAATAACAGCAATGCAAATAAGATACACAAAAATAAATGCAGCGCCACCGTTTTCACCTGCAATATAAGGGAATTTCCATACATTCCCCAATCCTACGGCAGAACCGGCTGCGGCAAGTATAAAACCCAATCGTGACCCCCATTTTTCTCGTTTAAGCTTCATAATAGTATAGTGCTCCTGTATGGTTTATTGAGATGGTTAAATATGAAATGCATTCAAAGATTCAAAATAAGTGTAAATATCAAACAATAAATATATAAATTCAAGTAAAAATCAAAATTAAATCTTAAATAAGTTTTTTGTATATTTTAAATTATATTAATTTATTTTTTGTTCATATAATAAAGAATTTGATAAAGAAACTTTTTGTTTGTTGCAACACTTAAATTAATAAATGTTTTTCTTATCGTGATGGATAATGCAGATATTAGAAGTATGAAAGTGACTTAAATATTGAAAAAATGAATTTGTATATGTATATTGAAATCTAATTTTAAAAATAAATTATTTTAAAATGACTCACTTTAAAAATTTACTGAAAGCTTTTATTTTTATCTCCATTTTCTCTTTTGCATTTATGGGTACGGAATGTGAGCAATTATTGAATGGTGGCAGCACATCATCAGAGGATTTATTAGGAAGGTGGCAGTTGGTTAAGCAGACAGGAGCACAACAGGATATTTGTGATGAGGAAACACTTGAATTTCAGAATTCAACAACTGCACTATTAAAATGTCCTCAGCAAACACAAATAACCCGAAGTTATACTGCATCAAATGGTATTCTAACTTACCAAACAGGTGTAAGCTATAATTATTTAGTAAGGACTGAAAGCGGAATAACTAAGTTAGATCTTATAGGAATAAACGTTTCAAGGAATCTTTATTATGACAAGATAATAACGACTGAAGACGTTAGTAAATATAAAGGAATACCGACTGGTAAAACCTCTTCGGAACCTATTAAATAGAGTTTAATATTTAGATAATATAAAATTATTTATTATGAAAAAAATTATATCAAGTATTTTTGTAATTGCTTTAGCAGCAATTATTGTTTTTAGCTTCACAAATGACGCGTTTTTATCATCGGGTAGCAATTCTGATGACAGCAAGAGTTTGTCTGTAAACAATAGTTCGAAGAAAGAAAACAATCGTACAGCTGATATTATTAACACAAAAAAGTTAACATCGAAATTTAAAAAGGTTGATTTGTTTTCGTTTAACAAATATCCAAAAGATAGGAAATCCCTCAATGATTTTGTAAGGACTGCATCTACTTTGAAATTGAACAAGGAAAAAATAAGACAGTTAAATCGGTCTGCACAACAGAACATGGAGTTTGTAATTCCTGTTTCGGAAACGGAGAAAATGGTTTTAGAATTGACGCAGCATACAATTCTTTCATCAGACTTCATACTTGTTTCTAAAAAATTATCCGGTGAAAAACCCGAGCAGTACACACCGGGAATTTACTATAAAGGTATTATCAAGGGTGATAA
>Ga0307377_10004655_pt1 | contig 14954 bp, 21 predicted proteins | sample TR3MG_FD_202535 | JGI IMG/M metagenome (GOLD analysis project Ga0307377, IMG submission 202535) | Soil microbial communities from Risofladan, Vaasa, Finland - TR-3 | ecosystem: Environmental > Terrestrial > Soil > Coastal area > Acid sulfate soil | place: Finland: Risofladan, Vaasa | collected... | reverse complement strand
ACACAACATCTTGTTAACTTCTTTTTCATCAGCTTGTTCTTCTTTACTTAAGAATGTAAACTTAGCTGGTTCACCATTAGGATCTCCTCCACCACTAATATATATATCACGACCACATATCTCGCAATATACACATTCTCTATTGTGACCAGTTTTATCATCACGATCTTGAAGAAATAAAGAAGCAACATGCTCCCCAATTTTAAGATCCAAGATATAACCTGGAATCTTAAGTTTCATATTTCACCTCCTCTTATTGTTATCTTTTACAATTGACAAGAATGGCAATCTTTATAATCACCATTCCCATCTACATGATCACATTTATCACACGGGGTATCATTATGTTTCATTTCCCGCGCAACCCAACAATGCTGGCACTCTTCTCCCTTTCTGTAAAGGAGTTTATGTTTCCAACAGAAGCACCATCCAAATATAGACATCTTAATCACCTCCTTATACTGTTATCACTGTCTTCTTTTTCTTAATCACCTTGTTACTACGATACACACCGTGTAACTGATACTCAGGACATTGCTCAAGAGGCTTAACCCCTTGTCTAGTCCTAAGTTCTGTAAACCCGCGATATTTAAGAATACATATAACCATCTCTCTGGACATACCCATTTATGATCCTCCTTTCTTGTTATTCGAATACTTCTACTCTAACATTTATCACGCCTTCTTTAAGATTAGATATCTTACGAAAGGCACCCTTAGATAGATCTACTATCACTCCTCTCTTAGTAGCTCTTTTACCGGGACCATAGTCGTTTCCCCAGCATACACACTGCTTACCATTGTCTAGATTGGTAATGATGTATATCTTACCAAACTCTCTAGATCGTATGGCACACGTGTACTCGTTCTCTTTGAACCTCTCACCAGATGCTGTCCAGATACCCGATGTCCCTTCTCTTTGACACGAGGCAGTAGAATACCAACTAGCCCTACCATACGTAGTAAGGTATTGTTGTTCTTTTTCCCCGCGGAATAGAAGAGCCACCACCCAAATCAATATAGCAACCATTGCTATACAGACTATTGCGTGGAATCTGTCTTCCCATCTCATACTATCCTCCTTTTGTTATTATATAGATATCTACTTGCTCCTTCTACCTACTACTATGATACCCTCTTCGCTCTCAAGCCTACGTGCTATCTCTTCAATACCACTCTCGAAGTCAGGCCCTGAGAGAGGTAGCCTTTCCTTTATAGCCAGCCAAATAGCAATCTGCAAAACACTATCAATGTGTACTGCACCAACAGCTCTCTGATCCATAACTATCACCTCCTCCTTGCTTGGATACACTACATACTATACATGATACAACACATACCATGTATACCTAACTCCTTTGTATCCCATTGGAGTTAGCGATCAGGGGAGCAGTTTAACCACGTGCTCAGGTGGTGAGGGTTTAGTTGTTAGCGGGGTTGTAATTGTCGCAACTATAGCCTAATGTTGGACGACCTAGATCCTTGGGGTTAGGTTCTTTGCCTGTTACCTTGCAGATACCAAGTTGCTCTCGAACGAATGGATCGTAATGGCAGCAAGTTTGGCAGATGTGGACTGGAGAGAGTGAGTTACTCTTATCCATCTCTATCACCTCCTTTCAAGGTTAAGTGCGTTTCGTCCTGTACTGAGGACTCATCAGCTAGACTAACACAGTCTAGGACGCACATAGAGCAACGTGGTTTTCTGTTGCCAGGTTAACCACTAACCCCGAGTCTTACTCATCACTGGCTAGTCCGTGTAGACATGTACAGTCTTGACTAGTGGAGATACAACAGTGATGTGTCCACCAAAGTTGCACTTCGTTAGTCCTGAGACTATACCATCCTGGACATCGTATGTACCATCAACGAGGGAGAACAGTGCCTCGTCAGTGGGCCATTCGGAAGTGGAGTGTATTGCCACCTCTGCCTCTACGTGTGCATAACCCTTACGCACGTTACGTATACAGAGTAAACAATCCTTCCACTGTAACCAGTTGGTCTTTACCATTTAATCACCTCCTTTCAAGGTGTTAGTGCTCCGGACGATTGGCCAACGAGGTCGACCGTCGGGCACGAAACGCGGAATATATAATGATATATATATACTTACCACTCGTCTAAATTTTTCCCTAGTTTTCCTCTATATTAAGACCTGACTTTCCTGATCTTTAACGAGCCCCGCCGTACTTAATTTTGTACATTGAAGGCCAAGATCCTTCAAACTGCGGGGAATTTTTTGGAAAAAAAGAGCTTCTATTAACAGTTGCTGGCAAAGGGTAAAAATATTTTAAAATAGGTGTATCCCGAAAGGGGGTTTTACTACTCCTTATATAGGCAGACAGGGAGAGAAATTGATCAATACTTAAAAAATTAAATTTGATTTATTTTGAATTTTATTTAAAAACCAAAAAAAGGGAAATTTTACCCAAAAACCAAAAATTTTTATAAATTATTTTAAAAGGAGCAATATGAAGTACTGTGTAAGAGATAGAGCTATTCAAGATGCTGTTCCAATTTTAACAAGGAAAAAGCGATGTGTGCGTTGCCATAAACTATTTTTACCAATAAAGCGAGATCATAATTTGTGTGGTTCCTGTTTTACAGATATGCTTGGAAGCACGCCAAATCGTGTTTATAGAGCAAAAATATTTGAACTTCGTCAAAAGATAGGCAATAAGTCACATTTAACAATAAACACTTGTGAGAATTGTCGTTTTCCCTTTATTGTTTCTATGCATGATAGTAATAGAATAAAATTTTGTCCTGATTGTGTTAACGTTAAAAGAAAAATAACTTCTAGAAAGAGTAAAAAAGAAAATCGTAATAAAATTCTACAATCTAGAGGAAATAAATGTGAACGGTGTTTATGTGATAATAAGGAAGTTTTAGAAATACATCATAAAGATCAGAATCGTTTAAATGGCGATGATGAAAATCTTGAAGTTTTATGCGCAAACTGTCATACTTTGGAACATAAACAGTTGAATTATATATCAATATTAAAATAGTCTAAAAACTAAGAGCCGCCTGTTTTGGGGCGGCTTAGACTAAGCGTAAAAAATAACTATTCGAAAACCCGTTTGGTTTTAGCAATAAAGTAGGAGAAAAGGAATGATTGGTGAATTGAGTTTAGAAGAGCATTTTAAGGTATGGGCTCCTGAACAGTGTATTGTTAATATCAGGAGTATAATTGAAGAAGTTGTTAAGATAAAGCCTAAGATTTACTTAGAAATAGGTGCCGCGGGATTGGGAACGTTTAGGATATTTGAGTCCTTATTACCGCCATCTCCACAAGGTCTAGCAATAGGGGTAGATAATACTATAAGTGAAAATGCGATAGAGAGATGGAAGAACTATAAATCTGTCTCTGGATGTGATGTTTGTCTTATACAGGGAGACTCCGCAAGTGAGGTAGTTAAGAAGGAAGTAATTGAAAAACTAGCCGGGCGGAAAGTAGATTATTTACTCATAGATGGTCTTCATACATATGAACACGTTAAATCTGATTGGGAGGATTATGCGCCATTAGTAAGGTCTGGTGGTATAGTGACTTTTCATGATTATAACGTTAATACGAAAGAAACAGAAAATGTCGGTAAACTAGTACACGAGTTAATAGACAAGGGGTATAGAGCATATCTTCCCCCTTATTCTAATATATCATCAATGATGGTATATATACAATAATCTAGTAATTATACTAGAATTATAAAGAAAAGAAGGAGATCTAGAAATGGCTGAGAAAGAAAAAGGTTCTGTGAGATGGTCAACAAGTTAGGCTATCTATAAACTGCACTATATGCTGGGAACTCTGAGTATACTATGGCGCCGCATTGCGGAAAAAGATCCAAGTTGCAGACAATCAGCAGGAAAGGTATAATGAAAAGTAAACATAAGTATTATCTTTTAGGATATGTTTTTGCGGATGGTTGTTTATGTACCTCTACAAAAGGATATGATTTTGTACAAATAGCTACTGTAGATAGAGAAATGGCTATTAAGTTATCTCATATTTTAGGAACAAAAGTAACCAGGACTAAAACCAAATGGAAGGATAGATATACCATAGATATATGGAATAGAGAGTTGGTTGATTGGTTAAAAAGTAAAGGCATAGAAAAGAGAAAGACTGGTAAAGAAAAATATCCTGAAGTTGAATTAGTAGATTTACATCACTTTATAAGGGGTTATTTTGATGGTGATGGTATGGTAACGATATTTAAGAAGTTATTGTTATCTGGTTTTGCATGTGCTAATAAGGATTTCTTATTAAATTTAAGAAGAGATCTTTCGTATCATGCGGGTATATGCAAAGATAGTGGAACCTTATTAAAAGAAAATAACGTTAATTGTTATAAATTAAGGTATGCTATTAGGTCTACAATTCGGTTATGTAGATATATATATAATGATGCGGATATTTTTATGAAGAGAAAGAAGGATGTTTACTTGAAATACATGAAAGATATCGCTCCTCAGAGACTTTGCGTGCAGGGCCGAGCGGGAAATCGTTGGGCCAAGATAAAGTCCGAACTTTATGGCGACATAAAGAGTATTCCCATAGAGGAATACCAGTATTTGAAAAGAATACTGTAACATTTTGTTAACAATAAAAAGGGTTATGGGTTTATTCAGAAAGAATCAGATGGTAAAGATATATTTGCACATTTTAGTGCCATAACGATGGAAGGGTATAAAACGCTAAAAACAAATGATTCTGTTGAATTCGAAGTTGTTCAGGGTGATAAGGGACCACAGGCATCCAACATAGTACTATTAGGTAGTGCTATAGAGGAGATAAAATCTGGCTCGAAAACCCCTGAAACTGAGGAGCAAGCAGAATAATTAGATAAGGGACATTATCTATGAGTAGCTTGAATAATGGTAACGGGTGGAGGGTAGCAACTGCTGTAATTTGTGCCCTCATAACAGTCGTGACTACATTAAGCTTATTTATTACTACAGGCCTTAGGGGTGATATTGCTAAAATTGAGGATAACTTGTATGATCATTTTACAAATGCTGAGATACACATCCCTAGAGCCCAGGTAGTGAGTCAAGCTGAATTTTACATGTATTGTTATACTGCAGATAAACGAACAGACGAGATATTAGAAGAGATAAAGAAAAAAAGATAGTTAAGGAGGATATATGGCTAGAACACCTTGGGAAACCCCTGGGCCGTCATCTGAACCTGGTGCAGGAAAAAACCCTACAAGAAGTGGCCCGGCAAGAAGTCCATATTCTGGAACTTATAAACCAGCTGGGTTAGCTATGTCTAAGAAGCAGGTAGTCGAAGGTTTGAAGGGTTTGAATATAAAACATCCTAACAGACATCTTACAAGTACTGCTTATAAAACAGGACTTAAGAAGACTGCCCCAGATTCTCCCGGCGCAGAAGGATAATAATGGATTGCGATAAGCAAATAGTATTAAGGAATGATTGTGTAGGGTTAGAGAGTTTACCAATGCTAGCTAAGTTCGCAAGTAAGCTTAAAGATGGTTTTGAAATAACTCTAACCCCAAAGGAAGTAAAGAAGCTTATACTTTATCTAAACACTCTAAAGCACGGCTTTTCGGCAACAGTTCCCATGACATGTATGGGGGAACAGTGTCCGTATTCCAATAAGTGTCCTATTGGAGATAATAATAATTATCCAATGGGGAAAGATTGTCCAGTAGAAGATACACTGAGAGAGGTTTGGTATCAGGATTATGCTAAGAATCTTGATATAGACCCAGAAAGCAGAGTTGATACTTCTTTAGTGGGGGATCTTGTCTTCTGGGAGATGCTGGAAAAAAGAGCCACCGAAGAGCTTGCCAAGAAACCCGAGATAGTACAAAAGAATGTTGCGGGGTTTCAACAGACTAGCGAGGGAATGAAACCTGTATATAAGGATGAGCTTAACCAAATAGTCAATTTTCTTGAAAAGGCCCAGCGGCAGAAGCTGAAAGTTATGAATGCTCTTATTGCCACTCGCGAGGCAAAATCAAAGGATGTAGGCAGAGTTTTTGCAGATCCCAGTACATACGCAGCTAAACTCTTAGAAAAGGCTAGAATGGTTACGCTTGAAGTGGAGACACAAAAGAACGCCCAAGATGCAGAGGTGGTAGAAGATGGCGATAATGACTCCAAGGGAGATAGATCTTAATAGAATTTTATCTACCGAATTTTTAGATCAAAGTTCACGGGAAATACAGAGAGAAATTGGAGCTAGGTATATTAGTCCTGAATTGGGTAAAAGATTTATCCGATATAAATATACTAGTCGTGTAAAAAAGCGTCTATCTGAAATTACCACCCCAGCTATTATTTCTAGACGGATTCGACGAATGGGCATATCCCCTAAAGCGGGGAGAATATTTAGTCGCATAGCACCAATTGCTAGTAAGATAGGTCCACATATCTTGGGATATGCAGAGAAAAGGATAATACCAGAAGCTGTCAAATTTGGGGGAATAATTTTACCCGGTATAGGTATGATAGTTGGTGAAGTACCTACTAAATTGAATTTTGGAAACGCTGAATTGGTAAAAAAAATATTTTATTCTCATGAAGCAATAGAATATAATTTTTTAAAAAGTGGTATAATAAATAGATATATGAGTCATATAGATCCAGGAGTTATTTTCAAAGAGGCAGAAGCAATAGGGTTGACTGGGAATAAAAATATTTATAAAAAATTTCTTAAATTGAGAAAAGCTGAAGATGCTTTGGGAAGATATTTTCGTATTTTACCAAAAATTAGCAATGTATTTGCAGGGGAAAAGGTAGCTAGCGCAACAGAAGCATTAATATCAAAGTTTGGATTTAATATTCCTTCTGGTTTTACAAGGAAAAAACTCATTGAGGGATATAAGTCTAGTTTTGAAAAGGGTTATACTAGATATAAAGCTAATTTATCAGAACCAACCGTAGAAGCTATTAGTAATATATTTACTAAAAATACAAAAGTAAAGTTACTAGAAAACAAAACAACTGGTCTAGTGACCAATGTAATGCATAAGTCAAAGATAGGACATAACTATGGTACTGCGGCGCAAAAGGGATTAAAAACAATCAATAAAGCTATAAAAAGAGCAGCTAAAACAATGTTAAGGATGAGATAATATTATGTGGGAAAAAGCAGTAAAATATTGGAAAGAACTTGATACTGCAATAGGGGTAACTAAAGGTCTTGCTAAGAGATCTGGCTCTAGGCTTTTGGGTCGCATGGCTACTGGTGCAGCTCTTGGAGCTGGTCGTGGAGCATTGGATAATTTGTGGGGAGATAGACAAAGTATGCTTGGTGGCGCTATGCAAGGGGCTATGTACGGAGCAGGTTATCACTTTATAAGAAGAGGGATGCTAAGAAGAGGTATTGGTGCTGCTAGGATAGGTAAGATTAGAGGTATGCCTAGTTTTAGTGATAGGATGGATAGAATAGCTGCTGGGAAATTGCGAAGAGGTCTAAGGTAGATAATGCCTACTACTACAGAAACACCCAGTTTATACAATAGATTTGTAGAGCATCCTTTAGTTGAATTCTATGGTTTTTCAGTTATGGCGATGGCAGCTCGTGCTCCAGCGGCTGGGTTTAATGTTCCTTGGACTGGATTGCCAGCAAGGATTGCTAATATGGCAACTGGTGCTTTTGCAAGAGGAGCCAAAAGGCCCGGATTAGCAACCCAATTTCCTGCTGGAGGAATAGGTATGGGTAGTCCACGTTTTCGTAGAAGATTAATGGGTGATGTCAAATTTGGAATAAAACCAGCAGGTTTTTATAAATCAAGACGTGGAGTTCTTGCATTGACGGGGCGCTTGGGGAGAACTCAAGCTCCTGCAATGAGAATGTTAATTGGTAAAAATTTATTGGCCCGCGCTGCTGGTTTTGGTTTAACAATGATAGGCATAGAGCTTGCAATGATGGTGCCAATGCTTGCTTATCAAGGCTATCGAGGTATAGTAGAACAAGTGAAGTCGACTCGTGGATTAGAAATGGGTGGATATTTCCCTGAGACACGTGGTTCTTTAACTTCGCGCCAAAGATCAGTACAGGCTATAACTGATTCTAGATTACAAGCTAGAAGTGCTATCGGAAATGAAGCCCAATTATTTCACAGGTGATTTATGCGACGCCGCCCAAGAGGAAATTTCAAGAGAGTAATTTCTTGGAGGAAGTGGCGCAGAAGTGTATTTAATAGGGATAATTATAAGTGTATACTGTGTGGGGAATGGCGTAGAAAAATAGCACCACATCATATACTTCCAAAAAGAGATTTTCCTAAATTAAAATATACTGTAGCGAATGGTGCTACACTTTGTTGGAAATGTCACGCGAAAACAATATTGAAAGAATATAAATATGTAGTACGTATTGTTAAAAAATTATTTGGAGGACTGGCTAAGTGGAGACTTACAAAACATTACAAGAAGCACTTGATGCAAAAAAATCGAAACGTTGGATGCAAAAAGCGGCGAAGAGCATAAAGAAGCGCGGTACTGCTGGTGTGTGTACTGGCTCTAAATTTGGTAGCCCTTCTTGTCCGGCGGGATCAAAAAGATACAATCTAGCCAAGGTCTTTAGAGCCGCGGCTAAGAAAAGAAAAAAGAAATAGAGAAGGACAAAATAAAATGCGCATAGAAACTAAAGAAGAACTCTTAAGAAGATTATTTTCTGGCAAAGATACACCAGATAGCAGCCTTATAAGAGATGTTCTTAGGATACCAAATTATGGGGCAAGGGATACAGCAAAGTTAGATGAGATAATAAAGAGAACAGAAGAAGATAGCCCAAGATTATCATTGTTCTCCGAGTTTTTAGGTTGCAATGTCCTTAAGCAGATAATAAATACTAAGGTTTTCCCTAAATATAAAAAAGGTATTGTTTCGATTGCGGCAGATAAAATTATAAAAGAGAAGTTTGATATCACACAAAAAATGTGGTTTGGTTATGCTGATAACTTGCAGCCCGTCAGGGCAGAAGAAATACAAACAGATCTTAATGTTACACAAGATACTTTGGTAAAAGGATACTATTTTCTTACAAATAAAGAAACAAAAGAAAATATGATCTTTGGGATAGATTTTTTAAGCGATTTCTTTACTGGTTATATATCGATGTATTCTGGTGAAAAGAACTCAGCCACAGCTTCTAGTACTATAAAAGAAATTATTTCTTGGGCCGCAAATAATAATTTCCTAAAAGGTAAAAAGATTGATGCTACAGGAAGATTTTTGAAGGTTGATAATATCACAATGTCTGATGTAATACTTAAAGACGAAATAAAAAGGAGAATCTTGAGTGGCACTGTTGATATGATGGAAAATATGGATGTGTATCGCAAAAATAATCTTCCCATCAAAAGAGGTATTTTAATGGAAGGGGAGCCTGGTACTGGGAAAACATTAATAGCGAAAGCACTGTGTAACAGAATGAAGTGTACTTTTATTTGGGTTACCCCGGATGATGTAAGATATCCACAAGATATTTCTTGTATATATCAAATGGCGCGGGAAGTGTCTCCTTCTGTAATTTTGTTTGAAGATATTGATTATATAGGAAAATCCAGAGAAAGTTATAGAGATTCATATTTCGATAAAATTACTGGTGAGCTTTTGAACCAAATGGACGGGGTTGAAAGTAATGAAGGTATAATTACTTTGGCTTCTTCTAATTATCCTAAATCACTTGATAAGGCATTACGTAATAGACCAGGACGATTTGATGTAAGGGTCAGATTTGATTTGCCCGACGAGGAATTACGGGAAAAGATGCTTACTAAGTTTTTTGGAGAGGTTGATATCTCTGATGTGAATTTAAAAGAAATGGTGGATTTAACTAATGGTTATACCGGCGCATATATTAAAGAACTTATAGTTGCTACTATTATGCTGGCGGTAACTGATAAATCAGTCCAAGATGATGGGAAAGCTATAATAAAGAAAAAATATTTTGATGAAGCTTTTAACGAATTGGAAGCTAGTAGAAGATTGGATGAGGTAGAATAATGCCCAGCGTAAAAAAAAATGAAGGCCAATCCAAATATATGAGTAGATGTGTACCTGCTGTAAAAGCAGAAGGAAAATCTCAAAAAGCAGCTGTTGGTCAATGTATGGGGATGTACAAGTCTAAGTGGACTGCTAGCAAAAAGAAATAATAAAATGAGTGATAAAAATTTTGTAACAAACTATAAAAAGAAAATATCAATAGATAAAATATATAATAAACGAGTGGAAGATTGGAAATCGGAGAACAAACATAGAGATGTGTGGAAAGAAACATTTGAGACTGGATATTACAAAAAGGTATGGGAATCGGTATTAAGAAATGGTTTTCATTCTTATCCGTTATATTTATGGAGTTACAAAGATTTAAGTATGGATGGAGACGGTGGCAATTATAGAACAAGACCATTCTATGTACGTAAAGATTACAATGAAGATAAAAGTTTTGGTAAAGATTGTTATTATGCTCTAGGTAATCATAGGTATATGATACTAAAAAAGATGAAAGAAGAAGGAAAAATAGATGAAGTAGAAACCTTTGTCCGGGATTACAATCCTAACATAGCTACAAAACAAGAATTTGAAGATTTTCTTGCTGATCCCGCGGGTAAGGGAGATTGTTCTAATAATATATATTTACCATATAATTTAAGATTATTAGATGGATCAGATGATGCTAAAGAACTTCTAGCTCGATCTATGCTTCCCTCTTGGTTTTGGTATGATAAAACAATTCTGGATGTTGCATGTAGTAATGGTGGATGGGGTTTTGAGTGTTTACATAATGCAGCAAAATATGTAACAAGTTTTGATAAATGTGGTCCTACGATTGATATAGCAAATAAGCTTAGATCTCTTTTTAAATATGAAGATAGATCAAGGTTCTTTACTTCTAGTTTTTCCGATGTTGATTGGAACACTATTCCAGAGCACGATGTAGTATTTCTTAATCAATGTATATACAATATTCCCGAGGGTAAGAAAGTATTAGATGTTATTAATGATAAATGTAAGAATTTTTTAATAATGTATACATATGTAACGAATGAAAAACCATATATTATTAATGATGGATTTAAACCTTCCTGGATGCCAACAGTGATGGATTTGAAGAATGAAATGGTAAACTTAGGTTTTAAGTATGTGTATATAGTTATTGATTCTGGTCTGACTGAAGATTTTATGAAAAATCCAGTTGCATCTAAGCGGAGAATTAAATGTTTTTTAATAGGTGCCAGAGAAAAAGATATAGATAGTCAATTCTATTTTTTGCCGAACGAAGCTTACCCTAAGTCGTCTAAAAAATATGATATCGTAGAACTTGCTCCTGATTTTAAAATAATTGAGCTTAGAATTCCTCCAGAATGTTTATAAAATAATAAAGTACGTGAAAAACAAAAGAAATAAAAAAGGAAATAGATTGGGTGAACGGTACGGACCGTTAAATAATTAAATCAAAAAAAATAAAAGGGTCGCCTGCACTTAATTCACCCATAGTTTTAAATATGAAACAAAAAATACACCCATATTGCAGGGAATGCTTAAAAAAACATAACGGGAAGTGGTATGTCAAAAATGGTAAGGTATGGTGTAAAGATCCGGCCGATATAGAAGATTTTCATATATGTAACTTAATAAATGATTTAGATATAAGTTCTGATGCTAGGAAGAATCTAGAAGAAGAAGAAATAAATTTTGCAAATTTTTTATTTGATCCAGTAAAGTGGACTAAGGGAGAATTTGATTGGCTAGCTAGATGGTATCAGGAACAGATGTTGCGCTGTACTGCCACGAGGAAAGTAAGTAGGATTGGCCGAAGAGCTGGTAAGACTGAAGCTATTTGTGTAAAAATGCTTCATTATGCTTATACTCATGAGAATGTAACGGTTTTGGTTATTGCGCCATATAAAAATCAGGTTGGTTTGATCTTTGATAAACTTGATACGTTTCTTGGTAAAAGCGAAGCATTAAGAGCATCAATAAAAAGAAACACTAAAAACCCCTACAGGGTTCAGTTGCATAATGGTTCTAAGATATTAGGGTTTACATCTGGAACTCGTACTGGAAGTAAATCAACTGGTATTCGTGGTCAGGATGCTCATATGATATTGATAGATGAGGCTGATTACTTAAGTGGAAGTGACTTTGAAGTTATATTGGCTATTCAAGCATCTAGGGCTGATGTACAAATATGGGCTTCTTCTACTCCTACCGGAAGAAGAGATATGTTCTGGAGATTCTGCACAGAACCTAGCTTAGGCTTTAAAGAGTTTCATTTCTCCTCAAGTATTTCTCCTACATGGACAAGACAGACAGAACGATTAGAAAGAGCTCAGTATTCGGAGCAAGGATATGCGCATGAGTTTGATGCTGAGTTTGGCGAAGAAGCAGAGGGTGTGTTTTTAGATAAACATATAGACGCTGTGCTAGAAAAATACGACCTAGATAGGGTTAAAAGAAATAACGAATCTATTTGTACTTTTGGGGTAGACTGGAATACTGCTGGTACTGGAACTGTAATAGTAATTACTGAGTGGAATAAGAATTTTAAAGGTGGTATAGGTGCTTTCAAGATGATGAGAAAGTACATAATAAGCCAGTTGGAGTTCACCCAGGTTAGAGCTTGTGAAGAAATAATAAAGTTAAACGCAGAATGGGATCCGGCTTTTATTTATGTTGACCAGGGATATGGACATACTCAAATAGAAATGCTTCATAAATATGGCTTAGAGCACCCTAAGACTGGTCTTGCTAATAAAGTTAAGGGAGTATATTTTGGTGATAGGATGGAAATAAGAGATCCTGTCAGTAAGCAGCGCGTAAAAAAACATATGAAACCATTCATGGTAAATCTTGCCGCGCGCCGATTAGAAGAGGGGCAAGTAATATTACCTGAATCCGAAGATGTTAAAAATGGCCTAGTAGGCCAAATGAGAGATTTTACTGTAATAAGGCAGACTGCTTTGGGTCAGCCTGTTTACAATGATGACAACGATCATACGCTAGTTGCTTGGATGTTGTCGATTCTTGCTGCTACTATTGAATATAGCGATATGTCTAAGCAGAACAGAGTGATGGACATAGGTCTTACTGGTAGATTTGGGCATAAGGTTGGCAAAGATTTTAAACAAAACGAAAAGCTTTTAAGACAGGAAAAAAGAAAGTCTGCCGTTGTTACTCCAAGGTGGTACCCGACAAAAGTTTTTAAAGATGATACATTAAGAAACAATTTAGATTATATTAGGAGTCGTTCTAGAAAAAATAAAAGTACTAGCGGAGATAAGTTAACTAAAAAGAGACTTAGTAATTTATATAAGAGTAGAGTAGGTTTTTAAAGTAGGTGCGTAGGATTTCTATCCAACTCCTCGAGGAGACTGCTGGTGGTTAAGTTTATCCCCCCCTGCTTAAACCATCAGCTTCGCACTCTTAAGGTGAAAAGGGTCGCTCCCTGCCAGTGCCTAATCACTGGCTAGCCTTAATTATCGCTTATTAGGAGGCATAATGTATAATCATAAAAAATATATGAAAGAATATAACGCTAAAAATAAAGAAAGAAGGCGTATATATAGAGAAGATAATAAAGAAAAAATAAGTTTATATACTAAAAAATACAACAGTAAGAATAAAGATAGGATTAAGAGTCGCTTTAAGGGATATAAAGATAGAAATTTAAAAAGTTGGGAAGGATATATTCCTAAACGAACTAAATGTCAGATGTGTGGGGTAAGTATATATCTTAATTCAGGAGATAGCGCTACGGCGATTAATTTTGATCATAGGTATGGTGGTACAGAAGTAATAAAAGGTTATCCAACGCGATGGTTAATTTCCCATAAAAGGAATCCTAAGAATGAAAAAATATGGAAATCCTGTGATTTTGGAATATTATGTCGAGAATGTAATAGACGTATACCTACCATAGGGAGGGATAAATTTTTGAGAAATTTGAATAGATATCTACAAAAGGGAAAAAGATGTCATTGAATAAAGAAGACTCCCAAAGAGTAGGGTATAAAGCTAAGATAGAATGGTATAAGGAACGCTTTACTGCAATAACTGCTGGTAAGCCAGCAATAGAAGCCCCTACTGAGTTTTTAGAAACGACTTCGACACCAGATGAACTAATTGATATTTTGGGTGATTTACAAAAAAAGGCAGAGAAACTTGATAAGAGAATAGATACTGAATCTGAAGGGTTAAAAGTCCCAGTAGATAAAGAAAAACAGCCAGACATAGCTAAAGCAGTTGCAGAATTAGATGAAGACAGTAAGGGGGAATATATATCTTATGATCTTTATAGAAGACTGGTGGCCCAACAAGAAACTGCGCTGGAAAATATAGAGTTAACAGATATAATAGAAAATGTTACTGGTGATCCATTATCTGATTCTTTACTTATTCAGGATAGAATATCTTCTGGTCTGGCAAACTATAGTGAAATACAACCTCCCTCTGTCCCGGGAGATAATGCTCTTGAAAGGTACACCAATAGGTATCTTAACAATATAGTATCTTGGAACGAGCATGATTATAAAACAAGACAGATAATAAACTTTGCTGATAATTATCTTGGGATGTTTCCTGACCCTGCAACAACACCTTGGAGGCTTAAGGTGGATGTTAGACAGGAATTTATGGAAGCAAAGAATCTTGGAAGTTTTTGGAAGATGTACTCTGAAAAGGCTGAAAACCAAAAAGATAGATTATTAACAGGTTTTGAAAAACTTGCTGCCCTAAAACCTGATAAAGATATTCATGATTTAACAAAAAGAACCATAAAGTACACGAACGATTTTTTAAATGGTGTAAATAATATTTTTGAATTTGATTATACTGCTGATCTAATCTGTTGTTTTGTAAAATGGGCCGGCGGTTTGGATATAAAAAGCCTCAAAGGTTTAAGGGCTTTGTTGCAGTTGTTACAAACTGGACTAACAATTGATGTAAATGATATAGTACACAGTCT
>Ga0307377_10004654_pt1 | contig 14955 bp, 5 predicted proteins | sample TR3MG_FD_202535 | JGI IMG/M metagenome (GOLD analysis project Ga0307377, IMG submission 202535) | Soil microbial communities from Risofladan, Vaasa, Finland - TR-3 | ecosystem: Environmental > Terrestrial > Soil > Coastal area > Acid sulfate soil | place: Finland: Risofladan, Vaasa | collected... | reverse complement strand
GCCAGCAGCAGATGGTGGGGATGGACCAGGTGGCGCAGGCGATGGAGAACATCAAGCAGGCCAGCGTGCAGAACGTGTCCGGCACCAAGCAGGCCGAGGTTGCAGCACAGAGCCTGCATGAACTCGGGCTTAGGCTGAGCGGCATGATCGGGGGCAGGGCGGCATGATTAATCAAGCGCGCAGGGTGGGCACGTTGTGTGTGCCCACCGTTCATCCGCGTGGGCACACACAACGTGCCCACCCTACATGATTTTTGGCATATCCGACCATGGCCAGCAAGAACGATGATTTCCTGAAAAGACTGCTCGCGACCTTCCGTGTCGAGGCGGACGAACATCTCAAGGCGATGTCGGCGGGGCTGATCGAACTGGAGAAAAATCCGGCGGCAGACCGCTATGCGGAAATTGTCGAGATTGTGTTTCGCGAGGCGCACAGTCTGAAAGGCGCTGCGCGTTCAGTGAACCTCAAGGAGATCGCATCGGTCTGCCAGCCGCTGGAAAGTGTGCTGGCGGCATTGAAGAACAACCAGCTCGCTGTTTCAACGCCATTGCTCGATCTTCTCTATCAGACTATCGATGCCCTCGGCGGTCTGCTTGCGCCAGGTGGCACGGGTACGACGGGGTCACAGCAGGCAAAGCCCGGGCTGCTGGCCAGACGGCTCGATGATGCCCTGCACGGGAAGTTTTCCCCATCTGAAATGGCGCAACCCGTGTCGTCGCAGCAGGCGTCAACCGAAGCAGTTCCTGAAAAGACACTGGCTGAATCGCCGGAGCCGGTAACCAATGATGCGCCGCCTGTTGCTTCCAGCCTGGCATCCGAAACAGTCAGGGTTTCAACACAGAAACTGGATGCGGTGATGCGGCAGGTCGAGGAACTGCTGTCGCCGAGGCTGGCATCGGCGCAACGCGCCAGGGAACTGCGCGAAGTTGCCGCTTCTTTCTCAACCTGGAAAAAACAGCGCGGACGCATGCGGCCAGTGCTGCGGCAGATCGAGCGCTACGTCGAAAAAGCAGCCAGGACGAATGGCAGCGGCAAACATGATGGCAATGGCGCCGTACCGCCAAAATTCATGGCTCAGGAAATCCAGACGCCGGAATTGCAGGCAAAAATACTGCCGAAGCTGCTGGAACATCTGGAGTCCGATCATCTGTTCATGAAAACGCTGGAAGAACGGTTGCTGCGATTGAGCAAGTTCGCCGCGCATGACCGGCGCGCATTGGCAGGCATGAGCGACAGCCTGCTGCATGACGTGAAGGAAATGCACCTGTTACCGTTTTCCTCGCTGCTCGAAATTTATCCGCGCTTCACCCGCGATCTTACCCGCGACCAGGGCAAACAGGTGGAACTGTTGATCCAGGGCGACGAAATTGAAATCGACAGGCACATTCTGGAAGAAATGAAGGATCCGCTGATGCACCTGCTGCGGAATTGTATCGATCACGGTATCGAGCAGCCGGACGTGAGACTGAGCAAGGGCAAACCGGCTTGCGGGACCATAACGGTCGATATCGCGCAAAAGGACAGCGGAAAAATCGAGATCATGGTTGCCGATGACGGAGCTGGCATCGATGCTGACAAGGTGAAAGCGGCATCACTCAGGCTGAATCTTGTTTCTGCCGAAGAGGCTGAAAAACTGAATGAGCAGGAGGCGCAGGCACTGATTTTTCTGTCAGGCATATCCACCAGCCCTATCATCACCGACATTTCGGGACGCGGGCTCGGACTTGCCATCGTGCGGGAAAAAATCGAGCGGCTGGGCGGCGTCATCGCGCTTGAGTCCCGTCAGGATGACGGGACCACTTTCCGTATCACGCTGCCGCTGACGCTGGCCACATTTCGCGGTGTGCTGGTCCGAGCCGGTGAACATTGTTTTGTCATCCCCGCGCTCAGTGTCGAGCGGGTGGTGCGGGTGAAACAGCAAGACATCAGGTCGGTGGAAAACCGCGCAACGATTTCGCTCGACGGTCAGATCGTTGCGCATGCCAGTCTCGGCGATGTGCTGGAACTGCCGCGTCAAAGCTCAACCACGGACACTTTGACGCAGGTCGCGCTGGTTGTTCTCGGCACAGGCCGCCAGCGTGTGGCATTTCAGGTGGAAGAAATTCTCGGCGAACAGGAAGTACTGGTCAAAACGCTGGGCCGGCAGCTCGCGCGCGTGCGCAACATCGCCGGCGCGAGCGTGCTGGGAACCGGCCAGGTAGTCGCTGTGCTTAATGTGCCCGATCTGCTGAAATCTGCGGTGAAGCGGGTGTCGGCACCACCCGCATCCGTTGCCGCAGAAAAACCCGTGGAAGCAACACGGCGGTCGATCATGGTGGTGGAAGACTCGATCACCTCGAGGGCGCTGCTCAAGAACATACTGGAATCGGCAGGCTACCGGGTCACTACCGCGGTGGATGGGGTGGATGCCTACACCACGCTCAAAACCGGGACGTTCGACCTGATTGTGTCGGATGTGGAAATGCCGCGCATGGACGGTTTTGACCTGACCGCCAAAGTGCGCGCGGATAAACAGGTCAGCGAGCTGCCGGTAGTGCTGGTGACATCGCTGGAATCACGCGAACATCGCGAGCGCGGCATCGATGTCGGGGCCAATGCCTATATCGTAAAAAGCAGCTTCGATCAGAGTAATCTGCTGGAAGTTGTTCGGAGGCTGATTTGAGCAGCAGACCAAGTTGCCGAAAGCACGTGAACCAGGGAGCATCATTAATGGCACAGGATAGTACCGGGAAGAACGAAAGCACGACGATACTCGTGCGCTTTTCGGCGCTTGTGGCGATTAGCACGACCACGCGTCTGCAGCTTGCATTCCCCGTGCCGTCCGCCGGCGCGGTCGCCGCTTTCTGCGGTATCGGGATAGCAGCGCTGCACATGCACGAACGCAACATAGTCGAAGGCGATGCCAGCCGGGCGCAGATGCTCGTGGAGGGAATGTATCGCGATGATGTCGTTCACAATGCGCAATCGCTCGAAGTAGCCAAGCAGGTTGTTGGCCACGATGCGGCGTTGCATGAGGCCAAGGCAGGTGGCAGAAACCGGCCAAGCCGCTATGAACTTGCACTCGGACAAGCGGAAGTACAGGGGTGAATATGGACACGAGAACGTACGTCAATCCCGTCCCGGAATTGCACAAAGAGGGAGCCAAGTTGATCAAAGTTCTGGTAGTCGAAGACTCTCTCGTGGTGCGCGAGTTTCTGGTTTACCTACTTTGCACAGACCCCGATATACGAGTGGTTGGCACTGCAAATAACGGCGAGGAGGCAATTGAGGCCGTGAAGCGCTATCACCCCGATGTGATCACGATGGACATTCATATGCCGAAAATGGATGGGCTGGAAGCGACGCGCCGTATCATGGAAACGCAACCGGTACCCATTGTTATCGTGAGCGGGAGTGATGATCCGAACGAGAATACCAAGACGTTCAGAGCGATGGAAGCAGGGGCTTTGGCCGTGCTGCGCCGGCCTGCCGGCATCGGCCACCCGGATCATGAGGCAACTGCAAGGGAACTGTTGCAAACAGTGAAGGCGATGTCTGAAGTGAAAGTAGTGCGGCGCTGGTCACAAAAACGTGGCGGGCCAACCTTGCCATTAGTGGCGAAGCCGCAGGTGATAAATGTGGCGAAAGTCAAAGTGATAGCCTTAGGTGCCTCGACCGGTGGGCCTCCCGTGTTGCAGACGATACTTGCGATGCTGCCCAAGGATTTTCCGCTTCCGGTCTTGATCGTTCAGCACATGGCGACCGGTTTTATCGCCTCCTTTGCCGATTGGTTGACACAGACGTCCTCCCTGCCTGTTCATGTGGCCCGGCAGGGAGAACTTATGCTGCCCGGCCACGCCTACATTGCGCCCGACGAATGCCAGATGAAAGTGGATCACGGGGGGAAAATCATCCTGACCCAGGATGCGCCGGAAAACGGGCTGCGCCCCGCGGTCTCCTATCTATTCCGCTCGCTTGCAACATTGTATGGTGGTGACGTTATTGCCGGCCTGCTCACGGGCATGGGGCGCGACGGCGCCGAAGAACTGCGGTTGTTGAAGGAAAAAGGGGCGGTTACCATTGCTCAGGACAAGGATAGTTCAGTTGTGCACGGCATGCCTGGCGAAGCGATCAAACTTGAGGCGGCGACGTTTGTTCTGGCGCCGAACAAGATTGCCGCAGTGCTCGTGTCTTTGGTGAACAACAAAAGCAAGAAAGAGAGTCAGTGATGAAATCCAAAAATAAAAAGAATAGCAGTATCAATATTCTCATCGCCGAGGACAGCCGCACCCAGGCCGACCAACTCGGATTTCTGCTCGAAGAAAACGGCTTTCAGGTGACCATTTCGGCCAACGGCAAGCAGGCTTTACGGGCGGCGCAGGCGAACAAGCCTCACCTGATCATCAGCGACATCATGATGCCGGAAATGGACGGCTACGAACTGTGCAGGGCGATCAAATCCGACGAAAAATTGCAGGATATTCCGGTCATCCTGGTCACCACGCTTTCCGATTCTCAGGACGTGATTCGCGGGCTGGAATGCGGCGCGGACAATTTCATCCGCAAACCCTATGACGAGCGCTATCTGCTATCCCGCATCAACTATCTCTTGATGAACCTTGATATGCGCAAGGAACACAAGATGCAGCTGGGAGTGCAAATCAATCTTGGCGGCAAGAAATATTTCATCAATTCGGAGCGTCAACAAATCCTGGACCTGCTGATTTCGACTTATGAGCAGGCGGTTCAAATCAACAATGAGCTCAAACAACGCGAAACCGAACTGGAAGTTTCCAACCAGGCGCTGAACGGCTTCGGCAAAATCGTGGCGGGTCTTAATCATGCGGTGACCGAAAATGAAGTGGCGGAAGCGGCGCTGGAACGCGCGCTGGAATTGCCCGGAATCCAGGCGGGCTGGATATCCCTGTGGGATGAAAAGTCCGGCTTCCGGCTCGCCGCCGCACGCAACCTGCCGCCGGCCCTGCTTCGTGAAGGAGCGATGGACGGTTTGTGCGATTGCCGGCGCCGCTTTCTCGCGGGAGAACTGGATCACGTCAGCAACATACTGGAATGCGAGCGGTTGAAGGCTGCCAAGGGCGACACGCTGGGCTTGCGCTACCATGCCAGCGTGCCGTTGTGGTCCGGCGACCGCGGCATCGGAATCATGAACCTGGTCGGGGCGGAGCAGGGTCTGTTCGACGAAGCGGAGCTGAAGATGCTGTACGTCGTCGGCAATCAGGTGGCGGTAGCGCTGGAACGAGCCAGATTGCACGAACATCTCGAGCATTTGGTCGAGGAACGGACCGCCGCGCTGAATGCAGAAATCGTCGAGCACATGCAGGCCGAGGATAAGTTGAGGCTGTTCCGCACCTTGCTCGACAATTCCAACGACGCCATCGAGGTGATCGATCCTGCCACACTGAAATTCCTGGATATCAACGAGACAGGATGCCGCACCTTAGGCTACAGCCGGGAAGAGCTCCTGTCCATGAGCGCTCCCGACATAGACGCAGGTGTCAACGCGGATGCCGGGGAAGCGATCATGAAACAGTTGCAGGAATCGGGACGCGCGCGGTTCGAGACTATGCATCGTCGCAAGAATGGCACCACGTTCCCGGTGGAAGTCAGTGCGACACTCATCGATATCGACAAGCCCTACATTTTGAGCATCGCGCGCGATATTACCCATCGCAAGGAAAACGAAGCCAGGATCGCGCGCCTTAACCAGCTTTACACTGTGCTCAGCGGGATTAATACCACGATCGTGCGTGTCCGTGAGGAGGAAGAACTATTCAGGGAGGCATGCCGCATCGCAGTCGAACATGGCAGGTTTGTATTTGCGTGGATCGGCAAGTTCGATGCAGAAAGCCAGCAGGTGACGCCGGTCGCCCAAACAGGGCGCGACGACGGCTATCTGGCGCAAATCAATTTGACCGCACGTGCAGATGCCCTGAACAGTTGTGCATTAACCGCACAGGCACTGACCGAGACAAAGCCGGTGATCTGCAACGACATCGCCAGAGACGAACGTATGGCGGACTGGCGCAGCGAGGCACTGAGCCGTGGCTACCGTTCAGTGGTCGTGCTTCCCCTTACGATAGGGCAGAAACCGGTCGGCGTGTTCGTGCTTTACGCTTCGGAGCCGGATGTGTTCGACGATGAGGAGATGGCATTGTTGATCGAAATTGCCGGCGATATTTCATTTGCCATCGACAACATCAAGAAAGAGGAGAAACTTAATTATCTCGCTTACTATGACGCCATTACCGGCCTGCCGAACCGTTCATTGTTTTACGACCGTCTGAATCAGTACATATATGACGCGAAAAGCGGCCAAAAAATGGCTGTGCTGGCGATCGACCTGGAGCGCTTCAGGACCATCAACGAGACGTTCGGGCGGCACCTCGGCGATATGCTGCTGAAAATGGTGGCTGAACGCCTGATATCCATGGGAATGGATGGGGTTCATCTGGCGCGTGTCAGTGCGGACTGCTTCGTCAAAGTATTGCCCGATATAAAAGAAGAGGCAGATATTGTGCATTTCCTGGAGAATCAGGTTACCGCAGCCCTGAATGAACCATTCAAGCTGGAAGGCAAGGAACTGCGCCTGTCGGCCAGAGTGGGCATCGCCATTTTCCCGAATGACGGCAAAGATGCCGATATCCTGTTCCGCAACGCCGAAGCCGCACTGAAAAAAGCCAAATTTTCTGTCGATCATTATTCGTTCTATACCCCGGAACTCAATGCACGGGTTGCCGAAAAACTGACGCTGGAGAACAAGCTGCGCAGGGCGCTGGAGCAGGAGCAACTGGTGCTGCATTACCAGCCCAAGGTCGATCTCAAAAGCAACCTGATCGACGGGCTGGAGGCACTGATACGCTGGAACGATCCGGAGACAGGCCTGCTGGTGCCGCCAGGCGAATTCATTCCGCTGCTCGAAGAAACCGGAATGATCATTGAGGCGGGTGCATGGGCCCTGGCGAAAGCGATGGCGGATTACCGGGATTTGAAAAAAAATAATTCATCCCCGCCCAGGATTGCCGTCAACGTCTCCCAGGTTCAACTGCAGAGAAATGATTTTGTCAGCACAATCGAGCGTGTGTTGAACGATGCAGGGGGTGTGCCAGACGGGTTGGAGATCGAGATTACCGAGAGCCTGATCATGCGGGACGTAGAGGGTAATATCCAAAAGCTTCGCGCCATCCGGGAAATGGGGGTGGAAGTGACGATTGACGATTTTGGTACCGGATACTCATCTCTCAGCTATATTGCTAAGTTGCCAATCAGTGCCTTGAAAATCGATCGTGCTTTCATTATCAACATGGCCAGCAACGCCGACGATCTGAGCATCGTCTCCGCAATTATCTCGCTGGCGCATTCCCTGAATTTGCGGGTCGTTGCAGAAGGCGTGGAAACAGAAGAACAGGCGAAACTGCTACGCTTGCTCAAATGCGATGAAATACAGGGCTTCCTGTTCAGCCCCGGGGTGCCGATTGCTAAGATCAAGAAATTTTTACGCGACAAAAAGTCGTTGTGAGCATTACCGACAATCGAAATTGGCTGTTCTTCATAGTACTCGGCTGCAGTTGGTGTTTAGTCAAGGTTCAGGTCGGAGATTGCACTGATTGAATGCAACATGTGTCGACTTTCGCACGATCAACGGCGTCGGCTCGGCCTTCGGGATGGCTCTGGTTAATCCATGATGCAGAATATATTTTCAACAAATAAGAATGGCGTTTCGATTATGTCCAGGTGGCTAAAGACACAGCGTTGCTGGGGCACTTCAATTATTGACTTGATTGCAAAGCTCCAATGAGCAGTAACCAGACCTGCGGGACATGGGCTGCTATCTCGCTTCAAGTTACGCTCATGCTGATAATTTAACCTTATCCTGATTTGTGATTGTTCGGTATAGATTTGTGGTGACAGGTTGTTTTCGAACATTGCCGGCTATCAAACAAATATCAAGATTATTGACTAGCAATAATATGCGTTATCGCTAGGTAACCGATTTTTAGAGTTCAATAGGAAGAATATTTCACTTCTCCCTCTTTGTGAGCGTCCGTTGTAGAGTGGCGTGAAAATAAGATTGTCATGAAATTATTCGCCAGTCGAAGACAGTCAAGGACACTAAAGGTAATGACTGTTTCTCGGCCATTGCGGACCTCATGCCACCTTTTTCATTTGGACCGCTTCTATGCGAATTGCTGACGTTGAGAGCAAAATCCGCATCCGGAAACAAGCGCACAACTCGCTATACTTTTTCCCTGCGCAGGAAATACAATGACAGTCTATACTTCAGCGAGCTGCGCGAGGGATGAACGCTTGTGAAATTGAGGGGAATTCAATGGCGACTGAAGGACTAAACGAACAAGAAGACACGGCAGATACATCAGCGCCTGCAACAGAACTCAAAGTCATTGCGGATTCCACAACAGGATACGCGGCAATTCAAAACAACATTCCGGTAGTTCGCTCCCTCATCGTCAAGAACAATACCGAAGAGACTCAGCGCTCCGTTGATGTCCTCGTTTCTTGCGCACCGGCCTTCGCGCAAGGTACTCGGTTTCACTTCGAACAGCTTGCTCCTGGAGAAACTCGCACTATCTCCCCCATTGACCTACAACCAGACCACGCTTATTTAATCAAGCTAGATGAAGCTGAGAAGGCTTCGATTCGAGTTAAAGTAGTAACCGCAGACGCAATGCTGGCTGAAATTAATCATCCGGTTGAGGTGCTCGCCTATGACCAGTGGGCCGGTACTAGGAGCTTGCCGGAACTACTAGCGGCCTTCAGCATGCCGAACTCGGTGGTCGTGGACCGCCTACTTGGAAAAGCTTCTGCACTGCTGCGTAAAAGCGACGCAGAGCTGTCGCTCGATGGCTACCAGTCAAAAAACCGAGAGCGGGTTTGGAAACAGGTATCGGCCATTTATAGTGCTCTTCTCGCAGAAGGGCTTCACTACTCAAACCCTCCAGCTTCCTTTGTTGCTGACGGTCAAAAGATTAGAACGCCGGAGCGTATTTTTGATGGTCGCGTGGCTACCTGTCTCGACTTGGCAATGCTCTTTGCCTCTTGCTTTGAACAAGCAGGGCTGAATCCGGTCGTTCTGTTCAAGGAAGGGCACGCCTGGATTGGCGTGTGGCTGATTGCGACGAATTTTTCGACATCAGTTGTGGATGACGTGATGGCTGTGCGTAAGCGCGTGAAGTCTGGTGAATTTTTGGTACTCGAGACGACCGGCATAGCATCTGACAAAAAACCTTCGCTACGCTGGGCCTGCTCAACTGGGGATGCATATCTCGAAGATGAGGAGAAGTTTCACTACGCTGTAGATATACGACGTGCGCGCGAGCTCCAGATTCGTGCATTGCCATCCCGCTCAACAGCACAGGAACCTAATGTTGTGATTGCCGAGGGGGCTACTCCGTCCATTGAGGACATGCCTTCCTTGCCACCTCTCGACCCAGAGTTGTTACCTCCGACTGAGGTCTCTATCCCGGATACGCCCGAAGGTCGCTTGGCCAAATGGAAGAACAAGCTGCTTGACCTCACGCTGCGCAACCGCCTGCTGAACTTCAAACCTACCAAGAGTAATCTGAAGGTGATTTCCCACGACCCAGGAGTGCTTGAAGACAAACTCTCCGACGGTCGAGAGTTCCGGGTTAAGGCCGCTCCCCAAGTTATGGATGGTAATGACCCGCGTGCCGCAGCAGTTTTCACGGGGCGGACTGGGCAAGCCCCACTGTTAGTGTTTGCCGAAGACGCGCTCGCAAAAAACGAGATTGTTGTTGATATTCCCGAGGACAATCTCGACGGTCGTCTTACCGAGATTTTCCGCGCTGCGGAAACCGGCAAGGAAGAGGGTGGCGTCAATACGCTCTTCCTTGTATTTGGCTTGTTGGAGTGGAGGGAAGACAAGAACTCCGAGGCTCGCCACTTTGCGCCCATTCTACTCATTCCGGTCACGATGACTCGCCAATCGGTCAGAAGCGGATTCCGGTTGACTCGGCACGACGACGATGCGCTGGTTAATCCCACGCTCGTCCAAAAACTGGCAAACGACTTCCAACTCAAAATGCCGTCGTTCGAGTCTCTGCCCACGGACGACAATGGCCTAGACGTTGAGAAAATCTTCCAAACCTTCCGGCTGCACATCACCGAAATGCCAGGTTGGGAGGTGAAGGAAGAGGTGCATCTGGGAATCTTCTCCTTCACGAAATACCTTATGTGGAAGGACCTACAGGACCGTCAGAAGCAACTTCAAGAGAACGCAGTCGTTGCCCACCTCATCAACAATCCGGGCAAGGCTTTCAGTGTTTCCGACCCGGAATTCGCTGCTGGTACGCTCGACGAGCGGTTTGCGCCACAGGCACTCTTCACCCCGATGCTTTCCGACTCCTCGCAACTGCGCGCGATTTGCGTAGCGGACTCGGGAAGCAACTTAGTATTAGAAGGACCCCCTGGCACCGGCAAGAGCCAAACCATTACCAACCTGATTTGCCACCTTCTGGCGACCGGCAAGACGGTGCTCTTCGTGTCCGAAAAGATGGCTGCGCTCGAGGTGGTACATCGCCGCTTGAACTCGATTGGCCTAGGGCCGTTCTGCCTTGAACTGCACTCAGCTAAAGCGAAGAAGTCGGAAGTGCTCAAGCAGTTGGGCAAGGCCCTGGATTCCGGTAACACGAGGACCGTGAAGGACTGGGAGCTTGAGGCCGAAAGGCTCGCTGCTCTACGCGGCGAACTGAACGCTCTGGTGAGCTCGCTTCACAAGACACATCCCAATGACCTGACGATTTACGATGCGATTGGGACGTGCATTAAATACGCCCACTGGAAGCCAGCCTCGCTAGATTGGACAGACCCTAATCAACATGGCCGCAAAGACCTCAACAACCTGCGTGCGCTTTGCCGACAAATGGCGGCGCTCGCTAGTCAGTTGCATGACCTGCAAGCTCATCCACTCCTCGCGATTAAGCGAACAGCTTGGACCCACGCCTGGCAACAAGAATTGCTGGATGCCGCCACTAGCCTGTCGGTGGTGGCTTCCACAACCCAAGAGTTGGCTGCCCCTTTCCTGCATCTTCTTGGGCGTCCTGAAAACGGGTCTCCTTGGTCGGAACTTGCCTCGTTGGATCGTCTGTCCGATGTTTTGCTGAAAGCTACGCACGTCCCAATCGGCGTTGCGCGAAAGGCAACCGATGAGTTTGCCCGAAATCGTTTGAAGATGCTCCGCCATCATGGCTTGCAGCGTGAAGCCGCCTGGAGGAACTTTGAGGGGGGCTATCGGGAAGAGGTGGCGAACCTCAATGGCCAAGAACTTGAAATGCAGTGGGGAGAAGCCAATAGCACCTGGTGGCCTAAGAGTTGGCTCGCCAAGCGAGCATGCCTGAAGCGCCTTGGTCTTTACCGAACGGACCGCAAGTCCCCAAGTGAAAGCGAAGCCAACGAGCTCATTGGGTCCCTTCGGAAGCTCAACGAAGAAGACAAGGCCCTTGCTGCAATGGGAGTGGAAGCGACGGCGCTTCTGCAGGACGAATACAACGCCCACAAGACCGACTGGAACGCCGTTGACGCCCATGAGAAATGGGCGACGGAATACTCAGATTCCTTGATTCAATTGGCTGCCGGGGACGTTGCCGTCCACGAAGCCTTGTTGAGCAAGCTGCTGCCTTTCGTGACCCACAACCGTGCAATGCTCCGGGCCGATGGTTTGTTGGGCGCGCCCTTGGTTCGTTATCGTGATGCCTACCGGCAGCTTGTCAGTGAAACGCATCAAGTCGCGCAATTGAGCGGAGCCAAAGACTCGTTTATCGAAGAGCCACATGCCACCGGCGCGATTCAACGGCTACTTGCCGGACTGCAAGGCTGGCAGCATGCTGCACATCAAATTCAACCGTGGTGCCTCTGGCAGAACATAAAGGATAAGGTCATCAGCGCTGGTCTACCTGGCATCGTCCGCTCCCTTGAGGCAGGGGAAGTAGCCCTCGTAGATATCGCTGAATTCTTTGAATATACCTACCAGAGCTGGTGGGTTCGCAAAGCCATGGATCGGGAACCGGTACTTTGCGCGTTCTCAAGCGCTGACCACGAACGCAAGATTGTGGAATTCAAAGAGTCCGACGAACGTTTCCAGAAGCTGACTCAGCAGTATGTTGTTGCGAAGCTCTCGGGCCAGATTCCCTCGAGTACCGCATTGGCACCTGGAGCAGATTCGGAGATGGGGAAACTTCGCCGAGAATTGACAAAGCAGAGGAACCACGTGCCTATCCGTCAGCTAGTCAAGAGTTTGCCGACGCTGCTGCCTAAACTGAAACCTTGCCTGTTGATGTCACCGTTGTCGGTCGCACAATACCTCGAAGCGGGGCATCAGCCGTTCGATGTGGTTATCTTCGACGAGGCATCGCAAATTCCAGTATGGGATGCGGTTGGGGCAATTGCGCGCGGCAAGCAACTAGTTTGTGTGGGTGACCCCAAGCAACTTCCGCCGACGAACTTCTTCAATCGCGTTGATGAAGACGATGGCGGCATTGGCGAGGAGGAGGTACAAGACCTCGAAAGCATTCTGGACGAATGCATGAGCATTGGTCTGCCTAAACTGGGCTTGGACTGGCATTACCGTAGCCGGCACGAAAGCCTGATTACCTTTAGTAATGCAACCTACTACGACAACCGGCTTATCACGTTCCCATCTCCCGTTACGGAAGACACAGCGGTCCGACTTGAACGCGTTCATGGCGTATACGACCGCGGTGGCTCGCGTACCAACCGAGCCGAAGCAGAAGCGATTGTTGCTGCTATCGAAAAGCACTATCTCTCTCCTGAGGGTACGAAACAGTCTCTTGGGGTGGTAACGTTTAACCAAGCGCAACAGAATCTGATTGAAAATCTGCTGGACGCTCGTCGCCGTGTTTCAATCAAGCTAGACCAGTCTATTGCCGAAGCCACCTTTGAACCAATGTTCATCAAAAACCTTGAAAACGTTCAGGGTGACGAGCGTGACATCATCTACTTTTCTATTACGTATGGGCCGGATGCGGCCGGTAAGGTGGCCTTGAACTTCGGTCCCTTGAACCTCGAGGGCGGCCATCGTCGCCTTAACGTAGCGGTATCCCGCGCACGACAAGGCGTTGTGATTTTTAGCACCTTGATGCCAGAACAGATTGACCTGTCCCGAGTTCGCGCAGCAGGTGTTCGAGATCTCAAGAACTACCTTGATTTCGCAATCCGTGGTCCGCGGGCGCTCATTGAGCAAATCAACCCGACTGGGCTGGAACCGGATAGTCCATTTGAAAAGCAGGTCATCAATCAGTTGCGAGAGAAGGGGTGGACCGTCCATTCCCAAGTTGGGGTGTCAGGCTACCGCATAGACATTGGTGTTGTAGACCCGCGCGCCCCTGGCCGTTATCTGCTTGGCATTGAATGTGATGGAGCTACCTATCATTCCGCGGCTACCGCTCGTGACCGTGACCGCCTACGCCATCTCATTCTCGAAGGCCTTGGTTGGGAGCTCCACCGAATTTGGTCTACAGACTGGTGGCGTAACCCAAGTGAGCCAATGCAAAAGATTCTAGCAAGGCTCGAAGGCCTGTTGGCTACAGAGCCCTCCAACGAGGATGAGCCAGAAGAGGTTGGCGCCGAAACAGAAGCGTCTCCCGAATCCGTAATTGTTGAGGCCGCAGCGTACGCAAAAATGGTTCAGCCAGAGCCGACGCCAGAACAAAGGCTTCCTCTGTACCAAAGCGTGGAGGTTGCCGGTGGGCACCCTGACCATTTCTACGCCCCTGCGTCCAGGAAGATTCTTGCTGAGCAGTTGGTACATGTAATCAATGCGGAGGGGCCGATTTTGGACGCTGCGCTCTTCCGCAAAGTGGCTCGCGCCTGGGGATTGGCTCGAACTGGAAATCGAATCGAGGAGCTGTTACGTTCTCTCCTGCCAGCGATGGTCGTTAGAACCTTTGAAGTTGAAGGGGATGCGGTCTTTTACTGGCCAGCAATTTCGCGGCCGGCCGAATGGCAGGAATTCCGAGTTGCGGGTGATGCCGACGACAGCCGGCGTCCGCTTATTGAAATTTGCTCGGAAGAACTTGCCAACTTGGCAGTTTTCATCCTGTCTGAGCACGGTGCAACTAGCGTTAGCGAATTGGCCAGAACCATCTGCCGTCTTCAGCGGATCGCTCGTACAACTGCAGATGCTGAGGCAAGAATTGTTCGTGCGTTACAAGTTGGGCGCGTCAAAGAATTTGTGCAATTAGCTAATGGCACCGTAAGTCTCAAGAAGCGCTTATAGTCAACATTCAACCTCAATTCTCTTAACCGACGCAATGGGTAATTGTTCCCATTGCCACGATCGAAATGCTGACGTTTTGAACGTCCTTATTTCCGAGCGTCCGCTTACGGATTGTGTTACGGACCAAAATGCTTAGTATGTCAAACGTCGACAAAGGCCGAGGAACGGTCCTTATGGCAATTCTTCTGATGGGCAACTACAGTGTAGGAATCAGTCCTTCACGAATATATTCTTCCGAGAAGTCAAAATAATCAAAATATCTAACTATCGATAAGTACGCTTATAGCTAGTTGAAAGGCATTTCGACCTTCTGGTTCTCGGCCATTACGGAAGTCCCGCGTGCTCTCTCGAAATGTCCGCACTTCGCTGGTTAGCTGACGTTACTGGCGCTGCGTCTTACGTCAGCAACGCTCCCATAGCGGACTAAACAAATATTCTCGAACAGATCATAGCGCAAGGACCGTTTTTTAACCCGGAATGCGTACTTTCGACCTATAGCGGATTTAAGCGAATCATTCTTTAACATCCAATGACTACTCTTGTTATGTCTTGCTTGCCATCTGAATCGCCCCGGGTTTCGTGGAGGCTGTTTGGTTTAAGTTAAGCCACCGTGGTGGCGTCGTTGGCGAGTTGCCGATAGTAGTTTACCTCAGCTTCTGCGGGAGTGATGTATCCAATCGATCCCA
>Ga0307377_10004653_pt1 | contig 14955 bp, 20 predicted proteins | sample TR3MG_FD_202535 | JGI IMG/M metagenome (GOLD analysis project Ga0307377, IMG submission 202535) | Soil microbial communities from Risofladan, Vaasa, Finland - TR-3 | ecosystem: Environmental > Terrestrial > Soil > Coastal area > Acid sulfate soil | place: Finland: Risofladan, Vaasa | collected... | reverse complement strand
TAACGATGCGCTTGGTTTCCAACTAAGAGAGGGCAGTGCAATTCTGACCCACGCGCTCCACTTTAAACTTCCAAAAATTATCAATTCTTTGCAACGCAGCGTGTCCATTAAACGGAGTTTTAACGGTGTCAAATGATGATCGGGACGCCAAGGGACGTTTTCTGCAAGGCAACTCAGGAGGCAATGGCAGGCCAGCCAACGCTTCAAAAGGCATCACGAAGGACTTAACTTGGGATGCAATCAACCGCATTGCGTGGCTCATTATGGCGTTACCTGAAAAGGAATTTCTGGAATGGGTGGAAATGAATGGCAGTAAGTTGAGCAGGCTTGAACGTGTTTACTTAAATAAATCAAAAGATATTCGTGTGCTGGAAAGTTTATTGGACAGAATTATTGGAAAGACTTTGAAGTTTGAAGATGAACGCCAAAAGAATCCTTTTATTGAACGGCTTTATAACTTGGGCGAGGGCGGCGTTGGTCGTGAGATTGACGAACTGTTAAGGGCGCGGGAAATTATCAAAGCGGAATACAAAAACATTCAACCTCAGGTGTTGGATATTACTCCAAAAAAAGAGGGCGAAGATGAATGATGATATTGTGAAGCAAGCTGGTCGTTTTATGAAAGGCTTTTTAATTCTTAAGCGTGGCGCAGGCCAAGGTTTAATTATTGGTGATGATACTGAAATAGTTGTAACCAAGGTTGAAAATGGAAGTGTGTTTTTGGCAATTAAAAGCCCACAAAAGGTCTTGCGCAAAGAGCTTGCAGGTAAGCCACCAAGGGATAAAAAAAAGGACGCAGCGCAAGCCACGCCCTTACAAGATGCAACCGTCACACTCGCTTAACAGTTACCTTTGTTTCAATTTTAAGCTTTTGATCAATCGCCCAATCCAAAAGGCTTTGAACTGACCAACCGCTTTTATCAAGTGCCTTTAAAATGTCCGAATTTATTCTAATGTTTTTACTTAAGTCCTTTTTCATCATCGCTCCTCATAAGCTTCGGAAAGCTTTTCGTAAGCCAGCTCATCAAGTGTTGACCAAGCGTGGGGATATTTTTTCAAAAGCTTTTCGCTTATGTTTTTCCCACTTAGGTCAAAAACTTCCACTTCCATATCGTCAGCATAAGTTCGCATTTCGCCGCGATTGCCGTCAGCATCTTCACCATAATTTTCGGTGTAAAAACTTGCGTTGGCATTCACCACAACGTGCAAAGCCCTGTGACCAATTTCAAGTGAGTAAGTAAATTCAATGCTGGTCATAATTCCTCCCCAACGTGTGGCGCAGGCTTTCTTATTTTAATTTCAACATTGAAACAACGTTCAGCGTAACGCAACAAAGCCTCAAAAACCTGCGGCTCCATGTGAACTTCGTTTTGTATTTCAATCCCGTTTTCAGTTGTAACCACTAACGAGTAGCCATCAAAACTACAGTAAGCACCATCGCCAAGGTAAGTTTTATCTGGAACTGTTTTCATAAGCTGCTCCTAACTTCTGCAATCGTTTTGCCACTAAAATGTAAATCGCGCTCAATAGGCAAGCCCATCTTTCCGCGAACACTAAGTAATTCATCCAAGGAAAAATATCCAAGTTCAAACTCAAAGCCGTTCACTGCGCCAAAAAACATTCTATCTTCTGGGTCGTATTCCGTCGCAAACCAAGTCCAACCGCCATCAGGTGTAAAAAACTTTGCAATCACAACGGCGTTTTCGCCAAGCGATTCCTGTCTGCCAACTTTTGCAAACTTATTTTCTAATTCTTTTGTTAACAGTTTCATAAAACCTCCGCGCAAAGCTGCGCAGCATAACGACCTTGGCGTGGGTAGCAAAACCCAAGTTGGTCGTTGATAAAGTCTGCAAGGTTGGTCGCATCCCCATCATGTTTAAGTTTAATTTTTTCCATTACATATCCCCAATGCGCAAAGCCGCTAAACTCATAAGCTCCAACGCCATCAACGGAAACAAAAACTCCGCGTGAAGTTGGTGCCACCAATATTCGATATTGAGTAAAGTTGCCGAGTGCCACTGGCAAAAGCACGTTCGTTAAAACGCTTGGGAAAATCCCCTTTGCGTTTGGTCTAATTGGTTCCATTCTTTCTCCTTTGTTAGTTAGGTGCGCCGTTTGTTCGCGCACTATTGTTTTCATAAATTCAAATAAATTGTCCACCTAATCTCCTTTGTTTTTGGTTGCACAAATTAAAGGCTATTCTTGCCATCAATAATGCGCAGTGGCTACATGATTGTGGCTACATAATTGTGCTGCGTGAAACCCATTGAATTTGTGGGGAAGGGCGAATATACTTGTAAAGTCTATAGGGGATTACACAATGCAGCACAACAAAGGCGCGGTTGAAATTGAGTTTGAATTGCTTAATCAGCTTTTTGATGAAGCCAAGGAAAACGCCAAAAACTTTTTCAGCTTTTTTACTTACGCATGGCCACAACTTGAACAGCGTTTTCCGTTGCAAAGTAATTGGCATATCGGACTTGCGTGTGAATATCTTGAAGCACTTTATCACGGTGAAATTGAAAAGCTTGTTATCAACTGGCCAACACGATACTTGAAAACAAAAGTTTGCAGCATTGCCTTTCCCGCGTGGGCGTGGACGCAGGATGAAAAAAAGAAGTTTATCAGTTGGTCTTACAGTGGGGATTTATCCAGCGCAATGTCGTGGGAGCGAAGGCAGTTGATTGAAAGCGCATGGTTCAAAAGTTATTGGGGAGATAAAGTCAAAATGTCCCACGACCAAAACCAGAAAACAAGATACTCAAATACAAGTGGCGGCTCAATGTTTTCAAGTTCCACAGGTGCAACGATGACCGGTGAAGGTTGCGACATTATGATTATTGATGACCCTGTGAACCCACAAGATGCAGCGAATGATTTGATGCGTGTTAAAAGCGTCGATTTTTGGAAACACACTGCCAGCTCAAGGTTTGATGATAAAAAACGTAAGGCTTGTTTATTGGTGATGCAAAGGCTTCACGAAAAGGATTTAACTGGACACTTTCTGGAAGAATATCCTGAAGTTGTGCACCTTAAAATTCCTCAACAAGCTCCTGAAAGGATTATTTATAACTATCCGAGAACAGGCAGGATTAAGATTTATGAGAAAGATGAAATTCTCCAACCGGAACGTGAAGGTGAAAAGGAATTGGAACAAGCAAAGCGCGAGCTTGGAAGTTACAACTATTCATCGCAGCGGATGCAGGAACCAGTTCCACGCGGCGGCGGGATAATTAAAGAGCACTGGCTTAAGCATTGGAAAGTTTTGCCTGAAAGATTTGATGCAATTACACTTTCACTTGATTGCACGTTTAAAGACCTTGAAAGCTCAGATTACGTCGTTTTGCAAGCGTGGGGACAAAAAGGTTCTCACCATTATCTAATCAAGCAACTGCGCTCCAAGATGAGTTTCATGAAAACAAAAGAAGCGGTGGAATTGTGGGCGCAATTATTTCCCACCTATCACGAATGCTTAATTGAAGATAAAGCCAACGGCTCCGCAATCATAAATTCCTTAAGCGGAACAGTTCGAAGTTTGATTGCAATAAATCCCAAGGACAGTAAGGTTGCGAGATTGGTGGCCTGTGAGCCGCAGATTGAAGCAGGCGATGTTTTAGTTCCCGACCCTGAATTCAATCCATGGGTGCGTGAAGTTTTCATTCCAGAGGTTTGTGCGTTTCCAAAAGCCGCAAACGATGACCAAGTTGACGCGATGACTCAATACTTAAATCGAGCGCGGGAACGGCAAGTTGGAACTTTTCTCTTTGATGATGATAATTTCTCAAAAATATCTGGTGGAACGATCGCAGGCAGTCTAACCTAAGAAGAATTACAAGGTAATCGGTGGGGATTTAATTGGATAAGATGCTGCGCGTCGTATATGAAAGACCAGATGGAGTGATTCAAATTCTCACTTGCTTGGCGTTTCAAATCCCTGAACACATCCAGTTACCTAGTCTAGAAATTTTAAAATTTAAAAGAATGAACGATAAAGGAATATGTTTTTATCAATTACAAGGAGATAATTATGGAAGTTGAACAGCCAACGGTGTCAGGTCAAAACGCAGGTGCGGAAATCCAGAAGCCCACAAGCGAAGAGTTGGACATTGTAAATCAAATAGAAGCTCAAACCGCTGGCAAGTTTAACAAAACTGAAACTGGTTTTTCTGGAACCAAAATTTTTGGTGAGGTGTATGATGAAGAATACCTCCGCAAGCTCAGTGGAACGCGCCGTGCTGACATATTCGACGAAATGTTTAGGTCAGACGACACAATCACAATGCTCCTCGCCGCAAGAAAAAATCCAATCCTCAAAGCAACATGGTCAATCGAACCAGCTAGAGCTGAATCTGGAAACACCAATCAAGAAGAAATCTACAAAAAACAAGCGGAACATCTTGAGCACGAATTGTTCAACCGAATGGACAAGTCCTTTATTGAGTTTTTGGAAGAGGCACTTACTTTTATCGAGCATGGCTTTTCACTTTTTGAACGTGTTCACGAAATTGTTAACGACTCTAAATTCGGAACTTATGTCGGCTACGAAAAGTTTGCATGGCGTTCTCAAAGAACAATCGAAAGATGGCTCATCGACCGATCAGGAAAACTTGTAAATGTATTTCAACAAGCCGATGGCGACGTTGGTGACAATGTTATCATTCCAGGAGAATGGCTTACTGTTTTCACTCAGAAAAAGCGTGGTGATAATTACGAAGGCATTTCGGCACTGCGACCGATTTATGGTAACTGGCAACGCAAACAAGTCTTTTTAAAATTACTTGCAATAGGAATTGAGCGTTACGCAATCAACACTCCGGTTGGAACAATCCCCAAGGGACTTGAACAAAGTCCTGAGCGTGATCGCTTCGCACAAATGTTAAGAGCAATTTCAAGTCACCAACAAAACTATTTTACATTGCCACAAGGATGGGAAGTTGAGTTCCTAACTAATCCATTCGATGCGGACAAAATTGTAAAAACAATTCAGCGTGAAGATGAAGGCATGGTGAAAAGCTTTGTTGCCAACCATCTTAATCTTGGTCAGGGCGGTGGCTCTGGAAGTTATGCGTTGGGAACTGATTTAAGTGACCAATTCTTGTCCATTATTGAACATGATGCGCAGATAATTAAAGATCGTTTTCAGAAAGAAATTGTTCGTGAGTTTATTGATAACAATTATGGGAAACAATCCAGCTATCCGCAGCTCAAAGTTAGTGGGATAAATGATAAGTTTTCAAAAGAGTTTGCGGAGATTATCAAAATGCTGGCTGAAAGTAAATATCTTTCTCCAACTGAAAATCTTGAGCGTTGGTTGCGCAAACGACTTGACCTTCCTGAATTATTGGAAGCCGATGCAGCGACAATTCCAGATGTAAGAAAAGCTGAAACGCCAACAATGTTTATTGATAAAGGCGACAAAGCCGCCACCATTCAGCTTGCAGAAGATAAGCGCAAGGTAATGGCAAAACTAAAAGATCAGCTTAAGGCGAGCCAGACAGCGGTTGCAGAGGGGATGCAGGAGAACTTGCAGTTGCGTGGCCAAGCTTTTGTCACCGCGCTTGTAAATAAGCTTAAAGGTCAACCTCACACTAAGTGGCGACAAATTATTCGTGACTCAAGTGACATAAAAAACCAAGGGGATTACTTGCGTAAATTAAAAAAGGCGTTGGCTGAAACCGCAGGGCGAGCAATTTCCCAAGCGCGGAATGAGGTTCCTGGAGGTCGCAAAGTTAAATTCGCTGAGGGAATTAAATCCAGAATGTCTTTTGCAGAAGTTTTGATGACCCTAGACCAGTTGCCAAAACACACAAAGGATTTAATCGTTACAAGTTCTCAAATTGTGACGGATAAACAATACTCTGATTTAAAAAGCTCCATTCTTTTAACTGCCAATGGAACGGTTGATGAAACGACTTCTGTCGAGGTTTTGGAAAAGCGTTTGAACTCAACTTTGGACAAGCAATTAGTGGGCGCAAGTGAAGCGGCGGTGAGTGGTTCACTTCTAACTGCGGCGGGAAATTTAACTGCTCAAGTTTATAACACTTCACGGATTGAGTTTTTCCAAACGCCGGAAGTCCTTGAAAGCATTGAGGCTTTTGAGTTTATGAACGATGCTCCGGTGAGTCCAATTTGTCAAAACTTGCGCGGAAGAATCTTTGCGAAGAACGATCCCGAAAGTTACCAGTGGCTTCCACCATTGCACCACAACTGCAAGAGTTACATCCTGCCAGTGCTGGATTTACAAGGTAAAAAGATAAGTGAAATTGGATTGTCACCAAGCAAACCAGAATTAAATAAATTCAAGACAATTTAGAGTATTGACGAAAATGTAATTACAAGAGAGGATTTCAAAATGGGAAAAAACTTTAAGAACTTTTTTGCGACCCAATTCCAATTATCGGATGGGATGGACAACTCCGGCATCAAGCGCGTTCAACTTTTGCGCACCGGAACTTTTAAACATCCCGCCGCGCCCAATGGCAGCTTCAGCATAACTCCAGAAATGCTTATTAGAATGAAGGCGAACTTTGATAACAATGTCCGTCGTCTGGATAAAGCGGAAATTCCTGTCGATTATGGTCACAACACTGAAGGCAAAGCCGCAGGTTGGATTGAAAAAATAGAACTTGATGATGCAGTCACAAGTTTATGGGTGGACATCAATTACACTCAGGAAGCTGAGGAAGCAATTCTGCAAAGGGAATGGCGGTTCATAAGTGCCGACATTGATTTTGAATATAAAGACAACGAAACTGATATGAATATGGGTGCAACACTGCTCGGCGCTGGGTTAGTAAACAGACCTCATGTCAAAGAAATGAAAGCAATTTTTGCTGATCATAATAACAACGAAGATAAACCCAACAAGGAGTTTAGTATGTCACCAGAAGAAATGATGAAAAAAATCGGTGAACTGCAAGCTGCTCTCGACATGCTGAAGCAACAACTTCAGATGAAAGATGAGAAGCTTAAAGACGCTGCGGTGGCTGAAGATAAAGTCGTCGAGGAAAAGGTTGAAGTTGAAAAACAACTTGCTGAAGCCAAGACTGAAATTCTGAAGCTTACTGAAGAAAAACAAGACGCACAAAAAGAAGCAAAGTTTAGCGAATACCTGAAAGATGGAAAAGTTATCGTTGCACAAAAAGATGCGTTCATGAAAATGTCTTTGGAATTGAGCGAAAGCCTTTTTAAAGATGCGAAAGTTTTAAACCTTAAAGATCACGGTCACGGCGCAGGGGACGGCAAAGAGACTGGAACTGATGGTGGAACAAAAACCGCTTATGATATTATTGAAGAACGAGCTGCAAAGCTTCGTGAATTAGATAAGAGTTTAACTCTTGGTGATTCTTATTCGCAAGTAATGTCACAAGACCCAGAACTAAATCAGCGTTACCAAGCTGAATCTAGTTCGGTGAAAATGTAAGGAGGCAATATGAGATTTCAAGAACCAAAAACTAGAACTTTTGTAGCGGCTTCTGATTTATCTACTAAGGCATATCACGGCGTGAAGTTCACAGCGAATTTTAACGAAGTTGATATTGCAGGAGTAGGTGATGCGGAAGGCATTCTGATGAACTGTCCAAAAGCCGGAGAAGCGGCTGAAGTTGCAATGATTGGCGGCGGTGCTCTTGGGCACGCAGGTTCAGCCATTGCCATTGGGGATAAAGTGAGTTCGGATGCAGCGGGAAAATTAGTTCCTGCGTCCAGTGGAAACACCGTAGTCGGAAAAGCCCTAAGTGCAGCGGCGACCGATGAATATTTCGAGATTGAACGTCTTGAATACGTGCAAGCGTAAAGGGGAGTGAACTATGAAAACACAATCAGGCGCACTAGTTGAAAAACTCCTTACGAATGTTTCTAACCAACTCATTCCTGAGGGATATATTTCGGAACTGATTTTGCCAGTGTTGAACGTTGTTCAAACTACAGGCTTAATCGGAAAATATTCAAACGATCACCTTCGCATTATCGACACAACTGTCGGTGGCAAAGGACTTTATCCAACGGTGAACACCACTGTAAGATCATCAACAAGTTACAAGTTGACCGATCATGCTTTGAAGGAACTATTGGTTGAAGATGATTATGACAACGTGGAAAAACCTTACGACGTAGAAGAAGATTCTACAGTCGCTTTAACAACTCATTTATGGTTGGAAAAAGAAAAAGGTTTGGCTGATGCGGTGGCTGACACTGGCATCATCACGAACAACACGACACTTGCTGGCGGTGACCAGTGGAGTGCTTACACAACTTCAGACCCGCTTGGGGATTTAGTTGCGGCTCGTGCTGCTATTCGTGGAGCGTGTGGCATGAAACCAAACATTGCATTCTTAGATGAAGATGTGGCCGATGTGCTTCGTTTCCATCCGCAGATGCTTGATAGTTTGGGATTCAAAGAGCAAAGACCTGGAGGCTTAAACGATAAAGAATTATCAGTTGCTTTAAAAGTTCCTGATGTTTATGTCGCTCAAGCCGTTTTCAATGATGGTGTTCAACCTGCGGCTGATTCAATCAAGCCAGTTTGGGGAAAACATTTCTGGTATGCAGTTTCGCCAAAAAGCGCGGCTCGCAGACAGCAATCATTGGGATACAGAGTTCAAAAAGCTGGTCAAAAATCAAGACAAGTTTTTAAGTCTAATCCAGACGAGCCAGTTGGATCGACTAAAATCATTGTTAAAGATAAGTATCAGCAACTTCTGTCAAATCCAGATTGTGCTTATTTAATAGAGAATGCGATTGCGTAATTGCAAGAGCTTGGGTGGGGAGAGTTATGACCTCCTCGCCCTTTTATTTAACTAACTTTATTCTAGGAGAAGAATATGTCAGACGAAAAAGATAATGATGGCGCAGTGGATATGAGTGGAAAACACGTTGCGATGAAATCAAGAAGCATTGAAGATAAACAAGTCCACCTTGACCCGAACGAAAGACAGGAACGCGAAAAGGCAAAAGCCGACGCAAAGCCAGTTTCCGCAGGGGAATTCATAGTTGTTAAAAATTTAAAATGTGATGGCAAAAGATTTAAGCGTGGCGACGTTTATGATGGAAAAATGTATCCAGATATTCGCCCATCCTTAATCACAAAAGCTGAATGGGAAAATAGAAAATGACATACTCAACGATTGACGATGTAAGAAGAGAATTTAAAAGTGTGCTTGAGCAGGGAACCATCATAACCGACGATAAGATTGTCGAATTTCAGCTTCAGATGTTCGCCACAATCAATTCTTACATTGGAACTCGTTTTGTTGTCCCAGTCGTTGGCACCAATCCGGTAAATAAAAAAGACACAATAACATTTTCAGCGGCGGTTGGTGCCAGTGAGATTAAGACGGTTCAAACAGTGGCGCAGGGTCAGACTAAGACTTACAGTTACACGACATTGGGCGCGGACAGTGCTCAGGTGCAACGTGATGCCTTGCTTGCGCTTATTGTTGCAGATAGTAATCGCATCGTTGAAGCGGTGGCTTCTGGAACGGACGATCTTGTTCTGGAAAGTCGCGTGTTGGGCTTTGCTTACACTGCCACCGTCAGTGGCGCAGTAATTGTGAATAATGTCGCTGCGGTTTTGGGTTCATCTTCAGTTCGTTTATTAAGAAGGATTGAAACTGAACTTACTGCCTGCAAGATTGCTTCAATTTTAAGAACAAAAGTTGCGGAAAAATTAAGTGCAAGTGGAGTTCGTCAAGATATTAAAGATGAAAGCTGCGGAAAAATGGCACTTTCTCTTTTAAAAGATATTCAAGATGGAACGGCTGAACTGGAAGACGCTTCACTCGTAAACACTGGCAGTGGACTTGAAAGTCACAATCAGAAAACGGGATACGAAGGTTTTTACAGTGTAGAAAAAAGGCAGTGGTAAAAAATGGCAAGTAAAGGTCAAGAGTTTATTGAATATGATTTTGTGAACCGCTTGGCGTTCACCGATCTTATTGACAAAGCCGTTGACCAGATTGGTGACTTGCGTTTTGCCATGGGAGAAATTGCAAGGGATTGGTTTAAGTCCAACAATGTAATTTTTCAACTTCAAAGTGCAGGTGGATGGAGTGATTTCAAAAACGAAGCTTCCCACCGCGCAAAGATAAACGCCGTTGGTTTTGATTATCCATTGTTGATGCGTGATGGTTTGCTTGCGGCTTCACTTACGAACCCAAGGCATCCTTACGCAATAAACATTCCTTCAAAGTTTGATGTTGTGGTTGGAACGACCGTTGAATATGCAATTCATCATCAGTTTGGAACTAAATTTATGGATGCGCGTCCACCTGTATTTATCGGACCCGAATCAAAAGCCTTTGCATCAAAAGACCAAGCCAACAAAGGTGGTCGCTTAACACGTTGGACAAATATCGTTGAAGGATATGTTCAAAGAGTTTTGGATGCGAATGGAATGGGGAAATAAGAATGAAATATGATGCTGAAAGACTGATTACTGATTTACTAGATTTATTTAAAACAAATTTGAATAGTAGAATAACGAAGATTCAAGCTGAAAAGCAAACCTTGTTAGGTGCCAACAATTTTGATGTCCCTCAAATTGATGATGCCGCTTGGTTTGATGCACTTGATGACAGAGTAGCGAATTTCAATCCATATATTTATTATGGATTAAACGATAACACTGTGATTGAGATCGCTTCTGCCGAGAGTAGTGATCTAACCGCTTTTTTTACAGTGGTGTTAGCGAACGATGGAAACGATCCTTTAATTTCGCGGAAAATGCTTCGCTACATTAGAGCATTGCAGGAAATCTCAAGCCGACACTTTGGTGACATTGCTGAAGCTTCAAGTCTAATCGTGACAACAATCACGCCCAAAGATTTGAAGGATTTAGACACTGGAACCTTTCATAAAATTGGCGGTGTAGCAATCAAAACAGCAATAAGTTAAAGGAGGGTTTGTGAAAGAACCTAAAAGTGAATCCAACTTACACGCTGTCGATGAAGGTGGAAGCAAGTTTGCAAAGAGTTCAAAACTTGTCGCTTTAAAAGACTTCAGAGAAAGCCGCCGAGGCGTGCTTTATCTTAATGTTAAAAAAGGCGATGATGTTTCTAAACTTGATAAAACAAAACTTGAGCTGCTTAAATCGAACGGCGTAATCTAAAAAGGAGTGAAAGATGGGAACAAGTCAACCAAGAAATATTTTTGGAATTCATTCCATCCTTTTTTATCGACGAAGTGACCGCAAAGCTTATGGTCCACCTCTGAAGGTTTTGGCCTCGGGTGGCGTAGATTTGCCAGCGGAATTTGAAGATTTAACAGGTGGAAGTGAAAAATTCGTTCTGGCTTCAGAGCCAAAAGCAATTACACCGGAAATGAAAGTTACGACAAAAGATTATGCAAATTTTCTTTACGAACTTTTCATGGGTGCAGTTGTGACAAAGAACGGAGCGGAGTTAACAGGTAACGTGAGCGCATTGACCAACTTTAAAGGCGTTTCTCTATTGGATGCGACAACTGGAATTGATTCAGTAATTGCAATTCCAGGTTCAGAGGGCGATTTAAAGTTTGCAAGATATGTGATCGTTGCAAAGTCAGCAACTACAGTGAACGTTTTGGCATCAAGTGATATTGATTTCCGCAGGGGAGCCAGTGCATCTTATCAAAATGATGACCTAGAGTTGTTAGCTTCAGACGTTACAATTACAAGCGGTGGCAACACTGACATCACGGAACTTGGTTTGCGCCTCGTTGGTGGTGCAGGTGCAATCGCATTGGTGACGGATGATACGGCGCAATTTGAAGTTCGCCCACCAAACCAAGGTTCAACTGACATTGTTATTGGCGATGTTGGAACTGAATTTCCAGAGTTTGGCGCGATCATTTACGCTCAAAAAAGAGGGACGGGAGAAATGTTTGAAATAGAATGTTACCGTTGCATCGGAGCGGGAATGCCACACAACTTTGAGGAAAAAACTTTCGCGCAAGCTGAGTTGACAATCAAAGTTTTAAAGGACTTCAAACTAGACCGAGTGATGCGAATACGTCACATTGGTTTTGAAGCGTGTTAGTGTTAAGATTAGGATGACGGCTCACGGATGAAATGTCTGGAGCAAGAATTCTTCTCCGGCAGAGGGGCGAAAGCCCTTCTGCTTTTTTTATGGAATAACTTCTAGTAAATTTTTTGAATAACTTCTAGTAAAAAAGGTGAGGCGCCGAACTTGTTCAGGGTTCGGAACGTGGAAGCTTGCCTAGAATATCCCACTCGCCTCATAAAGGAAGCAACCGCTTGATAATCGCTTTAAAATATATTTTTGGCAACGCCCAAAAGCCATGGCTCCGAATTGCTTTTTTATCTTCTTTGAATTGATGCCTGCAACTTACGCAAAGTGGGTGGCCATTAGTCTTGGATTGTGTTTCATGATTACATCTTAAACATTTCACTTGTCGTCCTTGGCAAAATCTGACTTTCTCGGTGTGCAGTTTTGGGCGGCGTAACGAATCCATTCACTTACATTTCCATTTGTATGGACAAGAGCCTTTTGTTGGATATTATTGTATTCCTCTGCCGACATGCGCAGTGTGAAGTTTGTTTTCAAATCCTTTTTGACTTTCTTTAATCTTAGATTCATGATCTAAACATATAAACAAGTGTGCAAAAACGCAAACACTAAAACGCAAGGCGAGGATGCAATGCAAAACGAAACTTACGAAACTGAAGAAACTCCAAAAACATTAGAAAACATCATTGGGAGTCCTTATGTATTTACAATTAAGGATGGAACCAAGTTTGGTCTTGATGAATGGACTATTGATGCCGAGAAGTGGGCTAAGAAGTTTTATGGTTCAATGGAAAAACTATTCAACACACTAATGAGAATTGGATGTGATGACGATGCCACTGTGGAAGCTGCTTTGCGAATTGCGAGTTACAAGTTGACCGACGAAAGCCGCGTAAGAATGGATGAACTCAAAGGAGAGCTTACTACAGAGCAATTCTTGGCCAAAAACATTACTTACAAGCAGCTTGCGGAATTGTGTCGTGCTGAGTTTGAAATGATTAGGGACTCAATTCCATTGGAAGCTTTGGAGGAAGTAAAAAAAAACAATCTGAAGACCCTTCAAAACCTTCAAACCGCCAATCCAAATACGAGGGCGGTGAAGAAGAAGACGAAGAAAGGGAAATAGTCGAGTGGGATTATTTTCTACATCACTTTGCTTTCCATTATGGCTTTCGGAAACACGACGTTGTAAACTTAACTAGGAGGCAGGTCGTTCTTTATCTTGAAAGATTAAGCGACCAGCTAAATAATGATTTTGCACTAAGAGCAAAGTTGCACGGATTCAAAACCCGAGCACCTGTAAAGACGCAAAAGTGGTCACGCGAAGAAGATCAGCGCATGACTGAGATGGTGAAAAGGCGTTACGAGAAAATGCAGGCAGAGGCACAACTTGGATAGGAGAAGTTTATGGCGGCAGAAGCCAAGATTAAAATCACAGGTGACTCCGCAGCGGCTCTCAAGGCGTTTGCAGACGTTGAAAAATCCGCACAAGCCCTGCAAGGGGATTTAAGTAAAATTGCAAAGGTTGGCGCAGTGGCGTTCGCAGGTTTCGCCGCAGGCATTGGAGCCAGCGTTGCCGAAGCTGCAAAGTTTGAATCCATTGAAGCACAATTTAAGACCTTAACTGGTTCAATAAACATTGCAAAGAATGTCCTTGGGGAATTGAAAGATTTCTCTGCCAAAACTCCATTCCAGTTTGAAGATATTGCCAACGCTGGGAAACAGCTCATAGCTTTTGGAACTCCAGTTGATAATGTTCGCCAACGCTTACAACAGATTGGTGATGTCGCTGCGGCTTCAGGTGCACCACTAAAAGATATTACTTTAATTTTTGGTCAAGTCGCCGCCGCTGGGAAACTGACAGGTGAAAGGCTTTTGCAATTACAAGAGCGTGCGGTTCCAATCGGACCAGCCCTTGCTCAAACACTTGGCATTGCAGAATCAAAAGTAAAACAGTTCGTGTCGGAAGGAAAGGTTTCAGTTGAGCAGTTCAACACTGCCTTTGCATCGCTTTCCAACGCTGGAGGCTTTGCTTTCGGAGGCATTGAAGCACAAGGTGCCACGCTTAACGGATTGATTTCAACTTTAAAAGATAATTTCAGCTTATTGTCTGCGGGAATTGGACAGGAATTGGTGCCTTACGCAAAACAAGCGGTTGGTGCACTTACTTCTTTCCTGCAAAAGATCCGTGAAAACGAAGAGGCTGTAAAATCCATTGCAAAGTTTTTAGTCGCAGGCGCAGGAATATCAGCTCTTGTGGTCGCTCTTGCAACTGCGGGAATTGCTTTAAGCAAGTTGAATGTTTTGACCTTTGCTTTCAGACAAAGTGTTGCAACGGCTTTCACTGGTGCCCTAAAGTCGGTGAATAATTTTAATCAAGGTTTGATAGTTGGAACGACAAAAGCGGTCACTAATTTTATTGGTGGAATGTTTCAAGCCGCCGCTGCGACAGTTAAGTTCGGATTAAATATCAAAGCGAACACAACTGCGGTTTTAGATTTCGCAAAGAATGCAACTTCATCCGCAGTCACAGCTTTTAAAAACATGGGAACCGCTGCGGTTTCTGCGGCTGGAAATGTTAGAACATTCATAAACGGAATCGGTCCGAATATTATTGCAGGAATTAAAGCGGTGCCACTTGTAATGAGTAGCATCGGGTCAAGTTTTAGAAAGCTTGGTGCCAGTGCCACAACTGCGAGCGTAAGTGCCAAGGGCTTTTTTAGTTCCATTGGTCCGAATGCCTTGTCGCTTGTTAAGGCCATGCCAGCGGCGTTGTCAGCCGCAGGTCAAGGCTTTAAGGCGATGAACATTGGAATGCGTATCGCCGCAATAGGTGCCAAACTTTTGACTGGTGCCCTTACACTTGGCTTGGGAATCATACTTCCTGAAATAATTATTTTCATTCAGGACTTTGCAAAGAATGCCATTGCGAATTTCAACCGCGCAACGA
>Ga0307377_10004652_pt1 | contig 14956 bp, 25 predicted proteins | sample TR3MG_FD_202535 | JGI IMG/M metagenome (GOLD analysis project Ga0307377, IMG submission 202535) | Soil microbial communities from Risofladan, Vaasa, Finland - TR-3 | ecosystem: Environmental > Terrestrial > Soil > Coastal area > Acid sulfate soil | place: Finland: Risofladan, Vaasa | collected... | reverse complement strand
TTGGTATAACACTGGACAAGCGTTAACCAATGTAACGGAGTTGAAAATCCATGATGGAATGAGTTTGAATGATGTGGAAAATTATACAAATGGATTGCCTTTTGGTGGAACTGATTGTGCGTTACCAGCATTATGGGCAGCTGGTAAGAATAAGGACTTTGATGCGATTATGGTGCTAACCGATAACGAAACTTGGGCAGGTACTATACAACCAAGTGAAGCGATGAAGCAATATCGTGATAAAGTTGGACACGATGTAAAGTTGGTTGTTGTAGGCATGGCGTCGAATAATTTTACAATAGCAGACCCGAAAGACAAAAGCTCGCTCGATGTTGTTGGATTTGATACATCAGCACCAAACATAATGGCTGATTTTATCACTGATAAATTCTAACCTTAGAACGCAGGGAACTAAGGAGAACCTGAGTAACAGCCCGCCCCGTTAAAGTATGGGCGGGTTTTTATTTTAATCAATAGTATATTTAACCGTATTAAATATAGATTGGAGTTATATGAAAACTATTAAAATCATAAATGATTTAAGTTCAAATCTTGTTGATGTTATTTCTAATGGATTGATAAAAAGAATAAATGAGTTGGACAATTATCAAATTGCTTGGAAACAAATACAAGATATAGTTGCGGACGAAACTATAAATTTTTTGTATTCTAAATTAAAACATTCGAAATTTTCATGTCCAAAAGTTAAAAGTGTTTATCCTGATGTTAAAATTGAAAACAAAGAGGGATTGTTTGCTATTGATATTAAAGTAGGCGAAGACGGAACAAATCCTGGATTTGATATTGCTCGACTGGATACTATTATAGATTGTAGAATATCTAAATATAAAGAAGAATGGGAATTAATTGTAAGATATGATAAAAAAAATAATAAATTTATAACTACGTATTTTAATTTACTTAGAGAAGTTGTAGGATTAAGAAAAGAATGTAATGGTATTAAATATAGACCTTATGATGGGAGAATAAGACCGAAGACCTGGAAAGATTTTGACAATAATAAAATATATTGGAATACGAGAGAGGAATTTTTAATTGGAGTTGAAAATTCACAATTAAATAGGTGGGAAAAAAATATAAAACAACATTTAGTTCCATTATTAGATTCAAAGAAGAAACAAAAATTTATTAATTTGTTTCAATAGGAACTAATTGATTTTACAATAGTTTAATATTTATATAGGTATACAAAACAAAGGAGTTTTACATGAAATTTAAAGACACAGTTTTAGAAAAACTTGAAAGTTTAAATGAGACTATTGAAACGGCGAAAAAGAATATGGAGCGTCACACAATAACACCAGAACAACTTTACAAGACGTTATCAACCATACAAGCTGATATAGAAAGAATAAAGGCTTTAGTAACCCGCGAGTAAAACATATGCTTGAAAAAACAAACAGTAAACTTTTTACATTTTTATTGGGATTCTCGGCATTCATGGTAGCGACAGCAGCGGCTGTATTTTCTGTTACTGGTTTATCGATGTTATATTCTGGTGAAATGTTTTACGTAGCGTTGGCTATGGGGGCATTGGAATTTGCTAAGATTATCACGGCATCTTTTTTATATCGTTATTGGAAGACGACAGGTTGGGGTTTAAAGACTTATTTATCAGTCGCTGTATTTGTATTGATGATAGTGACATCTGGTGGTATTTATGGTTATTTGACTAACAGTTATCAAGGGGCGACCGTTGGGTTAGACAAAATTAATTCTCAAAGTCAGGTATTAAATCAACGAAAAGAAAACTTGACGGCAGAAAGGGAAAGGTTAGTCAGTGATATAGCGACACTGAGAGCTGAGAGACAGTCTACAATAGAGAATCGTAACAACGAGATAGCTGCTAACAATATAGCTGTTGATTCTAATTCAGTGAAGTATAGAGCTTATAGGAATAAACAAGTTCATACGAGATACAATGAGGAATTGACGAGAATCGATGATAATGTCAGCAACTATACAACGAATCTTGATTCAACGACAACGAGATTATCAAGGATCAATAATGATATAGCAGACAAGAGTATAGAAATGATTGACACAGGTGTTGATGTAGGGCCGTTAGTTTATATGGCTCGTATATTCAATACGACTATGGACACAGTGATGAAATGGTTTACATTGGTTATTGTGTTTGTATTTGATCCATTGGCTATTGCTTTGATTGTCGCCTATAATTCTGTTATTATGAGAGGTAAAGGAGAAAACGACGAAAAAAGTTTTTTAAGCGAAATAAACAAAGAAATAGAAGATTTAGAAAAAGAAAGTGAAGTAGAGGTTGATGAAGTAACACTTTCGTCAGCAGATGAATTTGAGGACGAAGACGACGAACCTGATGTAACTTATGAAGGTACTATTATTGGAGCGAAACCGATAGAACACGCGTTTGATGATATACAAGAGAAGATAGATGAACAAAAAAAGGACATCGTAGAGTTAGACGAGGATTTTGCTGAAACACTTGATGAAGTAACCGAAAAAGTTGGACAAGATGAACCAACTAAGCCGAGATTTGAAGAACCAAAAGAGGAAAGGGTTGTATTAGAACCAGCGAAATTAGGCGACATACCAAAAGAAAAGATTATAGAAGCAGTAAAGAGTGTAAGAGAGAAACAAATAGATCGTAAAAACGAGTTTTTTGATAAAATGAGAGACGAAAAGAAATCACCCATTACATCTGATGAAATACGAGATTATTTTGAGGATGCGGTTAGAAAGGTAAAGAAAGAGGGTCAAGGAATAATAACGACAACACCTTTTCAAGCTGGTGGAAGTGTAATTGTAGATCATTTACAAGATGATCCGGATATAGATTATTCAATTCAAGAATAAAAGAAAGAGGTTATTATGGACAGAATCACAAGAGGAATCCTTGTAAAAAAAGATGGTTGGTATTACCGCGACTGGGAAGATGGCGAACAGCTTGAACGTAAGATTGATAGTTTCATTCCTTTTCTAAATGAACAAATAGAAGTTGAGGACGATATAACATTTGAGGATTTTTTCAGTCAAATAATGAACGAATCCGATTTAGTTAGTGTTGTTTTCGCTTCTCAACTTGGACAATTTGATCTGGGTAACTGGAGAGAAGAATGGGCTAAGCCGTATGTAAATGAGTCAGATGGTCATACTCGTACCAAATATTTAGAGGTCGCTTGGGCGACTGAATGGTGGGATCATGATTTAGATCGTGAAATTGAGGAATGGGTGGCATTTGGCGGTAAGGGCGAAATACTTATGGAAGATACTGACAAATGGGAAGATGATATGGGTATATCCTTTTCTTTCACTCCGATAAATGAATTAAAAGGTTATCCATTCAAGATAAACACTGAATACAAACTGTTTGATTGGGCAGCTTATAGAAAGAATAAGAATGCTAGAAAACGTGATAAGTGGTTTGCTGTTGATGGTGTCAAGAGAATGCGGGTATATGAGGTCATTGGTGGTATACTTGACGACATATCGTTTTACGGTGACCCTGATCGTCGTGACGAAAAGGGTGAGGAATTAAAAGAACGATGTGACGAAACGGATAAACTTTTAGAAGAAAAGGGTCTTGATAAAGCGCTTGAAGATGGAGATTTATATAAATGGGATCCTGATTGGTTAAAACAAGAGGACGATAACGACAAAGATGAATGAGTTTGTATTATATTCAATAGATGTAGAGCCTTACGAGGAAGAAATATTTGATTTATTGTGTGCAGAGAATGAAGAAGCTCGTTTCGCCATAAGCGGCGAAAAATGTATTTGGGAAACACATGAAAAGGATTTGAGAAAGTTTTCCAAGAAACACGAAGATTTTGTATTTTCTTTATATGGTCAAGGTGAAGATGTACCTGATATTTGGATAAAATATTTCAAAAATGGTAAGATGCAGTATTGTCCAGCGAACATAACATTTGACAACTTTGACGAGGAGAAATTGAAATGAGAAGAGCGTTATTTATTGGGCGGTGGCAGCCTTTTCACAAGGGTCACAGATGGTTGATAGATCAAAAGTTACAAGAGGGAATTCCATGTACAGTGGCGATACGAAACATTCCACCTGACGAAAACAACCCATATACTACAGACGAAACCTTATTAATGTTAGTTGATGCTTTTAGCGGCGAAGATGTAAAAATAACAAAAATAGATGATATTGAATCAGTCAATTATGGTCGTGGAGTTGGATACGAGATAAATGAATACGTACCACCTGATGATATTGAGAGAATTTCGGCGACACAAATAAGAAATAAGATAAAGGCCGGTGATGATTCCTGGAAAGAAATGGTTGATCCAAAGATTATCAATTGGTTAGAAAGGTATTATGGAAAAGATAACTAAATCATTTGTTAAAGCGATAACATGGAGAATATTAGCGACACTGATAACTATTGGACTTGTTTATATTGTGACAGGGAATACAACTATTGCTTTTAGTGTAGGTATTTTAGATGTATTCGCAAAAATTGTTGCGTTCGTGTTTCACGAACAATTATGGCAGCGAATAAGTTGGGGGAAGACGACAGGAAAAATCATTTGGTTGACTGGATTAAGTGGAAGTGGTAAATCAACTATTGCTGAATATTTAGTAAAATATTACAAGAAACGTAATTATAATGTAATACTTTTAGACGGCGACATAATAAGAAATATATTTCCTAACACTGGATTTTCGCCAGAGGAACGGGACGCTCACATAAAACGGGTAGGATTAACGGCGACACTATTAGCAACTAATGGGTTTATAGTGATATGTGCTTTAATTTCACCAACTGAATCTTCAAGAGAAGCCGTAAGAGAAATGTATAAGGATTTTGTATTAGTTCATGTTGGTGCTTCGTTGAATGATTGTATAAAACGTGACGTAAAAGGACTATATAAGAAAGCGATAACAGGTGAAATAAAGAACTTTACTGGTATAAGTCAAGAATATGAAACACCTAAAAATCCATCTGTTTTAGTAACACCTGAGTATGAAACTGTAAAAGAATCTGCTCAACAAATAATAAAGTATGTTAGGAAATTAAAATGAATTTTATTGATGTGTTAGTTGATGGTAAATATTATGGACAAGTTGTATGGAGTTTAAGGTCTGAATACATACAACTATTAAAAGAAAAAAATATAATCAAAGAATCAGATGAGCCGATGTATAGGCTTCATTTAGAATCATTAAAAAAATAATTTTTATATATTTATATATGTAATTCACATTCATTAGTCAACAGTCGTAAAGGCTGTAGAATGTTTTGGGGAACTTAATATCTTTCATCCCTTGTGGTCGCAAGGGAGTTCCCCTTTTAGACATAAATTGATTAGTGGATATTTTATAAAATAAAATAAAGGAGAATTGCTATGAATCAGAGAAGAATTAGCAAACCCAACGTTGCTGTAATGGATTATCCTGCAGCCAACATCACACTAAACAAATCACGAATCAAAACTTATCCCTACAATCAGATTTTTATGGCAGATGGAAGTGAGTTTCAGATTGAATTGGACAACTGCACACCGTTTGTATTTCTCGCCATGATTAGTATTAACGGCGAAAAGATTTCAGATAGTGGATTAGTTTTGAAACCTGGAGAACACATCTTTTTGGACACACCTGACATTGGTAGCGACAAAAAGAAAAATCGTTTCAAGTTTGAGACGTATGAGATTGAACAGGGTCGTTCTCATTTGGTCGTCGAGAATGGTAAGGTCAAGATTGATTTTTACAAAGAAAGGATTGTTCCTGATTGGTTGATTCAACCTATAACTACTCATATTTACCACCATCACCGCGATGTTGCGCCTCGTCCACCTTTTCAACCAAAATGGGAACGTAATCCAATTTATTATAGTTCATCTGGCGCAAATGGTGTTACATTTGATGGAAGTGTAACTGTTTCAAATGCGAGTTGTAACACTACATTCACAACGAACGCTTGTAGTGAACAACCACACATGAAATCTACTTCAATGGAAGAAACGGGTCGTGTTGAGAAAGGGTCAAAGTCAAAACAAAAGTTCACGAAAACAAACTATGATTTTGAGAGTTACATTTATCACACAGAGGAATTTCAATTATTTCCATTATCAAAACGAGTAACAACTGTTAAAGAAGCGACACGGGAATATTGTACGCAGTGTGGAAAGAAACGAAAAATCAACTTTAATTTCTGTCCTAAGTGTGGAACAAAGTTCTAACATTTGAGTATAATAAGTATAAGGTTACATACAAAGGGCGACTTCTGGTTGCCCTTTTTTATTAAAAAATAGCACAGATAACTCTTGACAACTTCATTTTTATTTCGTATATTTAAGTAACAAAACAAAGGAGTAATCAAATGGGTTATAGTTTAAGTTTAGAAGAAGCGACAAAGCGTGAAAAGTATGCGAAAAAGGTTTATGAGTTACGCGAAAGATTTCTCAAGTTTGGTGTTGAGTATCTTCCTGGTGATCGTGCCGAGATTTACAAACCGTCAATCATTTTTCCTGAATATACCGTAAATTACAAGATTCATTTATATGTAAATATGGGTATTATGAAAGCCAGAAAAGTTCTCAAACAAATGGAAGACAACATTATTTCTCGGGATCAACTTAGAAACTATGCTATGAAGAATGGTGGAAACTTTATTGATAAAATGCCTCACGAAAAATATGGTGGTAAATTTCCAATCGCAAAATAAATAAAATAGTTCTTGACTGTTATTGTTTCGTTTCGTAATATGGTATGCTAACAAAATGAAAGGATAGCGAAATGAAAGCCGGAACTATTTTAGTAAATGACAGACTTAAACCTATGCCGTATGTTGGGTATGCATCTGACGAAAGAAGACAATTTTATTTAGTAATAAGGAATACCAAAACTTCTGTAGAAGTTGTTTCTATCGGAAATACTGTTTATCAATCTGGGAAAAAGTTATATGTTATTCCTGATATAAGTAAAATAGGTAAAAAAGTTTTTCGTAAAAAAGTTTATGAAGATTATATTCTTATAGATGATTATTACAAAAAATGGGATGGAAAACCTATAAAAGATAAATATTATCTTTCATTTTATTCAAAATCTGATAAAATGAAAATCACTAAAATTAACAAACAAAAAGATAATTCTGAGAAAAATGGTATAAAGGTATTTGGAAAACTCGTTAAAAAGTATGGAGTAAAAAATGAAAGTAACTAGATATTTTATTGACACACCTGGCGACGAAGCAACTTGTATAGTTTGTGGAAAGACAATAGAGCTTGACGAGGTTTCGTATGAGTTTCGTCCAGACAAGGGTGTAAAAGCGACAAAGGAAGAAATCTCAAAGACATGGTGTAAAGATTGTTTACCTGAAGATGTAGAGGTTTACAAGGGAACACAATTACGCAACTGCACTGAATATCGTAAAAACTCAAAAAGAGGAATAAGATAATGAATGAACGATGGAACAACTTAGTAATCGTTCTTATGGCGATCCCGGTATTTGTAATAATGGTCAACCATGTTGTAAAGACTATACCCGTTGACTGGGCAGTTGTTTATATGGTTATGGTTATATTAGTAGCTGTAGGAGTTCATATAAGACACAATGTAATCAAATAAAGGAAAAATATGGCGACCCACAAACGGACGATAAAGATGATTGACGATTTTTTGGAGTATAGTAGGGAATATCGCAAAAAGACAGCGAAAAAGACAATGAAAGACGACGCGCTATGGCTACAAAAATACAATGATTTACAAAAGGTCATAAGTGAATATGATATAAATAAGATAGATTACACAAAAGGAGCAAAAGTATGATTATTTTAGTAGTTAGTGGTATTACATTAATGATTGGGTTTATATTATTCTTTATAAGTATAAACGCTGGTTGGCCAACCAGCTCTGGTTTGGAAGCGTTGTCGATACTTGGATTTTTTATAATGATACTATCGGTTATTTTGGGATTTTTTTTAATGGGAATGTTATACCCATACACGACAGAGATAACCATTGCTGATCAAGGATATATAGAAAAGAATGACAAATCACTTGTGATTGTCGCTCCGAATGTGGGTAGTAAATTAATCACAGACCCGGCTATTATCGCTCACATAGAGATCAACGACACTGTAAAAATCAAAAGAGATTACAATTCTTATGGTTTGGAAATTGATCCTGTGAGGATATATGTAGAGAAAAATGGATGGAAATACTAAAAGTATATATTTATATATAGGTGAAAAATGGGAATAGAAAAATCAGCAGGATTAGTTATTGTTTATAATAATAGTATATTATTGGGACATCCAACGAACGCTGTGTGGCAAGGAACTTACAGTATCCCAAAGGGCAAAATAGAAGATGGGGAAACTGCTCTTGAAACGGCTATTCGTGAGACAAAAGAGGAAGTAGGTATTGAAATTTCGCCTAAAATGGTAGAACCTGGCGAGCCTAAAGTTGTTAACTATAAAAACAAACAGGGAAAGACATATAAAAAAGTATTTTGGTTCGTGGTCAAAATTAATGATAGTGATTTGATAAAACACGTTCACCCTGTTGTACCGAAAGAATTGTTACAACTTAACGAGATAGATTGGGCAGGATTTTTAGATATTGAGGAAGCCAAATGGCGAATTTTCAAACGATTTGAACATATATTGGAGCAAGTATGTGAGTGAAAATTTAAACGAACATTATACAGTGAAGTTTGCGAGGGTGTTTCTTGATTTTGTCAAGCAAGGCAGGATAGTGGGATTCTCTGCTCCTGACAAGATACTTTTGGAGCATCTATTGAGAGGAAAGGTTGATGATTATGGTAAAGTAAAACTCATTGACGGGACGATAGTAAAGAATCAGGAGATTTTAGATAAGTATGAAATAGACTATGAATCGTTGAATTCTAAAAATAAAGAAACCAACCAAGAAAGACAAGTATATGACAATATTAACATACAGATTGTCGGCGACAACAATGTAATTGAGATTAGGTTGCCATGGTTACCGAAAGATAAGTTTGATACATTGATAGGATTTTTTAAGACAACATTAGGAATGCAGTTTGAGTTTCGTCACAACGAAGATGGTGTATGGTTTTCATTGATTCGTGACGAAAGTATATTTGACGAGTTGTTGAATCATCCATTGGTAAAGTTGATAGGGTATTCAATAGACAAGGATAAGTTACAAAAGGCGAAAGACACCCTAAAGATAGAAATAGAGAAACAAAAGAAACTTTTTTCGTTATCGGTTACTGCTCAGTTAGAGGAAACGGAAGAATTCAAAGGAATGTTTACTAAGTTATATCCATTCCAAAAAGTATCAGTAGAATACTCAAAACTTAAAAGGTCTATCTTAATAGCAGATGAAATGGGATTAGGAAAGACAATACAAGCATTAGCGATTATTGAGTTTCATCAATTATATCCAGCACTCATTGTTGTACCAGCGATGTTAAAAAAGAATTGGACACGAGAAATAAAGAATTGGTTGCCACATAAAAGTGTGGTCGCTGTTGAGACGAATAAAATAATCCCGCCAGCAGACTTGTATATTGTGAGTTACTCAATGGCGTCAAAAGTGGCGAATAGATTTGTGGTAAGAAAACCAAAAGTTATAGTATGTGATGAAAGTCATTATTTGAAGAACCCAAAAGCCGCTCGAACGGATTACATCTTGAAAAACTTCAAAAATATTCCATTCAAGATGTTGACGACCGGAACGCCGATATTGAATAGGACTGTTGAGTTAGTTCCACAACTTGATTTATTAGGTGTATTGGATAGTCATTTTGGTGGTAAGAGGAAGTTCATAAATCGTTATGCTCCGCCACAATGGAATGGATTTGGAACGACATATGGTTCGGCGAATGAAGAAGAATTACAAGTTGAATTGAGAAAATCTTGTATGATTAGACGAATGAAAAAGGATGTATTAACTGAATTACCTGATAAGATTAGACAAGTAATTTATTTGCCGTTATCAAATGTAGCAGCCTATGAAAAGGTTGAGGACGATTCTATCAACTGGTATGAAACAAAATTACGGAAAAACAAAGATTTGTCTGAACACGAAATCTTGGAAAAGGTAGACGAAAAATTAGAGAATAGAAGTTTTTATGCAGAAAAAATGGTTAGGGTTGAATACTTACGACAAGCTGCTCTTGAGTATAAAATGGAAGCCGTGTTTGGGTGGGTTGATGATACATTAGAACAAACAAGTAAACTTATTTTGTTCTGTCATCACAGGGATGCTGTTGAACAACTTCATGAACATTACAAAGATAATTCGGTTATTTTATATGGTGGTATGAGTGGACAAGTAGAAGATATTGTAAAAAAGTTTGTAAGTGATAAAAGAATACAATTGTTTATTGCTTCTATACAATCCGGTGGAGTTGGTATTGACGGATTACAAGAAGTTTGTGACAAGGTTGCGTTTGTAGAACTTGCGTGGACACCAGCTGTAATGGCGCAGGCTGAGGATAGAGTACATCGTATAGGTCAAGGAAATCCTGTAAATATTTATTATTTACTTGGCGAAGATACTATTGAGGAGCATGTTTATGGAGTTGTTGTAGGAAAAGAGGAAATCTTTGATAAGGCGACAAACATAAACAAGTTATTCACTTGGATAAAAAACAAAAAGAAGGAAAAATGAAATCTTCAATGATACGGGTTGTTTTCTTGGACATTGATGGAGTGATGGCAACATTCAACTCAATGAGAATGGGTTGGATGTATCGGAAGAAACGAGGAAAAAAAAGTAGAAAATATAGTAGTATTGTTCATGATAGACTCACTTTGAGCAGAAAATGTATAAGGACATTGAATCGTTTAGTAGTTGAGACACGAGCTAAAGTTGTAATCTCGTCAGCGTGGAGATATGGGAAGCCTACGGGGTATTTTCAACGACTTTTTCGCAGTAAGGGGTTTTGTGGGGAAGTGATAGACAAGACGCCGACGTGGGACAAATATAAGGATATGATAGGGATAAAAACCGTAAACGATTTAGAATTATTTTGGAATCACGAAAGAGGAAATGAAATAAACTTGTGGTTAGAATGGAATAAACATAAAAATATAGAATTTTACATAGTTATAGATGATGAAGTGTCTGATATTAAGCCTTTACATGAGGGAAAGTTTATACAAACAAATATGGAACAAGGGTTTCAGGGGGAAGATTTACTTCAAGAAGCAATCAAGAAATTAAAAGGAGAGTGACATGGTAACAACAAAAAAGACAATAGCCGAAAAAGATGGGTCGGAAGTTGTGGAAGAAATACAACCACAAAAACCACAAAAAAAATCTCAAACGGTAAAAGTGTTGGTTTCTGTATACCGAGTAAATGATAAAATAATTTCAGCATTAGGTATTCCAACAGCCGATGCTTGGGTATCACATCGTTTTCAGAAGAATAAACTACAATCTCAGGATTTATTTATATTGACGACAACTATAAAAAATCACGTACCATTCCGTAAAATGGATTCGTATAACTCGGTAATAGAACAAATCTTGAATGATAATGTACAAGAAATAATTTTACCTAGTACAAAGGCGAACCAATTACAAAATATTAGTATATTTACACATGAGATTTTGAACATTGGAATTGAATTATTTTCATAAAACAGTTGACAAACCCCTTTTTATTTTGTATATTGTTTTATATTTATATATGAAAGGAATATTCAATATGGCGTACAAGAAAGACGATGGAATAAAAATCGTTAAAAAAGGATTCAACTATTTTTGTCACAATTGTTATGAATCTTTCAGGTATAAGAGTTTAGTAGGAAAATTAGAAAAGGGTGGTATGTGGAATTGGTTATGCTGCCCCAAGTGTGGGGAAGTTGTAACGGATTTAAAAAGGAAGTAAACAATTTAATTTTGGAGAAGTAAAATGGAATATTTAAGATTTGACGAAGTTGTTGATGAACCGGAAGCTGAAGAACCTGAAGTTGAGGAAACTGAAGAGGAAGAAGCTGAGGACGAAGAAGTTGAAGAATAAATAAGTTTTATATGTGCCCAATAAAATGGGCACTTTATGCCCACGTGGTGTAACTGGAGAGCACAACGGCCTTCTAAGCCGTAAGGTGCGGGTTCGAATCCTGTCGTGGGTACTATGAAAAGTGGTGATAAAGTTCGTCTTATTGGCGAAACAGATACAGCGATAATAAAATGGTTAGCTCCAGCCTGGAGAAAACCAGCAAGGGTTATTTTAGATCGTAGGTTGAATGGTTCAACCGTATACACAATGGATAAATTAGAAAGGGTTATATGATGTTTCACACTTATCGGGTAAAACCTGTTCATAATGAATTAAGGGATGTTGACGATGTTTATGCTGTCCAAAGGAAGATTTTCATTTGGTGGACAATCAAATATTTTGATACTTATAGGGGAGCCGACCTGTGGATAGACAAAAACATAATGGACGAATAACATTTTTAGATAAACTTATTTTGCCTTTCGGCAAGTATGGTTATATAATTGTTGGTATGTTTAGTGGTCTTGTTGGTGGTGGTTTCATCATTGATGCGATTAAAAACACTCATTTTTTTAGCGGTGTCATTGCCTTATGTTTTATGTTTATATTTGGTTATTGTTGGGGCAAGGATACGGAAAGGGTCAAGAATGAAAAAGTTGATAATGGGTAAAATGCCGTGGGTAACGATGAAAGACGACATATATAAAGATTGCATGATAAGATTAGTATATCAATGGACGAGAACAAACATTGATAAGACAAATGATGAAATGGGTATAATAGTTATACAACCAAATGACCCGAAAGATTCACACCCATTTTCTAAAACATATAAACTTGACGAGTTGGATTTCGTTGCGTTTAGATAAGGAAAATAATGTTAGAAATATATCAAGTAATACATGAATCATATTTGGATTCAACTTTTGTGACCAACGAAACAGGTCCATTTGATTATTTCACAGCAGAAACGGAACAACAAGCGAAGCGTTATTTCAAGAAAAATTATAAAGGACATTCTACTTGGACATATCAAAAGATAGAAATGTATATGTTGAATCACGAGATCAGTGCTGCTCGCAAAAAACTTGAGAGGCAAGGAAAGGAAGTTGGCGACACAGTTACAATGATAGAAAAGTTACGCGACATACAATTAAGGGTTATAGCCAGCAAGAAAAAATAAGGAGAAAGAGGTTATGTATAAGTCAATGGGTATTTTACTATTATTGGCATCATTTTTATTTGCTCAAGATACTCTAAAAGTTTATGAGTATGATGGTGTAATTCCTGTGGTAGGATATTTGAGAATTAAGGACAATCCTATTACGGAGAAAACATATTCTCAAAAGGATTTACAAAACCTTCCAATAGACGGCAAAGATGTTCCAGCGATGTTGACATACACGCCAGCAGTACAGTTTTATTCTGACATGGGAACATTTTATGGTTACTCATATTTTCGTCTTCGTGGGATTGACCAAACGAGAATCAATGTTACATTAGATGGTGTTCCATTAAACGAACCAGAGGATATGGGAATATACTTCAATAACTATCCTGATTTTATGAGTACAATTGAGGATGTACAAATACAACGTGGAGTAGGAACTACAAGCAATGGCACAGCTTCTTATGGTGGTTCAATCAACTTCACATCTAAAAATTTATCAGACGAATACACGAGATTGAATTTCAATTATGGTTCATACAATACATATAGGTTTATGGCGGAGCAGAATTTTGGTATCAACGAGAATGGTTTAGGGTTGACTTTACGATTTTCAAGGATAAATACTGAGGGATACCGCGACAATTCTGGTCATTATGGACATTCATTATATTTGAGTGGTGGATTATTTAAGAGAAACTACGCACTCAAGTATGTATCATTTTATGGTAATCAAGAGAATGAAATGGCGTATTTGGCGACAAATATAAATGACTTGAAACATAATCGTCAAATGAACTACTTATCTCCTGAGGAAAAGGACAACTTTCATTATTGGTTTAATTCGTTATCATATATGAGTGAACATATTACCAATACTGTTTATTTTATCAAATTGGCCGGTAAATATGGAGTATTGTTTAATGATATGAACGACTTCAATTTGGATTCATATTATTTAGGTAACATATTAAATGTAAACTATGATTTTACAAGGTTAAAACTATATTCAGGTTTTCATTTATCCACATATAAGAGAAATCATTATCTAAAAATTTTGGCTGATGAAATATATCGTAACAATGGGATAAAGAATGAGGCGAGTGGATTTGTAAAAGGTAGTTACAAAGTATCACAACGAGTAGATTTATTTGGTGACGTACAAGTAAGATACAACGAGTTTACATATAATGGAAGTGTGTCGCCACCAAAAGAAACCTGGTTATTTGTGAATCCAAAAGTCGGTATAAACTTTGATATGTTTTACGCAACCATTGGTCAAAATATGAGAGAACCGACGAGAAATGATTTGTTCAATGGAGAGGACGATTTGAATGAATACAATGTACATGAAGCGTATCAAGTGGTGCCAGAAAAAGTTCTTGACATTGAAGCCGGATTTAAGTATATTAAAGATAATGTTTCATTAAATGTGAATCTATATCATATGGACTTTACTAATGAGATTGCTGCCATAGGTGAATTAAGTTACATTGGATTACCTTTGAGAATGAATGTTCCAAAGAGTACAAGACAAGGAATAGAGATTGAAACGACATATAGATTTTCTAAAAAATTGAGTATGTTTAACTTTGTTGGATTGAACAAATCAAATATAGAGAAATACGGCGACTATAAAGATATAACTCCATTACTAACTCCGAGTTTCACTTATACTGGGAACTTGATTTACAATGTGGGTTATTTTGCAAGTGGAGTATATTGTAGATATGTGGGAGAATCATTTTTAGACAATGAGAATAGAATGACAATGAACCCATATTTTGTAAGTGATATGTTTTTTAAATTAGCGTTC
>Ga0307377_10004650_pt1 | contig 14957 bp, 15 predicted proteins | sample TR3MG_FD_202535 | JGI IMG/M metagenome (GOLD analysis project Ga0307377, IMG submission 202535) | Soil microbial communities from Risofladan, Vaasa, Finland - TR-3 | ecosystem: Environmental > Terrestrial > Soil > Coastal area > Acid sulfate soil | place: Finland: Risofladan, Vaasa | collected... | reverse complement strand
TCTCCAAAAAAAGTTATTTCAACTTCTAATATTGAAGAAGATGATTCGCTCATTAAAATTTTGAAACTCTTTCGAGTCTCCTCATTGGCTGTCCTTGTTGTTTAGTTTTCAAAGACCATGACTCAAACACGATGTTTGAGATTAGTAGCATCGCCATGGATGGCTAGATGCCGTGATGGTCTGGGTGTCACCGGAGCCAAGGATGGCGGGAGGTGACCAAAGACCATGACTCAAACACGATGTTTGAGATTTGTGCATCGCCATGGATGGCTAGATGCCGTAATGGCAAGACGCCGTGGTCGGATCCACATCTTAGCATTTTCAACTCGCGTTGTCAATGACTAATTTACTTTGATTAGATTGAGTAGCTTGAAGTTTCAACCCCTCACTTGTTCAACCAGTGTGCGTCTTTGTGGCGCTCAGTCATAGTACCATTTATAGCGTATACTGTCAACATAGTATTTTCTAGTTTCATAATTTACATAAACCTTTATATACATCTCGCAGTCTTATGCAATAACCATTGATCCTAATCTAGGATTATTATCCTTCGCTCTTTGCAATATCGCAAATAGACAACCGTTTACGCGCGCAGACTCCTTCTAAATTCGATGCCATTTTGAGCCTAGGAAATTGCATAGAAAAATTTACCCCAGTGAATGAACATGGGGAATATTCTCCACTCTCATCACCGGAATATCAGTGGTCGCATATCGCATATCTTCTAGAGATTTATGAGGTTCGTAGATAGAGAAAAAGCCATTGATTAAAGTCAATAGCTTAAAGGAATGTAATAATTCGGTGCAGAGAATAGAACCTCATGAATCTCATGTTGTACTGAACCGTCTGCTGAGCAACACTTTATCTATGGGAATTCAATCTTTTCAATTCGGGTATAAATTCTCTGTGGAAAGACGCTACAAAGAATGATTTTACCTCTCCGTTAAAAATACTTGTAAAAACCTTAAAAATGAGTAAACTCTCCCCCTCCCCAAGATAGGTAGCTTTCCGTATCTATTCAGTTTCACAGCGATCATGGAATTGAGGCCATAGCCGAAGAAAAAGGAACAAGAACTGTAATAACGTGAGTACTTCCACAAGTTCGGCAGGCTTTAGCGTCTTTCTGGACTTTAATAGTTAGAGGCAAGGGCTTGTTTCCTGTCAGCTTCATGCATTTAGAAAGCTTTGACTTAATATTTCGGCTGCAGAGGATACCATAATGTCTGATCTTAACAAAGCGATTCGGCAGAATATGTAGAAGAAATCGTCTGGAAAACTCAGCAGCATCAAGTGTCATGACTTTGGATTTATTTCCATCCCTATAATCTCTCCAGGCAAAGCTAACTGATTCACCGTCAAATGCCTGAATTCTAGAGTTACTAATCGCGACTCTGTGAGTATAGCGTCCAAGATAACGAACAACATGACCCGGAGATTTAAACGGTTTTTTGCAAAAGACAACCCAATTCTTGCTATATAATGTGTCGATAAGAGAAAAGAAATTGCTTCTTAACGCAAGTTGGGTAGCCTCGTTAAAGAAAACTAGTTCCCCATTGTTATAGGCCTGTTTAAGAAAGTGTAGGAACTTTCCTTTGAACTTTTTTGAAACAACTTTAACAGGGATAAAAAACTTCTTGCGAGAACGGACGAAGCGAAGTCCATCATTGGAAAGTCCCCCGCCAGGGACGATACAATGATAAGGTAGGCATAGCCACGCCATACCGACTTTCATCGGCGGTCTCAGTTATGCCCCCTCCCGAACCGGACGGACACCTCTCGATGTATCCGGCTCTCCATTTGACTATGGCTTAGAGTAGTTTTGCTTGAACCTGTTTATAACAAATCGGACAAAGCGCCAATGTTTTTCTGCGCTTTGCCAACATCAGCAATTCAGAGGAAAGTGTGTTACCGAGGTCTTTCAGTTGCCGAACATGGTGCATGAGAATTTCATTGGAATTGTTCTCGCACAGCTCGCATATTCCGAGCTTTAGCCGTCTGGCAAGACTGTTTTTCCTCTCATACTTGAGATATTGCGGCAAGATATCCGCATAGGCAGGCATGACTTCCTTGTGCTTTTTAAAACCTTCATTATAGATTGAGCATCTTTTAGGGCCATCTTTTGTGGGGTAATCCACGCCAAATACGCCGTCTTTAACATGCGATTTCCTTATTTTATTGACGGTTGTGCGGTATTTAGATGCAAAGGTTTTGTACATGCTGCCTTTCATGATGTTCGCAAACTTATCAAGTGTTGATGCGTTTTGTGCCATCCTGTAGTAGTTATAAATTCCTCTGATTTCTGCATTGAATTTGCTGATGATTTCAATTTCCGGTCTGTTTGTCAGATTCCCTCGATGAGTGGTTTTCCACCGCTCATTTCCTTTTTCGTCCTTAATGATTTTAAGTGCCTTGTATTCTATGAGCTTATTGAACCATTTTTCATGCGGCATGGAAAGTTTGACTTTGCCATACCATACTCTTTGCAATCGCCCAATATTATTCCGCTTTATACCCTTGTCGCGGGATACAGAAATGTCATACCCAAGATAGCGAACCATATCAGAGGAGTGTGAGATCTTCGTTTTTTGTTCCGACATGGTAAGCTTTAGCTTTTCCTGCAAAAGCAGTTTAACATCTGTCTTGACGGTTTCTGCATCCTCTCTCGAACCAATTATGCCGATGACAAAGTCGTCGGCGTAGCGGTTGTATTGAAGACGCTTGTAGGTGCTGTCTTTTACAGGGTAACAGGGAGTGCGAAGCTTTTCGGTCTGCAGTTCGCGTAGTTGTTTTGACATTGCTTTGCGTTCTTGCTCCGACGTATTTTCTCTTTGCAATTTATACTTTTTGCGCAGGCGCTGGAGAGTGCCTTGTAACCTTGAATATTCTTTGGTTACCCGATGTATCTTCTCGCCTATGTCGAAGCTTGGCTTATATTGCTCCATGTAATCATCTAGCTCAGAAAGATAGATATTTGCTAAAATAGGACTTATTCCCGAACCCTGTGGAGAGCCGGAATATGTTGTGTGAAATTTCCATTGCTCCATATATCCGGCTTTAAGGAATTTCCACATTAAGCTGATGAAATATTCATCGCGTATCCGTCGCCTTAACAGGTTAATCAGTACATGGTGGTCAAAACTATCAAAACACGCCTTTATGTCGCCCTCGACAATCCATTTTACTCCCGTAAATGTTTTCTGAATTTCAGTTAGGGCGGTATGACAACTGCGCCTGGGTCTGAAACCATGAGAATGTTGCGAAAAGGTTGGCTCATAGATGGCTTCTAAAATCATTCGGACTATTTCCTGTACCAGCTTGTCGTCCGTTGATAGGATACCCAGCGGACGTTGCTTGTTGCTGTTTTTCTTTGTGATGTACGTCCGTTTTGCGGGGTTTGGCTGGTACGAGTGATCTTGGAGAGAAACGATGGTACGGTTGATCCGTGCCTCGCTCATTCCATCAAGGGTTGTTCCATCCGCTCCGGAAGTCATGCTTCCTTGTGAAGTAGCAATATTCTTATACGCAAGCAGGTAGAATTCGTGGTTGTACAAGTTACGATACAGCCGTTTAAACTCGTACTCCTTGTTGCAAGCATTTTCTTCTAGGCTTTTCAATACTTGAACTGGATTTCTCATTGATGCCTCACGCACCTTTCCTGATTAAATATTGAAAGTCAAACTGTCCCCCTTTGCCATGTGAACGGTCCTACCGTCTCAGACTACTATGGGGACTGTGTTACCCTAGCGGATTTTCAGAACCACTTTTTTTCATAGCGTTCATAGCTGTAAATGGACAGCGTTCCGCCGTAGGCAATCTCCGTTTAGTACTATTAAAACATAAGCGTATCGTGTTGTCGGATGTGACTTTCGTCATTTTCCACTTTCCTGTGGCTGGTCTGTCTTGAATATCAGTAAAAATACCACGTCCACGCACGTTTACCAAGACACCGGCGAGTTTAGCTTCCGTACGCCGGGGGTCACCCTATGCCCAACCTCTGACTATCATGCAGGCAGTTTAGCTTTCATCCTCGTACACAATTTCTCATCCCTCTGCGCTGATGTTCGTGAAGCTCGAACATCCCGCATACTCCGACATGCTACACTCCTCATCCGGTTTCCCTTTTGGATAAGTCGGGGGATGATAGGCTGCGGTTTTTCACTGCTTGATATATTTACCTACTACTTGCTTAAGGTAGAATTTTAACAGTCCCACGACCAGCAAATGAGCTGCTCTTACGGACGCACAACGTGAGGATGGAATGAGAGATTTTGTCCCCACGTATGGAGAACCGTGGTGGCGCCAATCGTCGCACCGAGAAATTTAGGGTCTTTAGCCAGTTCCATCAGCGTATGTCCGGCTGATTGAATGAGGAGGGAATAAAGAAGTTTCTGATTTTGTAAAACAAGGGTGTTAAGTTCTTGAGGGATCGTGAAAACGGTATGGAAGTAACCAACCGGTAAAAGTTTGGACATTTGAGCCTCAACCCATTCCTCCTGAGCAGAATGTTGGCATTTAGGACAATTCCTGTTGCGGCAGGAATTAAAGGAAACATCCATCGAGCCACATTCCTTGCAAACTTGGGCATGGGAACCCAGTGCTGAGGTTCTGCAAAGCCGAATCATATGAAAGGCTTTTGCCTGATCAGGAGAAAGAGACTTAAGCTTGATATGTTTAAAAATATCCTGAAGTTCAGTCAAACGAATCACGCCCATCAAGAGGACTTTTCACTAAGCAAATATGTTTAGTTGATAGGTGGAGATAAATTGAGGTCGTTGCAATATTGCTATGCCCCATAAGAACTTGAATTGTGCGCAGGTCAGTATTATTTTCCAGAAGATGGGTTCCAAATGAGTGTCTGAGCGTATGAATCGTTACAGGCTTTGTAATACCGGCCTTTTTTCTAGCCACTTGAAAGACCGTTTGAGGAGTTTTTGTGGACATGGGTTGACCTTCAATAGGCCCCGGGAAAAGTAGGTCGGTGGGCCTGTAACGTTTCCAGTAAAGTCTGAGCATTTTGAGGTTTTCATGAGATAGAATGGTTAAACGATCCTTGTTGCCCTTACCGTGATTAACTCGGATCAACATAGCCACTGAATCAATATCAGAGATACGGAGATTAAGTGTTTCGCTAATTCGTAGGCCCGAAGAATACGTCGTCAGGAAAATCGTCTTGTGCTTCAAATTTTTCACCTGATCAGTGATGGACAAAATCTCGTCTTTTAGAAAGAACATGCGGAAGGGATTTAGGCTTTTTGGGACGGATAATAACGTCGTCGGACCAGTTGTAGTCGAGAACTTTATTGAAAAAGAGTTTAAACGCGCTGCAAGAGATAGTGATACTACTGTAGCCAATTCCGGATTTTATACGATCATGAATATATTGTTTAAGCTCATCGGGGGTGATTTGGAGGGCAGACTTTTTAGTATGCTTTTCAAGAAGCTTTACATGACCGAGATAATGATTCTGGGTATGTGGAGTATAGCCTCGAAGTTCCATTTCGAAGATCATCTTTTGAAGATGAGAGGAAAGGGCCAGAGAGTTCTGAGACATAAAAAATCATCCTTTCTGCATTACAAGTTTATTGGCAGAAAGAATGATATCATGAATTAGATATCTTAGTTAATTTGAGAAAAAGCCACCGCGCAGCGGTTTAGTACAACACCACATTTGGTATCAAGAATTATTATCTCTTCTTAGTATATGTTAACGAGGCACTTTCTCACAATATAATAATTGATTAACTCTTACGAGAGGCGAGTGCTGCATAGTGTTACAGCGTCAGATCATAGTATTTTTTCGCAGAATTTGGGTCTTGGGGGTAATGGCTGTCTTCATCATAATATCTATATGAGTAGTGTCTATTAAATTGACTTCTTCCTTTTCCACTAGTTTAAATGGAAAAGTAATTGTCATTGACCCTGGACATGGAGGAGTTGACTCAGGTGCTCAAATTCTGGACTTAAAGAAAAAGACATTAATTTAGATATTTCATTACGATTACGTAGAAATTTGGAGTCATTCGATACTGTTATATAACTATAAAATATATATTTTATTTTTTAAAACAGTTATTGCTTTTTCCGTCATCTGTAGTATAATACCATTAATAAATAAAATCTGTATAAGAGGAGGTCGTGTCATGAACAATGTCACCCAAAATGATAATGCTCCAACAAGCGGATCCGTTTTGTATCCCCCGACATGCTCTCAGTGTCCCGATCGAACTAATTGCGCTCAGTGCATTGCATTTTAAACGCAGCCCAGTGGGGGTAGACGCCTCCTTCGCCGCTAAGTGTTTCTTTTGGGATTGGAGGCATCGGCAATACTCTCCACTGGAGATTATAGTCACCGAAGCCTCGATGTTCAACTTTAGTTGAATGAGTTCCTATGCGTCAGCACACCGGAATGTCATAGCCAAAAAAGAGCTCAGGATTAAATTATCCCGGGCTCTTTTTTGGGTTATCAATATGGTAACGATATTAGTATTTTATTGTCATGATCTGGGGCTGAATATTAAATTTAATATCATAACGATCGCTTAACCATTTAGCCTTCCACTCATCTAACAACAAAACAGCATAGTTTTCATCTTTATCCATCACTACCGTACTCATGCTTGATTCAGTCAGCAGCTTAATGGTCTTATCATCTTTATCAACCCACCGCACGATTTCAAAAGGAAGGTGTTGAATATCTACCTGAACACCGTACTCTTCACGCAAGCGGTATTCTAACACTTCAAACTGCAATTGTCCGACAACCCCGATAATCGGAGCCTCCACCCCCACATTGAGATCACGAAAAACATGGATCGCTCCCTCTTCTTGAAGTTCCTGAATTCCTTTAATGAATTGTTTACGTTTTAAAGCATTCGCAATATTTATTCGGGCAAAGTTTTCGGGGCTAAAGAAAGGCATCGCTTCAAACTGAAGTCCATCTTTTTCAGTGAGAACATCCCCGATCCTTAAGAGCCCACTATCATGAACCCCAATAATGTCGCCTGCAAACGCCTCATCAAGTATTGTTCGTTCTTGGGCAAACAATTGTTGAGGCTGAGCGAGCCGAATACGCCTATGGGAACGCGTATGAATCACGTTCATACCCCGTTCATAGCGACCGGAACAAATCCTGATAAACGCGATACGGTCCCGGTGCTGGGCATTCATGTTGGCTTGAATTTTAAAAATATACCCGGAAAAACTGGGGGTTTCCGGATCTAATTCGCCCAGATTCGTGCTTCGAGGTTGTGGGGCAGGTGCTATATCTAGGAAGCTGCGTAAAAAGTTAGGTATGCCAAAGTTATTAAGTGCACTCCCAAAAAACACGGGTGTCACTTCTCCTCGATCTACTCGTTTCCGTGAGAAGTTATTTCCGGCCAAATCCAAAAGTTCAATTTCTTCATTTAACTGGTTAAGAAGGAGCTCCCCAATGCCTTCTCGCACTTTTGGATCACTGAGGTCTCCGGATACGGGTGGCTTAGCACTGGATTTTCTACTTCCTTCAATAAAGCGCTCCACTTGCCCCGTATGGCGATCATAAATCCCTTTAAATTCCGGGCCCATACCGATTGGCCAATTCATGGCATAAGACTCAACCCCAAGAACTTTTTCCACTTCATCCATTAAATCAAGAGGATCCTTGGCATTACGGTCAAACTTATTAATGAAAGTAAAAATTGGAATTCCCCGTTTTCGACAGACCTCAAATAATTTTTTTGTCTGGGTTTCAACCCCTTTAGCGGCGTCAATCAGCATCACTGCACTATCTGCTGCCGTCAGTGTACGGTAGGTGTCTTCACTGAAATCTTGGTGACCTGGTGTATCCAGGATGTTGATGACATATCCCTGATACTTAAATTGGAGGGCACTAGATGTAATAGAGATACCCCGCTGTCGCTCAAGGTCCATCCAGTCCGATGTAGCATAGCGTTCTGTTTTTCTGGCTTTGACCGAACCTGCTTCTCGAATTGCCCCTCCAAAAAGTAATAGTTTTTCCGTTAATGTTGTTTTCCCTGCATCTGGATGGGATATAATTGCAAATGTTTTTCTAGAATTAATCTCTGATTTAAGATCAGTTTGGTTCAATGTCTTTAACTCCTTAACTTAACTTTATGTCTCATTCGTTTTAATCCGTAATTTATACACGATCTAAAATGTTTGAGTAGTGGGAATCTTTGTACCAGTTAGCAATGATAAAAATTAATTATAACATGCCCTAGTGTATATTCTCAAATAATTTCCACTTCCTTTACAGCAACGCTTGGCGTTAAAGCCTCCTTTTTATGTTGTTAGGCATATTTTTGAATAAGCATCCCATTACGGGAAGGAATTAGCAGCCTTCACGTTGAATCTTGATGCAATAAGCTCAGATATTGGAGGATGGTAATCATGTCCTTGTTTCGGGTGCTCTATGAGATACTAACCCAAAACGGCTGGGAATTCGATTTTGACAACAAAAATGAAATCATCAAACTTGAGGTCCGAGGCATTAACACTAATTTCCATGTTTTCCTTCTTGTTGATGAAGAGCAAGAATCCTTACTTTGCAACACGCATATTGAGCAAAAAATCCCTCTCTCCAAACGTCTTGAAGTCTGTGATTTCATGAGCCGTGTTAACTATGAACTAGCCAATGGTAATTTTGAAATGGATATGGATAACGGGGAAATTAGGTATCGCACGTACCTTGATCTTGCAGATGCGGAACCTTCTAGAGATCAAGTATTAAATATTGTATGGAACGGTGTCCTTGGATTTGACACATATTATCCTGGATTAATGAAAATCGTATACGGGTATTACAGCGCAGAAGAGGCTGCTGCTTTTTGCAATGGGCAAGATGATTAAATACACTCAAATGTGAAAGCCTCCCAATGCTTAAATAAGCCTAGGAGGCTAATTTCTTTTATATACCAATTAAGTTGACTATCCTTTCATCGGAACAATGTATAAAAGTATCATAATGAAATGCACAATGCTCCCAGTTGCAATAAACAAATGGAATATTTCATGAAATCCAAAGCGTCTTGGGAAGAAATCAAAGATTTTGGTTGCATATACTACAGCCCCCATGGTATATATTACTCCACCAACGGCCATGAGGATTATCGCCCCTAGTGGTAAATGTTTAATAAGTTGTAAGAAAGGAACTAATGCGATCCAACCTAGCGAGACATAAAACCCAGCTGATACATATCTGGGTGCATGAATAAACCAGATTTTCAAAGCCATTCCTATCACAGCTAAAGACCAAACTGAAATAAGCATCGCCCAGCGCCACGCGCCTTCGAGTCCATAGTAAAAAACTGGCGTATAGGAGCCTGCAATTAAAAAGTAAATAGCAATGTGGTCAATTTTCTTGAGGAGAAGTTCTTTATGAGGCGTAGTCTGAACCCAGTGATAGATGGAGCTAGCCCCATAAAGTAATATCATGCTCAGTCCATATATCGTCATAGTAACGAGTTTCGAAATATTGTTTCTGCTCATGATAATTAGAAACACAAGTCCCACAATCGCTGCCAAAAACGAAATAAAGTGTGTCAAAGTGTTTACTGGTTCCTTCATTTTCAGGCTCATGTTGCGGCCTCCTATACTTCTCTTATTGAATTAACCATATTAATTTTAAACCTTACTTTAGACAAAATCAACTGATATCCGCTAACCGTTTATTATTATATCCAGAAAAGGAAAGCTCTCTATTTTGTAGCAATAATTACCTGAGTAATTTAATTTCTCTAACACATAATAAGAATGTTCCAGTACACAAACAAAAATTTAAAGGAGGGTACCTATCATGGCAGGAGAAAGAAACACTAATACACCCGCAGCTCAAGGGGCTTCACAACAATTGGATCAATTTAAGTATGAAGTAGCAAATGAAATGGGCCTTCAACTCGGTGGTGACCGTACAAGTCGTGAAAACGGTTCTGTCGGTGGCCAAATGACCAAACGTATGATTCAATTTGCAGAAGAACACCTCAAAGGCGGAAGCCGCATCTAACATCACTTTAAAGTTATCAAGTAGAGGGATATCGAAAGATATCCCTCTTATTATATTCAGAGGCTCGTTACCCTAATCGGGGAAATATTATAAACAACCTGACGTGGCCACGGCATAGTATCATTTTATAGCTCATAAAGTCAGAAAAAGAATAGGAGTAATGCGCTCCTATTTAATCGTACCATCCGTTTCTTCAAGGTGTTTTTTCTTCGAAGCCAGATGTGCTTTGACATCCTTGATTTGGTGTGGGGTAAGCTCTCCTGCATTTTCGGTTAAGAACTCTTCATTTTTATAGATGTTTTGTATGGTTAATTCCATTTTCTTTAAATCTTCATTCTTATCTTTATTGCCATCATTTCTTGGCATTATCATCACCTCAGGGATAGTTTATCCAAAGATAACGTATTCATTCGCCTACACAGGACGATTTCTCTGCTTCATCCCTACCTCACTATTCGTGCCTTAAGCGGTTCGTTATTTATGGATGGCAAGTATATAAAGTTTGGAAAAACACAAAGGAACCCCAACAAAAGCGGCTTGAGCCGTAGACAAAAAAGATTCATGTCAAATAACATGAATCTTTTGTTCTCATATTGTATCATTCAAAATTCCCTAAAACCCGTCTCCGAATTGACACATTTTTTAACTCCCAATTTACGCCGAACCTCCTTAACTAGCTTCCCAGATGAAACTAATTCTTTAGCAACCAGTATATCCGGATACATGACACGATCCTCTCCGAGCGTATCTACCTTTGACCGGACAAGTCGGTAAGCGCCTTCGCTACCCTTACCGAGCTGTAGTCCCTCGTTCCCTGTCCTTAAATCAACGCCCTGACATGCCGCCAAAAGTTCCATCCCCAAAACATGAGCAGTGTTTTCTATGATACTACGCGCCTTACGGGCTGCAATCGTTCCCATGCTTACATGGTCTTCCTGGTTTCCTGAGGAAGGAATCGAATCTACACTGGCTGGATGGGCCAATATTTTATTTTCCGAAACTAGCGAAGCAGCAGAATACTGCACAATCATAAACCCTGAATTCAGCCCCCCATTAGGCGTTAAGAACGCTGGCAACCCACTTAAGTTTGGATTAACCAATCTCTCCAATCGACGTTCGGCGATATTGGCGAGCTCCGCCACCGCAATCCCTAGAAAGTCCATCGCTAAAGCAATGGGTTGCCCATGGAAATTCCCACCTGAGAGCACTTCTCCCTGTTCAGGGAAGATTAAGGGATTATCGGTCACCGAATTCATCTCAATTTCTACAACTTTTTTCACATAGGCCACAGCATCCCCTGAAGGGCCATGTACTTGGGCAACGCATCGCAGCGCATATGCATCTTGGACTCTGGGATGCTGTTGAGGCGCTACAAATGAACTTCCCTCCGTGAGTAGGCGGATTTGTTTCGCCACTTCGATCTGCCCCTTGTGAGGGCGGACGATATGGATTTTAGGATCAAACGCATCAAGAATCCCATCGAGGGCTTCAAAGGACAAAGCGGCTGTAACATTTGCGGACTCCCATAAATTTTCGGCATCCCAAACCGCCAAAGCAGCAATCGCAGTCATGACCTGGGTTCCGTTAATCAGAGCCAAACCCTCTTTTCCTTCAAGAACTACGGGCTCTATCCCCGCTTGGGCTAAGGCCTTCCGCCCACTCATCCGTCGCCCTTTATAAAACGCTTCCCCCTCACCGAGCAAGACCAAAACCATATGGGACAATGGAGCTAAATCCCCGCTCGCTCCAAGCGAGCCTTTCTCAGGCACGACTGGGACAATACCCGAATTAAGCACCTCAAGTAATGTTTCCAGAGTAGAGAGTCGTATGCCAGAAAATCCTTTCGCTAAGGCGTTTGCCCTAAGAAGCAAAATCGCTCTTACCACTTCTATTGGAAGAGGCTCCCCCACACCTGTCGCATGACTCATGATAAGATTACGTTGAAGTTTTTTGGCATCTTCTTTGGAAATTAAGACATCACTAAACATCCCAAAGCCTGTCGTTATCCCATAGACAGTTTGATTTCCCGCAATCAGGTGATCCACGTACTCTCTGGATTTTAGAACTTTTTCCTTGGCCTCCGGATGCAAGTCCGCATTTGCACCATACCGTGCCACTGCAACCACCTGCTCTAATGTGAGTGTTTCCCCATCTAATGTGACCTTCTGCTTTTTTGCTACTTCGCTCATGTTTTCTCCTCCTCTTTGAGCAATGAAAAAGAGGATTAAGCCATAAACTTTCGTCTACAGCTTAGCCCTCTAACATCTAATTACTCTGAGCATACCCTATTTTATTGCAATTTTCTTTAAATAATACTTTTATTGTTGGTTAACCTTTACAAATGATTAATACCAAATCCACAAACTTCATGTTCGTGACCTTTGATAGGAGCCCCTATCATCCCATACATACTAACTGCAATCCAGAGGTCGCCTAAATCCTCAAGCGTGCGGGGCCCTTTGACAACAGCAAAGCGGAGTCCGACCGTACGCAAAACATTTCCTAGCTGAAGCGGTCCCCGTCCTAACCCTTGCAGTGCATCCAGAATGGCGTGATAAAGGGCATGTTGAGAACGATAGCAATCATCTATGAGCCCCTCTCGTTTAGCTGCAGTTTCAACTGCCGCGATGATCTTTTGAACATCCATTGAACCCACTTTACCCGTCACGACATCAAAACCTTTTTTCCGAGCACCGGACACATAGTCTTCAGTTTCATTTGCTTCGGCCATAGCAATCAGCAAAGCAGTTTTCCCTAGAGATGAACAATGTTCCATAATAACCCATAACCCCCCGGTTCACACGTGAATCTTTTTTACCTCTGCCAGCCTCTGACCACTTCACTCTTACAACTGCAGCTGACCCTAACTCTATAATAGACGAGAAACACACAGCCTTCAATAAGAATATATATTCTCGTCAATTAAGAGATAAATGAATACCAACCAAGTTCACGAAACTACTCTCTTCTCCATACAGAAACAAAAAAGCTGTAATCAAAACAATATGTTCGATCACAGCTCTCAAGAGAGCCCCTCTCATGTAGATGTGAGGATACAATTTTAACTTTTAACAGCTGAATGGTTCGGTGAAAGGTCTTGTTTTCTCCGATTAAACTCTTCTGTGTCAATTTCCCCTAGGGCATATCGCTCTCGAAGGATCAATAAAGCGGGGTCATTTTGTTTTTGCATCGTTCGAACCTTTGAACCATGGCGACGCAAAAGAATTACTACGAGTACAATGATTCCAATCAAGAAAATCAAGTGGCAGGCTAGAGGGAGCAATCCCATCCACCCGTTTTGTCCGTTAGCCATGAAACCATGTCCAAATCCGCGCATTACAGGTCCACTTCTGTGTATCATCTTTTATTCCCCCCTATTCTAAGGTCTTTTTGCGTTCATTAAAGTCTTCGGAGCTAATCTCCCCGCGTGCATAACGAGCTCGAACTATGTCGAGTGCATCTTGGTGAGAACTTACCATTTTATGTGGATGGCAGCCATATTGCTTACAATAAAAATAGGCACCGATACAGAGCAATACTATTAGAAAACCGAACATTTCAAACATCCTCTCTTACATGATCCATTTTGGCTCTTTATCATGACCTAATTTAGTATACATATTTCTTGAGTTAAATAGGTGATTAAATTGTGAGTTTTTCATTAAGATTTAGTTTAGCCCGACAGTTCAAACACTATTTTTCTAAACCTTGAAGCGTTCCAATTCTTTCTGAAGCTGATTTGCGTTTTGCGCTAGGGACTGGGCAGCTGTCGCGACGATCTGCATCGTTGCCGACACGTCCGTGGTTGACTCCTCAATATTTTCTGCAGTTACAGCCGCTTGTTCCGAAACTTGTATGACTGCATTTACATATAGTTTCATCTCGTCCATACTTCCAAGCATTTGCTCGCTGGAGGCCGCAATATACGAAATGTCGACGGACACTGCTTTCGTAGCATGCGCAATATCAGTTAATGCTTCCTGTGCTTCATGAATCGAAACCACACTTTCTTTGACCTTAGAATCCGTCTGCATCATTCCTTGAACAGCAAAATTAATACTATGTTGAATCATGGTGGTAATTTCTGTGACTTCACGGGTAGAAGATGCTACATTTTCCGCTAGTTTACGGATTTCGTCAGCAACAACGGCAAAACCCTTGCCATGTTCACCTGCCCTAGCAGCTTCAATCGCAGCATTGAGTGCCAATAGCTGATGATACAACTGCCCACGAATTTCTTGACATCGAGCAACCGGGTTTTCACTTGGTACCCCATGCGCTGGTAAATACGTCTGGGCCTCAAGGGCTTCGACTACGTCTAAACTTTCAAGATAACTTGGCAGACCGCTAACCGCATGACTATTTTCTTGCCAGATTCCCGGATAGGGTATCTCATCAGGGAGAAGCACATCTCCTGAGAAGAGAATTCGGTCTTTCTCATTATAAAACGATAGATGCCCAGCCGTATGTTCCGGTGTGAAAATAGCTCGTAACCTATCATCTCCAGCGAAAATATACTGGTCATGTTCGATCAAACCCACTTTATCCGGTAAAGCTGTTAAGCCTTGAAGTCGTTCGAAAATTTTGAGCATCCCCGATATTTCCGTTTCCGGTATGCCACACTCCTGAATTGCCCATTTATTGAAGTGGGTGGAGCCTTCTCCGTGCACAAAACTTGCCCACTCTTGATAATCTCGGGAGCCTACAAGGACCCTTGCTCCTTCTTTGGCTAAAGTGTCTGCTGCTCCAGCATGATCAACGTGCCAATGGGTAACTAAGACTTGTTCTAGTTTTATAATTCCAACCTTTTTCATGCCTTCATGGACTGCTTGTAGATGATAAAATTATTTTGACAGAAAACGATAAATAAGATTTTACAGTTTTCTCCTAGATAATGTAAAAACGTATTACAATCAACTGGAAATTCATCTAATCCATTAGAGCGTTAACCTATCCA
>Ga0307377_10004648_pt1 | contig 14959 bp, 14 predicted proteins | sample TR3MG_FD_202535 | JGI IMG/M metagenome (GOLD analysis project Ga0307377, IMG submission 202535) | Soil microbial communities from Risofladan, Vaasa, Finland - TR-3 | ecosystem: Environmental > Terrestrial > Soil > Coastal area > Acid sulfate soil | place: Finland: Risofladan, Vaasa | collected... | reverse complement strand
GAATTCGAAGGTCAGTCCGAAGAGCAGCATCATGAGCAAGAAGAGCGTCAGGTACTGATTGGGGTTGTAGAAGGAGGTGAGCGAGGTGCCACCGATGCTCACGAGGAACTGAATGGTCTTCTTGAACACCAGGTACGCCGTGACCACGCCGCCGAAGAAGAAGATCATTGAGCCCAGCACGAAGGGCAGGGCGTAGCGCCGCTCGCGCGCCTTGAGACCCGGGGTGACGAAACGCCAGATGTGCCAGAGCCAGAACGGGGTGGCGAAGAGCAGCCCGCCGAAGACCGCGATCTTGACGCGCAGCGTGATGCCGTCGAGCGGATTGGTGGCCAGGAAGGTGCAGTGCTTCGGGTCGACCTGGCAGTAGGGGTGCTGCAGGAGCTGCAGCAGGCTCGGGTAGATCACGAAGGACACGACGGCCATGGCGGCGGTGATGGCGAAGCAGGTCAAGAATCGCCGACGCGCCTCGGCGAAATGTTGCGCGAGGGTCATCCCCGACTCGGTATCGCGAGTTCTGGCCATGTCTAGTTCAACGACGGATCGGCACCGAGGGGCCCGGCGCTGGAGGGAGGCCTCGCGGGTGGATTCACCAGCGGAGCCGTCAAACCGGGTGACGGGGGCACGAGGGCGTTGTCGGTCTCCTCGGACGGCGACGGATTCTGCGCTCGATCGGCCAGCTGGTTGAGGACGTTCACGGGGCTACGCGCCATGCGCGCGATGTCGCCGGTACTGGGAAGGTCGGGCAGGGCATCGCGCACCTCGGTCTCGATGCGCTGTTGGAGGCGTCGCAGTGACTGCCAGGTGGAGCCCATCTTGTGGGCGACCTCGGGGAGTTTGTCGGGGCCCAGCAACAGCACCACCGCGGCCACGATGATCAACACCTTCATCGGGCTGAGACTGAGCATGCTCCTAGTGTACGGCTCGCAAAAGTTCGATTCTTACAGGAAGCCGAGGCGCGTCAGCGGCCACACGCGGAAGAAGGCCTTGCCGATCACGTCAGAACGCGTGATGGTGCCCCACATGCGGCTATCGCAGGAATCCGAATGATTGTCGCCCATCATGAAGTAGTGGTTGGGTGCGACGACCACGGGGTTGTTCGCCGTGGCGATGGCGTTGCCCAGGGGCTCGGTGTGGCTCCAATCCTCATTGAACTTCTGGCCGTTGACGTAGATCGTGTTGCCGAGCGAGTAGATATGGTCCCCCGGAATGCCCACCACGCGCTTCACCAGGTCCGTGACGGGCGCTCCCCCGCAATTCTCCGTGGGCGGAGCCTTGAAGACCAGGATGTCGCCACGGTGGATGGTCCCCCAGTCCACCGCCAGCTTGTCGACGATGATCCGGTCGCCGATCTGCAGGGTCGGCTCCATCGAGCCCGACGGGATGAAGAACGTCTGGAATGCGTAGGTCCGCAGGCCCACCGAGACCAGCAGCGCCACCACCAGGATGATGCCCCACTCCACGAGGAGATGCTGGAGCCGACGGTGCTTCACGGTGACGGGGGCTTCCGTCGTTTCGTCGTCCAAAAGTTCCTTCGACCCGATTTCGCTCACTGGTCAAGGCTACTCGTCGTCGCGCGCGATAATTCTGTGAAGAGGCGCAGAGACCGCCCGTGACGAGCGGTTGCGCAGAGATTTAGAGAATTTTTACGAGCGCCATCGAGGATCGCCCGTGCCGGTTGCGCACTCGTGGGCGCGGTCGTCAGCGCGACGCCACGAAGGCCGCTCGGGCGACGCATCGCGCCCCGGGGCGGGCTGACTAGCCGTTCTTGGGTTGTCGCTCGAGTGAGTTGAGCAACTTCTGGAACCGCTCGTCATTGGAACGGAACGGATCCTTGAGCAACACCGTGCGCTGCATCTCGTCGTTGAGCTTGAGGTGGACCCAGTCGACGGTGTAGTCGCGATGCCACTTCTTCGCCTCACGGATGAAGGTGCCGCGCATGTGCGCGCGAGTGGTGGTGGGGGCCGACTGCGAGGCGGCGTTGACCTCCTCGTTGGTCACGATCCGCGCGTAGTGTCCTCGGGCCTGGCGCCGGTAGTAGAGGCCCCGTTCGATGTTGGTGTCGTGGTAGAGCAGGTCGATCAAGGCGATCTTGGGGTCGTTGAGGGCCACGCCGGTGCGTTCGCGTTCGCGATCGATGATCTGCAATTTGGCGATCCAGTCCACGCGATCGGCCAGACCCATCGGATCCGAACGATACTGCTCGATGCACTCTCGCCACATGGTGACCGCTCGCACCTGGTCCGATGGCACGTCATGGGTGAGCACGAACTGCTCGGCGCGTTCGCAGAGGTCCTCCTGGAGTTCCAGCGCGGTCATGTCGCGTCCGGAGACGAGTCGGATGGGTTCCTTGCTCCACAGGTCGTAGGACACCTCGCGCAGGGCGTTGATGGGCGAGACCATGTTGTAGTCGCGCAGGACCGTGGTGCGGTCCTCGATCATGGCCAGGACGACCGCGGCCGTGCCTACCTTCATGAAGGTGGCGTACTCGTTCATGTTCGAGTCGCCCACGATGACGTGCAGGCGTCGGTACTTCTCGGGGTCGGCGTGGGGCTCGTCGCGCGTGTTGATGATCGGCCGCGATCGCGTGGTCGCCGACGAGATGGACTCCCACATGTGCTCCGCGCGTTGACTCATCGAGAAGGCGGTGCCCTTGGCGTTGGTGACGACCTTGCCGGCACCGGCGAAGATCTGTCGCGTGACGAGGAAGGGAATGAAGACCTGCTCGAGGCGGCTGAGGTCCTCGATGCGTTCGATGCAATAGTTCTCGTGGCACCCGTAGGAGTTCCCCGACGAGTCCGTGTTGTTCTTGAACAAGAAGATGTCGCCGCGCACGCCCTCTTCGTCGAGCTGCTGTTGGGCGTGGTTGACCAACTCGCGCAGGATCGCCTCCCCCGCCTTGTCCTGGGCGACGAGATCCTTGAGTGTGTCGCATTCGGCCGAGGCGTACTCGGGATGGCTCCCCACGTCGAGGTACAGCCGGCTGCCGTTCTCCAAGAAGACGTTGCTCGAGCGTCCCCAGGCCACGACCTTGCGAAAGAGGAATCGCGATACCTCGTCGGGGCTCAGTCGACGCTGGCCTCGCAGCGAGTACGTGACTCCGTACTCGGTTTCGATGCCGAAGATGCGACGCAACATGGCTCGACCCTAGTTCCGGCTCAAGTCAGCAGACGTTCAATCTGCTCATCGCTGAGGCGTGCGAAGGTGCGTCGATCGCCGCGGTCCTCGAGGATACCGACTTCGAGGTCACCTACGGGGAGTTGGCGATCGGGACCGGCGAGCGCGGACACCGCGTTCTTGAGCGTCTGCGAGAGCGTCAATCGGCCCACCTCGAGATCGGCGAAGCGCCCCTTGATGGTCTCGGCGTCGCCACCGAGCACCGCGAAGTCCGTCTCGTCGGATATGGTTCCCTCGTAGGCGACGCGGTACAACTTGGTCGGACGGAACTTGTTGCCGAGTTGAGCCACCAGGATCTCCACTTCGAGGGGCTTCTGTCCCTCGGTGAACATGTCGCCCAGGTGCTGGGCGTAGAAGTTGGCGAGTGCGCGCGCGTCCACGTCCTCGCGCGAGTAGGTGTAGCCCGTGCCGTCGGCCCAACGGATCCCAGCCTCACGAAGCCGGTCGAACTCGTTGTACTTGCCCACGCCCGCGAAGGCGATGCGGTCGTAGATCTCGGAGATCTTGTTGAGCGACGCGGAGGGGTTCTCGGCGACCATGACCACGCCCACGTCGTAGATGGCCGCCACGATCGACCGACCGCGCGCGATGCCCTTCTGGGCGAATTCGGCACGGTCCTTGATCAACTGCTCGGGGGCCACGTAGAAGTAGTTGCTCATCGCAGCGTTCCTCCCGCGACGCCACCGGTTTCTGAGCGGCGGTCGTTGATGGAGCGAAAGATGGCCGCCACGACGTCTTGTTCGAGTTCACGGAAGCCCTCGGACGTGAGGGTCACGATCATGGGGAAGATGCTGCGCACGAAGTCCGGACCACCGGTGCTGGGGTCGTTGTCGGCGGCCTCGTAGATCGCCAGGGCGGCGAGGGCCTGGGCGTCCTCGCGCGACATGTCGAGCGTGAAGCCCAGTCGCAAGGTCGAGTCGGCGAAGGGCGAACCCGAGCCGATCACCGAGAAGTCCTGACGTTCGTAGCAGCCGCCCGCACCGTCGTACTCGAAGATCCGTCCGCGCTGGTGCGCGAGGTCCCAACCCGCCAGGAGGGGCAGTACCACGAGGGTGGAGGTCAGGTTGTTGCGCTGGATCAGCGGTGAGAGGTAATTCGCCTTGCCCTCGAGACTCAAGGCGGAGTCGGTCATCTTCTCGTAGTGCTCGAAGGAGAGTTGCGCCAGACGAATGAACTCGAGACCCCGCGCGGCCGATCCCGAGATGGCCAACGCGGTGTAGCGATCGGCCGCCTCGATCTTTCGCACGTCGCGATTGGCGACGTAGTACGACGTGGCCTGGCGGTCGGCCACCATCACCACCCCTTCGCTGTAACGCACGGCCACGACGGTGGTCGCGTGCGCCGAGAGTTCCGCGCTGTCGCTCATCGTCGTGAGACCGGCCATCTCGGCGAACCGAACGAACGACGGCCCCGGGTCACTCTGGGCGTCGTAGAGCGGCAGGCCCATTACTGGCCGCCCTTTTGGACGTAGTTGCGCACGAACTCTTCGGCGTTCTCCTCGAGAACGACGTCGATCTCGTCGAGCAAGTCGTCCAATTCCGCCTTGAGTTGCTCGCCCTTCTTGGTGACGACCGTGACGTCGTCACTCTCTTCACGGGGCCGTTCGGTCTTTTGTCGTTGAATGCGCTCTTGTTCAGTCACGTATTAGTTCTACCCGTTGAGAGCGGCCACGAGCGCAACCGCCGTCAGATTTTGTGTGAACAACTCGCCGGTGAGCTCTTCGGTGCCGCGGGTGGGATCCATCATTGGAATGCGTTGCAGGGGGCCGTGGCCGACGTCGAACACGATGGAATCCCAGTTGGCCGACACGATGTCGTCGGGGAACCGCGTCACGCACTCGCCCCGGAAGAAGGCGCGGGTGGAGCGCGGGGCCTTCGCGACGGCTTGGCGAATCTCCTCGTCAGGATACATTTTCTGCAGTCCCACGCGTGCGGCCAAGGATTTGTCGCGGCGTACGTCGTGGTATTGCAGGTCGATGGCGCGCAGTTTGGCGTCGTGGGGCGCGAGATTGTAACGAGACTGAAATCCTTCGACGATGCGACGCTTGGCGACCCAGTCCACCCGGTCGGCGACGTCGCCGGGATGGTCGCGCACCCCGTCGAGCATCTCGCGCCACTGGCGCAGGATGTGCGCGACCTCGTCGTCGCCGGCGACCGCCGCTCCCCCGTGGCGATCCACGTGACGCTGGGCCAAGTGCCAGAGCGCGTCCTGGTAGTCCCAGGCGGTTCGACTGCGGCCGTCGTCGTCAAGGACGCTGGTGCGCAAGGAGGTATCGAAGGAGAAGGCGCGCATGGCCCGCACCGGTCGTGCGGGCGCGGGCGGGAACCCCTCGGCGCCGTCGGCCTCGAGAGCCGCGAGCAGCAACGCCGTGGAGCCGAGTTTGACGAAGGTCGCCACCGGCGACATGTTGGCGTCGCCGCAAATCACGTGGAGACGGCGGAAGCGCTCCGCGTCACTGTGCGGTTCGTCGCGGGTGTTGACAATGGGGCGCTTCAGGGTCGTCTCGAGTCCGACGACCTCCTCGAAGAACTCAGCGCGCGCACTGAGTTGGAAGTCGGGGTTGGCCGCGAGTCCCACATCGGTTTCGGCGCCCACCTTGCCCGCGCCGACGACCACTTGGCGAGAGACGAAGTGCGGCACCATGGCGCGCACCACTTCGGAGAACTCGACGCTGCGCGCGACGAGGTAGTTCTCGTGCGTGCCGTAGGAGTTGCCCTTGCCGTCGGAGTTGTTCTTGTAGAGCGTGATCATGAGCTCGGGCGGGAGCGATTCGTTGGCGACCCCTAACGCGCGGCGCATGACCTCCTCGCCCGCCTGGTCGTAGAGAGTGGCCTCGGCGGGCGTGCGGCATTCGGGTGAGGAGTATTCGGGGTGGGCGTGGTCGACGTAGAGGCGTGCGCCGTTGGTGAGCACGGTGTTGGCGAGGTGGGTCTCGATCATGGGCGCGAGCGAACCCGCTCCCAAGATGCCCCGGGCGTCGGTGCCGGGTGACTCATCGTTGAAGTCCCACGAGATCCGGGTACGACCTTGTTGGGCGTAGGCGTTGACGATGATGCTCGACGCCGTGGTGGGGTCGTGGTCGGGTCCGCCCGCGACGCCATACTCCGTTTCGATACCCAGAATCTTGACGATGGACATTCTTAGAGGTATTGACCGGTGCCGACGTGCTGGATGGAGCGTCCGCCGGCCACCTCCGCCTTCTCTCGATTGATCAAGGTGCGGATGAACACGATGCGCTCACCCTTCTTGCCCGAGATGCGCGCCCAGTCGTCGGGGTTGGTCGTATTGGGCAGGTCCTCGTTCTCGTGGTACTCCTCGCGGATCGAGGCGAGGAGGTCCTGGGTGGTGAGACCACGGCCCTTGCCGGCGATCTCGCGCTTCACCGCGAGCTTCTTGGCCCGTCGCACGATGTTCTCGATCATCGCGCCGGAGGCGAAGTCCTTGAAGTACAGGATCTCCTTGTCGCCACCCTGGTAGGTCACCTCGAGGAACCGGTTCGCGTCATCGATGCGGTACATGTTCGCGACGGTCTCCTCGATCATCACGCGCAGGGCCTTGTCGCGGTCCCCCCCTCCGTTGAGGCGGATCTCGTCGGCGTCCAGGGGCAGTTGGCGGTGAAGGTAGCGCTCGAAGATCTGAGCGGCGCCGCTCTCGTTGGGGCGCTCGATCTTGATCTTGACGTCGAGACGGCCCGGGCGCAGGATCGCGGGGTCGATCAGGTCCTCACGATTGGTCGCCCCGATGACGATGACGTCGCGCAGCGATTCCACGCCGTCGATCTCGGCCAACAACTGGGGCACGATGGTCGACTCCATGTCGGAGCTGATGCCGGTGCCGCGAGTGCGAAACAGTGAGTCCATCTCGTCGAAGAAGACGATCACCGGCACGCCCTCCTCCGCCTTCTCTCGCGCGCGCTGAAAGACCACGCGGATCTGGCGTTCGGTCTCGCCGACGTACTTGTTGAGCAGTTCGGGGCCCTTGATGTTGAGGAAGTAGGACCGCACGTTGCGGTTGCCGGTCATCTCCGCGACCTTCTGGCTGAGTGAATTGGCGACGGCCTTGGCGATCAGGGTCTTGCCGCACCCCGGCGGGCCGTAGAGCAAGATGCCCTTGGGCGCCGGCAGGTCGTAGTCGTTGAAGAGCGCGCGGTGCAGGTAGGGCAGCTCCACGGCGTCGGTGATCGATTCGATCTGCGAGTCCAGTCCGCCCACGTCGGCGTAGCTGACGTCGGGCACCTCCTCCAAGATGAGTTCCTCGGCCTCCTGGCGGACGAGTTTCTCCACGAGCAGCCCCGAGCGCGGGTCGAGCAAGACGGCGTCGCCGCTGCGCAGCTTGACCTCGCGCAGCGCGTCGGACATCTCGACCACGCGCTCTTCGTCGGCGCGCCCGTAGACGAGGACCCGGCGTTCGTCGAGGACCTCCTTGACACTGACGACCTCGCCCTGTCCGTCGGGATTGCGGATCCCGATGATGGCGAAGGATTCGTTGAGGACCACTTCGTGGCCCCGCTCGACCTGCCCCGGATCGAGACCCGGGTGCACCGAGACACGCATCTTGCGTCCCGAGGCGAAGATGTCGGCGGTCCCGTCGGGATTGAACTCGATGAAGGTGCCATACACCGCTGGCGGTTGGGTGAGTTTCTCGACCTCGTCGCGGAGCGCGGCGATCTGGTCACGGGTCTGTTGGATGGTGACGGCCAGCTTCTCGTTGTTCGAGCGTGACTGCGTGAGTTGCACCCGCGAGTCGACGAGCTTCTTCTCGAGGTACTCGATACGCCGTAGGGCCTGGTCGAGACTCTCGACGCGCACGCTCGGCGCGTCGAACTCCTCACGCGCGCCGTCGTGATCGCGATATTGACCGAAGGGATCGGAATGCTCCATAAGGTAACCCTAGGTGAGCATGGCGCGTTTGTCACAGTCCATTGCTTGACGTTTCCGCTAAAGTAACGACTGACCAAACGGCAGCGAAAGGCCAGAAGATGAAGGTATGGATTGACCAGGACTTGTGCACCGGTGACGGTCTGTGCGAGGAGATCTGTCCTTCGGTCTTCACGCTGCTCGATGACGGATTGGCCTACGTGAAACAGGACGGCGTGGCGTTGTCGTCACCGGGCGGATCGGCCGGACTGGCCACGGTGGCGCCCGAGCTCGAGGATGCCGTCGTGGAGGCCTCCGAAGAGTGCCCCGGCGAGTGCATCTTCATCGAGAAGGACTAGACGGACCTCACCAGCCGTCGCGCCGAGGTCAAGAACCCGGTGTGAGCAACCATCCGGTGGTCCGGACGGACGCTGCGCCCGTCGATGTGCCACGTGCGGCGCAGGATCTCCACGGTCTCCTCGACGCCGAAGGAATGGACCTTGAGCGCCTCTCGCACCAACTGGGTCTGATTGATCGTGGGTAGGTAGGCGAGGAAGATGCCCCCCGGGCGAAGGGCCTCGGCGGCGTGGGGTACCACCAACCAGGGCTCGGGCATGTCAAGGATCACGCGATCGAGGTCTCGTTCGTCGATGCCGGCCGTGACGTCGCGGATGTGGATGTCGTAGGCGATGTCCTCACCCAGCATGTCCACTACGTTCTTGCGCGCCTGTTGGGCGAAGTCGTCGCGAATCTCGTAGGCGGTGATCCGCGCGCCCGCGCGCAGCAGCGTCATCGAGAGGGCTCCTGATCCCACTCCGGCCTCGAGGACCCGCATGCCCGGTCCGATGTCGGCCTGCATCAAGATCGTCCCGAGGTCCTTGGGATAGATGACTTGGGCCCCGCGCGGCATCTTGAGCACGACGTCCGAGAGGGTGGGCCGCAACACCAAGAAGCCTCGGTCGGTGTTGCCGCGCACGACGGAGCCCTCGAGCGCGCCGATGATGTCGTCGTGCTGGACGATGCCGGTGTGGGTGTGAAACGCGTTACCGACCTTGAGGGTGATCAGGTACTGGCGGTCCTTCGCGTCGGTCAACATGACGCGTTCGCCGACGCGCAAGACTGCCGCTGAGCTCATTGTTCTCCTAGGATCGTTGGCGTTGACGCCGACGCGACGCCGCGTCGAAGCGCCCCAACAACACTAGGGCCGCGGCCACGGCGAGCCAGGCGCCCGATCTCTGGGCCCAGGAACGTCGCAGGGCCGCGTAGACCACGGGGCGCCAGATCAGTGCGAGCATCAGTGTCGACGCGACCGGCGTCCGCGCAACCAGCCCCAGGCGTAGCCGGTCAGCAGGCCGCTCACGCCCGCACCCGCCGTGGAGGATTTGGCGCGACGGAGTCGGCTCGAGATGTCACTCGAGCGCGGCAACAGGGCGCGCACCGAGTCCTCTAACTGCTGGCGCGTCGTCGTGCGGTCCGGCACTAGGACTCCTTGGACCGACGAGCGGCCCCCGCGAAGATCCGCTGAACCACGAGCAGCCCCACGAGCACGGCCAGCACCACCACGATCAAGTAGGGGATGAAGGACAGGCTGCCGTCGAGCACGGGAAAGATGGACTGGAGCATCCGCAGGACGCCCAGCAGGCCGATCACGACGCCGAAGGCCACGAAGATGCTGCCGAGGGCGCCGAAGGCCACGAACCGCCCGAGGTCCTTGAGCGGTTGGACGGTCTGCTCCTTAAAATAGCGCACCAGCAGGTCGCGGACCTCTTGGAGGTCGCGCTGCATCGACGCGCCACGGAACAACTTGCGCCACGAGGGAGTCCTCATCCCCCCAGACTACTCACTGGACCCGCGCGCGCGGCGTCGTGGTTGCTCGCTGACGCGACGAGCGCTGACGCGTTCACTAACCTTCAGGGGATGAACGATGAGTTGTTTCCTGGGGCGAGCGAACTGGAAGGGCGCACGATCCGCAATATCGCGGCGCTGGCGATGGATGCGCCAGCGGCCGCCAATTCGGGGCACAGCGGGACCGCCATGGCTCTGGCGCCACTGGCGACCATGCTGTTCTCCAGAGTCGCCCGTCACGATCCGAGTGACCCGACGTGGGCCGATCGCGACCGCTTCATCCTCAGTTGCGGCCACGCATCGATCCTCCAGTACGGTCTCGCCCACTTCTTCGGCTACGACCTGAGCGTCGACGACCTGCGCCACTTCCGCCAGCCCCTCTCGCGGACGCCCGGTCACCCCGAGAATGGCGTCACACCGACCGTCGAGGTCACGACCGGCCCGCTGGGCCAGGGCATCGCCAATGGCGTCGGGATGGCGTTGGCCGAGCGTCTCTTGCGCCATGATCACGGTGAGGACCTCGTCGACCACCGAACCTGGGTCATCGCGGGCGACGGATGCCTGGAGGAAGGCATCAGCCACGAAGCCGCGTCCCTGGCCGGTTCCCTCGGCCTCGATCGACTCACCGTGTTCTACGATGACAACCACATCACGATCGACGGCGCGACCGAACTGGCGCTCCACGACGACACGCCGGCACGGTTCAGGGCCTACGGCTGGCACGTGATCGATCTGGGCGAGCAGTCCAATGACCTCGATGCACTCGAGCGCGCCACGCGTGAGGGCGTGGCCGAGACCGAGCGGCCGACGCTGATCGTGGTGCGCTCGCACATCGGGTTTCCCTCGCCGACGATGATGGATCGTCGCGAGGCGCACGGATCGCCCTTCTCGCGTGACGCCATCACCGAGGCCAAGGCCATCTTGGGAATGCCCGACGAGCCCTTCGCGCTCGATGCGGACTTGCCCGGACTCAATGCGGCGTTGGTGCTGGGGCGTGGGGGTCTGTCCGACGCCTGGCGCCGCCGAGTTGCCGACGCGCGCGAGCGTGGCGAGAGGTTCCTTCACCAGTGGGAACAGCGAGGTCATCTCGACTCCGACGTGCAGGCCGAGCCCTTCGAGGGCGCGACGTCCGTCGCCACGCGTAAGGCCATGCAGCGCGCGATGGATACTTTCGCGTCGGCGACGCCCGGACTCACCGCGGGATCGGCCGATCTGACCGACAACACCGGGGTCATCGTGAAGGGGGCGAGTGCCCAGAGCCGCTTGACGCCTGGGGGGCGCCAGATCCACTACGGCATCCGTGAATTCGCCATGGCCGCGATACTGGTGGGTCAAGCCCTGCACGGCGGTCTACGACCGATTGGTTCGACGTTCTTCGTCTTCTCTGACTACATGCGACCGGCGCTACGATTGGCCGCGCTGAGTCACGCGAGCGCACTGTTCGTCTTCACGCACGACTCGGTGGGTGTGGGCGAGGACGGTCCCACGCATCAACCTGTGGAGCACCTCGCGTCGCTGCGCGCGATGCCGCGACTTCACGTGGTACGCCCGAGTGACGCCAACGAGACCTTGGCGTTGGTGCGCGCCTACCTGAGCGACCCGAAACCCCCGACCACGGCGCTCGTGCTCTCGCGTCAGGACATGCCGGTCCTCGACGGCGCCGACGCCCGGGCCTCCGCCCAAGGCGCGGCGCGAGGTGGCTACGTGGTGCGCGACGCGCCCGACGCGCGCTACACGCTGTTGGGGACCGGCTCGGAGGTGGCGCTGTGTCTCGCCGCCTGCGACGAACTCGCTCGTCGCGGTATCGCGACTCGGGTCGTGGCGCTGCCGTGCTGGGCCTGCTTCGACGCCCAGTCGCCGCAGTACCGCGATGAGGTCCTGCGCCGCGACGTTCCCTCGGTCTCGCTCGAGGCCGGCGCCACGCTCGGTTGGCACCGCTACGCCGACGACGCCCTAGGCATCGACGACTTCGGACTCTCCGCGCCGGCGCCGTTCGTCTTCGAGCACTTCAACATCAACGCGCAGGCACTCGTCGACTTCGTCGCGGCCAGGACGGAGGTCACGCGATGACCCGCCTCGAGGTTCTCTACTCGCAGTACGGCCAGAGTCCCTGGATCGACAACATCCGACGCGACTGGCTCGACGACGGCACGTTGGCAAGAATGGTGGCCGGCGGCGCCCGCGGCGTGACGTCGAATCCGGCCATCTTCGCCAAGGCCTTCGCCACGTCGGACGCTTACGACGCGCTGATCGCGGAGGCGACCTCCGACGACGCCGAAGCGGTGTTCGAGCGACTCGCCAGCGCCGACGTCCGCGATGCCTGCGACGTGTTGTCACAGGTGCACGAGCACAGTCGTGAGGAGTTCGCCCAGGGGATACGCCGCTACGCCGATGGTTTCGTCTCCCTCGAGGTCTCCCCACGCCTGGCGCACGACACCGAGGGGACCGTCGCGGCGGCGCGCCACCTGGCCGGAGAGGTCGCACGTCGCAACGTCATGATCAAGATTCCCGCGACGAGCGAGGGCCTGCCCGCTATCACGCGCGTCCTGGGCGAGGGCGTCAACGTCAACGTGACGCTGATCTTCTCCCTCGAACGCTACGACGAGGTCCTCGACGCCTGGTGCGCCGGCCTGGAGTTGGCTCGCGCGAACGGCCACGACCTAGGCGCGATCGCCAGCGTCGCGTCCTTCTTCGTCTCGCGGGTGGACGCCGCGATGGACAAGTTGTTGCCCGTCGAGGACGAGTTGCGCGGACGCGTCGCCAATGCCCAGGTGGCCTCGGCGTACGAGATCTACCTCGGTTGGATGGCCTCGAATCGGGTCCGGGAACTGCTGGACGCCGGAGCTCAGGTGCAGCGCCCGCTGTGGGCGTCCACCTCGCCCAAGGACCCTTCATACGACGCGTTGCTCTACGTCGACTCCATCGTGGCCGACGAGACCGTCAACACGATGCCCGACGCGACACTCGATGCCGCCATGGCGCGCGGTGACTTCGACAGATCCTTGCTGGTCTCACCGATCACGAGGTCGCAGACCGCGGATCTCCTCGAACTTCTCCCCGAGGACTGCTCTCTGCGCGACGTCACCAACCGCCTCGAACGCGAGGGCGTGGACTCCTTCGTCAACTCCTACGAGGAGCTGTTGGCCATCGTGGCATCGAAACTGGCTGGTCGCTAACACCAGGGCCTCCCCGACGAGGCACCACGACGCATCACCGGACGCGCTGTGAGAGACGACCGCAGTCGCAGCGGACCTCGGTGCGCGTGCGGGTCTCGGCGAGGCGGAGCCATTCCTCTCCCCCTCGGTCCCGGCACCCCGGACGCTCGGGCGACGGCGCATCTGCATCAGTCCTTGGACGGTCGCAACAATCCGAGGGCGGTGCGAATCGACACCTTCTTCGTGTACTCGATTGATCCGAAGCGAAAGAGTTGGACGGCGATGCGCAGCACCAGGAAGCCGAAAGCGAACTGTTCGATGATCAGGACGATGGCTTCGATGGGAGAGAGTGATCCGAAGGCGTTGCGAATCATGCCGGTTACCGGAGCGGTGTAGGGGAAGTAGGTGAAGACCTGGACGACGAGCGCGCTCGGGTGGCTGACAATGAGACTCGATACGTAGAAGGGGACGAAAAGCATCGCCATCATCACTCCGAAGAATCCTCCCGCCTCCTTGGCGGTGGGCATGACGGCGCCGATCGCCACCAGGGTTCCCGTGAACAGAGTGAATCCGCCCAGGAGCACCAGTGCACCAAAGACCATCGAGGAGATGTTGAACACCAGAGACGTCAGGTCGAAGTTGGGAATGTTGAGCGACGAACGAAAGAAGAGGTAGCCAATCACCGCCGGACTCACGAAGACCGCCATCTGCAACAGTCCTGCGGTGAACAGCGACAGGATCTTACCGATGATGAGGGTATTGGGGTCGACGGTGGTCAGTATCATTTCGGTGACGCGGTTCTCCTTCTCCTCCAGGGTGCTGTTCAGCATTTGGTTGCCCAGCAGCACGATGACGATGTAGAAGATGACCAGGTAGATGAGTGGTGGAACGACCCCTTTCAGACCCGGCGACTCGACGCCGTTGACGTAGGTGGTCGAATTCACTCGCACCGATCCTTGAGCGATGGCGGCGAGCTCCGGCGACGAGATCTTCTCGACGGCGCTCAATCGAAGGAGTTGCGTCGCCACCGTCGAGTACTTCGAGTTGTTGAAGATGCCGACGTCTCGACCATAGACCTGCACCAGGTCCTTGGTGGGATTGGCGGGGTAGACGAACAAGGCATCGATCTGGCCGTCCCTCACTTGGGCGATACCTTGCGACACGCTGTTCGCCACCTCGCCACCAAGCTTCTTGACGATCGACTGGTTGATGATCCCCGACGCGTCGGTGTAGGCGAAGGTGAAGTTCGCGCTCTTCTGCGCAGCCAGACTGTTGCTCGTCGCACTGTTGCTGGCGATGACCAGCGCGAAGACAATAGCCAGAATTACGGGCACCATCAGCGTGGCGATCCAGAATCGCTTCTTCGTGACGGTCCGACGCACTTCGAAGCCAATGACCGTGCGTAGATTGTGACTACGCATCACGCCACCTCTCGGGAGTGCTCGCCACCGTAGACCCGTAGGAAGATCTCGTCGAGTGAGAGCTTGCCGGTGGTGAATTCGCGCACCAGTACTCCGGCGTCGACCAGTTCTCTCAGGATGGCTGATTCGTCGCTCACGTCGGTGAACTTGAGTTCCGCGTAGTTGCGCTCTCGCCGCGTCACGAGGTAATGGGGTGAATCGGCAATGACACCCGTGTAGCGCAGTCGGATGGTTCGTCCCCCGTAGTGATCTTGGATCTCACCGATTGTTCCGTAGGCCTCCGAACGGCCGTCCTTCAGGAGTATGACGCGGTCACAGAGTCGCTCCACCTCCTCCATTTGGTGGGTCACCATCATCACGGTGGCCCCGGCCTTCTTCTGATCCTCGATGATGTCCATCAGGAGATTGCGGTTGACGGGGTCGAATCCCTTCGTCGGTTCGTCGAGGATTAACAGTTCGGGGTTGTTCATGATGGTCACCCCGAGCTGGACCTTCTGCTGTTGGCCGC
>Ga0307377_10004647_pt1 | contig 14959 bp, 14 predicted proteins | sample TR3MG_FD_202535 | JGI IMG/M metagenome (GOLD analysis project Ga0307377, IMG submission 202535) | Soil microbial communities from Risofladan, Vaasa, Finland - TR-3 | ecosystem: Environmental > Terrestrial > Soil > Coastal area > Acid sulfate soil | place: Finland: Risofladan, Vaasa | collected... | reverse complement strand
AAAAAACTGTCTCACCATTCGTAATTGATATCAAGACTGAAGAATTAGCTATAGCATGAAACAAATCATTAAATTCAAAATTTGAATGATTTGTTTCTTTAAATTTTAGATTCTTAAATTGTTTATAAGTAGTATCTCTCGTTAAATCCATTACCAACCCCTTTAAAGTTAATTGCAATTGCTTCAGATGTATGAATAGATTCTTCATGAGTGCACTTGACTATCCAGTCATAAAAGTCATCTCTATTATTCAAACCCTCAGAAATTAAACGTATAGCATCTTCTACAAACATTGGATTCTTAGCTGCTACGCTTGCGATTTCCTGTTCATCAACTCTTTTTATTATTGGATAAGGAATAGTTTTTATTCTTGATTCAACTACTTCTATTATATCCTCAAGCCATACATAATGAGGATCTTTAACTTCAACAAGAACATCTGCAAATGATCTTTGATTGTGAGGATAACCCCTCTTTCCATTTTTATCTAGATCTACACATAGTTCAGCAGAACAAGGACAATAAGATGAATATTGAATTGTTACTCCTTGGAAGAATCTAAATTCTAGTTCATCAGGAACAGGTTCTATTAAACTGTCATCATAAATTAAATACAACTGCCCTTCAAATCTACACTTATAATAAATTGGAAACTCATATGAAGATTTAATTGACTTTCGTTTTATTGGCATCCTAAAGTCAAACCTCATAAAGCTTGCTGAGCTTCCAACATTCGTCATTAGATCTTCTAAAATTTGTTTTATCAATCTACTTTTTAATGGGAGATCTAAATAAGGCTTTAAAGTTAATAACAATCTCGACATTGAAATTCCTTTCGTATCTTCATCTAAGTTTGTCCTCATAGACACATTTGCTACAAGTTGATGAAAACCACCATACTTAGATTCTAACTTGAAAGGAACCTCAACATTTTCAACTCCAACTTGTTTGATTGGTATTCTAATATTCGGTATAGTTTCTTGGATGTCAGGTAAATTACATTTATTATCATTCATTATTGTTTTACTCCAATCACAGTTAAATAAGCCTTTAATAATTTTACAGATTCAGGCTTGGTATCTACTTCTTTATCATAATCAATTAAACTTGGTTCTATATTTTCCTGAATGTATCTGTTTTTTAAATCGATACAATCTGACTTAGTAGTTAGAAACTCAAATAAGTTATCAGGTGCGTCATGACCAATCAGACATGCTGTTTCCATCTCACCACATCTTTGTCCACCCTTATTTTTTCTTCCACCAAGTGGTTGTAATGTTCTTCTGGCATATGATCCAATCCCTCTAGCCGCTAATCGATCTTCTGCTATATGAACCATACGAAAAAAGTATATATTTCCAACTGCAATTTCATTAATTATATGTTGTTTTGATAATGGATCATATACTCTTTGTGCAAACTTTGTGTTTGTGTATTTTAAGGCTTCCTTTATACCATTCATTCTAAGCGACTCGAATGGCGCCTGAATAATAGAAATATCTTCTATAAAGTCGGAATTAATTTCTTCTGGTAACTGATTTTCAAATTGTGAGTAGTACCAGCCAGTTTTTGTTCCATCTACTATTTTAATATAATCAAGAATATATTTTTTAATATCTTCCTGATTCTTATTGTCTTTTAACATTTGAAAAAGATGTTTCTTCAAGTCCTCAAGAGACATTGATAGAAGAAGTTCATAAAGCTGACCAATATTCATTCTAGATATTATACCCAGAGGATTTATGCAAATATCAACATGACTTCCATCTTCTAATTGAGGCATTTTATCATGAGGCATAATTTCGGAAATAACACCCTTGTTTCCGTGTCTGTTCGCAATTTTATCTCCAACTTCAATTGGTCTAAAATATGCTCCAGTTATAGAGATATAAACACCGTTAACTTTCTCTCGTTTGATTTTATATTTTTCAGAAAACGAAAATTTATCAAGACCATTGTCCCTCACATATTTTGCAGAATCATCTTTTCCAAGAACACCATCTAGTATCCCTTTAAAAACATCTTCTTTTAACTTCTGTTCTTCAATTATTTTTTTAATCCACGTATCAAATTCTGGTATATCTTTATTCCATGTATTTGCAAAAACGTTAACTTTTGTTATAATGGTATTCTTTTTTACTTCTAATTTAGTTTCTTCATCAAACACAGAATAATAATCACTTTCATTTAAGTTTTTAAGTATAGCATAAGGATTTCCCACTCTAATTTTTTCATACATATCAGGAAGTGGTTTGTAAGAATCTTTACTTAGTGACAACAATACTTTATTAGGTTTTAGGTTAAACGATAAATCTTCAAAATGAATAGATGTAAATACATCCTCTTTTACAAGACGATCTGAAATTACAATCCCGTCCTCATAGTTATTTCCATAATGAGTCATGATCGCTGTAGTTAGATTTTTTCCAAAGTTAATATTACCATCTTTACAAAAATTACTTTCTGCGATTATGTCTCCTGCTTTAACCTTATCACCTTGTGTTACGTATACATCCATAAAGTCCATATTAGAAACATATATTTCTCGTTGTGATATATTAATCACATCAACTTCTTTATCATCGTAAGCAACAATAATGTACTCTTCACTAATGTATATTACTTCCCCGTTCTTTTTAGCCCTCTTTATAAATTGTGTATAATCAGTATATAAACCTTCACAGCCAGATTGAATTAATGGTTTATCAAAATGTTTTAACATAACTGATTGTCGCATCTGTGATGAAGCCATTTGTAATCTAGTTTGATCATCATGTTCTAAAAATGGAACTAGAGACACAGGAATAGACACTGGTTGATGTTCTAAAGTTTCTTGACTAAATCTTAAGTTCTTATCCAGCTTTACGTTTGGAATTAAGTTCTGTAGAATTCCACAGTTCTCTCTATCTGGTGTGTCAACTGGACATATTCTTCCCATCATAGAAGGAAGTATATCTCTTAAATGTTTTGGTACATTTTCTCTTTTAAATCCTCCAGGACCTAGAAGACTTATTCTAGAGAGAAGTGTAAGTTCTTCTATTGGATTAATTGAAAAATCAAACTGAACTATATCAGATACATTACAATCGGAAAGTATCTTAGTTGAGTTAACATTAAATTTTGGTTGTCTTGCTGTTCTATTTGCCATACATAAGTCAAATACAATTTTTGATACTTTTGACAAAATCATATACTCAAAACATCTTACTCTCTTATTAGTAAGCAACGTATCATCTACAATACTTTGTTCCATACCAAATAATAATTCATCTATTACTGTGTTTGTATGAAAAAATTTCATAGACATAGGATCGACTTTTGGAATCAAGTCGAGTGCATACATAACATCTTCACCCTTTGACTGTGCATTATATTTTGAATATATTTTTCCTATTTCATGGATTTGACCATCTTGTGTATCACCAGTACTTAAGAAACCGAAATATAATTGTTTTAACTCATTAAGAAAGGTCTCATATTGGTTTTTAGGTTTTTCAGTAACTTTTAAATTTTTAAAATCATATTTTTCATCTAGTTCTTCTATTCCATAATAGGCAAACATTAAATTTGCAAAAGGAATTTTTTTTCCAAGAAAACTAACTTTTATGGTTGCTGAACCTTCTTCAGCTGATCCCCTCTCTTTGTCTTCAAATATCATCAATGTTGCTACATTTGTACGAAGTTTAATGTTGTTTCCTCTAGTAACAAGAGGAATATCAAATAATTGAAAAAGAGGGATTTTCTTTCTACCATTAATAGTAATATAATTTTCAACTAATTTTGGTATAAACATACTTAAGTTTATTTCAGAATTTCCTTTTTGCAGTCTAATAACTAAATTCTGTTTTAGAGTTTTGTTTAGTTCTCCAGAAGAAAATCTTGAGTCCTTCAAATCTAGTTCTATTATAGTGAACCCTAACTCTTCAACTGGTTTTATTATTTCACTAACTTTGTCTTTGATCGTATCATATTCTTTTTGTCTGATATTAAAGATGCTGACATCTTCGTTTACTTTAAAGTTTGGATTAACAAATTTCAAATTGGATTCCTCCTTTTATATTTTTTCTCCTAACAATATTCTATCCATGACACCACTATAATGTCCACTATGTAAAATCCCTTTGAGTATATGTCTCTTTGGATTAGAAAAAGCCAAACCCAAAATCCAACTTTCATGGGAGGGTACACTCTGAACACTGTAGTAGCTTGGTTCTATTGAATCACGATTATCTAGTAATCGCCATTTCCGATGCTCGCTCCACATTAACTGAGAGACAACACATTCAAAATGTACATGATAAATATCTTCAGCAGTTCCATATACATCATATAGTTCATCTATAATCATTTTATAGTTTTTTCCTTGGAATTTATGAAGAATATTTGCAACAGTAGATAAATCCCCAATAATATCTGATTGTTTCATGTCGTCTGCTCTACCATCATGTTGTGCCTTCATTACTGCTGCTCCACTTGTATGAAACGTTCTTAGCACTAATTGTGTCCCTCTTTCTCCTAATGTTTGAGCAGCTATAACACCGATAAATCTACTATGTAATGATTTATATAAATCACCATAACATTTATGACATACTTTTTGACTTTTACAAAATACTGGACTTCTTAACATTATTGTTTTTCCAACTAAATCAACACAATTTTCTTTTGTAATTCCATAAAGTTTTCCTGGTTCCTGATAATACCTACCCACTAACATTCTGGATTTTTTCTTATCTTTAACATAAACTTCTAAACAATCTGTTGTTCCGCAGTTATCTAAAGTTCCATCAATTTGTAAATTTGCACAAGCAAATATAAGTTTTCGTGATAGATAACCAGATGTTCCTGTGTTTAGAGCAACATCAAGAAGACCCTTTCTAGAACCATATGTAGAATTAAAAAACTCAGATTCTGTTAATCCTTCTAACAGACTATGCTTTATTGGACTTTCTAATATTTCACCGTCAAAGTTAGAGATAAAACCCCTTGACAATACCAATTGTTTTACTTGGTCCCAACTACCTCTAGCTCCAGATTCAATCATATATGAATATTTAAAATGATCTTTTAGAATATCTAATGTTTTTGGATCAGAAAATGCTGCAAGTTGTTCTCGTGTATCTGTTGATTTATATAGTTCGTCTCTGGCTTCTCCTGCACCCTCTATTTCACATCCATCTAAAGACATGGTTGCTCCAAATATTGTAGAATATTTAAATCCAATCAATTTAATATTATCTAGAACTTCGGCAGTTTCTTCCTCTGAATAATTATCTTTGATATTATTTAGAATTCTCATTAGTTTATTTTTTCTAATTATTCCCTTTTCAACAGGATAGTTATCAGGAAGAGCTTTATTGAAAATTATCTCGCCTTTGTTTAATTCTTCATCTTTATATATTTCTTTTTCTTCTAAACCAGAAATATGATTAGAAGTTAATGCATATATCCCAAGAATAATATCTTGACTGGGTATTGTTGTTAGAGACTCATTTGCGGGACTCTTTAAATTTTTTGTTATGAATAACTTTTCTCTGACTTCTTCTTTAGCTTCTTTAGAAATAGGAATATATACTGCCATTTGGTCTCCATCAAAATCTGCATTAAACGGAGGACAAATCAATGGATGGATTTTGATAACTGAATCTTTCGTTAACTTTATATCAAAACTCAACATTCCTAATCTATGTAAAGAAGGTTGTCTGTTTAATATACAAACTTCACCAATTGATAATTCTTCACATATATCATAGAGTGAATATATTCTAGATTCTAAACACTCATCTATGTAATCTATTGCTTTATTTATTAGTTTAAATTTTCCATGTTCAATTAACTTCTTTGCTGCTTTGATCTTAAAAATTTCTAGAAACATTAAATATGGCAATTTACACTCGTTTAATTTTAAAGTTGGATCAGGAACTATCACAGCTCTTCCGGAGAAGTCAATTCTTTTACCCAGTATGTTTCCTCTTATTAATCCTTGTTTCTTTGACATCTTTTCAAGAATATGTTGATATAGTTCACTTACATCTTTTTGAAGTTGTTTAAAATAGTTATAGTATAATTGTTTATCTGTAGTTAATTCAACATTAGTACTACTCATTACTTCTTTCTTTTGTAATATTTGCATATAGTATCTATTAATTTTATCAAGTACTTGATTGTTTCTACTAATTCCTTTTGCGGCAGGTCTTAGATCTGGAGGAAGAACTATGATACTATCAATTATTAACCTATCAATATTATCTTTAACTAGTTTCCATTCTGGTAAGTCTTCATTATCACTTGCTGTTAAAAATACTAACTTTTCTATAGCATCTGTTCTTTCCCAAACCCTTGTATTTGGAGGTACTTTTGATGGGTCTATTGTAATGCCAGGAAGTCCATCTTCTACAACTAGAATACTTTTTTCGTTTTTCATTAGTTTATCAAGGTCAGCTTTAAAAGAGGAGTCACTAATATCAGTAATCAGATCGTAAAATAAAGGATTTACCACTGGGATAGGTAACCTTATTTTTGCGTATCTTTTTCTTCTTTCATTGCTATTTACTATATCAACATTACATAGTTTACATACCCCGCCAGATTTAGAAATACCATAATAATCTCCACACTGGCATGTATAATTTCTAAGTGGTCCAAAAATTTGCTCAGAGAACAAACCTTTAGGATGGAACTTTTTCTTATCCATAATTTTTGTCGTAGTAATTTCTGGAAGCTCTTCACAAAAATTACTATAGTCTAAAAGTTTTGGCATATACCTTTACTCCTTTTATTATCCAAAATAAACTTTATTGATCATGTCCTGAACAGCAATAAATTCATCTCCCCAATTTACATGAGCCATTTCCACGTTCATACCCAAGTCAACTGATGTTTGTATGACTGTAACCTTGCTTGTACAGCTCTGACCACTGGTCATTTGTACAACTATCATGTTCTCACCATCATAACCCTCCAAATAAAATCCGTAAGGAATGTTAACTAATTTCCATTCTCCCCTTTCAACACCAGAGAAAGATATTATATCCCATGTGTCTTCATCGAACAAAATTTTAAATGGATCATCTCCTCGTCTCAAGTCTAAAATTCCGTTTTTGTAATCATCTTTTGGCACATACTTTCTAATTGTTGACATATGTTTCTACTCCTTTTTTATAGGAATCTCAAATTTTTCTTGAATAAATTCTGCTATTATAATAAGATGTTCTTTGATTTTATTAGCAATCATTTGATCTAAATCTGGTATAAGACCTTTCACAATATCTTTGACTTCTTGTTCAGTCAACATTTTTTGTGAAGACTTAAGAGTTTCCTTTATTAATTTTTCTAAACCTTCTTTGAGCACGTCAATAGGTTGTAAATTTTCTTTAGCCATGTTGACTCCTTTTTATTCTTTATAATCAACTTATTGTTTTTCCATACTTTTAAAAAATCATTTTTTACACTCATTTTCCTCGCCTTGTTAAAGCAACATCAAAAGCTTTAAGACAGCTTTCAAGAAATTCTGCTAGAATAAAATCAGGCGTATTCGACCCATTTTCCATAGAACATCTATTAATTGCTACCTCTAGTTCTTTTCTAAATTTACTTTCCATAATTTTTCTCCTTTTTTATTTCTTCTAAAAGTTCTTCTAAAGTTATTGATGAAATTTTATGCTTTTCTCTATTTTCTTTTAAAGTTATTATTTGTAAATTTTTCCAATGACTGATTATTTTAGGGTCTACATTATTTATAAACCCATCATAAATAGAAAATTTATGATCTAATTCATAGCCAAATTCTTTACCTTGTAGTTCTAAATTTTTAATCTTACTAGAAAATTTTTCTACTGTTTTATACGTTTCTTTGTATACGTTATTTTTATACTTTTTAAACTTACTTATTAAATTTGGATCTGAACGAAGATTATACAAACAACATTTTTGTTTGCACTTTTCTGAACAATATAAATAATTTCCATCGTTTCCAGTTTTTGTTTCTAAATGTCTAATCCTTTCATAGAACTGGATCAACGTTGGAGTAAACCACCCACCATTTTCTTTAGAATTCTTACACTCACTATATTTACAATGAACTTGTATTTCTTTTTCTTCAAGTTTATCTGGATTGTATCTCATTTCTTCTTCTTTAGCAAAAATTAGATATTTTTCTTGAATTTTTTCAATTGTAAATTTATTCTTTTTACTTATCTTATTTTTTGTTTTCTTTGTTTGTTTACTTCCATACCGAGGATGATCTCTACCAAACTTACCGAACAATGCATTTTTTTCGCCTTTGAGCTTTTTACTCAACTTTTTTCTTGTTTCTTTTGTAGGTTTATAATTTTTATGTTTTTCACTATTGTTTTTTCTCATTTTAGAGCATTTATTAAAATGATCTTCACAACATAATTTGCCATTCTTAAATTGATATTTAGCTTCTCTACCGCATCCATAATTACATAGTTGCATATAATTATACTCCCCAATCCCGCCAGTCTTTTGTTAATAAACTACAATTGAATATAACTTATGTCACTCCAAGGTTTAAAATAACAATCATCTAAGTTAAAGGTTGTAAGTATATTCTCTATTACTAGTTGTGTTTTTTTGTTAAACTTATGTTGTCTCAATATATTTGGCATACAAAATTGTTTTGTATTTTGATCGCAATTTGGATGGACAGAGTTAAGATAAACAACATCAATTTTTTTATTAACAGTTTTTACAACATACTTTTTGATGATGTATTTACTTTCTAACCCTGTAAGTTTATGAACTTTTCCATTGTATATCATTCTTTCAGGAACTAAAATTTTATTAATAGTTTCTTCTTTAATCTTCATTATGCTGCCCCAGTCTCTGGAAGAAGTTCTATATAAAACTCATTTCTTTCTTGAACAAGATGAATAACATAATGGTTAAATGGAAAGGGTTTTTGGATTAACGACATTAAACTATTGACAATATCGCTTCCATTGTTGAGTGTATTTCGTGGAATTGTATTTTGAATAATAGGTAAGTTTTTACTGCCTACATAAACATCTATAGCAGAATTCTTATTAATATCCATAATTGGAACTAAAGTTTCTGGTAAGTTTAATAATTTTTCTTCGCTGTTGTTAGAATCATATATTACATCTTCTGTTTTGGGTTGTCCCTTTTTTAAATAATCTAAATCAAATTTATTAACTTGTTGTTTTTGAATCATCTCATTAAGAGCATTGCTATAAATTAACATAGAAGTAATAAAACCAGCAGTCTTTAAATCAGTTCTATCTACTTCACTAAGGTACCGTCCCTGATAATGATTCTTATATTTAATATTCTTTTTACAATCTATCATTAGATGTCTAGAAGATATATACAATCTAGCATCTATTTGTTTACCTCTATCAAAAATATAATCTCTACAATCTAAAACAAGATCACATCTTGGAAGAAGTGTTCTACCCTCTATAAATTTAGAACTGTTTCTTGTTATTATTATGTTCTTATTACTTCTAGTTATTATCTGTTTTAAAGCGTTAGTTTTCAACTGACCAACATCATCTTCTCTATAAATTGAATTTTTTAGATTTTTTGGTTCTACTCTATCATAATCATAAATTATAACTTCTCTTACATTTTCTAAGTTTGAAATAGACTCAACAACAAACGAACCCAATGTTCCCACTCCAAGCACAGTAATTTTCCTGTACATTTATACATCAACCTTATGATTATTTATAATGTCTTGTACTTCAGGCAATATATTACTTAAAAAATCAAGTTCTTCTTTTCCAAGTCTGGATACTTTACCATATCCAGTGGTTCCATCAAATTTTTCATACATACTTGAAATACTTAGTTTGGGTTGGTTGTTGTTATAGCTCAGAATTTTAAATAGAATTGTTGTTTTTCCTTTATCTAATTGAAATAGTTTTATTAGTTTGTCTTTCTTTTCGTCGTACATTAATTCCTCCCATATTTTAGGGGGTACAAAGTACCCCCTTTTATTCTTATTCTTTTCTAGTTAGAATCATGGCTTCATCTTTTGTTGCTTCTGGTTTATAATGTGATTTATAATCAAATACTTCTGATGTTAAATAAAGCATAATATCTTTTGGAAGCTTATACATAATTCTTTTTTGCTCTACATTTTTACGAGTACCACCGGGTAATGTTATCTTTCGAAAAAAGCTATTTATTGATATCTTGTCATCTACACCCGCCATATGTAATATTGGTTGTACTCGATCAAAGAATAACGTTTCATCTTCAAATGTTTTAGCTTTATAAGTTCGGTTAATATATCTATCATCCCATCTTTGCATATAAGCATTTATTGGAAGGTTATTCTTTTTTGCATGCAAAGCCCTCATTGCTCTTTTGTATGAACGATTTCTTCCTTCTGATTTTTTAAACGTATCTAGAGGAGAACATATTGATATTCCCCTTGATATAATATTTCTATCTTTGTCAAGAAAAAGGCAAGCGGTATATACGTTACCTAGAATTGGTATCGCGTGAAAATATACTTTTATTTCCTCAACTCCAAATTTCTGTAATTCTTTTTTGGTCGCTTCTTCTTTTGCCTTTTTTCTAGCACTACTTGTTCCCATTTTAATCTCCTTGTTATCAAGGGACTAAAAATAGTCCCTTGTAACTTAAAATTTATCCCTTACTTCCAGCTGGCTTTAAGAATTCAAGTACATCGCCTGGTGAAAGTTTATAATCTTCGTCTACTAGTTCTCCATTAACTAATGGACGAGACATCTTACTTACATTAAGAACCTCTTTCAAGAATTCCATTACTCCACCTACAGACTTTCCTGCTACAGCAAAGTCTCCGGACGAAGCACCACATGAAACACGTACTGTTGTAGAAGCTTTGTTACCAAATTTAGCACTTGGTTTTGTAAGTGTGCTAGTAAAAGTTGCTTCAATATTGGTAACTGTTTGCGACTCTTTTTCTTTAGCAAGTGCTTCCTGTTCACTCATAATTTTATCAATTAGAATGTCTTTCCTTTTCTTGGACATCCCACTAATTCCCATTTTATGAGAACATATCGCCCGTAATTCTGTTACCTTCTTTGTTTCTAAAGTTTCTTTTGTATACATAAAAATCTCCTTTTATGAATTTACTTCACTTTTCTTACTTTTGAATCTAATGACATTGTAGATATGTCAAAGTATACTTCTGATTTTGTATACTCACTATTGACAACAGCATTGTAGAATAACCAACACATAATAGTTGCTACAGTTAAATTAGTAAAATACAGTTGTGGTTCAGAGTTGATTAACTCTTCACACGACATTTCATCTGGTAATTTATCTTGTGGCGTTCGAATTTCTGGATGGTATGCACACAAATCTGGTGTTAAATCTTTACCCTCCTTTCTTACATAAAGTTGTGCATTTCCATCAACATATTCATTACCACCAGAGATTAAAATAACATCATTTAAAGTTTTACAATGGTCGGATACTATCATTCTAGATTTATGGTTATCAACTGCTAAAAATACAATATCCCGTTCTTTAATTAAAGTAGACACTGTTTTTTTATCAACATATTGATTTAAAGCATAAGTTCGTATCCGTTTAAATTTTGATGATAACTCTTTCATTTTGGATTCTGCTTTATTTCCAAAAGTAGTAAAATCTTGTCGTTCTAAATTTTTACTTTCAAAAGAATCACCATCAATAAGGGTCAATGTAGATTCAACTCTCTTGTCAAAGTTTAAAAACCTTGAAATTTTTTCGCAGAGAATAGAACCTATTCCTCCAAGACCAATAATAACTATACTGAGTCTAGTTTGTTTATCCATTTGTCCACTCCATATCTATTAAATCTATTTCACCAATCTCTTCAATTTCATCTTCATCGTATTCAAGATCATCTAATAAGTCATCTATCTGCATTTCTATTTTATAGTCTTTAAAGACACATCGCTCACATGGATTAAAGTCATCATTGTCAATATCTTCTATATCATTTGTAGACAAATATCCACGGGCATCTAAATTTTTAAAAAGAGGATTGGTTAGAATAGTTTCCTTTGTATATGTTTTCTTTTGAATTTGATTCAACCATTTTCTATCAAACATTCTCTTTTTTGGGTCGACATTTATTTTGTATCCACCTTTTAAAATTTTGGTTGGGATATTTTCTATATTACTTAATTGATCAATGGTAGTCCATGGTCTATCTTCTTCCCATGTCACTAACTCTATTCCATCAATATAATCCACTGGATCAGCTTTGAATCTAGATCCATTGGCAACAATTTCAACTGATATTTCTGGAAATTCATTCCCAACTTTTCCAATTGTGATGTGTAATCCGTCACGATCTTCTTCATCATTCTTATCTGTCGATGAATGAAAAGCACCCATAAAAGAATGGCTATGTAATGTTCCTATTGTATCATAGTTTGGATAACTTACATCGCTTTTATAATCTACACTTGCTCCAGTAACTACTTGAGGAGGAACTTCCATTCTATATCTCTTTTTTTTGTTATTATAATGTATCATAGCAGTACACTCACTAGAATATCTTCTATGTACATCTTTAAAAAGTTCTACAACCTTAGCGAATTTAACTGCTGGGATTTTTGGAATGTTTAATTTAGCGCTACTCTCGACGCTCTCTAAAATAGAAATACTTTTTACAGGAGCTATACTCTCCATAATCCCTACTTTTTTCTTCAAGAAAATTCCCTCTTTACCTATAATATATAGTATGTCATCATTTGGAATTTCTTTTGAACCATCGTTGATAAAGATATCAAACATTTTCTACTCCTCTATCCACAGGAAATGAAATCTCATAATTTCCTAAATGAAAATATGTATTACACATGTTAGGAATTCCATATATTCTTGGTTTATATTTCATTTGATCTTGAGTATATCTTGGTGATGGAAAACCATATTTTTTATAGCTTGAAGGACCATTAAAAGTATGCATAGAATATCCACCCGGATCTTTTAAGTGATGAATTAAAATTAACTTTGGTGCCAGCCACGAGCTGTGATAAGCTAATACATATGTTGGAATTTCCATTCTTGAACTTGTGTAAGAAACTAAAATATCTCCAGCTTGTGCTTTTATTTTATTTGGTTCAATCGGTGCAACATCTAACTCTTGCCATTTTGGAGAATCTATTGGAATAATCTCAAAGAAGTTTTTTACAACATCTGGCCATAATGTACAACCGTTGGAACATAAAACGAGTGGAATATCACCAGTATCATTTAGAAAACCAACTATCATATTAGTATCTTTTAATGGAAAATTAGAAATACCCTTTTCCTTAACTTTTATTTTCATTCCAGCTATTAGACCATCGTAGTTATCTATTATTCTCCTGACATAACCAATACTAATTGTCGTGTTAAAAACATCAATATATGGTATTTTTGATCTCTCTTGATTCCTATCTATTGCATTTATATATACAATATTTTGGTCAACAACCTCAAAACTTTCAATCTTTCTAACTTTAAGCATTTCATCAAGATTTACCCAATCAGCAACAACAATTTCATCACCTATTTTCAATTCTGTGTCTGATGAAATATTAGAGACTGTTATACGATCTTCTTTTACACAACTTAAAATATTCTCCCTTGTTGGATTTGAGAAGTTACTATATGTGTCGTTATTTATTTCAACAAATCTGTTGTTATATCTGTATAAATTTGGCTTTGATTTATATAACAAAGAACCAATACTAAATACTTCACTATTCATAGGTTTCAATTTCTCTACTGAAACAATTTCAAAATATCTTGAATCAACTATAAATTCCTCTTCATTATCAATATTAAAAAATTGAAAAGAAACGTTTCTAAAATCAGTTGATGCTTGAACTCCTATAAATTTAGATCTAACCGCAGAACTTAAAATCTCATTTCTTGAATAGTTGCGAATTAAAATATATTCTTTGTTCTTCTCAAGTAACATACCTTTAAATTTAATTTTGTTTTCGTCCAGAATTGAAGCTTGGAGAGTGTCTAATAGATAAAAATCTAATCCTAATTTAACTTCTGTTTTTCCATCTCTTGCAATTCTTATATATTCAACTTCTTTGAAAGATTTAAATGGAAAGTCAATATCTAATATGTCGCCCACTTTGAATGTTTCTCCATTGGATAATTCTGCAGAATCAATATAATCCTTTTCAATTAATTGATCTTCTATAAAATCTTTTACTTGATCTGTTAATTTTAAATTTACTAATTTGCCATCCCACTTTTCCATTTGAATATTTCTTACTGTACCATTTATTCCGTCGAATGAGTTTATAAACACTTTTTTTCCATTTTTATATAGAATCGACTCACCAATATCAAGAACATGACTTCCAACTACTATAGAATCTGTTATGTTTTTTTCAATATATGGTTCTGAAGTATTAGATATAGTTGGGTGTTTGAAGATGTCTATAATATCAAAATCCAAATTATCTACATCACTTTCTAGTGAACGCATAACATTATTTACATTCTGCTTAGCAGGTATCCACTTCACATCAAAAATAAACATTGGATCTAATTTAGTGTAATAGGACCACGTTAAGAAGTCTTCTACACCACTTACGTCTAGATATTTTCTGTATTTGGTTGTGATATCGTTATTAAACGTATTTGACCAAAATGAAGATATTGCTTCATCAACAACATCGCATAACTTGAAATTTTCTGGTTGCATCGGTCCAAGGCATAACTTATTGTCCGCTCCTATATTAAGAAAGTTTGTTTCTATCAAATAGTCACTAGAACTATTTAAAGGTGATAATCTATAAAAGATTTTTATCGATTCTATGTTGTTTTCACAACCTACCAAAACAAAGTATATAATATAAGGAAAAGATAAATGAAATAGAAATGGTCTTTCGTTTTCATTTAAAAAATCTTCAAATCCATATAATTTTAATTTTCCTGTATTTCGAAGTTTTTCAACAGTAGACTCCATTGA
>Ga0307377_10004646_pt1 | contig 14961 bp, 18 predicted proteins | sample TR3MG_FD_202535 | JGI IMG/M metagenome (GOLD analysis project Ga0307377, IMG submission 202535) | Soil microbial communities from Risofladan, Vaasa, Finland - TR-3 | ecosystem: Environmental > Terrestrial > Soil > Coastal area > Acid sulfate soil | place: Finland: Risofladan, Vaasa | collected... | reverse complement strand
CACCAGAAGCCTTTGATGCTACGCTAGCAGACTATAAAGATAATGAGCAGAACGTACAGCTTTACTACAATCATCAAACAATGGACCTACCGCTTGGCATTATATCTTTCAAAAATATAGCGCAAAGAGGCAAAAACTGGAACGTAAAAGGTGAGCTTAATTTAAACACGCAAAAAGGAAAAGAAGTTTATGAGCTTATGAAGCAAGGAGCGTTAACTGATTTATCTATTGGATACATTGTTACTGATGCCGATTTTCAAGGAAAATTACGAATTATAAAAAGCTTACAATTAAACGAAGTTTCAGTTGTTGGCAAAGGAATGAACAAAAAAGCCAAGATAACTTCAGTTAAAAGTGATGAACAAAACACAAATAAATTTGATGTTTCAGATGTTGAGAACATCAAAACTAAAGCAGAATTCAATGAAACCCTGAGAAATTCAGGCTCATTTAGCAATGCGGCTTGCGAATTTTTAGCAAGTTGCTTTGTTCCAAAGCAGAGTAAGTCTGTAGCTGATAAAGGTAACCGTGATGAAATAAAATCATCATTGTTGGAAATTAAAAATATATTAAAGAATTTATGAGGTAATTAAAATGGCTGATTTTAATCAAGATGAAATGAATTCTTTGGTCAAAGAGCTTCGGGAAACAATCGAAAGCAAGAATGCCGATAGCGCGGAATCCAAAGAAAAGATAGAGAAAATAAATGCAAGATTTGATGCTCAAGAAGACGCTAACCAAAAATTAGTGCTTTCTATAGCAGAAGCAAAGAAGAAAGAGCTTGAAATTGAAAGCAAATATAAGGATTTAGAGCGTCAGTTATACATGACTAATAACACTATGTCTAAAGAGCAAAAGTCAGCAGGGATGAAGGCTTTTGAAACTTTTATGCATAAAGGTAAGAACTCAATTACTGATGATGAAAGAAAATATTTGCGCACTGATAGCAATGTTGATGGTGGGTTTTTAGCTCCTCCAGAATATGTGAATGAAATTATAAAGCCTATCACTGAAATGTCCCCAATTCGCGCCATGGCTAGAGTTAGAACTACGGCAAGTCCGAGAATGTTAATGCCTGTGCGTACAAATTTGGTGGATGTGAAATATGAGGGTGAGGGTGCTACTACTGCTCCTAATAACTCAAAATACGGACAAGAAAGTCTTAAATTATATAGATGCAGTGCCGTAACTATTGTTACTGTTGAGGAATTGTCACAAGCTGCATTTAATATTTCACAAGAAATTAATGCCGATATTTCAGAAGCTTATGCCAAGAAAGAAGGGCTTAAATTTTTGAAAGGTACTGGAGTTGGTGAGCCAGAAGGAATAATGGTTAATACTAAGGTTGCTTCATTTCCAAGTGGAGTTGCCGCGGATGTCCCGTTATCTGCCGTTATTCAAATGACCGGTGAAGTAAAAACTGGTTATAATCCGATGTATGGTTTTAATCGGCGCACCTTGGCAATATTACGAAGCGAAGTTGCTACTGCTGGAAATTTCTTGTGGGTGGTTGGTAATATTGCTGCTGGAATACCTAATCAGCTAAACGGTTATACGTATGCGGAACTTCCTGATTTAGATGATGTCGCAGCAAATAAATATCCAATAATTTTTGGTGATTTTATGCGCGGTTATTTAATCGGCGACCATACTATGATGATTGTTTTGCGTGATGATAATACGCTGGCGGCAGAAGGCAAGGTAAGATTTATATTCCACAGATTTAATACTGGCGGAGTTATTTTACCAGAGGCATTTGTTAAAATGAAAGTTGCTATAACGTTATAAAATAATTTGTATAATTAGGAGAAATAAAAATGTCTAGTATAGATTTATCAACGCTCATTAAGACAGAGCCGGCTTTAAATTTGCAGGAAATAGTATCTGATACTACAACTGCAGGTAATATTATAGATACCGCAGGATTTGAAAGTTTAGATTTTGTTTTATTGGCAGGAACTATAACAACTGGAGTATTTACTCCCGTTATAGAGGATGGGGACGACTCTGGATTGTCAGATGCGGCGGTTGTTACTGATGACTTTTTGATTGGTACGGAAGCTGCTGCAGTAATTAGTGGCTCTGCAGACTCAGATAGTACGCGTAGAATTGGATATGTCGGTAAAAAGCGATATGTCAGATTAAGCGAGGTTACTACTGGAACAGCTAGTGGATTTGTTGCTGCTGTTGCTATTAAGAGCGCACCGAGGACTGCTCCTACTGCTGTTGATGCGTAATTGTTAGATAACAAAGGCGGTAGACGTACTTTACCGCCTTTAAATTAAATGGTTGGTTGATTTATTATGAAGCAAATTAAAGCTATAAAAAATTATAAATGGAAGCTTAATATGCCGGAATTTATGGAAGGCAAGTCATATGACTTGATTGATGATATGGCTGATGAGATGGTTGAGCATGGATATGCTGAATTTTGCGAACAGAAAAACGAAAATAAAATGATAGATTTGCAAAGCAATACTTCTGTTCGAATAAAAAGAAAATACAATAAAAAGAAAAAATAACGATGTGTTATGATGCAAAAGCTTATACTTATAAAGTTTTAACCGCGCCAACAGAACTTGCGGTTACTTTGCTTGAAGTTAAAACACAGTTAAGATTAGATATTGCATCAACCGCACAAGACGCGTATTTAACATCGTTAATAAAAGCGGCAACATTAATCGGCGAAAAATATACCAAACGAACATTCATTAATACAAAATTTATGACATATCGTGACTTTTTTAATGGTTGCATAGAATTAAAAAGGTCAAGATTTCAAACATTAGAGGCTTTTCAATATTCAGTTAATGCCTCATTTATTAATGTTGACTCAAGTCTGTATTATGTAACTGATGAAACGGATTTTAGTAAAATTATTTTAAAAGAAGAAAGTCAATATCCTACTGATATTGATAGCAAATTACAATCAATCACTATAGAGTTTACGGCAGGATATGGGGCGGACAATACTTTTGTTCCGGCCGATGTAAAGGAAGCTCTTTTAAGCCATATAGCAGCAATATATGAAGATAGGGGCGATTGCAATTTACTATCAAGCGCAGAAAGCGCATTGCCACAAACAACTAAAGATTTTTATTACTTAATTAGAATATGGGATATTTAACATGGCTACTTGTAATAAAATCACAAGAAAGAGTACAAGAGTATGTGTTGGATCATTAAATAGACAGGTTGTAATCCACACACGGTCAATAGTTCCGCCGTCAGGAGATAGCACAGAATATACGGAGCAACTTAGTGCGCCACAAACCGTTTGGGCGATGGTTGAGTCACAATCAGGGGATAAGGTTTTTGACGGTAGTAATATTATTAGGGTAAATTCAACGAATATTTATATAAGGTATATTGCAGACGTGACTTTTGAAAAGTGGCTTGAATTAATAAATCTAAATGGAAAAATTAATGAATATTTTGATATTTTAACGGTTACAAACCTTGATGAAGGAGACAGATTTCATAAGTTAGAATGTACGAGACGTGGCGCAACAAACAAACCAATAAACTTAAACTAATATGTTTGATATAAAGGCAGATTTTAAAAATAAGGAAGTATTAATAAAGACAAAAAATATGGCTGATTTAACGCGAGATGGTGTTAGGAAGGGATTTTATGAGCTTGGAAAACTGCTTAAAAAAGAAAGTGTTGCGCTGATTAATAAAAAGCCTAAAAGCGGAAGATTGTATTTTATTGTCAAAAACGGCATAAGAACAGTACACCAAGCGAGCGCGCCAGGAGAAGCCCCTGCGGTTATAACTGGAAGACTTAGGGCTTCTGTAGATTTTGAAGTATCAGGAAGCAATACTATGATTTTTGGTGCTAAAAATTCCGTTACTATGCGGGCAAGTACTGATGTTGTAAGTACTGGCGGTTCTGTGCAGCATGTTATTGATTATCCAAAATATTTAGAAGATGGAACAATGAAGATGGCTGCAAGACCATTTTTAAAGCCAGCGATAGAAAATAATTATAGAAATGCAGAGGTAATTTTTGAAAAACACATTGAAGAGAGCATATCGAAATGAAGGCAGCAGATGTTGTAAAAGAATTAAGGTTTAGATTGCCGTTTTACACTGATTTATTTACTGATAATATCGCAGTAGATGAAATAACAAGCAGCGTATTAACTGCAAATGTCAAAACAACAGCTCTGCATACTTTACAGACTAATGATTATGCTCATATATCAGGATGTTTAATGCCAAATTCAATTATTAACTTAACACAAATAGACGGCATTGCTTACGGTGAGGTTTCAAGCACTCATGATTTAACGCTGGGATATCATACTACTGTGCAGATAATTGGAGCAAATGAAAGCCAATATAATGGAATTCATAATCTATTAAGTGTTCCAAACAGGAAAACATTCACTTTTGAAATTGCTAGCGACGCGCCAGCGACAGCAACAGGAACTATTTTGCTACTTGAGGATTTAAAGCGATTTACCTATAACAGATGGCACAAAATAACAAAAGTTGATGACAATAATTTCACTTTTGAGCTGGAAAAAACAATAGGTTCGCCAGCGTATGGCGACATCAAAATGAAAATAAAGCCAAGAATAACGGGGGCTTTGGATTTGGAAAGGGCGCGACAATCTTACACAAAGCAACCGCCAGGTAAGTTATGGGCTTATGTTGTTGTAGAAAATATTGCGGCTAATAAGGATAGGAGCGAGGCAACAGATGCGATATTTACTAGCACGACAATGACAAGCTACAGGCAGTTAATAATACAGGCGTTTCACGTCTATATATTTATACCAGTTACCCATAAAACGTCAGCTGCATTTGCTAGAGATGATGCCGATGATATTTTAGTACCTTTAAATCGCAGTTTATTGCGAATAAAATTTAGCCAGCCAGCTTTTGAGGAAATTATATCGGGTGCGGTTTTTGCTGGTTCTAATTTTGGACTAGATGAAAACTCAACTTACATCCATGATTTTATTTATGAAACAACTTACAATTTAACTTATCAAGATACCGTTGACGATGATATAAGCGTGGCATTTAGAGATATTTATATGGATTTTGAAAGCTCATTATCAGATGACGGATTAGTTAAAATGCAGCAAATTATTAATCTGGATGATGATGTTGCGTAGTATAGTTTTTTAAAAATTTGTATGTTAGGCTTAAATTATGAGCAAAATAGAATTACTAATAAACAAGCCATTGCGCGGTTATAAGCAAGGCGCGGTTATATTGATAGACGTTTACGATAATAGCGATTTGCCAAAAGATATTTACTGGCAAGAGCGATTAAAAGATGCCGAAACTGATAATTGTGTGTCAGTAGTAAATAAAAAAAATATAAAATCTGAAGAAAAAGAACATCCCAAAAAATCATTAAAATTAAAGGAGACCACAAATGACGGTTAATACTCCGATTGTAAGATTTGAAAATCTTCCTGCAGCCGTGCAAACTACGTTAGAGCAGGAACGATTATTAATTATAGGACAAAAAACAAGCGCAGGAACTGCTATTGAAGGCGAACTATATACTGGATTAGAACAAGGATTAACATTTGAAACTTTAGCAGGTAAAAATTCTATTGGCGCGGCAATGATACGCGCCGCTCAAGAAATGATTGAAGTTTCAGAAATTAAGCCGCAAATTAATGCTATATTTTTTAATGACGCAACAAGTTCTGTTGCAGCTTCCGGTGCTGTTGTATTTGCAAATAATCCTACGGCAGCCACAGAAGATAAAACCATTTATGTTACTGTTGGCGATGCTGAAAAACATCGATATAAATTGGATATTACAACCGGCGATACCGCTACTGTGATTGGTGATGATTTGGTATCTGCAATAACCGCTGATGATACCTGTCCGGTAACAGCTATAAATACCGCGGGTAGTGTTGCTTTAACCGCCGTAAATAAAGGCGCGGAAGGTAATAAACTAACAATACAAATTGAAGGGTATGTTGCGGGAATTTCTTTATCAATAACACAATTTACAGGCGGCAGTTTAACGCCTACAATTACAAGCGTATTTACTACTATAGCAAATATCAGAATGCAGCGTATTGTAATGCCTGAAAGTTACGATATTGATGCTGTTGTTACTTTTCTTGAAACAAGATGGTTGCCAACGCCTACCGGTATAATTAAAGACGGTGCTTTGATTGTTGTATTAACAGATACCTTAGCTAATTTAAAATCATCTACTGTTGCGGCTAATAAAAAATCAGTAGCATTACTTCCAAACAAACCAGTTAATTTACTGCCTGTTGGAAATGCTGATTTATTAGTTGTTGGCTCTGCTCACGTACAGATGAATTATGTTATAGCTGCAAAAATAGCCGCCATCTCTTCATTGCGATTAACTCCATCCGCTGAAATTGCTGATTATACCGATGCGGTACTTTCTTCACGTGATAATTTTGGCGGAATACATATATCAACGCTGCCTTATCATAATACGCCATTACCAGGTGTCCCGTTGGCTGATAAACGAAACGTATGGAGCGAAGAAGAAACGCTTGAGTTATTAGATGCTGGTTATGGTATTTTTGGAAACAACACTGAAAATACTGCGGTTTTAATTGGTGATGTAGTTACACGGTATAAAACAAATACTTTTGGAAAAGATGATTTATCTTATAAATATTTAAACTATCTTGACCAGGCGTCAATAGTGCGCGAATATATGACCGTAAAATTAAAAGAAAGATTTAGTCAGTATCGCTTAACTACTGGTAAATTGATACCTGATACAAATATGGCTAATGAAGGATTAATAAAGGCTGAGTGTATAAAGCTCTATAGTGAATTAGCTGATGCTGCAATTATGGTGGCGGGTACTGATGCAAAACAATTATTTGTTAATAATTTGACTGTTACTATAAACGAAGCATTAGGCAGGGCAACAGTTAGAATGATTAATCCGGCTGTTACACAATTACGTGAAATAACTGGCTATATTGAATTAGTTTTTACTACATAATGAGGTGAAAAGATGGCTACATTATATGACCCAACGGTTGTTATAAATAATAGACAATATTATTTTAAACCAAATACATTTTCTTACATTGGAGGACTTGGCGAGACAAGCGTTGAGGCGTTGAGTGGCGGAGGTGGAACTGTTACTACAGCACATTCCGAGGATGTGTCAACTAAGGTTAGCCATGTAAAGGGGATGCTTGATTTAAATAGAACCAATATTGAAAATGTTGAGGCATTAAAAAATCTCATAGGATTATGCGTAATTACTGTTCATGAAAAAGATTTTCAAAAAGTGTTTGTCAATATGTCGATGACAAATGACCCAGAGAATTCTTTTAAAGTTAATCCAGAAATGCCGATTGAATTTAAAGGCGACCCTGTTTTATAAAACACAAAAGAGGTAATTTATGACAATAATTAATGATACTTATAAATCGGATTTTACTTTTGAATTATCAAATCCTATAAGCTATCAAGATGAAACTGGGCAAAAAGAAACTAAAACATTGGTTTTATATGCTCCATCAAACAAATTATCAAATCAAAAAGTAAAACTTAGGCAGAAAGTTATTACATCATTTTTGGCATTAAGTGGAAATTCAAGTAATCCAAGCAAATCAAATGAAAATGAAAAAGCAAGCCTTGAACCTGAGCAGATTTTATTTGCTTTAGCTGCTAATGATAAATTCATTGATATAAAAAATGAATTTTGTGATTTGCTAAAAAGCGGATGTTTAAGTCTTGAAGGAAAATGCAATACCGTAACTGATTATCATTTACAGCAAATAAATGATGAAGAACTGGAGGAGGTTATGGGCAAATATATCGTAAATTTTATAATACCATTATGGATGAAACGCCTGCTAGCGAAATAACTTACACAATATTAATTATATGCCGATATCTTAACGGCTTTTCCTATCAAGAACTTCAATCCATGCCTCTTCCCGCAGTATATGAAATAAACAACAATTTGTGTAGAATATTAGCTGAGGAAAATAAACATGGCTAATTTTAGCGTATCTTACAGTTTTAAAGCTATAGATGAGTTTTCAGCAGTTGCAAAAAAGATAGGCAATAATTTTGATGCTATAGCTAAAAAAGCAGAACAATCTGGTGCTAAAATTAGAGCATTTGGCGAAAAAATGACAAAGATTGGAAAGGGTCTGTCATTGAAAGTCACTGCTCCAATGGTTGCCGCTGGTATTTTAAGTTTAAGAACAGCAGATAAGTTTGAGCAATCTATGGAGCGTATGCGTATTGCTGCGCATTTAACCGATAAACAATTTGCGTCATTAGGAAATCAAGCTAAAACTTTAGGTGCTACAACTGATTTTACTGCATCACAGATAGCAACAGCGCAAGGAAAAATGGCTGAGGTTGGATTTAAATATAATCAAATAATGAAGGCTACACCAGCGGCAATAACCTTAGCGTCATCAGCAATGATGGATTTAGGTGATGCTTCTGAAATAACAGCTAGAATTATGAAGGGATATAATTTTACTGGCGAACAAATGAATTCAGTAAATGACCAATTGACTGTTGTTGCTACGCAAACTAACATGGACTTAGGAGCGTTAGCTAAAGGACTTGGTAAACTAAAATCATCGGCTGATGCTACAGGAATGAGTTTTACGGACACATTGTCTATATTATCAGCATTGGATAAACAAGGAATTGATGTTAGGCAGGGTATAGCCGGGATTAAATATGGTCTGCAAACGATAATATCTCCGTCAAAAGAAGCAAGTAACATATTTAAAGCTCTACATGTTTCACTAAAAGATACTCATGGAGAGTTTAGACATCTTGCTGACATATTGAAAGATTTTAAAAAGCATATTATGCCTAGTCACCTTGAAGATGCTGTTGGAAAGGCTTTTGGGGCAACGGCAGCGGCAAATATAATGTCGATTATGAGCGCGCTACCAGACGTAAAAAAATACAATAAAGCTCTTCAAGATCATGGTTTATCATCAAAATTAGCAGCTATAGATATGATGGATTTATCAGGAGCTGAAATAAGGTTAAAAAATAATACAAATTTATTAGCCATATCGTTTGGCGATAAATTAACTCCAATGGCTACCGGATTATTAAATAGTTTTGCAAAACTTGAAATGAAGTTTAATAACACATCAGGTGCGACAAAAACTCTAATTAGTGGATTTGCATTTTTAACAATGTCTATTGGACCGGTATTACTTATAGCAGGTAAGTTTCTTATTATTTTGGCTTTAATAAGCGATAAAGTTCCGATAGCTGCCGCGGCATTAAGGTTTTTAGGTGTTTCTTTTAGGTTTTTGTGGAGTTCAATATTCGCTCCTATTGCTATTATTACTACATTAATAACGGTATTTGATTTGGCTTATAAGCATATAACAAGATTTAGAAATGCAATTAATGAAACTACGCAAATGATTACTAAACTATTTAAGCATTTTGCAATGGCTAGCCCTTTAATGAGTGTTTTAAAGCTAATGATGGCGCATGTTTCAACGTTACATTCCGCTATGACAGCAACTGCTAAGGCTGTTCCTGCAACTGCTGGCGGAGGCGCTAAGGCTGGTAGTGCTACAGGAGCATCGTTATTAAAGCCATCATCAATGCAATCTGGAATAATGGGCGCATTAAAATCCAGTATCGATATTAATGTGCATGACCCATATGGGCATGTTAAAAGCGTATCGGGTAAAGGAGACCATGCTATGAAGCTTAATCTGGGAAGTGGAATGGCGTATTCGAGGGTTTAATATGGGATTTTTATTTGACAGATTATATCCTGCAAGCTTTGACGGTGCTGAATTTTTATTTGCTGCAGACTCAAGGTCAGATGGCAGGCGTATAGTTATACATGAATATCCTGGACAAGGAGATGACACGGAAGATTTAGGAAAAAATACCAGACAATTTACAATTCAAGCTATAATTCAAGGTTTTTTTTATGAGGATAATAAAAAGAAGCTTGAAAAGGCATTAAATAAGCAGGGACGAGGCATATTAATTCATCCATTTTTAGGTAGCATTAACTGCGTTTGCTTGGGATTTACGATAGTAGAGCAAATGGAAAGCCTTGGAAAGGCAACATATACTATTAATTTTAAGGAAGTATTGGATAAAACTTATCCGCTGCCAGGCAAAGACGTTAGGTCACTAATAGCAAATTTATACAAAAACATATATGACTTTATGAAAAATCATTTAAATGGAGAATATATAGCAAAATTCTTAAAGAATATTGAGGCTGCTGCAAGAAAATTAAGAGAGCTGGAAAGATTTTTGCAAGAAGCTGGTGGTGCGCTTAGCGGCGGTGCTGTTGGTGGAGATACTAGCGGCAAAAGTGATTATGAGAATTTTGCTAGAAAATTTAGAAGTAATACCACTAAAATAGCATCAGCAGGTGGCGATATTGGCGGAAACGTTACTACGCTAGTAAGTAATTTTGATTTAATATCAATAGATGATAGCCAAGCAAGATTTGATTCAAATAATAATTTCTTTGGAGTTGGTGCAACTGATGTATATCTTAATTTTGATACCGTACAAAACAATCAAAACGTAAATAACCAGAAAGTAATTAATGGTTCCGTTAATAGTTTGGCATTAACTAATATGTATGACGCGGCAAGGAGCATAGAATATACAGACCAAGACCAGCTAAATGATATGGTTGCAACATTAAATAATAATTATGATGCTTTGATTGACAATAACAAGGTTATTTTAACTGAAGATTTGTTAGACCAATTAGACGAAGTTAGAGTTCAGGCTAATAAGTTTTTTAATCAAATTCGTCTAACATTGCCTAGAGTTATCGAAATTGAAACCAATCCAATTCCGCTTGCTGTTTTAGTTTATCAATATTATGGAAATACAGACAACTACGACATTATTTTAGATTTAAACAATATATATAATCCATCCCGCGTAAGCGGTAAGATTAAAATGCTTTCGGAATAAAACAAATGGAACTTGTTACAGACATACAAATAGAGGTTAACGGAGTTAGATATACTGGCTGGGAGAGCGTGTCGGTTACAAAAACAATAGAAACATTATGCGGTAGTTTTAATTTTGACGGAAGTTTTACTAAAGGCAAAGATTTTCCGATAAAAGTTAATAATGAATGCAAAATTTACGTCAATGATACTGTTGTTATTAATGGATTTGTTGAAAAAGCAAAAGTATCAATTGACGCATCTACACATAGATTATCAATATCTGGAAGAGATAGAACTTGTGACTTGGTCGATAACACATTATCACCAGCGGTTCCTATGCCAAAATTACCAGCCACAGTTAAGCAGATCGTTGAGAAAATATTACAGTTTTATGGCATGACAAATATTAAAGTAATCGACCCATATAATTTAAGTCCTATAAAAGAAGTAATTGCCGTTGAGCTTGGGCAGGGCGCAGAGGATTTAATCCAACAATATGCATCAAAACGTAATGTTTTAATAACGACAAATAACGATGGCAATATTATCTTTCAGCGTGCCGGTACTGATATTTATAAAACAGTTTTGACAAGAAATAAAAAAGATTATCAGTTAATAAAAGGTTCTGATATGACTTTTGATAATACCAAGCGTTTTCATTCATACCGGGTTACAGACCAGGCAAATCCAATGAGTGATTATTATGTTGGAAATCAATCGACATCAAAGCAAAATTCCGATGTTTCGGCAAGTAAAATTGATGATGAAATACGAAAGACAAGAATTTATTATCTATCGAGCGATGATACCAGTGAGGCGGATGATGTTAAAAAACGCGTAGAATGGGAAGGTAATTTTAGGCGCGCGCAATCTGAAGTTTATGAATGCGACGTTGTTGGATTTAAGCCATTACTTGACGATGGGATTTGGTTACCAAATAAAAAAGTAAGAATAGATGACGTTGAAAGTAATTTGTCTCCAATAACATTACTGATTAGTTCTGTAATGTTTAAAAAAGACAATAATGGTGGTTCTATTACTCATTTAAAATGCGTTCCGCAGGATAGTTTTACTTTGCAACCTAATAAGCCTAAAAAGCAAAAATCTGATGAACTGGGTTTTGGAAAATATTATGTTAAAAACTTAAATAGTGGAGTTAACTAATAATGCTTAATTTAGGACAAATGCTTAAAAATTTACGCTATAAAGTCAAAAGCCTTATTTTGCGTGGATATATTGATAGCGCAACAACTGATGATAATCATTATCCTGTCATGAGCATATCATATCTTGGCAAGCCAAACGTTATAATTGAAAAGGTTAATCCTTATGGACTATATACTAACCCGCCAATTGATTTACAGGTTTTAAAGTTTTCCGTATTTGGTCACGAGGGAAATCTTGCGGGCATAGCGTACTCGCAAAATACAAGATTTAAAAACCTTAAAGAAAGTGAGGTTTTAATAGGAAATGAAAAAACACAGGCTTATATAAAACTAACGGAAAATGGAAATATTGAGATAAAAACTACCGCCATTGTTAAACTATTAGCCAGTACGATAGAAACTGATGATGATATTAGCTTGAATGTTAATGGAAATGTTAATGTTAATTCTGGTAGTGGAACTGTTAGCATTACTGCATCAAAGATTGATTTAGGGGCTGGTGGTAAAAAGATTGCCAGAGAAGGTGATATTTTAAATGGAAGCGGTGAAATAATTGCCACTGGTGTTAATACATCAATTTAGGATAGTATTTTGCTAATATGTTTATAGTGCTATACTAAAAAAATGGCTCAAACTATAACAGATTTAAAGATAGGATTAACTGGTGAAGGATATTATGATTTACCAATATCAGGTGGTGATTTTGAAAGCACGTCAGGATTTGAAAGTGCTATATTAATGTCACTATTAACTGATGCCAGAGCAGATGGAAGCGAAATATCACCGCCACAAAAAAGGCGTGGATGGATTGGAAATGAAATGGGTGATGTTGAAGGATTAAATACAGGCTCTAAACTATGGTTGCTATCACAAGCCAGATTAACACAGGACACCGTTAACAAGGCTGTTGATTTTGCAAGGACAGCATTGCAATGGTTTATTGATGATGATTATAGCGATAGAATAAATGTAAACGGAGAGATAAAGAATAATAGTATAATTCTAACGATTATTTTTTACGATAAAAACGATATAATCGCAAAATTAGGTTATGACATTTGGAGGCAGACGATAATAAATGGCTAATATAAGCTTTCCAGAAACTCGCAGAGAAGTAGCGCAGCGCATATATACTGATATACAAAGCGTATTGCCTACTCTTGACCCATCTATTAGAGAGCAGATTATACGCGCTATTGCTAATGGTGACGCTGGTAGATTATTTGATATTTACGTTCAGCAAAAAGAAATAATTAAACAGATATTTCCAACAACAGCTACTGAATTTGATTTTATTAATCCTTATGGGGTATTCAAGAAAATAACAGTAAATCCAGAAACTAAAGCAATTGGTTTTATTACTACAAATGGAACGCCAACAACATTAATTACAGAAGGAGCTAATTATAGTATTAATAGTGGCGCATTATTTGAAGTTATCGAACAAGACTATGCGGTAGCTACAAATATCGTGCGTATTAGTGAGATGTTGCGTTCAGGAAGTACAGTTACTTTTAAAACTGAAATACCGCATAATTTAGCCACAAATATAAGTGTAACAATATCTGGTGTTGACCAAACAGACTATAACGGTACTTTCATTGTTACTGTAATAAGCGATGATGAGGCGCAATATACGATTGCGACTACTCCAGCGCAGCCAACAGGTAGCAATAAATTAATAACGTATGATACTGCAAGCATTAAGATTAGCGCGGTAGCGGCTGGTGCTGATGGTAATTTAGCGGCTGGCGCAAAGATGACGCTAGTTAATCCTATTGCTGGAGTAAATAATGAAGCTTATGTTCAATTTACTGAAATAGGCGGCGGCGCGCCTGTAGAAACCTTTAGTGATTATCAGGCTAGAGTAATTTATAGGTATCAAAATCCAGTATCATTTTTCAGCATTCCATTTTTAATTAATGAAATAAAGAAAATAACAGGTAATACGCGCGCGTGGGGGTTTCCTATAACTCCTGAAATTGGTGATGTTACTATGTATTTTACACGAGATAATGACGAGCTAGACAATATACCTAATCCGCAAGAAGTGGCTACAACAAAAGATGCTTTACTTGTATTTTTGCCAGCTAATGTTGACGATCCGTGGCTACATGTTGAAGCACCTACGCCTAATCCAGTTAGCTTTGATTTTGGTATTGTGTTGCCAGACTCAAGCGCAATGAGAACGGCAATAAGAAATTCATTAAAAGTATTTTTTAGGCAGGATGTTGATGTTGGTGTTAATATACTTGAGGATGCTTATAGGTCGGCGATAAAAGATACAGCAAACCCTGAAACTGGTGAGGCTGTTAAGCAATTTAGCCTTGTTGCCCCAATTGGCGATATAGCGATAGGAGCTGGAGAAATTGGAACATTAGGAACGATAACTTTTTAATATTATGACTACTTACAACCAATTATTAGACCAAACAGAACCACAAAAATTGTTCCTTGTTAATACAATACGAGAAATAACGCAATCTTTGGCTGATTATTTACCGGGTGGTAAACTATTTGAAGCTAAAAATATTGAAGGTTCTAACATTAGAAAGCTATTGCAAGGATTAGCCTATGAAATAATGCGTGTTGAACAAAATCATAAAATTATCGCTGATAATATGATACCTATTTTTGCCGATGAATTTATAGAAGATTGGGAAAGATTTTTAGGTATTCCTGATGAGTGCTTTAAAGTAGACGAAACAACAACGCTTATAGATAGGCGTAAATTCATAATCGCAAAACTAGCGTTAATGGAAGTTAATACAGCTAAAGATTGGATTGATTTAGCTGAATTTTTTGGCTATACAATAAGAATAGAACATGAGACTGATTTTGCTACTATTCCATTACCTGTTCCATTT
>Ga0307377_10004645_pt1 | contig 14963 bp, 16 predicted proteins | sample TR3MG_FD_202535 | JGI IMG/M metagenome (GOLD analysis project Ga0307377, IMG submission 202535) | Soil microbial communities from Risofladan, Vaasa, Finland - TR-3 | ecosystem: Environmental > Terrestrial > Soil > Coastal area > Acid sulfate soil | place: Finland: Risofladan, Vaasa | collected... | reverse complement strand
TCAAATCTCTCAGGACTTCCGACTCCAGCGGTTAGAAGCACCCTGACGGTGGCCGTATCGCCTACGAATTCGCATGGATCTGCGACTTCGATGAATTGAACGTCGGTGATTCCGAAGTCATTGGCTCTGCACACCACTTTCTTTTCATAGGCATCTTCCATGCACAAATCGTCGTGGGTAGGCAAAGGGCCTTGGGCAACTGATACCCCAGTACTCAGAACAAAAAGTAGAACGGTTAGCAGGCCTCCTGATAGGATTGCCATAGCTATCCACATGACTGGTCTTTCGGTCTTTCTTTTTTCCATTTCTTCTCCTCTTTACTAACTATTGATAGTCGAAATTCTCAAATATAAAATATGCTTTTCACAAGAAATTTTCAATGTTATTCCATATCATCGCTCCATCGCTACTGACTGGCAAACAGTCGTTTTAGATCTGATAGACCGCCACAGGACTTTATCCGGAATTGGCTGTTTCCGTAAGAAAGCTTTCCAATAAACTAACAAATTCTGAGATTTCCCGCGAGCCCTCGAGTAGCGTCGGGACACCACCATGAATGATTATGAAAGTCGGCGTCTTAAAAAGACCGGCTTGTTGGGCATCGAAGAGATCATGGACAACACCTTCCAGGGCAGCCCGTCCTGTCAGGCAATCAGCGAAATCTTCCAAATCCATGTCAAGCTCTTCAGCCATCTCTAAAAATGATGTATCGTCATCACTTCCTGCCCACGTATCCAGATTTTTAAACAAGAGGTCGTGCATAGCCCAATACTCACCTTGCACAGCGGCACACTCGGCTGCAGCGGCTGCGATAGGCGCCCTCGGGTGTTCTTTAACGGGCAGATTTTTCACTACCCACCGGACCCGTCCAGTATCGACTAATTGTTCATCGATAAATGGTTGAATTTCCAGGCTATGGGTAGCACAGGATGGGCATTGAAAATCGGTCAACTCGACGACAATTAATTCGGCCGAGGGATCGCCCTTATAATTATTACCAGCCATAGTGAATCCATCGCGTTCAGGATCCGGCGCCTGCCCGGCGGCAGTTAACCAGAAGGGTAAAACGGGGGGTTCTGGTGTTGGTTCGACCGGTAGTTCGCCACTTGAGGCGAGGGAATTAAAAATGCGAGCAAACTCAGATGCCGGTTGGGCGCCAATATAAGGATAAAGCTCATCTTTTCCTTCAAATTGAAAGTTAAAACTTGGTGTGCCGTTGAAACCCAATTCCCGAGCTTCCGAGACGCTGGCATTTAGGGAACCGATTGTCTTCTGGTCGGTAGAGCACTTTTCAAATGCTTTGATGTCAACACCGATTTCCTGGGCCAGACTTATCACGAATTCACTCGGATCTGGCAATCCGCTCCATTGACTTTGCCGAGAGTAGAGCAAGTCGTGCATCTCCCAGAAAAGCGGAGCTCCTTGCTCGGCCACGCAAATGGCTGCCACATGGCCAATATCAGCCGTGGGGTGCAACGTTTCGATGGGAAAATCTCGGAAGACGAATTTCACCTGGCCAGTGCGGGCGAACTGATCAAGTAATACCGGCATCGTTTCGTTGGTATGACGGCCGCAGAAGGGACAGAGATAGTCGCTATATTCGTACACCGTGACAGGCGCATCAGGATCGCCACGATAAGGAAATCCTTCTTTAGTAAAACCTACGGGAATATCTGCGTAAACGCCACTCCCCTGTGAATTTGAAATTTGTTGTGGTGCCGCTTCTCGCAACGAGGCGTCATCTCTTTTTTCCGCGTTGCAGCCGGAGAATAAGGGAAAAGAAAGAAACATTATCGATATGAATATGATACTCTTTATCATATACTTTAGACTGAAACCCATTAACAACCCAAACATAGTTAATCAAAATTTAATTCAAGATATACCAGTCTGGGATATTAGCGACCAGCCCCGGACGAAGTAGATACCACAACACATATACGACAAATAGGGCAATCAGCATTAGCGCTATCTGACCTAAGAGCGCACTAATGCCATTTCCAGCTAATGTTCTAGTCGTAGCCAAGATACCCTGATCGTTGACTGCGTCAATCCGGTACAGGATATTTTTGCCAGGAAGCAAAGGTGCATCTGTAATCGTATAGGTGTTGTCGATAGAATCGGCCGGAACCACTCCGATCAAAACAAAATCGTCTGCTGTGATCGGTGCAGACGCATCTGAAATTCCCCGATAGACCTTAAAGGTTTTCAACTCTTGCCCTTGAGCGGACCAGGCCAGCGTGATTACTGGTGGTAATGCCTGCCATAGGAGAATTCCGGCAACAATCAGAAGTCCAAGAGGAATGGCCCATGGTTGCCATTGGCGAGAGAAGATTCGTCCGGTTTGAACATCGGTGGTGACCTTCTCTTGAATGCGTTTTAATGCTTCTGGTTTTGGGGCTAAGGTTGGCTGGCTTTGTAGAGAAGATTGCAAAGTGCGTATTGCTTGAAATTCTATCTGTGCAGTTTTACTACGGCTAAGCCAAAATCTTGTAACCATTCGCTTTGGTCGCGAAAGCGTATTATTGGCATACAATGGGTACCAGGAACCTACTAATTGACGAAGCTTTTCCTGAAGCATATCTTACGTCCTTATCGGGCTGAGCGTTTCCAGGAAATATAGTTTATCATATTTGTATTGTCGTAGGAGGAGTGGAAAAGGTTCAATATTGGCTATTACTCGGGTCTGCCAATAGAAATTATCCACCGAGTTCGGTGTTTTGCAGCAGTTGAGTTAGATTCTTGAGCGCATAGCTCATCCGGCTTTTCACGGTGCCCACAGGGCAATCCATTACCTGGGCAATCTCCCTATAAGAAAGTCCGTGTTCAAATACGAGTTCGACCACAGCCCGGTGGTTTGGAGAAAGCCGATCCAGAACAATAGCGATCTGTTCGGCCTGCCATTCAGCCATAAGATTTTCGTCGACTCGCCACTCAGCGGCCGGAATCTGGCTTTCATCAAGTAGCTCATGCCCAGCGTGTTTCCTCAACCAGGAGACAGCCAGGTTGTGCGCGATGCGGAATATCCAGGTCTTGACGCTGGCCCGACTGCGAAACCGAGCGGCGCCTCTCCAAACAGCGACAAAACTCTCCTGGTGCAACTCCTCGGCCGCGGACTGCTCATGAACGAGCCTTAAGATGTAATTGTAAACTTTTGCGTTGTAATGAGCGTATAGCTGCTCAAAAGCGATCTGATCTCCTTTGCCGACGCGCTGAAGCAGTCGGCTATCGTCAGCAGTTTTTTTCCCGGCTGGATCATGATGTTCAACACTGGCTGAGGAACCCTCGTTTATCATATCTATTTTGGCCGTTTAGCTTTCATCCGAAGCAGCGACCACATCAGAAGCCTGGTCCAGCCCACGGGCGATGTGGGCAAGAATGCCCTCTTCATCGACTACCCCTTCGATATGAACGCGGCCGTTGATAACCAGGTGGGGTACTCGACTTACCGAATAACGAACGCCGGCTTCTGGAAAGTCGTCGACCATAATCAAGAAACTGCGGATAAATGGGCTGGCCACAGCCATATTAAAAATTCGATGGGCCATTACCGTACCTGCTTCATCTTCGACCGAGGTAAGCAACTCCAGGGTGACTTCTTCCTTCAAGTCTCTTAGCAAGATCCGGGTTTTTGCTTCCGAGGTCATACCACGAAACGCTACCGACTGAATGGCTGCGATGAGTGATGTCATTTGAACGCCGGCCGGCAGGCCAATGATTCTCACCCCGAAATCCACTGCCTCCTCTTCTTTGGCCCACATGATTCCGATAACAGGATAATAATTATAACTAATCCGCCTGGGTAGCAGGGCATAGGAAATTTGCTCGAACCTGTCGCTAATGGCGCGGACCAAACGGGCGGCCTCCCGTTCGCTGGGGCTGGCCATTTCGTCTCCCCAAACATGAATGCGGACTGGCTCAGGCAGCTTGCCTAAAAAATCCGGCAGTTTCTCCCAACTCTCGTCTTCAAATTGAATCTCATTGTCATTCATTTAGTAATAACCAGTATTTATTATCTCTGCGTTTATGCAGACGGATCCGCCTGAATTATCCCATTAATAATGATGCGGTAGCTCCAGCAATCCATGGTTTCAGCTTAATGCATCTTTTGGACTTAGGCATAGTTATAATGCGCTGGTGAAATACTGATAGGTACTCTACCTGCGAGCCGTTCTTTTGCCCAATACGAAGGGCCATGCCCTGGTCGATAAACCTTTATCTGCCGTTCACCGATATTATCATTATTTATCCCGTCTTAATTCTGATCCTGCGATTATCTGCTCCCCTGGTGTGATGGTTCCGTCTATGTGGACGCATGCTACGCTAGCTGTTTGTGGCCGATAAGGGTCTGGGTGCAAATAATGTCAACCAAATAGCCTGGCCTCGCGTTGATGCGGTCGATGATCTAACGGTAATTTACACTGTCACTTAACAGGTCAAACTACGATTTGATGCTGCGGGTATGACTATCCCATTTCCCGACGAGATGTGCACTTATCCCAGCCAGATAAAACGCCCCGCGCTCCCAAACGCATGATTATCCACTATTCTGTTGATTGCCCATTAGGGGTCAGGGTCTAAGCTACTCTTCAGGGTCGCCATAACGCCTTTTCCATTCGTAGAGCTTGTTTATGGCCTCCAGAGGGGTCATTGTGGTTACATCCAGCGACTGCAATTCTTCGATTACCGGGCTCGTCTCGGGGAAAAGGGCGATTTGCTGGGCCGGTTTCAAATGACTTGGCTCCACTGAAGCGGTTGGAGCATGGGCTTCGAGATCGCTTAGTATCTCGTAGGCTCGATTGATAACATCCCGAGGTAATCCAGCCAGCTGGGCGACGTGAATGCCGTAACTCCGGTTGGTTCCGCCAGCCACAATCAGGTGCAAGAAGGTTATCGTATCACCTTCCTCGGCCACGGCAACATTGTAGTTTGCGACCATGGGCAATATATCGGCCAGGCCAACTAATTCATGATAGTGAGTGGCGAAAAGTGTACGAGGTTTCAAACGTGGGTGGTTGTGCAGATATTCAATAATAGACCAGGCGATAGAGAGGCCGTCGTAGGTACTGGTTCCCCGGCCGATTTCATCAAGGATGAGCAGGGAACGACCCGAGGCATGATTCAAGATTTCGGCCGCCTCGACCATTTCCACCATGAAGGTAGAGCGACCGGCGTGCAATTCATCGTGAGCGCCAATTCTTGTGAAAATCCGATCGCTGAGCCCGATGCGAGCCGAGGTGGCCGGCACGAAACTGCCTATCTGGGCCATAAGAACGATCAAAGCGACCTGACGTAGATAAGTGCTTTTACCGGACATGTTTGGGCCGGTAATGATTTGGATCCGCTCCCGCCGGTCAAAATGGCAATCGTTTGCTACGAAACGCTCCATCACCTGCGCCCGCTCGACCACTGGATGCCGGCCTGCTATGATATCCAGTTCATCATCGTTGTTCAGCTCGGGCCGAATATAGTCATTCAATACGGCGACTTCGGCCAGGTTTGCCAGGACATCGAGCCGGGCAATTGCCGATGCTGTTGGTAGTAACCGGTCCGCTGCTTTCCCGATTCGCTGGCTAACCTCTGTGAAAACTCGTCTTTCGATTTCTACGATACGTTCTTCGGCGTTCAGAATCAGCGTTTCATATTCCTTCAACTCCGGGGTGATATACCGTTCAGCGTTCGTCAGTGTTTGCTTCCTGATATAATCCTCAGGTACGCGTTCGCTGTTGGCTTTGGTGACTTCGATGTAATAACCAAAGACTTTGTTGAACCCGACTTTTAACGATGAAATGCCGGATCGCTCTCGTTCCCTTGGCTCGAGGCCCGCAACCCACTTCCGGGCGTGCGCCGATGAGTTGACAATGCCGTCCAACTCGGCCGAGAACCCGGGCCGAATTACACCCGGCTTGTTGAGATTTGGAGGGGCATCCTCGACTATGGCTTGGTTAATAAGTTCGGCAATATCGGGGCATGGGTCAAGCATTTCGGCCAACGGGGTTAACGCATGATTTGCATCTTCTCCATCAGATTCTGCAATCACATTCTTCACCAGTTTCAAGAGATCCGGGACAACAGCCAGTATCCGGCCGATGCTTTCCAAATCACGAGGTGTTGCTTTGGCGCTTATGGTTCGATTGGCGAGTCGTTCAAGGTCTGGAAGGCCGCGTGACAATGCTCTTAACTCGGCCCGAATCAGCCCATCGCTAAAGAATACATCGACTTGATCGTGGCGTTTTTCGAGATCGGCCAGATTTAGCAAGGGCCTGGTGATCCATTCCCTTAGGAGGCGTTTACCCATAGGCGTAACCGAATGGTCGAGCACAGCCATTAGTGAATTACTTTCGCCACCATCGAGAGATTCGGTTAATTCCAAATTGCGACGCGAGGCGGCGTCCAGGGACATATAACGTTCCGTGCTGTAGGTGGCCAACCGCCGTAGTTGGGCAATCGCGCCCTTCTGTGTATCCTGCAGATAGGCAATTAATGCCCCGGCAGCCTGAATGGCCAGGGGTTTGCCTTCACAACCAAAGCCGGCCAAGGTGCTGACATGGAAATGATTTAAAAGTGCCTGCTGTGCGTTTCCTTCTTCAAAGCGCCAGGCTGGAAGCCGGCTTATCGCTTTGACTGGAAATGAACCGCCATCCAACCCATATTCATTGTCGGATAATAGCATTTCAGCAGGCCTTAGCCGGGCCAATTCTTCGAGGAGAGAGCGACGGGATTTTAGTTGGGTTGTCGCAAATTCTCCCGTTGTAATGTCGGTGAAAGCCAGGCCGGACATTTCACCATCCACAATGACGCTGACAAGATAATTGTTTCTGCCGGCTTCCAACATGCCTGGCTCTATCACCGTCCCGGCGGTGAATATTCGGACCACATCGCGAGGCATGAGGCCGTTGATGGTTTCGGTACCTATCTGTTCACACAGAGCGACCTTATAGCCCCGCTCAATCAATTTTGTAATGTATCCCTCGGCCGCATGGTGGGGTACTCCGGCCATGGGCACGCGCTGTCCTTTGCTAACGTTGCGGCCCGTTAGGACTAGATCCAATTCCCGAGCGGCCGTTTCGGCATCTTTGTCGAAAGTCTCATAAAAATCCCCCAGGCGGAAAAAGAGGATCGCATCTGGATACTGGCGTTTTAAATCAAGATATTGTCGCCGAATAGGGGTGATATTGCTTTTAGACATGGTATCGAGTTTGGTTTGTTCGATGGGTACTACTTATCAACCGTCACCAGAGTTTGATAACGAGTCTGTAACAGATGTTTGATTGATCTGGTTTATCCAAGAATCGAGCATGCGTTGGTGACGTCCCTGGAGATTGGTCAAAGATCGTTTCGAATCCAGGAGTTCCTTGGCGGCGGCGTACGTATAGCCCTCGTAGCGCATGAGGTACCCGGCCATCAGGGTGGCCGAACGACCCCGGCCTTTCGCACAGTGAACTAACACAATTCTACCGTCTTCTATCTGATCACGAATATACGAGGTCCCCTGGTCCAACTCTTTGGCTCCGGGAACCATGACGTCAAGCACTTTGAGCCGCATGTAATTCACCTCATTAGCTGCATAAATCGCCTGGTCATCTTCGCGCTCAGATCGGACATCGAGTACGGCGTTGATGCCCTTATTTAGTATGAAAGTGTAATCACGCTCGTATGATGGCGCACCTCCCTGCCAAAGTACCGGCGTCACCTCTTCAAACCAATCATGGCCAAGAAGCTTTTCATAGATGAAGCGTATTAGTGGAAAGAGTTTGTCAAATGTCCAATGAAGTGGATTCATAGGCGGGAGAATAGCGGGGAAGGGGCTAAAAGGCAACCTGATTTGGGGTTGAAGAAGTTGTGCGTTTGGTAGATCCGCTGGTCAGTAAGCGGACAAACAATCTCGCAAGGAATCCTCATTGTCTGCACTATATGCATATTGCATTCTTAAAGCATCATATGCAGAATGTGACAATTGTCACGGAGTATGCTGATAAATGTCACTTACTGAGGCGCTGAATATGGGTACTATATGCTCGAATGTGAAATATTTCACAAACGGGTTGGATATGATGATAGAAATGTTGACCGCAAAAGAAATGCAAACGCTGCTGCAGGTGGATCGATCGACAATCTATCGCATGGCGGAGTCAGGTCGTTTACCGGCATTGAAGGTCGGTAAACAGTGGCGCTTTCCGGCCGATCAAGTCGATAGTTGGCTTCAGATACAGATTGCCCCTGGTGGAAAAATAACATCAAGGGTCAGCGCCCCTCAAGAGGAAATGGCAATAGGCAGTTTGAAAGCGATCTTGCCCCTGGAATGCGTTCAATTGATCCAGGATACTTTCGCCGACCTGCTAGGAACGATGCTGCTGGTAACTGACATGGTTGGTAATCTAATTACCAAGCCCAGTCATACCTGTGGTCTCTTTGACGTAATCAGCCAAGAACCGGAGGCATTACAGAGATGCATCAACAGCTGGCATGATTTGGCTACGACCATTGATCTACAGCCACAATTTAGCCGCAGCCATCTGGGCCTACTTTGCACCCGGGCCATGATTCGGGTCGGAGATGAATTGAAGGGCATGGTAGCGGCGGGTTGTGTGGCGCCAGATGTCTGGCCGCCTACTCCCGACGAGCTCTCAATGATGGCGGCCGAATTCGGTGTTGACGAAAAAAAGTTGACCGCTCGACTCGACGATATATTCTACCTTGATCGAAATCAGCGCACGCAGGTTTTAGATACCATGCAGCGCATTGCCAATATCATGGCCCACATCGTAAATGAACGCAAATCTTTGGTCGGTCGCCTGGCAGCGATTGCCAATTTGACAGCTTTGTAAAGGAGTATTTCTATGAAAAGGTTACTAATTCTTGGTGCAGGTACGGCCGGGACAATGGTGGCAAACAAACTCAGTCACGTCCTTGGTCATGATGAATGGAAGGTGACAATCGTTGATCAAAATGAAACCCATTATTACCAGCCAGGATTCCTCTTTGTTCCATTTGGGATCTACGGTGAAAACGACGTGATCAAACCCAAGAGGGATTTTATTCCTCAGGGTGTTGAAATGATCCTTTCGGAAATCGAGCTAATCGAGCCGGAACAGAACCGGGTCAAGATTAAAAAAGATGATCGTTATCTTTATTACGATTATCTGGTCATTGCTACCGGCACTCATCCCCGTCCTGACCTGACGCCAGGTTTGACAGAAAGCGCCTGGCGAGACTCTATTCACGACTTTTACACCTATGATGGCGCACTGGCCCTGGCTAAAAAGTTGCGTACCTGGGAAGGAGGCCGCCTTGTAGTCAATATTATGGAGTTGCCCTATAAGTGTCCGGTAGCACCCATGGAGTTTATTTTTTTGGCCGATTGGTATTTTCATGACAAGCACATGCGGGACAAGGTCGATTTGACCCTGGTGACGCCACTTCCTGGCGCTTTTACAAAGCCTCGGGCTGCCGGCCTGCTTGGCAGCACCCTGGAAGATAAGAATATTAAACTGGTAACTGAATTTTACCCAGCGCGGGTAGATCCTGAGAACAACGTCTTGATCTCTTATGATGAAGATGAAGTAGCTTACGACCTACTGGTGACAGTGCCAATCAATATGGGTGCGGAAGTTATTGCCCGATCTGGTCTTGGCGACGAATTGAATCACGTGCCGGTGGACAAGCATAATTTCCTCTCTGTCAAACATGACAATGTCTTTGCGCTCGGAGATGCGGCCAATCTGCCGACATCTAAGGCGGGTTCAGTAGCTCATTTCGCGGTGGAAGTATTCGTTGATAACTTCCTGCGTTACATTGAAGGACTGCCGATGTTGGAGAAATTTGACGGTCATGCGAACTGTTTTATCGAATCAGGATTTGGCAAGGGCATCCTGATTGACTTCAACTACGACGTCGAACCATTACCAGGCAAATACCCCTTACCGGGGATCGGACCCTTCTCCTTATTGCAGGAATCCGAGATGAACCACTGGGGTAAAGTGATGTTCCGCTGGATGTACTGGAACATCTTACTCAAGGGGAAAGAAATGCCAATTACCGCCCAAATGACCATGGCCGGCAAGTGGAGCTAGGAGTGAGTTATGGACCAGGAATTAGTTGAACTAAACCAGAAAGTCGATTTCCTAACCACACAAATTGCGTTTCTTACCGAAGAAGCCCAGTTGCAACGCCGAAACCGGCAAGATTGGGACGAATTGAAGAATGATTTAACCCCTGTCGCTAATGAGGTCTACCAATTGTCGGTCAGGCAGCTGGATGAGATTGAGGGCTATGTCCAGCTAGAAGACATTTTACGGGTTACAAAGCGGCTAGTTCGCAATACCCGTAATCTGGAGGAAGCATTGGATCAGCTCGAAAGTTTCAGTGACCTGGCGAGAGAATTGGGTCCTCTATCAGATGAAATATTCATGACCATCATGACCCGTCTGAGTGAAATGGAAGAGAAGGGTTACTTTTCCTTTGTCCAGGGTGGCATGACGATCATGGACGAAATCGTCTCTAATTTCACCGAAGAGGATGTCCGGCAACTGGGTGAGAACATCGTCCTCATCTTACAGACCGTTAAAGAGATGACCCAGCCGGAAATCATGACCCTGATGCGTATTTCCGCGAATGTCTTGCGAGAAGAGGAAGTACCAGAGAAGGTCTCTATACTTCATATTGTGCGTCAAATGAATGACCCAGACGTACGGCGTGGTTTGTCAAAGACGCTAAATGTACTAAAAACATTTTCTGAAAACTAATAATAAAATTTGGAGGATAAACAAAATGACCACAAGAGAAGTTGCTGGCAAAGAGATTGGTTTTGATGACGAAGGCTTCATGGCGAATCCTGATGATTGGAACCGGGACGTGGCCGAGGCTCTGGCCCAGGAGATAGGCCTCGACCCCTTGACTGACAGGCATTGGGAGGTCATCGAATTCTGCCGTAGTGATTTCAAAAGCCAGGGTGATTCGCCAACTTTGCGACGCATCACAACCCAGGCCGGCGTACCGACCAAAGAGATTTATCAGCTATTTCCTAAAGGACCGGCTAAAAAAGTGGCCTACGTATCCGGTTTAGGCAAGCCCACCGGCTGCATATAGAATAATTCATTTTCGTAACTAGATCTGAGGAGAAATTTAATGTTTGAGGAAAGTAATCGCAAGTTGATGTTAGTGTGTTCCAAAGGAACCTTGGACATGGCTTATCCAGGGATGGTGCTGGCTAATGCGGCCTTAATGGTAGGCATCGAGGCCAGCATTTTCTTCACCTTCTAGGGCCAGGATATGATCACCGAGTCCAAGATGGACAAGCTAAAATGTACACCGTTGGGCAATCCATCGATGGTGATGCCAAATGGCTGGGGTATTCCCAATGCTATGGCTATCTTACCGGGCATGACTGATTTCGCCACCGGCATGATGAAGAAGGAAATGGAACAACTTGATTTCCCGCCGGTAAGGGAATTTCTGCAGACAATTGCCGATGCAGGTGGAAAACTTTATGCCTGCCGGATGACCTATGACATGTGGGGCCTCAAGGAAGGCGATCTATTCGACGAAGTTGATAGCGTCGTCGGGGCAATGGATTTCCTGCAAATGGCTGAAGGGGCACAGATTATATTTGTCTAGTCGCCTTTTCCCGCAACAATATAATTGCCAACATCACTTTCCCGGCTACCTGGTAGAGGGAAAGTGACGTTTTTTTCTCCCCAAAATACCTGGCTCAGTTTGTTTAAAAATAATCGAGGACCCATCGGTTTGTTTGCCGGATGAGGCCTCGATAACTCATTTAGGTCGCCCAAGGTCTTTTATTTTGGAACTGCCTTGGATTGAGCGACAATTTTGCAGTGCCTGTTAGCGATGAGTTTACGATTGCACTGCCTCGAATTCTACAACGGGATAGCTCGCTTCAATCCAGCCGCCAAAGCCGCCTTTGAGACTTCTGACATCCCAATAGCCATATTGCCATAGGATGGTCATGGCCATGGTCGAACGATGCCCGCTTCCACAGTAGATCACAATCGGAGCGCTCTTGTCGGCCGGCCATTCGGCTCTCCGGGCGACTAGCTCTTCAAGAGGGATTTGGATCAGGTTGGTTGCTTCGATAACGCCCTTCTCCTCAACCTCAGCTTGGGTCCGCACATCGATCACGATCAGATCAGGATTCTCGGCCAGTTCGGTATTGAGATCTTCAGCCGTAAGGCCGCCCCAGCCTTCGGGGATGGCGCTCATCGTCTGATCCATGATTGCCAGCAAGGCAGGATCCAGATCAGCAACATCCAAGACCAGCGGTTCAACCGCGGCGCCTTCTACAATAGGGTAACCGGTTCAAGCCAACCGCCATAGCTGCCACCTTTCAGACTGAGGCTATCCCCATAGCCCAAGGCGCCAAGTGCGGTCATGGCGATAGTGCAACGCCAGCCGCTGCCGCAGTCGCTGGTACTAGGCGTATCAAAACTTGGCAAATCATCAAGATTCTGACCAAGCTCTCTTAAAGGGGATATTGATCGCGCCCTCTATATGACCTTTTTCCTCTAACTCCGCCGGTTGGCAAACATCGAGCAAAAACGGCGGTGGATCGCCGGCCAACTGCCCGTTCAGAGCATCCAGTCCCGTAGTATTGTACTTGACCTTGCTGGCCAGGAAGGGAGTGAAAGCGGCATCCAGGTCGGCCTCTGTTGCCACAGCAACCTCCTCTTCCATTACCTCTTCCATCTCTTCTTCGACCGGCTCGGCCACTTCTGCTTCCACAATTTCAGGTTGTTCATTCTCCGGTTCTTCAGTTACTTCTTCCACGGGTTCGGCAACGCTCTCGGCTGTTACCTCAGGGGTAGCCGGTTCTTCATCGGCACTGCAAGCGCTAAGTACCAGGCCAAAGGCCAGCATCAGAACGAGCAACCAATAGAGTTTATTTTTCATCTTGTCCTTCTCCTATGACTACTTCTTACTAAATGTTTACAGGTACCGGGTTCGGAAACCGACTATTGGCTATCCTGACCCGAACGTTATTCCGGGACCGTTTCTACGATTACTGGTGTATTCGCGTTAAGTTCTGCAGTTGCCACCTTGTCAGCCGTCAAGAAGAGGTCCGGGTTCCCTTGGCAGGCATTACAGCTTTCAGTTTGGGGTGTTTCGAGCTGGATATTATGTGGTGTTGCGTATCGCCAGGTAGGTTGAGCATCAAAATCAGGCAACAAGTTGTCGACATAGAAAGCGAAGCTGTCCGGATCGACCGGCACATGACGAACCGGTACATAATCATAAGGGCGCTCTTCGCTCTGAAGTGGGTTGCGGCCAATCAAGAAGGCTAGATAGTGATCTGACGTTTCAAAGAAAGGATTTCCGTTTTCTTCGCTAATCGCGACATGACAACTATCACAACTGGAATAGGAAACCGAATGACATACCTGGCAGGATAGCTTTTCACCATGAGCCTCGTGATACATATTTGAGTCGCTAATTGACGGATGACAATTGGTGCATTTAGGCTCTGGGGCATCGTCATAACGATGGGCAATAGCTGTTTCTGTATCACCTATATCGCCATGAAGCTCATCACCTGTTTGACAATCCATACAGGTCATCGTTCCTGGCGGAAGTGGACATCCGGTCGCAACCCCTCATTTTTCCCCAAGAACTCGTTACCGATCCGGCTACCGTGGCAGGCCGTACAAGTACGGAGGTTGGTGGATCACTAGTGAAGTTGGTGGCCGTCTAAAAGACCGCCACCAACGCTGGCCGGCTGGCTGACATGACAATCACCACAAGTCGTATGACAACTGGCACAATGATTTCCAAACATCTCCTACATGGCCGGATCCTCATGGGAAGCGCCGCGTGCTTCCATGACAGTCTAGTAACCCTGCTGATTCGAATGAAGACTTACCTGCTGGAGATTGCTTTGTTTCTCATGGCACTCTCCGCAAGTTGCGCCCAGATCGGCACTAGGTCGGGCGATGAGATTGGTATGAGCCAATTCTTTGTCTGATTCCTGTAGACCGCCATGACAATCGGTACAGGCTATCTCACCATGCACTGTCTAAGGATATAGTTCGGCATCGACGAGTACTTTCTCCCAAGGCTCCAACGGAGCCACTTCACTACCTCAGCCAACGCCCGAGCTTTCGCTGGGCGCTTTCTCCTCCGGTGCAGCTGTCTCCATCAACTTTACTTTATCCATATGACAGGCCAGGCATTCGTCGGAAACTGAGGCAACCACCTCCAGTGTTTAGGTCGGTGTGGTTGTTGGTTTGGCCGAAGTTGTTGGTTCTGGAACCTGGGTTTCGGTTGCTACGACTTCTTCCGCATCCGTCCATCGGTGAGCAGCCGTGCCTACCAAGACCGAAGATTCTTTCGGCGCCTCTGTGGGTATGGAAGGTTCTTTAGAAATCACGAGAGGTGGCTCCTCTTCTGCGGCCGAACAAGCGCCGATGAAAAACATAGCCATGAATAATACAATCATCGCTCTGAATTTTTTCATATGGTTAAACCTTGTTTGAATCAAGTGGTGATGAAGCATTATGTGGTCGGATGGAACTCTATAGCGCAACTGAAAAGCGATTATGAAAATTGTAACAACCAGACTTATTATATAAGCAGAGCAGTTACGGTTTTAACCTTTCTATAGGTTTTTCATATTGCTTTCCCTTATCCGAAAGGATAAGGAAGACTAATTTCAAGTGGCAGGAAGGATAAATTAAACGAATTATTGACCCAAATGCCCCGTACCCAGGTTGGCCGGCCAGACAAAAAAATAGGGCGAAGTTTGGCTAAACTTCGCCCTATTTCCACTTAGAGATGCAAAATATATCCGGCACTCCGGCCGGGAGACAGTTATGCTGGGACTCCGACCCAATCAATCGTTTGCTGATTAAGGTAGGCATCTATGCTCGATGCTGCATTATGGGCAGCGGCAATAGCGGTAATTACCAAATCCGGGCCATGAACGTTATCGCCGGCAGCGAAAACCCCCTCCC
>Ga0307377_10004644_pt1 | contig 14963 bp, 21 predicted proteins | sample TR3MG_FD_202535 | JGI IMG/M metagenome (GOLD analysis project Ga0307377, IMG submission 202535) | Soil microbial communities from Risofladan, Vaasa, Finland - TR-3 | ecosystem: Environmental > Terrestrial > Soil > Coastal area > Acid sulfate soil | place: Finland: Risofladan, Vaasa | collected... | reverse complement strand
ATCATGAGCACATGCATAAAGCTTTACTTTATTCGTCCACGTAATACCCCAATATGGTAGAAAAAATTGTATTATCGTCTGTTTTTATGTTAACCCATTTCCCGACTGACACTAAGAGTTTTATTCCTGTTATGTCACGCGAAGAATTCTTTAGCATCTCAACAGTGAGTATCGTCTTATCTACGACTGTAGACGTAGCGCTACTAGCTTCATAAACTTGAACAGCAGCATCATTAGCACCAACCAATTTATTGGCATACAGCAAGATCGCTGTAATAACAAACTGCTTGCCCATCACTGGACCAACGAAATTGTATCCCGTATTGATAACTGCGGCCTCTGCAGAATATGCCGACGAATAGTCAGCATCACCAACAACCAGCTCACCACGACTAGTTACACAGGCAGCATTTTTAGTGCCTCGACCGTCGATCAGGTATGTTTTAACACCCATTATTAATCTGCTGAGTCTGGTGATACAAGATAACAAATCGCAGCAACATAAGCTTTAACAGAGCCTGAGCTAAGCTTAGGATCATAGATAATTGCTATGTTAGAGCCTTTCTTAATAATAAGATTTACCGTTACAAGCGCTCTAGATGCAGAACTTGTATAGACAAATAACACATCAGAACCACCTGTTGAGGTTCCACTAGACTTGCCGATGTAAGCCGTCGCTGTTAGCGTCTTGCTGCTTCCAATGTTTCTATTTTGGTTGATAGGAATAGCTGTAGCATCCGAAATAAGATCGCCACCGGAAATATTACTTTTAATTGTCAGCTCACCGATATCAGATGTTGACGCGGAACCGGCCCCAAAAGCTATAGATTCGATGAAAAGATCTCTATCTTCGTTATTTTTCAGATAAAGAAGCGTTCCTGCCGCTGAAAACGAAATATTTCCGGTGTTTAAGTTGTATGCATCACCTTCTCTTACAGCATGCACTGAAGCTGTCTCACTAACAGAACTTATGTGGAGCCGATTACCCGAATCAACACGCGCTTTGTACCCAGTGCCTTTTCCGTCTTCTATTAACATTATTCAATCTCCTTAAGGCATTCGCCAGTTATAATTTCCATTTGCTTATTTAGTTTTTGTAACTGGTAGTTGATTTCTTTCAATAAATCATTATCTTCAATTGTGTTTTTTTCTAAAACTTCATCTTGTTCCGTTACAATATCGAGTCTTCCGCCGCCACTCATTCGGGATTCCTCTCTTCTTTAAGACGACTTATCTGTGTGTGAAAGTATTTATTCATACTCTCTTGTATGACCAATCTCTTTTTCACGATAGCCACTTCTTTCAGGAGTCCAGCGTTATCAACCGCAGATATAGCCGCCTTTTCAAGGAGTTCATCTCTCACCTGTTTAGCTTCTGAAGGAATAGAGAGGATTTCTAGCTTTAGCTGCTCATTGTCAGCCTTAGACTTTCTATAACAGTGACCAATATCTTGGAATACATCCTCTACACGCCGCTTCATCATGAATGTATTGTCTTGCACAATCTCACTCACTCTAGACTGTCCATCACAAAGCCTACTGACTTCCTGCTTTGTCCAATCTTGAAACTTGCGGAACTCTTTAGAATACAGGATCGTGTCTCTTTCTAACTTGTTATGGTCATTGGTCTGACTTTCAAGCTTCTTGTTTAAAGAGACGATGGACGTTTTAAGATCGCGATTGTCTGATTCTAGCTTTTTTATCTGACTCGATAGAACAGCGACTTGCTGTGCATACTGATCGACGGAATCCTTCAACTTACGACGGAATTCCTCTAGAGCAACATGGGTATTCAGCAACGAGTCATTGTAGTTCTTGATCTCTTGCTTTGTTAGCTCTTCAAATCGCTTAGTGTATTCTTCGCGTCGTGACGATCTCAATATATCAACTCAATGTAAACTGAACCGGAGACCGGTGCTGTGATCTGCTTAACGGAAAACTGTGTGCCAACTGGAAACACAAACTTGTCGTCAGGAGGTCCTACATTGGCTTGTACGTCATAGAGAGTAAATGACCCACTAGCTATAAACATCTGATCTTCTCCTGTGTTCGTAGTGAAATACAGGTCTCCTTGAGTGTTATTGACTATCTTAAAGATTCTAATCTCATGAGCTGCCGGAGTGCCTACACTCGCATAAGCAGCAGAGATTCCTCCGAATGCTAACGTTTTTATCGGTTCAAAAAATGCGCGCGCGGCCATAACTTTATCCTTGTGACTCTGTTGGGTTTTCTTCTTCAACTTCAACCGCTTCAACTACTTCAAGCTCTGGCGGCCTAGAAGCCTCTTCATCCTTGATACGCTGCGCTTCTTCATTCTCTGCTTCTTTTAGTCTTTCGACGCAAAAATGCATAATCTTATTCAAAATAGCCTGAACAGACTCAACAGGCATAGCGTTATCGATCATAAAATGCGCTTTATGTTCACCTGCCTGAAACTCTGCAATTGAAACGCCTCTAAACATATGGAAACACCATTTAAATTTACGTTGCTATATAGGGCTAACTCTACCATAGGGGTAGCAATCGGTCAAAGAAATAGGTTTAACGTTTTTTCCCTTTCTGTAAATCCACCCTTGTAATATACCTAATCATTCCATAAACAATCTGAGCGCTAATGGTATGATGACATATAACGACTGCATAGTTTCAGTTAAGCAAATATCGAAAGAAATATGCTTACATCGAACCCATACGGCTAAATACATAAGAAAGATTGGTATTGAGCCAATAATGAGGCGGTGTGCTGATTCTGGAAATAATCACAGCTGTTTAACTGTAACAAATGAAGAGTATCAATATATTATAAAAACAAGAATAGACGAAGGTTATTTATCTACTAATCAAACTTCAAGCAGTACAAATGGATATTTTTATATTATTCAAGTAATTCCTGAGTTTAGTGAGTTTCGAGTGAAATTAGGATTTGCCGATAATGTAGAAACTCGACTTTCACAACACAAGACAAGCGCACCATCTGCTAAAATTCTTAACAAATGGGATTGTGAACGAACTTGGGAAAAAACAATAATTGATTATGTCTTGAAGCTTGATCACGAAAAAATAGGCAACGAAGTGTTTGAATTTAAAGACATTAAAAAACTTATCTCACACATAGACATATTGTTTAATATTTTAAATTCAACAAACCAGGAATAATGGTTTGAACACCACGAACGGTAAATAACTCATCCCTGAAGGAAGGAGATTTTAGCTGCCTGCCCAGCAAACCAAGATTAGAGAAATCTAATGGAGGGAGGTAAGAAATTACCTCCCTATTTCTTCTAAGTTGAAAAAATCGCTCGCTCGACATAAAGCATAAACGCCCCTAAACCAAAAGTCGAGGGGCGTTCATATGAAATCAAGGATGTCTAACTATTCTATACACCACGTACGATGAAGTATGCGAAAGTACTTGCGTCGCCAGTCTGAGTACTGCCGGGGGTCCCAAGAATCTTACTAGTAACAGTAAAGCTAGTCGCATCAATAATTGTATATGTCAACACACCCAATGTAGTAGATGCAGCTGCCCCAATTCTTGAAACGAAGATGAGGTCACCAGTCGCAATATTTGTATTGCTGATTGTAGCAACACCAGCCACTAGAGTACCACTACCAGCCATGTCAGTTGCGGCACCAGTCTTAATTTGCAGACCCTTACCTGTATCGGCAATATTCAAATCGCCTGAAACATTAACTTTTCCTGATCCGGCCTTAAGAGCAAGACTTCCAGCTCCTGTGGTTGTTCCGATGGTTATCACATCAGCCGTTGCAGCTGCACCGATATTGATGGTCTTGATACCAGTACCACCACCAGCAATCTCAACTGTACGGGCACCAGTTCCTGAAGCAAATTTGCAAGTACCCGTATTGATACCAGTTGAACTGATCTCGTATGTCGAGGCAACGTCACCCTCTAGAGTGAAGTTACCTGTTCCGACTTTAAGAGCCATTGATGCGGCGCCAGTCACTGTTCCTATACGAACCACGTTAGCAACTGCACCAATTGCTATATCTACCGCTTTAGCAGATGTTGCTCCACCCGCGATTGCTACGGTAGATGCGCCTTCGCCGCTTCCAATCTGAACGATTTGCGTACCATCAGAATCGCCAAAGGTCATCGTTCCTGTGCCGCTAGTGCCACCAATAACGATCGTTCCTGTTGTTGTAGATGCACCAATTGCGTATGTGCTAGCACCAACACCATTCACATCAAAATTGCCTGTACCGACATCGATCACGACAGCTGTTGCACCAGTGCTATTACCGATTGTTACAGTATGAGCGACAGCATTCGTTCCGATATTGATAGCGCCTGTACCTGAATCAAGGACTACAGATGTAGCACCAGAGGAGTTACCTACTGTGATTGTGCGAGCAGCGGCGCCTGTACCAATATTAATATTATTAGCATCAGCATCGTTACCAATTCCGATTACACCAGCCGAGCTGTTGAGCTCAAGAACTCCATCAGCATCAAGAAGAAGAGTGTCATCAGAGTTAATGGTGATATCACCTGCTCCGGTTGAAGCTAGCTGTATACCTGCAGTGCCAGAGTTTAGAATAACTTGGCTTCCACCAGTAACCGAGCCGATCGTTACCACATGGGCCGCTGCTGAACTACCGATACCTATTGCTCTAGCAGATGTACCAACACCGATATTCACAGCACCAGAATCATTGTCAGATCCTAGGTTAAGAGCCGCGCCAGCTGTTAAGATTGTTGCTGAAGCGCTTAGAGAGGCTAGACCGCTTGTAGCAAGAGTTGTAAATGAACCTGCGGCAGGCGTTGTTCCACCAATAGCGCCAGGAGCTGCCATAACACTAGCAAGATTGGAAGGAGTAACAAATAGAGCTACAGCGCCTGTAGAAGGAGTACCAGCGACCGCTTCAGCATTTGTTGCCAGTTCTCCGATTCCGGCTACTGTTTCAGAGGCTACAGGAGCACCAGCGATGGCAAGAGCATCAGCATACGTCTTTGTTGCTAGTGCGGTAGGAACTGTAGAGTTATCAGCACCCGCTAGCGTACCATCTGTGTTCAACAGAACTTTACCAGCGATAACAGTAGTGGCATCTGGCATTAGGTCGTCTACAGCACCAGCTAGAGATAGAGGGCTGACAATTAGATCTGCTGCTGTTCCTGTTACAACTTGGGCATTGGTAGCAAACTTTGCTGATCCCGTATGGTCTTTATTAGCTTTTCTGGCTGTGTAGCCGATTGGATTCGGATGTTTCATAGCAACTCCCTATGATGAGATTTTTCTTTTAAAGTACATGATGACAAAGTAAAACTATATCTAGAGTTGTTAGATATCTAAAATTTACATATGAATATATGTAAATGACAGTGCTTGACATATATAACGATATGGATATATAATGATATACATGAAGACAAGGCCAATATACATTCAAGTTCCGGAAAACGAATACCTTAGATTGAAAATACACGCCCTGTGCCATAACCGATCTATTCAAATGGTCATACGTAACGCTCTGTCGGAATACCTATCAGCAAATAAGATCAAAGATCAAATCATTCAATCAAATGAAGATGTCGATCACCATAAACAAGGATGATTATGGAACCACCAAGAAGCATTAAGATATTCAGCTATTCAATGATTGCGATCATGTTCATTTCTAGCTTTTTCATGATGACATCAGTAACCGTTGCAGCACTTTTCTTATATATGTACTTCGGAGACGTTAGGTGGTTTGATGAGACAGTCCAATCATGTTCTGAGAAGTGGAATATTTAACTCTCTTCCTTGTCTTTAGACTTACCTAAGGCTTCCAGCGCATACGGGCTTAGTTTATCCATGACTAGCTGGATTTTTTGAGGCTGCTTGCTGTTAAAAGCACGAATAGCCTCTTCTGTTAGCTTCAAGAATTCAGGATCAGCTATCAAGCTAGACAGTTTCCTTGTTGTTGCTGCTCCTGCTATTCCTTTCGCTATTGGCCATGGATTTCCTGATACTGCGTATCCAACCTGCTTAAGAAGTGTAAGGATAGCCGCAGCATCTGCTGCTACTGTGGCGCTCTGACTTGAGTTAAAGAACTTATTAGCAGAGTCAGCAAGTCTTCCAGCGTTTGTTTGAAGTTTCTGAAGACGCCTATATTCAGTTGGGGAAAGAAGCTCTTTTATGATTTCTCTATTTTTACCTTTCTCCAGAAGCTTGCTAAATGTTCCAAGTTTTGCCTGCTTGGTAACACTGTCCACAAGATTGCTGCCGATCACTTCATCGAACTTGAATCTCTTTAAGTTGTTGAATAGAGCTTCTCCAGCTGGATAAGTCTTTAGAGCTTGTCTTACATCTCTAATACCCTGAGCGCTATTCATCTTATCTATTATACGGGAAGGGTCTTGAGATTTGATTATTTGATCTATATTTTTGTTTCTAAACGTCTTGGCGTGGGTAGAGAAACGCTTTTGCGCCGTAACGTATTCTTGTGCAAATTTAGGATTTGTTCTTCCGTGTGAAATAATAGCTCTGTCTAGCTCTGCGTTTACCCCTTTAAGAAGCTGTTTTGCTCCGCCTTGGGTCTCATAGTTTATGATATCTTGAATCCCGCGCTTGTTATTGATCAGATCTTGAACAAATCCAGCACGACCTTCTGGATGTACTTTCAACAAGTCCTGTTTCAACTCATTAATAGCTTTCAAGACTGATTTTTGCTCTGCTGACTTTACAGATCCAGGCGTTAGTGACTTTTCTATGTCTGTTATTTTGTTGATAACACCGTCTGTGAAGACCTTAGAGCCCTGCTTAAGTTCTTTTTCAGATGATTTATAAATATCTCTAATGGATTGTAAATCTTTATCTCTAACCCTAACGATCATGTCTTTTGTAGCTTGTCCAGCCTCATACTTCGCTTGAAATCGAGAATTTCCAAGACCTTCAGCTATCTGACCATACTCTTTCTTTATGTCTGTTGTTATTTGAGTACGCAACTTCTCTAATCCAGGGCCTGTTAATCCTGACTGAGCCAACCTAGACTGAACCCATCTGATTAGATTGCTGTCTGTAATCGTTCCTAGATCTGCCTGTATTCCTGCATCACTGAAATCTTTTATGATCGTTTTCTGAAGCTGTTGTTTCTCTGATTTTGTAAATGATGCTGCCGCTTTGGCTAGTTGCTGTTTTGGATTCTTAACGGCCTTGATTCCAGCCTTTACAAGTCCAGCCGCTCCGCCAGCTGCTACATCAGCTGCTATAGCTGCCGCCATTGTTCCGACAGGACCAAACTCTCCATCTTCAGCCGCTTGTAAAGCACTACCAGCTGCAGCGCCCCTAAATGCCTCTGTCTTTCCAGGAAGGATTGCTTTAGCAAGTTCTGTTTTGCTTACACCAGATTTTGCAAGGTTCATTAGGTTTTTTGGGTTTTTTACCCAACCTGTCCATCTTGCGGCTTTCTCAAGAAAACCTTCTGGCTCAAGGTCTAGACCTGTTGCTTTTTCAGCCAACCCTTGAACACTCAAGTCTGCAGTCTGTATGTATTGTTCGGATTTCTTGGGGTCTTTTATCTGTTCGATTATGTTCTGAAGAAGATCTTCATCTTGCTCATCCCATACTCCGGTTACCTTTTGATCAAGAAGCCTTTCCAGGTCATCACTTAAGCCGCTTCTGTATGCTCCAAGCTGTGCTTGCTTGCTTGCTAGTGGAGCAACAGCAATTTCATAAGGAAGAGCTGCAGTTTGAGCTATTCCAAGTCCGTACTGACCAACTACTCGAGCTGCTTTCTCAGGAATAGACCTTTGATCTTCCTGTTTTGGCTTCTCAAATTTTTGCTGCGGCTGAGATCCTTTAATAAAAGAAAGGACATCTTGATCAGAGTATCCAGCCTCTCTTGAAGATTCAAATTTCTTTGAGAACTCAGGGCTCTTTGACAGGTAATCAATAATCTGATCATCTGAAAACCCAGCATCTACTGACCGTTGGTATTTTTCTTGGATATTCATTATGTGTTCCAAATGTCGGATAATGACGCTGCAGGCTGCTTGGTTTCTTGGTTAGGTGATTGTGCTGTATCTTTTGCATTCAAACCTGTGGATAGAATGCTTTCCATGGCAGAAATAATTCCTTCCGCCTCGGCATCACTTATAGATGAATCGTATAGCTTTTCTGCTAGTGTTTCGAATTCAATTCGATTTCTGATCGGTATGTTTGTGGCAAAAGATATCAAAGATTTACCTAACTGCTCATATTCCCCTCTACTTCTCCTTACATTATCTGGAGAAAGACGAGACAGTCCTACTGCAGAGAGAGGGCTAAAACCTAAATGACCAGTAGCTCTCAATTCTTTCATCCTGGCTAGTCGTTGAAGAGCGCCGGATTTTTCTTGGTTGGTTTTTGACTCTTCAAACTGTCTTTTCTCGTCCAATTTGCTTTGATTGAGAGCCTGTTGTTCACTAAGTTTTTCTTGTGATTGTCTCTGTTGGGCAAACTGGTTTCTCTCTTGTAAAATCTGATTTCTCTTTGATTCAAGAATCCTCATTGCAGGGACTTGTTTGTCGGCCGATACTCTGGAAAGAATCTGAGCCATGGCGCTATCAAGATCAGCAGGGTTATTAGATCGCGAAGCTTGTGAGAGTATTTCATCAATAGCTGAGCGGTCACCAGGGCCTCTTATGACAGAACCAAACTGATTACTTACTGATCTTCCTACTTCAAAAGGTGATGGTGAAGTCATAACGCGTAACCCTCTCTTGCTTGCAATGGTTGGTTTTGGTTCTGGTTGCTGCTTCCAGTTCCTCTCTTAAGGATTTCGTCAATAAGACTACTAAAACTATCACCAGCCAAAAATCCAGCTCCACCTTCTCTAGCTGCTTGGCTTGAACTTATTCCAGGCTGAACACCATCACCGCCGCCTAAAATCCCAGAAAGAGCGCTAGACTGTCTATTTAAAGCTCCTTGCTGGTAGTTCATATACTGTTCGTTTAAAAGCTGATCCATGTCTACACCAGCTCTAGTCAGCGTATCGTCTAGACCTGTTCCTCTCTGCTGACCGCCTGCTATAAAGCTCTGCTGAATCTGTGGAGCAATCTGGTTCTTGAATCGTGCTTTGGCAGGATCAACAAAAGATCTCTGAAACCCAGCTTCATCCATTGAAAAAAGATCGCTATAAGCCCCATTTCCCTGAATCGATGCGAGTATTTGATCAATTACACTGCGCTTTTGCTTCTGTAGCTTAGTCTCTTTTGGCTTTCGGTTTGAGAGAGCACCACCGAAGACAGAACCAGCTGCGCTAGCTCCTGCTGCTAATAATGCACCTGTTATTGGGTCCATGATACCCTCCTTAAATTGTTTGCCAAGTGACCGCGGTAGGACTCGTGTGTGAGGTAAGAATCTCTACCTTTAGTGTACTCGTATTAATATTTATATCACCGTTCGAAAGAAAAGTATCAGTGGTCTGACCGTCTGCCGCTCTTTCGTAGATATCAGGCTTCCTGTTAATCGCTACTGCTAGGTCTTTGTACATTATTTCTATCAGCTCCAACAGCTTCTCAGGTGTTAGATTGTCCCTACTTCCGGTATTGAATGTCTCTGATATGCGCGTCATCTTAGTCCGTTGTGTAGCCTGCTGGTTCGCAGTGAATTCTAATACTTGTTAGCTTTACTTGGTTGCTAGCCGATTCTTGCTTCATCGCCATTACCATGAAATCTGCTGTGTTGTTCACTGATACAGATATCCACTCTCTATCCTTTCTTGTACTTGTCGGCTGTAGCAGAACATCAGACTTGAAAGGTGTGGTTTCTCCATCCATGAAAATATCAAGCAGTAGATTTCCACCGTTGGTATCTATCAAAAATTCAATATGAGAGATTCTACACTGCATACCACCAGAGCGGTAAGGGTTGAAAGGAATGGTCTCTGCATAGAAGTCGATGACTTTAGAAACTGATCCACCGCTTGTCCATGCATCAAAATTAGTTGAATCCACATTGACCGTGACAGTGCTAATAGTGACAGCCGTTACTATTGCTGTCTGATCATTTATTTGAGTCATCCCTGACACGTTTGAAATAAAGACCTTATCACCAACTTGCAGCGCTTGATCTTCTGTGGAAATGACAGCTTCTGCTGCTTGTGAGATTCCTGTTATCTCTACAAAGTAGTCATCAAAGTCCTGGTTGAGCTCGTAGATAAACCCAAGGTCATCTCCAGCTAAAGCTTTATAGATTTCTTTTCCACGACCAATTTTATTCCACGTTTCCTCTGTTGTGTCCCATGTTTCCCAGGCTGGATTCTGATTTTCGTCTATGTCATTCCAAGTAAGATTCGGACCAGAGGTAGACTCGCTAAAGACACTAAAACGCTGGTCATAGACAGACCAACTTTTTTCTTCGTAGTTGTTGATTAATACTTTGTCAGCTGTAGTTGCTTGACTACCGGAGTCGACATATGACCACATAAATTGTGAAGTTGTTCTATCAAATCCACCATAAGTCTGTTCGAACTCGATCGGGTCTATTTCATCTGATGAAAAATAGGGAATTTTGTTGTCTATGCGGAGAGACTGCCTGCCGTCTGTAGAGATAATCCCAGTCTTGCCAACAGATCTCACCTCATCATTCCATACAGTAGGGGAAAAAGAAGCATCAGTACCCAGTACAGATGGTACTTTACGAGCAAAATAGGGATTAAATGCGTCTCGTGTCTTTTCAAGTATCCAGTTCGACTGGTTTACATTCAGAGAGATCTTATCACCAAGGATGACAGCTCCTTTGATGAGCTGATATGTGTCTATTTCCAGTAGGCCAGAGCCTGCAGCGTTAAAGCTATCTCCACTACCTGAACTATCACGAATTCCTGAGTATAAAATACCTTGAGGCCTTAATCGTGCTCCAATCGTTGGAACGATAAAGTTTAAACGTTCGCCGAACCAAATGACATGAGTTGCGTTAGTAAGAGCACCACCTGCAAATACTACATAGTCCGCATTATCCGCAACGTTAGTGTAATCTTTTATTAAATCATTTGCTTGATCATAGAAAAAAACATGATCCATCCCTTTACCAGTAAAAACAAAACGATTTAGACCGTTTTTGTCTGGATAGGTCGTTCCGGATATGTAATCTTCGTTATTTGTAAGACCAAAGCCGCCGTAAGCTGCTAAACTTCCACCAAAAGGAATCCTAACAAAAGAGTTGGTTCCTTCAACATATCTATAAGCAAAATTCTTATCGAATGCGAGTGTTTCGATTGTGCTTGTTAGAGTTAGGGTGTTCTGAAATATTCCCATTACACGAGTGGGAAGATGGCCCGTGAGACCTGCTCCTTCATCATAACCAAAAGAGAACTTCTTAAAGCCCTTTCTAGATTGTAGAACTTGTCGGTATATGTAGCCGTTTTTTACATTCTGGAATGAGTCGGCAGGTTCAAGAAAGTTTACACCATCTCTTGCTACACCTGTCTGAAAACCTGTAATCTCATAGATTTCCATTTAACCGCCAAACACTACATACCAGACCTGAACGGGGTCTTTGACGAGATCGTCACTATATTTTCGTGTTTCAAAGCTAAATCCTGTTGCTGTTTTCAATGTCAGATCATTGCTATCTAGCAGTTTCCAATATACACCGCCACCTACACAACCACCAAATACAAGATACTTGTTAGTTCCTAAATTTAAACCATTGAAAGTAACAGTAAACGATCCTGTTCCTGTTCTGGTCATTGTTGAAACGTGAAAATAATTCTGAGTACCAACACCTCCGGACACATCCATCAAACCGCAAGATTTTATACCAAGCAGCTGCAGGGGTTGCTCAACGTTTGCACCATAAAACTCCACATTCTGATGACTTGGAGACTCACCAGACGTTTTAGAGCGACAGTACACATTTCCGTTCATTCCAGTTGCTAGAGCGGCTGCCGCATCATTGACTGCGGAAATCATCTGCACAAATTTGTGATGGCCATCATTGGTTCCTGAAATGTTCCAGTAATGATCCACATTCATCGTGGTTTCAGTATATGTCGTGTTAGCTGCACCAGTTGGCTGGTTGTCTTTTACAGACTGTGAGCCATTTGGCCAGACGGAATTCCATGCCATAGTTATTTACCTCGCTTCTTTTTGCGTGATTTTCCAGCAACCGAATAAGCTATAGCTACGGCTTGCTTGGGATTCTTGCCTGCTTTTATCTCTTTTTTTATGTTAGTCGCGATACCTGCTTTAGTTTTCGCTTTCGCACCTTTCACTAACGGCATTGCACTACTCCTAGAAGCTTGGAAGCCCTCTGCAAATCTTTATTTGATTATGCGTTCGTGTAAGCATAAGCTTTCTCTCCCTTGCATAGTCTCTCTTAAGAGACGCTAAGATGTTATCCGCATACCTGTAGTCCATGGCGTAGTTAACAGCTGCTCCGTACGCTAAGAATCTAAGCCAGTAGTCATAGTCTAATGCTGGATCTCCTACGGCGGAGAAGTCGGAATGCTTCTTATAGCCATAAAGAGTGATCGTGTAGTCCGTATCTGGAATCGTTCTGAACGTGAACTCGTTTCCGTAGAACAACATAGCCGTTGGCTGACCAAGTGTTAGAACATCCTCGTTCTCTACTCCCCAATACCCGAAGAATTCACCTGGATTTAGATAAATCTGCAGTGGAGTCCACGAAAGTGATCCTGCAGGAGGATTTGTTAAACTTATGAATCCGTCACCGTTGATGCTTTCAAATTCAAATGACGCACCAACATCATTAAAAGTATAAACACCAGTCGTGTTGGTCTCGTCAATTTGAAAAACAAGTGTGTCCCATTGCTCAAATAAACGGACCTCGCTTCCCATGGTTAAGGAAACGAAGTCGTTTAAATACGATAGGAGCGTTGCGTCACTAGAATCGGGATCATTTGCGTTACGACGTGAGATTGCCAGTCGCATAATTCTAAGGGCATCACTGACAAACCTAGCCATCGTTACTCCGCATATGTTGTTCTAAGTGTAAATCTTGGTTCTTTGTGAGAAATTCTGGTCTCTTGTGAGCCATCTGCATTTTCGTACCACTTCCAGTGTGGGACACCTTTTTCTGCTAGATAGTTGATCACAACCCTAGGTAGATCGTAAGTCTTTCCTGGATAAAGTACCTTCTCAAAATGAATTAAATGGTTGCTAAGGAAGACTGGAATAGCATTAAGAGGCTGGTCAACGCGACCAAACACGATTCGCTCGCTTGGATGGAGCTCAACAGGGCACGGTTTGCATGGATATCGGCATACACGTAAGCGTTTGTTCTCCTTGCGAGCTGCAGCATTATAGGCTTTGTGCTCTTCATAAGTTGTTAGAGGCATCTCATCGATAGCGCCTGTTTTAGGGGCTTCGGAGATCATCTTTTCCATAGTTTCTGTCTTTAATTTTGACATTCTATGTACTCCATTTAAAAATTGAAGGTTCTAAATTAGTTCTACCATCAGACACATATGTCTCATAGTTTGTTGAATCGATATAATCTTGCGTAATCGGGTCTTTCAAAAGGAAAGTTGTAGTCGAGTCTACTTCTATTAAATATTCATTTCCGTTTATCTGTGACATGCCTCTCTTATACGGCATCACATTTCCAAGATCAGAAAGAGTGACATGCTGACCAGTCGTATACCCATGAACATCAGTAGTAGTAACCTGGCATTTAACTGCCTTGGAGACTGCTGATATCAACGCTCTGTATGCTGCCTGTCCTGTCACTTCTACTCCTTACAGTATAAAAGGGTAACCCCTTGCATAAGGGGTTACCACATTCTTTAGACTAGCAAATCACCAAGATCTATAACTTGACCGAACTTCTTAACTTCAATCAAAAAGACATCTGAATCACTACCCATGATCGCTGATCCGGCAGTAAGCTTGTATTCGATCTCATTATAAACAAAAGGAGTCTGTCCATATGGTGAAGATGCTGAATACGGGCTAACTTGAGGATTGTTAAGAGACAGGGAGCGGCTCTCTAGATCAACTCGACCGCCTGCTACCCAAGTAGTAAAGGCTGAAGAATTAATAGGATCGTCGCTTACTGGATCTTTTAGCGAGAATGTAGTGCTAGAGAGAACAACGATGCGATAACGCTTGTTGTTAATCTCATCCATGCCGCGAGCTGTTGGCATATCGGACCCGAGGTCTGTTATGCGTACGATTTGATCTGTCTGTAAACCGTGAGCTGCAGTAGTCGTTACTACGCACGGATTAGCTTTAGAAACGCCAGAAATGAGAGACCTGTAGGCAGGTGCTCCACCATCAGTGTTAGCAACGGTGAACCCGTTGGTTCCTTCAAATATAAAGTTAAATGACTGAGCAGCAGCTGAATCAATTACTTGCTGTTGATAGGCATCTGTGTCTGTAGTCTGTCCACGAAACCAAAAGGATCTTGGAAGGCCACCAGCCGTTCCTGTCCAGTCCGTTAAGTTGTTAAAGATAACAACGTCAGGTTGGAAGTTAAATGTAAAAGTATGAGCAGTTCCCGCAGAAATAAACTTGTAGGCTTCGCTCATAGTTTGACCTAAATGTAGATCTGACATAATAGCTCCTTTACGCTAGTGCTTTAGTTGCTAATAGAGTAACGATATGAGAATCGTCTAGGATCGCTGCGTTAAAGAACGCGGTGAATCCCATGCTTTGAAAGCGGTTCAAATAATCGTTCCAGCCGAGGGGCTTTAGGATCATTTCAGTCGCCATCTGGTCAATCGTTACATAGCCATAAGCATTAGCACCGATGAAAGTATTGCTGTACTGAGGAGGTGAATCGCTAGAAACGTTTACGAGTGTAGACGTTACCCATCGAGCTTCATCAGTTGCGCCAAACTCAGATTTTAGAACGCTTTCTTGTGCGCCGTATCCTGCGGTAGGTACGAAAGAATCAAGAGCACGAATGTCTGCCTTAAGTTTAACGTGAGCAGCGACCCAAAAAGCTGCTTCCACGGGTCCGGTTCCAAAGCGGCTGGAGCCATCGACCGTTGGGGTCATCTTCTCTGTAT